>Ga0194135_10000278_pt1 | contig 29499 bp, 14 predicted proteins | sample LitLau_LLRF_2013_FD_134024 | JGI IMG/M metagenome (GOLD analysis project Ga0194135, IMG submission 134024) | Freshwater sediment microbial communities in response to fracking from North America - Little Laurel Run_MetaG_LLRF_2013 (version 2) | ecosystem: Environmental > Aquatic > Freshwater >... | reverse complement strand
CTTTAGAATTATTAGAATGCTTTCCACTTTTCTGTTGGACTCACAAAGTTCATTCGTGTAATATTGTGTTATTTCTTGTGGCTCTTTCAATCTGAACACATTCTGCTTAACCTCTCGAATTTCTGGTTCTCACAAAGTGCGCTATGAAGGTAATTCATTGTGGGAGCCCCAACAGAAAAATAGTAGTGAGGGCAGATGACTCCATGCATGTCTCTGTGTAGTCGCCTCTGATGTAGTCGTGATGCAACCGTGTTACAATCTTTTCTAATCTCTTTGTATTACTGTATTATATTCTCTGTCATCTTCTCTAGAAACTTATCAACGTTTATGTGATGCATCGAGAGTCTTTTCATTTTTGAACTATTTGGACAGATATAGTCGAAAGAAAAAATGAAATCACAAAGTCAACTTGGGAGGAAACTCTCTTCACCCATTTCATTTTATTTCCTACTCATATATATATATATATCCAGTCTCTACTTTTCGATCACCTGGTTCGTTACACTGAAGAAATCTAGACCATTCCTTTCTTGGCTTCTACTTTTTTTTAGTTCACTGAATCGATAAACATGATTTGCTAAAATACACAAGAGCTTAATAATATGCAAGACAAATTGACGTCAACAAATATCAATTCAATTCTAAACATGAAATCTGCTGCTTATGATTCATGGCACTTGGAAGAAGGTTTAAAGTAAATCAGAAAAGCAAATATTATCAAGCACTATTTAAAATTAAATGTCCACTTCCCAGATTTCACACTTAATTTAATGCCACTGGAATATGCAAGCCTAATAAAATTGCCGGAAGTTCAGTTGTGTAAAACGACGACGACGACAATGTAATAGGATAAATGGAAAGAGCAGAGAGAGAGAGAAAACATTCTGCTGGCTATATAAAATATATTTCATGCCCTCGATCTTCTTCTGCTGGATGAAGAGCAGAGAGAGATAGTCAGTGTGTGAGTTTATATGGAAGAGACCAGGAATAATAAATGAGGAGAACTAGTTCCATGTGACAAATTAAATTATTGTAAGTTTTATTTGATAAAGCTCTAAAGCCAAAACTCTGTTTGATCCTCAACTTCTTTGGGATTATTCACTGACTGAGTTTGAATAGTGTGGGGCAGTAGATCTCTCGCCTGTTCAGCCTGTCACTAGTCTCTGTGTCTTTATGTGTGTCCGTGTTGAATCCTCTCTGCTGCAACTGAACTCGGAAGACACGATGATGGGTTAAAGGTATACTACCATACACGTATGATGATGATCTAGTAATTTGGTGTTATACATTAGAGCAGTATACTCTGTTGATGAAACTTGAACCATATAGGAAGCTCCACGCAAAGATACACTCTGCGTATGGTTAAATAGTTTGGTTTCCACTTTAGTAGTAAGCTATACGAGTTAAGTCGAAGTAGTCGAAGGTCTTTTTGGTTTGGAAAGACGAAGAATAAGAGCCGTCGAGACAAGTTTCATTTCTTGGTGTGTTCTCGTCTTTTCTCTCTCTCTCTTCTTTATAATATATCTTTTGGTTGCTCCTGTGCTAGCGCTGTTAATAATGCTTATGCCTCCTATTCGAGAATGAAATAAAGTTTTGGAAGTTGCCGATTCCCACTTCTTTCTTCAGTTTTAGAGTTTTGGTAGTTTATACTTTGTGGAGTCCTTCGTATGGTAGTAGGTTTGAGCCAGAATTCCACAAGAACTGTAAGAGAGCGATGTGCAATCAACATTTGGTTATATAGAAAATGTAGAGGCGTACAAAATTGTGTGAGCAAGGGAATAAATATGATGAAACTAAAAGAGGTTGACTTTGGGTTCACCCGCAGTGAGCAAATTTTGTAGCACACTTCGACACGCCACTGCTGTGAGGAAAAGATGGTTGAAGGGCAGTTGTAAGAGAGAGAGAGATGATATTTATATGCATAATGAGGTTGAACAAACAAAGCTCTCGAAAAGTCTCAAAGTTTAGTCTGACTGACTAGCAGGAGGAGAGAAGGAGTCGCGGATGTTGTTCCTATATAATATTCCTTTTTGCTTCAAACTAGAGAGAGCGAGAGAAGTCAGGAGTAGAGATTTTCATTACAACTTGGTTCATCAAAATGGCTTATTTACAGGGTAGTTAAATGGCCATTATAATGAATGCCAATGGGTGGTTCGGCAGTAATTCTTGTCCTTAAGCAGGAGCCATAGAGCCAAAGAGAGAGAGAGAGTATGATGACCATTTCCGACCGTTTTCTTTCTTTCCGTTTGCAAAAACTTTGTTCTCCCAGTTTTCTCTACTTCATTTAACTTTGAACATAAACGAACTCTCAATTCTCGCGTATTATTATTATCGTGATCATCATCATCATCATCATCTGAATTCAGAATACTCCTCGCTCTGTGTGCATATTATTAGTATTCACATTACCATTTGTGTTATTTTACAATCCCCTATTCAAATCACAATTCAATTGTCTCCTTTTTATTTACACCTGACTGCTTTTTAGAAAATATATTATGGGCTACTCTTAATCTATTATTATTATTATTAGATTGGCTTAATAGCATGTACACACACATCCTCATTCTACTTTTATTGTAATAGTTGTGAGCTTTCTAATTCAGTAGAGTTTATTCATATGCGTGCACTTGATACTTAAATTTACTATCAATAAAAAGAATAACGTTAAAAATTCAATAACTGTATTTTAAATTGAAACAAATGGAACATATATGGACAAGTATTAATTATGGGACACATATATTAATTGCTTACTATATGGTCTGAAGTCGAGTGATATCGTGACTGGTCCTTAAGAGAGTGAAAGAAATGTAAGTCACCAAAGTAGGACCAGGAGATCGAAAGAGTGAGCTCATTGAGGAAACTGAAGTCAAAGTAGTTGACTCGACCAAAGTAATAAGAAAAGTCCTTGTCGAGGAAGAGAAGACTTGAAGTGACTGTACATCCGTACATTTCTAACATCCTATATAGTTCAGAAGATGGGAATGTTTTACTTTGTGTTACATTAGATTAAACTGCCTTTCGCTCGTTGCTTCTGCATTCTCTACTTTTCTTTCCACCACCACCACAACAGCAGCAGGAGCAGAATACGGTCGTCGTCTAATCGATTACCCTTCTTCTATATATCTTGCCGAGACTTCTTTGATACAGAGACCACTAGAATGATAATAATATTGCCTTCTTGCGCACACATTTTTCTCTCATTTTCAGCCTCTTCTTTTATGTTTACCAAACCACTAAACGTGTCTAATATATTCAGTACAATGCCATGCCAAGTGTGCAGCTCCATTTACATAGTCTCTTTAGCAGTCAACTGTCTCTTAAAGGTTCTCTCTATTAGTTATTCCATTTGCATAAAAACCCCATTCCATCTCTTAAATCTACCTTGATCTATCTCCCGTACAAATGCTAACCTTTCCTTCTCCCTCATCTTCATCTCTTCCACTCTGTATAAATGATAAGTCATGTTCTCACATTTTAAATCTCATCAGGCACGTCACATTTTCACACACACCAGAAATGTGGCGACTACTAAAACGCAAAACTGAAACAATCTTTTTTGCCCTCCTGTCGGTGTTTATGCATTGCACATGAGTTACGACAAGTCAAGTATGTAAAGTATAAAATATAATCCGCCTAGAAGACACAGAGCATTAAATAATCAAATCAACTTACTGTTTAGTTAACTGTAAATAGAGAGTTGAGAATGATAACTCGATTGCCACTGTTCTTGGCATCGACTCTCCTCAACTATGTTCCTTTTTTATTCTTGCAAGAGTAATTGTAATATTGTTCTGTGTGAGTTGATACAAAAATGCGAGAGATTTTATTGTTAGTGGAGAGACACGGTGATACACATAGTGTATGTATGGTAGTGTGGATTGGCTATATGTATATACACTTATAAAGTTATAAAGTATAGGCTCATCTAGCAAGCCTTCGAGTTAGAAATACAATTTTAAGTCGATTACAAATTGATAATGATAGCAAATGACTTTGCATTTTTTATTTTGAAAGGAGTAAAAAGTATTTTACTTTATCATCCATACTGTGCATTACCACACAAATGCATCCAACACAATAGACAATTTGAGATGCTTTAGGTTTAGCAACATTCGAAAGACTTCTTGTAGTGTAGTTGTCTTTTATAGGTGTACGTACACAGATCTCTTGTTACCCAACTGAATGGGATCACATGATACAAACAAGTAGCTTGAGATAAACTTGTGAGATATCATTGTAACGAAGAAGAGAGAGGGAGGACGACGAAAGAGAGATCGAGAAGATGATAAAGTTGAAAATGGGAAGTAAAAAGTGGGATTGCTTGTGTGTGTACATGTGTAATGAACCCTATCGAATCTCACACACAGTCTCACCGAATTTATCTTCTTCTTTTACATCAAATCATTCGAACTTTACACACTAAGCCTTACCTACTACAAAATACATGCACAACAAGTCCTGTCGGCACATTTTACATTTTATCGGCAACTGCTCGTCGAGCTAGACTTGGATATGTCTTCTGATTAATTGAAACCAAACTCTTATTTAATAACTGAAATATGTTGAAGGCAAACATTAATGTTTATTTTGGCTTAATCTATATATTGTCCTTTTGTTTTAAAACTGTGTTACTCTTCGTAAGAAGACGGAGAATGAGAACGAGTGTACGATACGGAAATTAAATATTTGTAGCTGTTGGACTCTGCTCCTATATAATATACTACTCTGGTTGGTGGTATTTACTTAGCATAATAATTCTTCAGTTAACAATGAACTGCTATTTCTCTTAATTAACTAAATGAGTATTTCATGGTTTGTTCGTAGCACCACCAAAAGTAAATCCGTTCTCAAAAGGCTCCTAATACAAAAAATAAAGACTCTCCTGCAATGTATAATAATAAAATGACAAAAGAGAATTTTCTTTAGTAAAGCATCTCAACATCGTCTCACGTGCAGAGCTTCTTCATCGTCTTCAGCAACAATCAAACTTCGAGAGTTCCTTTTTAAGATGCACAGCAACCACTTATTTATTTATATATTATTAGGACTTGTTGATAGAGGTGGTGGTAGCTGGTTGTCTTGTATTACGCTGCAAGTGTTTAATTCAAGAACAATATCAAACTTTTTTTACCACAAAGGTGAGCCAAGATGAAACTTTCTACTCACGATTAAACTAGAAAAAACCCTACAAGCAAATTATATTGAGAGAGAAGTAAACGTGCATTCATAAACAGATGCACCTCAGTTCCCTTATTTCAAAAAAGTATTTTGCATTGTTCAGCTGTTAGCTTTGTTTATTATGTGAGATTACCAAGATTGCTTGCATATATGTGAAGGGAGAAGCTTTATAAAGGTTTTAGTATTCATTTCATAATGCAACAGAATCTATTTTAGATTTTGCGTCAAAGAGAAACCTGGGGAATTTTATCAATATAGGAAGTAACTTAATGTATTGTACTTGTTCCATTCTACAACTGGAACGGTTGGCTTCGTATGGAAGCTTGAGCTCGAACTATTTTTGGTATTTTATGCTTGATAGTTCTTGCACTAAATTAATTAATAATGTATTATACTAATAATGTGATTGGTTGCAACTTTTAAATATTCTACTGCAGGTTATTACTTGTATTTTGATTACTCAAAGAATATATTTAAATTAACTCTAAAAAAGAGTACTTGATCACACATAATTTCCACTTGTTGTTAGTTAATAGATCATCTAAAAATACTTCTTAACTAATAAAAAATATGAAATCAGTTTGTGTCATAATTCTCACTATGCATTTCTTTGTGCGTTAGCTAAAGAGGAAGCATTTCAACTTAAATTCTAAAACTTGTTCAGAATTTTGGCACCGTGACAGGTGCTTAATATTTAAGGCTGGCAGTTTACGTCCATTTTTACACACTCAGATTTACAGTAAAATAGCTTTGTCTTCTCTTTTGGTAACGTACATTAAGTTACGTTCAAAATTCGCTTTTAAACTGTTGTTTATACTACATATTTAATCAGTGCTATATTTCATCGTACAAAAAGTACCGGAAGATGCATTTCATGCTTCTTGCAGTTCCAACGTATTCTACCGTGCGTCACTTTTTAAGTGAACAAATCCACGCTGAACTGTACATAATGGAGACCGATCCATTGAACATTATAGCTATAATATATATCCAGCATTATTGATGCGTGGGGAGTATTGTAAGAAAACGCTGCTCCTGTTTGGAGAGACCACCGAAGGGAGAAGAGGTCTAGTAACAAAAAGTTTTTGTGGTTTGGTTGGGGTAATTGAGAAATTCAATTCGGAAAAAGAGCTGAGTGAAGTGAACACGGAACAGAAAAACGACCTAAACATGTCAGAAAATAGAAATGTTCGTCTGTATAAGAAAGAAGACTCGCGAGATTCCTTCCTTTCCTGTCCCCATTTCCTTTCCATTTCGTCTTCTCTCCACTCCATCTTATCATTCTTTCGACTAACCTTCAAAGCTATTTCTCAACTCAACCGTTTCACCTTCTCCGACTCCTTTACTTACCTACCTATAACTTGATTGTCACTTAATAACCCGAGTAATAAATTGACATCTCGTTTTGTTCCAGAGTCGTCTCTCTTACTTCTCTATCGCTTTCCCTATCGACTTGAATTCAAATCCAATAACTCTCCATGTCATAAAACTAGAGAAGTAATACACGTACAGTATACTTTTAATCCCCGTTGCCTTTTTACCAACTCACGGTTGACTTAATCATGCAATTCTGTCATTAACAAAGACTATGTGATAAATGCACAGAGGACATCATTTAATGTGCAAAAGAGTCAATAAATAATATTACAAACTAAGTGGCATTCTGGAGTCTTGTGTGTTTAGATTTCGTGAGACGACACTCGGGGGCGAAAGAGATCGAGACTTTTAGTTTTCAATATAAAGTTTGGAAAAAGACAACACACATACACACACTCTGACTTTCACTAGACACGACCATTTCTTTTTATCGATTATCGTTCAATCTTACCTCCCTGACAAAACAGCTGCCCCTTCTTGACTTCCTTTGGACTTCACTTGTCTTATTGTCACTCAATGTAAGTCAAGCTTAGCTATTTCCTTCGGTAGGATTTGTTTGGATTTGTTAGAGAGTCAACGACTATAAAACGATAGGCGCATAAAAACGGACATAGCATTACACGACTTTTCCAATCCTTTCCGTTGCGTGCATGACTTCCAGCCTTATGAGACATAAGAAAAGGGTAAAGACTAGATATCATGTGAATAATTGCTCTCTCCTTCCTTTCCTGCCTACAAATTATTCCTATATATGAATCACTCTTTCTTTCCTTTCGTTGCGAAATCAATTCTCTCTACACATTTTACACGAGCTTAGCAATATTTGTATGGAATCTAAAAAATTATTTTTCGACTGGAGTTGCTAGTGTACGCAATTAAATTTGAGTTCTTCTTCGCAACAGACCTATTTGTGCTTATATAATGGCCCATATGTATCAAGTGTAAAGGAGCTGTGCAAGTGATCATTTATGACACTTCATATTGGATCGCACATCAGAAAGCAAGTACGTAACATAGAATAAAACATATTCTGCCAATTTACCACGACTTGTCCCGACAAAAATGTTGAAGTTCATTGGTCTCTAGTCCTGCCACTCGTTCATGTTCTTATCAGTAAGAGAACACGTTCAAACACATATTTATTTAGTTTCGACGACTTGTCTTGAATGGAATTTAACCATAAACGTATCACATCATACATCATCCTGTGCGAGATAAGCTGAACTACATGATATGCTTAAGTATAAGCGATGTCGATGATGATACGCAAGTATACTTATGGCTGAAAGTTGAGTACCTTATTATGAATGAACATATGGGCCATAATTTAATGACTTTTATGTTTTATGTATGGCAATGCTGGAACTGTAGGACATTATAGTTGCGTCGTAAGAAATGAATGAAGAAGTTTTGTATAAATGTTCTACACTTGTGAGTGTAGCTCTAAGACAAGTGTAATTAGGATTCAAAGGACGACGGAGTAAATTCACGCGTCCAACCTTCCATTCGTCAACATCTTCTGTATTCTATATGCATATGGTGTGGGCAGGAGGAAAGAATCAAGACAGATATATTCAGACAAATAGATTCTTTTCACCTTGTGCCCTCCATGCTTCAGCGCATTTATACGGAGATGAAGATGATTAGCATGGCAATCTTGCACCTAAGATGAACCACTTTTATCGGTAGTCACTTCTAAGAGAGTGTAGCGAAAGGATTCTTCCCTTTAAGAAAAGGTCGTGTGAAGTTATATTTACAAAACTGAATGGCAAGTAGACGACACGGAGACTACGACGCTGCCATCATCACCATCACGAGTTGATCACCATCATTCTCCGAGCCAGAACGTCAGCCAACAAGCTTCACTCTTTTCTTCATTAATTTTAATTACAAATTCAATTAGGTACAAGTTGATCAAGGAGTAAAGGGAAGGAGGAGAAGAGAAGAGATTCGTGGGAAGTATGAGAGTAGACAGATGAATATTCCTGTAATATAAAGAGCAAAGTGAGTAGTATATTTGTATTCCAATTCCACACGCCTCTTTCTTGTCTGCCTTACCAAAAGGGTCTTTAATTTCATTCAAAATATTAAAAGTTATGCACAAGACAGGATTTTTGGGAGAGCATTAAGAGGAGGTGTTGAGCTTATTTGGTTCTTTATTACTGAGGCAAAGTAGCACTTGACTTTCTAGTCTACTTTCCCTGCACACTCTTTCATTATTCTCTCCTTTACCACTCTCTCCTCGAGGAAGTAGCTTTTACTCTGTAAACGTCTTTTTGTTTGAAATCCTTCGGAGAAATTTCTCCCAAGTAATCAACAATTACGAAGCTGAGTTAAAATCATCTGCTCAAGCCCCGGACTCGACTTTCCCTACGTTTTTTCAAGAATGTACGAGTTTCTCAAATAAATTGCTCTCAATTATTATTTCTCGGGTTGTGTGAAATCGAACTCGGTTGTATTAAAACAACGCAACAAAGAAGATTAGTTGGTTTCGGTTATTAACAACAGTAACAAAGTAACAGGAAGAAACACAGAATGGTAATGCGTAAGCAGAATTCATGAAAATGTAAACGTTGAACGTGTGACTTCCTCCTCCTTAAAGAGTTTTGGAAAGTTGCAATAAATCAAGGAAAAATCCCGAAGGAAACGAAGGAAGAAGGCAAAAGGAGAGAGGAAATATATATAAAGGCAGGTTGCTTTTCTGTTGAGCCAAACTTATTCCATCGTCGTTTGCCTTCCATTTATTGATCTTGGACAAAAAATATCTCCACGAGTTTTGAGTCTTATGCCTTTCCACACATACACAACCTTCTCCCTCCCTTGTGCATAACTCGGCACTCAATTCTATACATTCTTCTCTGATTATTATACTCTCTCTCTCTGCACAACTTTTGCTTTCCTCCTGCAACAGTCAGTCAGAGAGTATGCTTGAAATATTCTACACTTGTGGAGATATTGCTTATGAATTTTTTCTCTCAGGAACAAAAACGATACGTACATATATATATATTCTAAAACGCAAGAACAAAATCATTTCTTTCACACAGACATACACCGAGCAACGTATGAAGCATAAAAGTATTTGTCGATAAAATACACCCGCCGATGAATATAATAAGCAGGAGCATCTTTCATCATCTTCTAAAACCCAAACCTTCAACCAAACCCCGAACGGAATACCGAACGTACGTTTGTCGTGTCTTTTACTCATCTTTGCTCTTTACGCAGCAGAAAAGAGGTTCTCTGAATTTATAGTTTACGACTACAATAGAGATAAAATTGATCTGGTGAACTCTCAATCTCAATTTTAAACTTTTTCTTACTCAAGCTTAAGCTTGTTCTCACACAACCTACGTCCTTCCTCTCCTGCTTTCCTTTCTCTCAGATTTACGATGAGGCATCACGAATTTCACTGCCACTTTACTTAATTACGATCCATAAGGGAAACCTATACATATTATTATGTGTAAAAGGATCTTGGGCATAAAATGTGTTTTGAGTTTTAGTCTTTCCTCTCTAAAACATAAGAGGATATGGTTCTACTTTATTCTGTAGACGGAGCAGTTTTAGAAAGTTACCGGAAAGAAGCCTTGCGCCCACATGCGTAATCTGTAAGACAAAGAAATCACACTTTATATTGACTAAGCGATTCCCAATTGAAAAGGAAACGACAATGGGGAACGAACAAGAGAGAGCTGAGACCGAGAGAGAGAGAAGACTAAAACGGTAATTAAGACAAGGAATTTACAAGAAGAAAATGCGGAGAAGTTAAGAGACGGAAATTATGAGAGTGTGTGTAGATGAAAGGTGGCTTATGTGTATAAGAGTTGGGTTTTCTTGTATAGAATTCTAAATGTGTCAACCTTGAGCTTATTCCGTATGCACTAAACTAGAGACTAGCACTAGCAAGACTCATCTTACTTTTCCGCTCTCTCATCTCATAAAGACAAGTCAAAAGCTTTGGCAAGAGTAAGCAGGGAAGAGAGAGGTTTAAGAATGGAAAGGTCTCTCTTGCTGTGTGAGAAAATATCCGTACACAATGGAGAAAATAAGAGGTTTGTAGTGAAATGTGATTTGAGATGTGAAAGTATATATGGACGCATATCTATCTGTGGGTATGTTTGAAAGCATATATGGACGCATATCTATCTGTAGGTATGTGCATATATGGACGCATATCTGTCTGTACGTATGTACATATTATATATGTATGGGGATTGAGGATGCAGTTGCTGGTCGTAATAAGAACGCACATAACAACGAGTAGTGACACTAAACACAAGTAAAAGCTCCCTGCCTACTTCATTCTCTTGTGTTCTATGCTTTCCTTTCAGTGTAAGTTGGACTAGAGAAATGGCAGAGACATTTTCGTTATTGATTTTATGTGGGAATCCGTAAAGCAGGCTCTTTCTCTGGAAGAGAGAAGGTATGTAAGTAAAGGAGAAAGCAGGAGGTTGTGTGTGAGTAGTCGTAGGCCAAGTGGTTTCATAGAGTTTGTTGAGTAGCGTTAGCGTGTGAGACGTTTCATCCAAAAACTATTTCCATTTACCTGATACCAAATTTTGTAAAATGAAGCTAAAGCCTTTCTCTGTGGTCGGCTCAATTTCATCTCCATTCTTCGTCCCATTTACTCCCTCTCTCTCCTCCCTCCGCCCGACTATTTGTACATAATAACCTTTCGAGTCAACTCTAACGGATTTCGAAATCTCAGTTTTATGATTTATGTATTAAACCGATGGGAGATACTTCTAACAACCGAAAGGCTAGTTATATATAAGTTTACGTGTGTGTGTGTGTGTGTGTGCGGTGGGTTTATGCTTTTATGCTTTCACATTAATTTCACTTCCTCTCGGCTAAACACTACTACTGCTACGCTAGATGAAGGATGATGCTCTGTGTTCGATATTTAAGATATCACAGAGTATACGCCGTATGAACGAGACCACTTCAAAAGCCAGCATGTTGGATGAAGTAGGAGCAGAGGAGAAAGCACTAGAGTGGGAGTAAAAGTGTTAGGGAAGCTGGGAGTATTTAAGGAATTGTATTGAGTGGAATAGGAAGTGTCTGTAGTCTGGAGACTCGTACAGACTGACTGCGAGTGTGTATATTATCATTTCTGTGAGCCACAGTGTAACCTCATCGAAGGTAATTAAAATAGGTAGTGGAACGGCTGAGGAGACAGAACATATTAGTCTTGAAACGCTACATAATTATGTCAACTTGGTTGATAGAAAGCCCATTAAGTTCCAAAAGCTGTAAAAGCCTTCATTAAGTAGAGGAGATAGAGGAGGAAGCGAAGAGTGTATCTCTCGACTCTTTGTGTAATATTTCTGAATATTCGACTAACTATACGGCAAGAAGACTTATTGGAGGAGAGATGTGCGGGTTAATGGTAATACCATTAGTGAAATAGAATATCCTCGTGCAACAAACACGGAAAGCGGTCTACGAAGGACGATAAGAATAATAGCTTTGAGGCGACCAAACTAATAATTCACTCTCAGGACATAGCCAAGCGTTCATTCACTTCATAAATACCTAGAAAACTGGATATTACAAAATGTCATAAGTTCTCATAGCCAGGCTTAATAGGTTTCTTTTCTTTAAATTATCCTATACCTACCTACTAATACTTCATATTCAAAATCGACTTTTCAGATGAATCCAACAAGAATTCAGGAGACGGTTACCTTAAAAATAACATTCAAATGCTTAGAAAAAAGCATAGGAGTCAATAACAGGCTGCGTTAAGGTGAAAGCAAGTTAATTAAATCGTTAAAAATGCATTTAATATTGATGTAAATAAAATTCTGTTATAATTTAATGCGTTGTTAGTTTAAAAGCGATTATATGAACACGATGTGAGAAAAGGAGAAAAGTAAATAAAGGAAAGAGTAATAAGAGAGGGAAAATCATGAGAGAAAGTCATGCAGCAGTTAATAATAATGGGAAAGTAAGAATGAAGGAGTTTGGAGGTGCATTGGAATGTATTTGAATACAGAGACAAAGGTATATCCGTAATATTCGTATGGTATGTATGTAATAGTATGTATATGTAAGGCATGTGTGTGGAAGGATGGAGGAAGGAAGAGTGAGACAACAGGAATTAGGAATCGATATCAAATAATCACATTTTCACCCCTCCTAGTTTGTCCTTAATCCCATTAATACTTCCGTCTTGGTCGAATGAAAAGAGAAAAGACCATTCACGGCGACGTCGACGAGGTTATATAGGTACACCGTGAAATTACATATGAAAATATACACGTGAGCGCTGCGGAGCAGAGCATAAGCAAATGCCATTTGTCGTCAGTCTATGCTAAGAACGTGTTTTTCTATATAATATGCTTACATATCTAGAAAGTACTTGATGTCGGCACTAAGCGTAATAATAATATCAAATCTACGAAGAGAGTTTGTGCTTGCTCCTTTGTCACAAATATCTCTTGACACTGTACACACTTGGAAAGTATACACTAAGCGGAAAGGTGGTTAGAGAGTTGCTCTGCTAGTGCAGGTAGGGATGGTGTGAATAGTGAAAGCATGAGAGAAACATATTACTGGTTTTGTACTTAACACATACGTACAGAGAGAGAGAGTGTGTAATACTTTGTGAACGCGTCTAACGATTGGAGTCAAGAGAATAAAAGAGAAAAAGTGAGACTTAGCGAACCAATCTGATTCAATGCGAGATAACCTTCTCCTCCTTGAACGAAAGAACATGAGAATATATTTTCCCCACACGTACAAGACATGGACACACTCCCGTACATAAGTCTACCCTGTGTATGTAGGTAAATATGAGACAGACACACGGGGAAAGCACACACGTACTTCGTATGTTACGTGGATACTCTATACTTCGTTATATAAATGCTATATACTCTCTTCGTACAGGTGATATACATGTATAGGAGGGAAAGTGTTATACAAAGTATTACAAAGGCAGCCGAGAGTATCATATCAAATCCTGAGATTATATTGAACATACGAAGGATGACAATTCTGTTGGTATATCCTCTTTAGTCTTTTTATCTGTGTGAACAGATTATCATTATTATGTGGGGTCAAGTCAAGTCACACAAGAAACTATGAAACTATAAAAGAGCATCCTCGTCGTCGTCGTCGTCTCCTAAAGAAACTCCTCTCATGGAAATGCAATAACAAGTAATGGAATGTGCGTTTTTTATACGGGAGAGCATATCGCCATCTCCTTCATAAGGTTAAGTAAGTGTGGGAATGGAATAAAAGGAAAGAAACTACTCACACACACTTGTATATTTTTGGTTATCATCATCGTGTGCTCTTCGCTTCGTGGTAGTGTTAAGGTGAGCTTACGAGTTTTTGTGGTTAGTTCCTGTTACTTCGGAAATTACTGTGTGTATACCCGATAGCCCGTGTAATATTTATGAGGCATCCCAACCCACAACTGAATTCTTTTACAAGGTTTGCTCAGTTTGTTGGACATATTTCATTCGTAGAGATTATTTAAACGATTTTTCTTCTTGTTGTTAGCTTCTTTCGGTGATCTTCGAGCATTGTGTGTGATCTATATCATCAATATGTCCTTGGATGTACTGTGCAGTGTTAGATTGTATTAGTTCGAATGTAGTTAAACTTGGTAATGTGTGAATGTGAAACCTCAAGGAGTTTTTAGAAGGACAGGAGGAGAGTGAGCGGAAAAACGGAAAAGAAAAGGAGGAAACTCGAGTTAAAGAGGGGACAATCGATATTGCTGATATTGCTGAAAACTTTTCCAATCAGTATTGTGTCAACTTTAGGTCCGACCTATTGGAGAAAGTAAATTACGTAAAGAGAATAGGGAGTGAAATCCAGAGTGAAGTATTTCAGTGGGCACATATAACAATATATATAAATTCTTGGAGATGGTTAAGAATGTCATGTTGTGGTTTGAAGTTTATACTACAGAGCACAAGTTTGGCTATAAGTTTGGATATGATTTATTAGGACATAATTTGAAGTTATGATAATCAAAGAAATAAGTATAAAGATTTATAAGAAGAACGAATAAAGATACATTAAGTGAGAAGAACTCGAGGCGGAGAATGCGTGCGTAGGTCCAGAGTTGGCAGAGAGCGAGAAGAGAGTTAAACGGAATGGAAGGAGAGAGAAACAAATGAATGACAAAGGAGAAGACCTCCTGGGATGCTTAAATAGGACTTATGAAATGAAGCATAATGGAATTAGGAAAACTAATTTGATGGTTTAGCCCTTCACACAGTCAGAATAAAAAACCTAAATTACTTTCTCTCTGATCCAAATGGACAGCCCGTGTAATAATGTAATATGCAATATACAATAGTAATTTCTTAATGAACTTTTGACTCCTTTCATCATCTCAACTCACTCCTACACGCACGTCAGCTTTTATGACATAAAACTATAATCAATTTCATTTTAAGATTTAAACGATTTCCGAGAAGTTTTAATCATTTGATGGAATTGAAATCCTGCATGTGCCTTGCAATAACCTGTATGTGTGTGTGTGGGTGGGTGGGTGTTGAATGTATTTTATTTCATAAATGGGTATTTTGTTTCTCTGGTGGAGGAAGGAGATACGGAAAAGTAGGCTCACAGCAGTTTTAAGAGAATGCGTAAGTGGATATGATGATGAGTAGTTCGTCTTGTATGACTTGTATAGTACATCAAATCTCCTACACCAAGACACGTATATATACACAAAGTAACCAGCTTTTCATGATTACGGAAGAACATTAGAGTTTGGAAAAGCAGAGATATTCGTTAGAAGAACACTAGAATTCAAATGTTTGAAGGAAATAAAGAATAATAATAAAGCAAGAAAGACTTGTTGTGAATGGTGCGGAGCACTTGAGATAGTTAATAACCTCGCTCTCATCTCATCCTTATTACTCTTGGTTGGACTATGAGAAGAATTCTTTTGTGCTTTAAGAGAAGGAAACAAAGGCTGGAGATAGTATTTCAAGATGTTCGCATCCTAAATGCATAAATATTACTTTCGTGTGTTTACTTCAAGCGTAATGATGTTTGACGGTTCATCCCGTCTCAATGTGGAATATACTTTGAGTGTATAAAGGTCGTAAGTTTAAGTTGGTTGTATTTGCATCTCGCTGTTAGAAAAGATATTGAAACTGCCATGTATTGAGTAGAGAAAGGGCGAGTTAGTATTAATGTAGTAGTAAGAATTCAAATGTAGTTTTTATCTAGAATAAGCTGAGGAGAGGGGAGAAGGAAAGATAAGAAGCTAGAAATTATTAGTCACTCTCATCATCAGAATAAAGTCGGTTCGGTTGTGTGCGTGTGTGTAGAGTTGGACTGATTATAGACTCAGCATGAATCTCTCACTGACTGACTTTGATTTTATGACTTGAACTTGTTCGACACAAAAACACGGGGCTTCGATGTGAGCTTACAGATTTCATCCTTTGCTGGTTTGGTTGTCAAAATCAACAAGGAGAGATGAAGAGAGTGAGGGAAGACATGAACATATACATATACTATAAGGATACACTGCTTAGTACTACATATGCAGTGGGGATATAAATCTATACTGATGTCTATCTGTTGTGGAGTCATTTGCCTAAGGCATCTTAATATATTCACTTCCATTAGCCCGAGTTATAAATAAGCTCAAACCTCATCATCAACTTGAGATAGACTTGTGTGCTTTCAGTCTAACTCCTCACTCTCGTACTACATTAAAAGAACATGAGACTTTGTTTCGTCCTCATCTCTCACTTTAGACTTTAGCAGCTTCTGGTTCTTTGAATATTAAGTATCTACACGATGTAAAGGAGGCTTAATGAGTTGCAGATTGAATTCTCATTGTACAAGATGAATCTCCTAATGTGATGGTGATGTGGTAATTACTTCCGTGAGATGCAACTTATTTTCAGAGAAAGGAGTTTGAATAATTGATTCATATTGTTATTATAATATAATATATTATAGTACAAATTATATAGAGCAATTTAATATTAAGTAAATGAAGCATTAATATTTCACTTTTGAAAGAATGACTACATGCACTAATAATATTTTTAAGTGTGCTGCTTTTCTAATGCGACGGGCCATGACTCGGCCGTAGCCTTTGAAGACAATGAGTCAATGAGAAATTATGTGGTTGACATCGAATTGCATTTCCTAAGTAAATAGAAGGCTTATCATTCATATTCTCTGCTCATTCTTAGTCTAATCATCCCAAGCAAGGAAAGTTTCCGTCAGAGAAAAGAACTGAAGGCGTATGCAAAAGATACGTATCGTGTGGATGAGATTGATACACTGCAGACACACACAAGGACATATTAAGTGGGAAGGATGTTATACTGCTTTCTTCGAACACAACACAGCAGTTCACTTGTCTTCACTGTACAACTCTGTTTGTAAAAACACTAGACGGGAAGTATGCAATTTGGAAGTGGCGTTTGGTAATACGAATTTTCATGAGCTACACCCAATAGCAATGGAATGTATATGCAATGTAGTGCCCGATGTAGAACAAGTACCAACCATGACACGAACTCACAAAAGTCACAAAGGACACAAACTACACACTCCTGACTATTGAAGCAGCGAGGGAAGTGAAAGGGAGAAAGTGAAATGACTCCAACTCACACAAAATCAGCCATTACAACAACAAATGGGAATAAATGGTTGGCGACTTCTCAACTCCGAAGTCTCTGCGCCACCCTCGGGCCTCTGGTGAAAGCTTAGCCCCTTTCACTCCCAAGCTATCTTTCATGTCTTGCATGTTTAGTATGCAGTTGGATTCTACATAATATATTAGGGAGTTCGTGGCGTTCCAAAACTGTCAATATTGTGTGTTCAGTGTCGTTCTAAAATGTTATTTATTGGCTGAACTATAAGAATGCAAAACTACGTAACTCTGACTTTCATGTCTCCCTCAATATTATATTGGTGTTAATGTAGTTTGGAATGGAATGGTATTGGCAGTAGAATTAAGGCTATTGCAATAAAGTACACTTTGTAGAAAGTAGAACTAGTCAACCTGGTGAAAGGTTGAGGGATAAATGCCATGAAGAATGAAGAGAGAAAGTTGTCTTTACCATTCACTTTCACATTGAATATTTGATGTCCCTTTGTCGATGGCATGAGCTGGTTAACTCTGGTAATTCATTTAGAGGCTTTATAAGTCGTTTACAAGACTTGATGATTTTAAATAGGTTCATGTAATTATTGGGGGGGGGGTTGGAAAGTTAAGAAATATCATACTATTATGTAACAAGCATGAACGAAATATGTTCCTGGTTGATTGATTCATTAAAGTTAGATTATTGTTTGACAATGGTATTGTGAGATTATTTCTACTGATTTGAAATTTCTAGAATATTTTTGCCATCCCTGGTTCTATGTAGTGATATCTTGTCGTAGTATTATTGGATGGTTTTGGAGGTTTACTTTAGCAGGAGTGAAGATACAAAAAGTAGCAATATAATTTATCAGTGTTAGTTCTGTACACAGAATTTTACATGTAGTGTTTGTCTGACGCTTCCTTACAGATGCAGAGAGTCGGAAGAGTTCTTTCCTTCTCGAAAATATCACCTAGCTTACTAATAATGGTTATGGGATTCACATAACAGTCAAGTGAAACCAGCAAAGGAAATATTTATAAACTTGTACACGGTGTAATGCGCTATTTGAAAAGATTCAGAACATCGGAACGGAGAGCACACAAAACACACCCGGGTTTCTTTATAGCTTACTGTTGAGAATTGCATCCATCTATATATTAGAAGAACAAATACATACAAAGCTAAGGAAAGAACGGAGACGACGAGGGAAAAAGAAGGAAAAGAGATGATGTGAAGTGAACTGCACTAAAGTGAAATATGTCGGGTGTTTCTTGGTCCTTGTGGATCTGAATTTATTTTCTGACTGACTGGCACTCAAAGTAAATTTCTACAGATTCTAAACTTTCATGGTAGCATAACTCTCAAGTCTTGTCGTCTTCATGCTTATGCTATGCGAGATGCAGTTTGTATGTTTGCGTGGGGAATCATTCTTATCAACGCAATGTATATGTACACCCAGAGACCAACTTGTCCTTCGCCATTTGTCCTTTCGTTCTAAGTAATAATCAAAGTGTTGATAGTCTGACAAATTATACTGAAACACATGATTAATAATACGCATGCATGGAAGTTATTTACATTCAATTATGTTGTACTAATATTATTAAAGATAAACTTGAGTGTGCAAATTAAAGACGTGAGAAGGTAGACATAACTAAAGTAACAAATTATGTAACAAAGAATACTTAATAATAAAGAACTAAATAGAATAAAAAACTGCTTATTAAACTATTATATGAAGTATAGTTTGATAAATATAGTTTGACCGATAAAAACCGTTCGATTTTATCATCATAATAATGTTAAAAAGGAATCGAACAAGTATGGAGAGAGCTATTAGTGAACTTTGAACTGAGGAGAAAGCCAGTTCAGCGTGTAAAAGAAAAAAGTACACGGTAGAGATCAAGAGGAAGAGAGTGGGGAAAGTGAAGTGGCTAAAGAACAGGTATTTGGTGTCTTCAATTCAATAATGGGAAGCTTCGCATGCAAGGCAAGTTTTGTGTCTGCTGAGTCTCTCTCTCTCTCTGAGGGATCTTCTTGTGTTCACCACGATTGCAGTATATTGCTCAAATGGAATTCGGAGAAAGAGAGCAACTTTATACGTTCAGTTTGGATTGAAGTAGACAGTGTGCAAGTGTGTAGGTAACATTTTGTGAGAAGGAAAGTAAAACTACACATTACTGCTCAACTCAGAAAGACTATTCAATGCATATAGGCTAGTATAGATGCTGTGTATAGGTGGTTTAGGATTTTAGATGTATGTATGTATGTATACTATAGTGTTTCTGTAGAATACACGAATTTGAGTTGACTATGATGGAGAAAGTATCGATCCTCTGTCTCACTCACTCACACACACAGAGTTATATAAGTTGGAAGTTGTACATGGCCACCACTTACTTTAGAAGTAAAGAAAACTCAAGCCAAGCTCAAAGCTTTGGTTCAAGTTGGGTAGTGGAAAGTATAGAGAGGTATGCCGGATCTATGTGAAGAAGGAATAAAGCTCAAGTATGCATTACACTGAAGAGAGAGAAAGGAATATGTATTCTCAACTGCATAAAACAGACTTTCTTCAACTTGTGAATCTTGTGGTTGTTTCCTAAAGGGAAGTAGCAATGGAATTTCTCTACCAGAAAGTATATACACAAATGTGTATGTATGTACACTCCTTATTCAAACTGGAAAACTTTCCCTTTTATTCAACAAATCTAAACCTTCCTTCTTTAAAACACGAGAAGGATGTGTATCTGCGTATTATGTATGAAAGGAATGAGTAAACTGGGCTTATTATTATTTCATGACAGATATCACCCACACACGCTTCTTATTTATTTCTGCTTGACCTCCCTTCGTAGTTCGTTGTGCCTTCCTTTGTCCTTTCTCTTTCGATTGCTAATTCGCTAATTGTTGTAACCCTCATTTCAATTTGTATTATCCTCAGTGCCCAAACAATTATAGTAACTTCATTATATGAAATCATAGGGTCAAAAATATTACACTCATTACGCATGGGATTTGACAATTCTGGTATTTCTGGTTGAAATCATGGAAAATGCGCGTGAAACTATCCATTACCATATTACTCAATAAACACTAACCGTAAGCTGGTAACCATCTTGTCAAAAAAAGAAGAAATGTTGTTTTATATTTCGATTCTGGTGAAAATTAATTAATGTCTTTCAGATCCAACATGTCCATATGCAGGATAATGAGCCTTTTACATATTCTTAACTAACTGTAAACTCAGTGGAAACAAAAGAAGAAGGACTGGCAAGAGGTTACATTAAACAGAAAGCCATTCATGCACTATTGCACTATATCATAATAAGTGTCAGTAGGGAAGCTCTTCGTGATTTGTGTCAAGTTGTGACACATGAGAGCAAACACAACCGATGTAGTTTCATCTGAGAGCGACGTTGAAAATGAACTGGCTTGTGGTGTGAAGAATAAGCGTTGATTTCCACGGGATTTCTCTGCACAAGCGTTCGCCTCGTGTTATTTGCCACGCGTGGAGGAGTTTTCTGCAGTGTTTTAATTTCTCACTGAGAGTATCCGATCCTCCTCACCTTTTCTGCTTTCATGAGAACCACAGCACCAAACCGACATTGCACAGACACTTGAGGAACCTCCCTCTTACATTCATCTTCTTGGGAGAAGAGTTGTGCAAAACATAAAAATAAGCACCCACGACTGTATAAAAAAACAGGAAGCAAATTGTACAAAAGCAACCACATACACAAATGGGGGATTAAAGCTAGTGACTCTTGAGTAAATTATTGTATGTACAAGCTAGCATACATGATGTATATCTTGTGTAGTTTCTCCTGATTATTTATGCAAAAGGCAAAGGAATCCCTGTTTAACTTACAGCAGTGTATACCACCCAATGGGATATGAAGGAGATTTGAGATTGTTCCGTAACCAATTGTCCCATCTGATGTCAGATTTTCAGAGACGACTGACTGTAGTAGCTTCCATTTACTGGAATTTTAGGCTTAAATAGCTGAACTGACCAGATATGAAACTCGATAACTCGATCTTTAAGAACAGTAACAGTTTGAAAGCTTGTCACTTTGCAATGCCTTTTGAATACATGAAAATGAACCAAGAGAAATAGATTGATGACAAGGAATAAGGGAAAGAGATGACGATGAAAGCATTTGGGGATGCGATGTGACGCGACTGGTCTCGAAGACAAAGTCAGGTGAAAGTGAGACAAGGTTCCCGTCCAAAGAAAGCGCGCGAAATTCGGGGTATTCAAATTCGTTCTCTCTCTCTTTTTTCAATGTGCAAGTTCTGCAAGCAATTTGTTTCAGGAATTGCATAATAATCTTTGCTTTTCACGTCGAACTCGTCGAAATCGAATGCAAATTACAATCACGGCAATTTCCCCCTTTCATGTCATCACGTCACGCCAATTTTAAAAATTACTGTAGCATATTCTCCGCCTTTATCTTGGTGAAAAGGTAAGTTAATTTATTGCCGATAATTTGATCGGGTTGGGGTTGCAAACCTGGACTAAAGTTCTTGTTGACACTTGTTCGTTTTTGTTCAAATGAAATTATAAGCCTTATTGAGAATTGTTCGTCGCGACCGCGACTAGTAATTTATTGTCATTTCCCCCTCTGGTTTTCAGGTTTGCGCTGAATTTCAACTGAAATCTCTCTGGCGGAAGCAAATCAATAAATCAAAATAAATCAATATCATGAATCACAATCGTAAATCTTGAGAATCAGTAAGTGGACATTAAAAGCAATTCCTTTTTGTCTATGAATGTATTTATTAATTAATTGCGTTTAATTGTGTCTTGTTTTTCATTCTTTAGGTGGAGAATGAGTGGCGAAACAGGAATTTGCTCTCCCTCATCATTTGTTACTGATGACTCGTGATATTTCATTTGAACTTTATTTTTGTTTCCTTTGCCAAAACAATGTCGACATTTTTAGCTTTATCCCCATTAAGGAGAGGAGGGTATCAAGTCGTTAAAGGGAAACTGGGAAATGCTTTCTCCCGAAGTCCCTTACTTCTCGGAGTTTGCAAGACTTCAGAATCGGAATTTGGTCTGCGTATGATTTGCTTGTCGTCAAGGATAGGAAGACAATTTTGCAGTAATAATGGAAGAAGGGTCTTTGAGAGGCTCCCTTCTTCTGGAATTTCAGTGTGTCGTCAAATCATGAATGAAACTAGAAATTTATTCACAAGTTCGTTAAAACGGACTAAAATGGAAGTAAAAAGGAAGGCAGGAGATTCTAAGGCAGCAGTTCGTCCAAAGCCTTCCAAGAAAGAATTCAAGCGATTGTTGGGACTTGCAGCAAACGAAAAATGGACTCTGACAGGTAATCTTCAAATAGACTGAACGATTGAAGCTAAGTCAAGATGAAGAACTTGGGTCTAAATTAATTCAGGTGCTATTACCCTATTGGTAATCTCAAGTGCAGTGACAATGACGGTTCCATTTTGTCTCGGAAAAGTTATCGATATCATTTACACGGGACAAGACGCAGCTGAAACTAGGAATAATCTGAATGTCTTGTGTGCAGCTTTATTAGGTGTTTTTGTGTTAGGAGGCTTATGCAATTTTGGAAGGGTTTATCTTATGCAAATGTCAGGTAATCGAAGTAATAATTAGCTTTTGTACAAGAAATAATATTCAATTTGACTAACTAAAATTTTTGAATATAAACCTTATATTGTCCTAGGACAACGAATAACCAATCGAATGAGAACTTCAGTCTTTTCTGCAATTCTCCGGCAAGATATTGCTTTCTTTGACAAAAATAAAACCGGTGAACTCATAAATCGCTTGTCAGCTGATACATCTCTAGTCAGTCAATCTGTCACGATGAATATTTCCGATGGACTTAGGTCAACCTTAATGGTCACTACAGGAGTAGGAATGATGGTAAGTGAGTATACTTGAAAAATCATATTTTTAACATATCTTAAACACTGCCTTACCAGATTTATTATCTTTCTGTAGCTTTACATGTCTCCACAATTAGCTATCGTTGGCTTATGCACAGTTCCTCCTGTAGCACTGATGGCAATAAGCTATGGACGCTATGTACGAAGAATAACTCAAAAAGTCCAGGACAGTTTAGCTTCAGCCACTCAAGTTGCTGAGGAAAGAATCTCGAGTATTCGGACAGTTCGTGCATTTAGTCAAGAAGAATTAGAAAACAAAATATATACGGAACGAATTCATGATGTACTCTCTCTGGCATATAAAGAGGCCCTGGCTAGAGGAATTTTCTTTGGATTGGTAAGTTACAACTTGCAAAATTAGAAACTCATGGACAAAAATCTTAACATCTTTTTTAATGTATACAGACGGGTCTAAGTGGAAATTTCATAATATTAACGGTTCTATATTATGGAGGGGGCATGGTTAGTGATAATTCTCTAACTGTTGGAGCGTTATCGTCATTTTTGCTTTACGCTGCTTACGTCGGAGTAGCCTTAGGTGGATTAAGCTCGTTTTATTCCGAAATGATGAAAGGACTCGGTGCTTCGACTCGACTGTGGGAACTTATCGATAGGCAACCTTCCATTCCATTGGCAGGTGCTGGATATGTTTGTTTATTTGTGTATATATTAACTGATGGGTTATTCTCTCTACAGCAGCAGATGTTTAAATGCATTTTCCCTCTTTCTAATTTTAGGAGGCATTGTACCAGCAAACGGACTACTTGGACATATACAACTTCAAAACATGTCATTTTCATATCCAGCGAGAGCTGATGCTTCTATATTTAATAACGTTAATCTGGACATTCCTGCTGGCGCAGTGCTGGCTATTGTTGGTCCAAGTGGATCGGGAAAATCTACGTTGGGGTCTCTGCTCCTTAGATATTACGATCCAACATCGGGGAGCATAAGTATTGATGGAATAAGCATTTCCAAATTAGACCCTCATTGGTTACGACAACAGATTGGAACTGTAAGCCAAGAGCCCACTTTGTTTTCGTGTTCCATAAAAGATAACATTTTATATGGAGCACCAAATCCTGAGCAAGTTAGCCATGAAAGACTAGAAGAAGTTGCAAAGGAGGCAAATGCCTTTGACTTCATTATGAAGTTCCCTCAGCGGTTCGACACAGTCGTCGGTGAACGTGGTGTTATGCTGTCTGGTGGGCAACGTCAACGGATTGCCATTGCCAGGGCGTTGATTAAGGTTTGTTCAATGCTTATCGTTTATCTGAAGGTTTCTTACTTACATATGATAAAGTATATAATATAAAATATTGTTTGTTTTCGTCATCGCCAAATTTCTTTTTAGAACCCAAGTATTTTGCTGTTTGACGAAGCAACGAGGTACGTACAATACTTTATGTAATATGCATATACGCTTGTATAAGTAAAAGTATGAAGACCTTCGATAAAGTCTTTTAGTTGCTGCTTCGACCGCTTCACGCTATTGATCTGATTTAATTTAAATAATTAAATACTTTGGCAGTGCTTTAGATGCTGAAAGTGAGCATTTGGTCCAAGAAGCCTTAGAGAGGGTTGCCAAAAATCGCACTGTCATCACCATTGCCCATAGGCTCTCTACCATTAGAAAAGCTGGTAAGTTTATAATGAGATAGTAATTTCTAAGACTGACTGTCTGTCTAGTTTTGCTAAGTCTAGATAAGTAAATTTTGGATCCTCTGATGCGCACAACAGAGACAGGGATTAGTGGATTGACTTGATAGCAGTTAACATGTTTATGTCAACGCATTCCTTTTCTGTAGATTAGCTGTTTTACCACACCAGTACATGTTATTTTAAAAGCTAATCATGTCTCTGCTTTTCAGATAAAATTGCCGTATTAAACGAAGGACAGTTTGCCGAAATTGGCACTTATGAAGACTTGATGAGGATTCAGAACGGAATGTTCAAAAAGTTGGTTGAGAAACAGACAATCCAGCAGTAAATACTGAAGTAACTTTTACTTGTTGGGTGACGTAGCTAAATGCATTTATTAAACTATTCCGGCAATATTCAGATGGTATTTTAAATCAATAAAATTGCCGAAAGGCTACATGTATTAAAAATGGTTGTCCTCACTATGCTAAGAATTATTTCAATTCATAGTATTTGATAATTTGATGCAAAATTACTATATGCGGCCGATTTTTTTGTCTCATGAGTCAGCAGCAGCTAAGGTCGACATATTACTATATTAGACTGTCTGTGTGTATATGACTTGGTAAACCGTTAAAGTAAAAGAGAACTACCTACCAATTCAAGAACACAAGGCTATAAATATGTGAATGTTGCATGCTTTACGAGCTTTCTCTTCATCATTCCTCGCTCGGTAGCTAACCAGTTAACCGATAACCACAAGAATGCTTAAATTATTTCAGCCCCGACGCATTATCATCCTTCTCTTCCTGTGCAATCCTAAATCCTCCTTACTATTTGTACTAGGCTTGCGTGTGTAATGTTTCAAGTTTCATGAATTCTTCCTTTCTTGATTAATGCATGTGTGCCCTCCTCTTAAGGATTACACTCTATAGACACTAACCAACGGGACCGAATTGTAACGAGTGAAAGTTTAAACCAGAAACCACCTCAAAGTGCACCTTGGTGTACACTTGAAGACGAAACTTTCTAATAAAAGGACAAAGTTTCAACAGTGTAAAGTGAAGAAGGACTTTCTCACCTTCCCTAGCTGTCTATATTATAGATATTTCTACCTAACTTACTAATTAAGGTTAGCAAAGTATACGGACGGGGAATGATGTTCTCTCTCTCCAGTAGGTTTTAAGTCAGACCAAAACTTTCATCCATTTTTAATCAAAACTCGTCTTCTCACTTAAACTACCAGCACCCGCTCATACCCTGTTTATTATTTCTGGACTGAATTGAGTTTCCGGTGAGGCATAAAATAAGTTTGGGAATGTGAAAGTAGTTCTTCTCAAGAGAGAACATGTATCTCGTTACATGTATGGTAGGATAGGATCATCTCAAAAATAAAAGCCAATGGGGTTCAGAACTTCAAGGAGAAGGGAAGAAGATATTGCGGATAGATGGAAGAACATTTCCCAAAGATCTCCAGAAAGTGGAAGTCTCGATCTCTCGGCCCGTTTCATTGTGCAAGGATGGACTGTGTCTGCATGTCAAGAAAGATGGTGTACGGAATACACAGGTATACACTACACACACACGTAAGTCTCAATTTCTCAAAGGATATCCCATGAAGATTCGCACAACCAAGGAATGAAGAAACGTGTGTGTGTGTATGCGTCTTCCTATCAGCTTTCTTTCCTCACATTTCTCACAGTCAATTCGCAACTTCTTTCTACCTTTAATCCAAACCATCGTATGTATTTGGGCGGAAGAGGAAAAACTCGCAAGATGATACGAATAAGAAGGAAGTAGAAAAATAACTTGGATACGAGAGTCCTTCCACCTCAATGAAATATTCAATTGAGTCTACCAGTCAGCCGTGAATAAAATGATCCGAAAACATTTTTAACCTCACAGGACTGTCGACCGTCAAAAACCACTTTGGTTCCGATCTTGGAGACTTTTGAGACGTACACTAAAGACGAATACTATGTACATACACGAGTATATATGTATATGTCGGTAGCATAATTATATGAGGCTTTTTTATACCTCAAGAAATATTTGACCTCACCTGTCTCGATTTCCTTTCCTCTCTATCTCTTTGATCTGGTAGTCAAGATAAATATTTCATTTCATCATTTCACATACAAGAAATGCATCTTCCTAATATTTAATTTTCCTACCTAATACTCTTCTCCACATTTATTTCTCCAAGTCTTTCTTGTCACGCCTCTTGTCATACATCCATCAACGTATATGGATTTCCATTTATTCATTTGGAGTTTGCAGAGATTGATTGAGATCTGACAAAATAAGATTTGGGTTGCATAATCGTCAAGCGTCGTATGGACTGCAGACAGTTATTATATAACCCATGAAGACGACATGCAGTCATAGTATATGCTAAGTGGATTATATTTCATATACGACGATTCCCTAATGTTCTAGCGAATAAAAGATTAAAGATGAAAGAAAGATCCATAAAGAAAAAAAGCATCGAATAATAATATTATATTTATAAGAGATGAGAATAAAAAAGAGCATGTCTAATAAATCCACCACTCCTGTTCTATTGTTGTATTATGAGAGAAAGCAGAGCGGACCTATAAGCCTTCCTTGCGTGAGCATGTGGAAAAGATCACGAAAGGTTGTTGTTGTATTGACATATACATACACATGTATGTATATATATGTATGTATTGACATATACATACACATGTATGTATATATATGTATATAGACATATACATACACATGTATGTATATATATGTATATAGACATATACATACACATGTATATATAAATATATATGTATGTATAGATTTTTTGAAAAACCTGCGAGTTCCCTGGAGAATAATAGCTGGGCCTGGTTCTTCTTCAACTTCCTGGAGAAGTCGCGTCTTAGAGAAGAAGCAGGAGGAGAGTCTTTCCCAGTTGGCCTCTGAGAGTTTTCTCTCTTTTCTTTGAACAGGTAAAAATGGAATACTCTCGGCAGACAAGATTGTAAAGGATCTCCCTTCTATATCTCAGTCCTGAATAATGTAGAAGATTGTCGAGAGTAGAAAATGGATTCTCATTCCCGTTCTTTTTTAAACAATCTCACGTACACATTTGCTCTCGAATGTAACCCGTCTCTGGTGGTGCTTTCACATTGTGTTTCAATGGTTGAATCGTTTTAATATGAGATATATACTCTCCGTATAGCAAATCATGTACTAGAGGTCCTTGTCTATGTATGTACAGGCTGAAATTCAAAGTGAAATAAGTCTTAATACTTTCTCCTTTGGCTTTTGTGTTAGTAGTTTCAGGTGTGTGTGTGCTTTTAAAGGAGTAATAGCAATGGAGACATAAAAACACGGATGACGAAGGAGAAGAAACATGAACTACTTACACACCAGCACTTACGAACATTACGGATTTTCGGAATAAAACTCGCACACACACCGAGACCTTCTTTTCTTCTGGTGAGTGTTGAACGATGATGGCAAATGCTACCTGACCTGTTTAATGCTTTCTCTTTTACTTTCTCTTTCGTCTACCTTTCTTCGTATTCTGCTCCGAGGGCATTTTACTTCTCTAGGTCTTGTTGGACATTTTTGAGCAACAGGGCAATCTCCCTCAGCCTCCCTAGTTTGTCCTGAGTATGTGTCTTAAGCGAAAGACGTGTATAAAGTGAGACAAGGCCTTTAATAGTACTTTCTCTTTAGCCGTATGCTGCTCATAGCCTCAAGGAAGTTCCACAGAACTCTCCTGGACTTTGAGATCATAAAGGGACTCGTACTTACTTACTTTAGCTTGCAGTTCTATTTGGAAAATTGAGTGGAGAGCTCGATCTCTCTCTCTTCTCTATAGTCTACAACTAATGTTGCATCATTTGTTCACAATATACAAGCTGGAGATAGAAACATAATATGTATATAAACAAATATGTATATCCTGCACACACATTCATAAAGATCGTGTGTGTGTGTGTGTTTTTACGAAACTAAATTAAATCCATGTTTTATTCTTTCCGAATTAATCATGTCTGTCTGTGCAGATGGAAGTATGGAAGTTATGTATCATACAAGGCTCTGCTCTTTAGAAGATTACAGAGCACACTCGTGTGTGTCTTATTTAAGCCAGGAGCGTGTTACGTGAGACTAAGAATTACTTGTACTTCTTAAATCACAAACTCTGTACACTCTTTCCTAATTACTTTCTACATGGTCCAATCCGACTTGTGTACCAGATGAAGGAGTTTTTATCTGCTTAATTTCGGATAAGATTTCAGCCAGGCACTAAACACTGTTCAGGATCTGTCTCTCGTTTCTAGTTGTGCTTTGTTCCAACTAGTCATATTTCTGTTTTACTTTTCCCACACACACAAATAAACGTGTTGTGCAATCTGCAGCTGCGATCAGTTCTGTGATGTATCCTGCTAATAATATAAATGAAATGACACTCACATCTACGATATGTGTCCTTGTTGTTTCAAGTAAGAAGACTGCAGACTGGTTGTAATTAAAAATGCACCGTCACGTCACCGGTGAATGGCTCTGGATGAGAGAATGTACTCAAATTAAGAAAATCTCACGTTTCTTGGGACTAAACTGCGTCTGTCTCCTCTTTTTAAAGCTTATTAAGAATGCACGACCAATTATAAAGTGTTGAAATTGCGCAATTGTTTCCTTGTTTGCATTAAAACATCCTTACAGACTGCATCGTAGTAGTCAACGCTTTTCAAATATTTACTTGCTTGTATATATATAGCTGTCATCACTTGTTTAGCTTCGGCATTCTAGATTG
>Ga0194135_10000277_pt1 | contig 29501 bp, 18 predicted proteins | sample LitLau_LLRF_2013_FD_134024 | JGI IMG/M metagenome (GOLD analysis project Ga0194135, IMG submission 134024) | Freshwater sediment microbial communities in response to fracking from North America - Little Laurel Run_MetaG_LLRF_2013 (version 2) | ecosystem: Environmental > Aquatic > Freshwater >... | reverse complement strand
TTTAAGTGTAAATCCCTGAATCCGTAAGTCCTTCTGGTGTTTTCCAAGAAATAAGTGGGAATTAGTCTCTCGTATTTCGCTTCCGGATGGCTGGTCATGGGTGACACGTAATGTAATCAAAACTTAGCATTTATTTCGTACTAATCACTGCGAATCTGTGTTGTTTCGCATGTGCCCTGTGGCCGTCACTCCTCCACACAATGGGTCATGATACTCTTGAAATGCATATTAGATAAGTTCCAAATACTGTGTCGAAGAACTCTGACGCTTTCCAATGTATCTTTCTCTTTCGCGTTTTGACTCCCTCTTCTTTACTGGAGGAATGAGTGGGATCTTCATCATCATTCACCAAACCACGGAGAAAGCTTGGTTAAGCAAAGCAACGACGAGAGTTCATGGTGACTTCTGCTACGAATCACAGAACTGTTTATAAAGTGGCGTGCACCAGTCCCTATACACATAACTGTAAGATGTGGGCATATATATAATTCTTCATCTAGTGAATGAGTTGAAACAAACTTTCACTCCAACGAGACTTGTACATATATATTTATAAGTAGAAATATGTATAATATATATACAGAGGACACTTTAATTATAATTATTTCAACTCTGCAAACCGATATTTGAGTAAAATGCCAAGGCACACAGCAAAGAGAAGTTCAGAGGGCCCAGAAACGCAAAGTTGTGGGGAGAAAGTTAAGTTAGATGGGAGAAAACCCGTTGGTGGCAATAAATGAAAGGCAGACTTTCTCTCAGAGTCCTTGCTCTCTGTGTATATAATGTATATATAGGTAGGTGTGGTTCATTCAAGCAGAATTCCTTATGCTTTTTACACATTCATATCACTAAAAGATCGTTATTTCCAGGCTGATGTATTGAGAGAATGGATGCACTTCTTGTGATCCGTCATTTTTTATATCCCCTCTCTAAAGTATACACGTCAGTCACGTAAATGTTTTCTATCTGGTCAACTATACATAAGGCCGGGTTCTTTCATAAACATTCTCGTCAATCTTTGAAAAAGCTTCTACAGATTTCTGTTCCAAATGTTTACACGATGCACATAAAATCAATTCTCAGATTTGCTGAACGGTTGACTGATCTTAAGACATTTAATAGTTCCTTGGATATTTGGCCTATACATGTATATGGTTAGATTTCCTGATGAAAAAATCGCTTCAGTTTCTTCCGCAAGGATGAAACTCTTTTAGAAATAGGACACACACTAGTTTCGAGTTTCCACCACAAAAATTCTTCCAGAGATTTCCTCTGTTCAAGTTTCTAAAGTGTCACTTTTTACGAACCACATAACCTTTACATTCTGCAAATGTCTGCACGTGTATCAGCATCTTATCTTTCAGGTTAATAGTTAAGTAAATACTTGTTGTACAAACTAGACAAATTGTTACTTCAGACTGTGCATCGTATATCTGTGTATAAGACGACGAAAGTTGTTATGTTATGTGTGTGTGTCATTGCACGGTCCAAAACTGTTGAAGAAAGTGTACTCCTAGTTTTGCAATGTTCAACGTGTTTCCTCTTCCCAAGGCTCAAGAATGTTGCATCAAAATTCAAGCATTGCAAAACTTCACATTCCAAGAATGACTCAGCTTTATACATACACATCGACCACTTTCTTCTACTTGGAAAGTCTGTATAAAAGGAATTAATGACTGTTCCTTCCACTTTCCCATACAAAACCTCCGCAGACACTTTAGAAGAAGATCTTGTTCATTTCTCATGAAGACTTAATGTTCTACGGATGGATATCTTTCTCTTTCCTGTCTCTCCAAATCAACCATCGAATTATCATCTCTTCCTCTCTCTCCCTCTGTCTCATCATTAGTCCGATATAATAATCCTTTCCTTTTCTCCTTGACAGTTCCAAGACTCCTACTAAATTCCTCTACACCTCCTTCCCATCTTGCGGAATACATATAACCAAAATAGTAATAGACACCCGTTCTCTATTTTCATGCTCTATGCATCACACTCAGATCATTCCCACAATTTATACTTAATTTCTCATCGCTAGTGACATTCAAGGATTCGTGATGGAACTAAGCCCTCCTACCCTATTCGACCTTGTTCGGCCTTAATTCCTAGTTATTTAGATACCATTATACTTTGATACAATTTCTTATGAAATACTTAAAGCTCAAACGTTCTTTGGAGAGGAAAGCCAGGGACAATAATGATGTGAGTGTAGGACGGGATTTATTAAGCGACTTCAGTTATACGTGTGTGTCTATCGCTACTTCTGCATTAACAGGGGGTGTGTGTCATGTATAGTGTGTGGCATCAGCATCAAGTTGAACTTTACGAGTTCAGTGGAGCATCATCACTCTGTTTCTGAATCCCATCACATCCCATCGCATTATAAAAGCCTGATGCTGACTTCTCGTTCCAAAGAATGGTTTTATGAATATGATGGCACATTAACCTTTCACAATCTATCTACTGGAGACGAGTTGAGAAAAGCCTTTTTCGCAGTAGATCATTGAAGCTTGATAGCAGTAGGGAAATCGATCTCAGAGAGAGAGAGAGACTCTCTCTGCATCCTTCCAACTAATTGGAAAGGGTAAAGGAGTTCCTTTTTCCCTCTCTCAGAAGGAACTCACGACGGATCTACCAATTCTTCGACTATGCAAAGATGAAAGATTCTTTCCTTTCTATTATATACTACGAGAAATTCACACACACACACACAGACAGAAAATACACACTCTTCTGTACAGAAAGCCAATTCTTCAATCATCTTTCCTTCCCATTAAGCAGTTTGTGCATAGAAGAAGAACAGAGACTCGCTTGTAAATCCTACTACACCCAAGTTCAGTATGAAATGCACTTCTATACTTTTATCGTAACGATTTCCAAATAGACATTATCACCTCTTCACCTTGCATGAATGGCTTTAGCGAGGAATGTAATCATTAAACGTGAGAACTAGCTAGGCATATATGTATACAGATAAGGTATACATCCAATCCACAGTACTTTCCTTTGCATTATACTCAGAAAAATGGTTGAGAGGTTTCTCCCGAGAAGACATTTCAATTTGGAAGATCAAGTAAAAACGCGTTGAACGTGTTTTCTAGCATAAAGAGTCAAATTACCTCGAGAAAAACTCAATAATGAAGGCCGATAGGGACACAACAAATGTAATTTCCCTGGCACTACAAAACTACAATATATACTCTGCGGACTGACGAGTGCACAGTTAAATGGGCGAGTCATCATGTAGAACGATACCATCACGAACTCTCATTAAATTGCAATCAAGCAACAGACAAAGCGCACAAATGAATTTTCGAGAGTGATGGGAACAACAATAATAAAAGACTTGGTAAACCCACACGTACTTTCCTACTTACTTATTTAATACAACGAGATGCCCTTCTGTACCTATACTTACATATATTATATAAGCCTGTTATTCTGATAAATCTTTTAGAAACAAAGATTGAATGACCAGCCTTCGTTTTGATGTATACGAAGCCAATGGAACGATGAAAAGAGAAATGTTCTTGAAGAAGACTTTAGGAAGAGATTGAGAGAAAATAAGTCCATCCTGTCTGTCAAGACTAAAAGCACCCACGCAATACAGATCACCAGATCAAAACGAAACAAAACCACCTAAGCCCTAGATATCTATAGGTTTTTAAGATCTAGCCAGAGTTTAGATTAAAAGCAAAGTGATATAATATATTACGTCTTGGATTATACTTATATAATAAGATATTCTCGTTGATTCGTGTTCATTTCTAAAAAGAACTGGACCACGTGCTCCCAAATAAAGTGAAAGACAGGTTGTGCGAACTCCAAAGAACGACTGGGAACTATCTACGTTGGAGATAGAAATGTGAATGGTGAAGTTAGATTGAATGTTATTTTAATGCTTACAATTCCATGAAGAGAAATATATAAGATAATGATGAAGATAAAGTTTGTTCCTTGTTCAGATAAATTAAAGAACCTCTCTTGATTAAAAAGTAGATGATGGCGATTTTGAAGCGTAGCAGGAGCTTACAGCTTGGCAGTAGCTTGGTATATATACGCTGCAGATATAAGCTACTATACTGCTCCTTTTTAGACGAGGGGAGAGTGAGAGAATTATTACATTTCTTGTGAAGTTTGTCCAACAAAAAGGAGATGATGATGTTAAAATAAATGCAAAGATGCAGATGAGAGTGTAAAAGTAACAAGGATAGAGAAAGCGGAAGAGTATTCATCTTTTCTATGCAGAGACTTTCCCTTAATTACGTATGCATCCTGCTGCTGCTGCTGGTGGTAGTGTTGGTGGTAGTGGTTCTTCGGTTCACCCATAGAAAGTTAGAGACTATGCCAATGGTATGTGTGTGTACGTCTATGTGGTTGGCTTTCTCCACATCCCCAAATGCAATTTTTGTTTAGAATCCTCAACCTTCTAGAAGTGATTTGAAATCCCTAAAGACTTCTTTTCTACCATTAAGAAATAATTGAACAACTCACACACAGAGATCGTTTGAAGAAATCATTTTATTTTGTAGCAACACACCTTATCATCATAACACAGTCATCATCATCATCATAGTAGTGTGTAGTAGGTTGCTTCATGTATATATATATATACATACAGTTAATAAATTCATTCACCCTGTTCACAATAGAACTACAAAATGTTTATTAACTAAACACGTGTATCACTTGTCAAACAATTTCTAACCTACATAATAACTGCTCAGCCTACACAACTAGGTACACTATATAATATATATATACTTATATAATATTCATATTTATATTTATGTTTAAGCATCGTACAGTTTGTATAGGAAATGTTTTTGTCTTCTAAAACCTACTCACACTTTATACATATATATGACTTTATTTCAAAACGGCTATTTATGTATAGATACTTTTTGACATAATACGTTTTGTTATAAAAAATGGGGTTTACAGAGAGCACACGCAATTTTTTCTAAGTATTATTGGGTGAAAATGACTCAAGAAACGTAAAAATATATTGTTTTGTGTGTAGATTTCTTCCTTTGTTGTTTTCACCCTTTCCTGCTTTCGATTATTTCAATACTGGACTAATATTATGCACAACTTGTCTCATTTTATTATGGAGGATTGTATTTCAGGAGTTGCTCGTACATTATTGTAAATTGTGTCTTGAGTGATTTGCGAGTGAGAGAGAGAGAGATTGTTCTGTTTCGGATTGCTTTCTCGATAATTTGCACATTTATGTAGAAGTCCCACGTGTTGGCAGATGCAATAATATGAGGATAAGGATGGAGATTCATATGGAGTTTTTTATAGACACAGATCGTGATGTTTTGTTAAGAGTTTATTAATACTTATAAGAAAGTTAATCGTATATAATTATGTACTTGGGGGAAAGCATAATTTTTGTGATTTCGTTTCATATAGTGCGTATATATTTCATCAGTATTGATTTTGTATTCGTCTCTTTAAAAGAGAGACAGAGAGAGAGAGAGAGAGATGTAGTACACATATACTTAAATATATTTATGCCACTTTATAAAATTAGCTCATGAGTAGTACATTTGGTTATTTATACATACACAGAGAGGGAGATAAGCTTGGCCTATACACATAAGTTCTAACCATACATAAGTAAATATATATATTTATGTGTGTGTTAATATTTGTAGTTAGCAAAGGAGTAGGAGGTAAATTCAGTACATTTTTATCCTCTCTCGTTCAAAATCTGTATACGTACACATCATTGTCATGATTGCTGTAAGCTACTTACACATTTCTTGGTACGAAACCCGTCGTCACCATGTTGCACTCAAAGTCTCTAAGAAAGTATTAAGTCTATGTATATTTCATCTTCGGTCTAGAACCGCAAAGAAAGTGGTAAAAGAAAACTGTAGGAGGAACTCAGGATATATATATATATATGTATGTTTATTCTTACACGTGTGTCTGTGTTTTGTGAGTGTGTTTATGTATGTATGCTCGTCATTGTAAGTCACTACTAATCCTACACATACGATTGGGCATTGTTTTTACGGGGAAAGAGGAAAACACATTGAATAGTTTCTTTAAAAGCATCTCTAAAATCTCGATTGAAGTACGCATAAATAATTGGATTCAACGTTGAGTTGAAATAGCCAATCCAAAACATTGTTTGGACGACCCAATCTGAGCTCTCGAATCCTATGAGGGCTGATAACATGTACCAAGTGAAGAATGGGACCCAGCAAGCCACAAACGTCCCCATTATTATACCTGAAATCAAACAAGAAATACACATTAAATTTTGTAACTCATTCTCCTTTGGCATTCTTAAAGAAAATCAATAAGTTTATTATCAGGAGGCAAGGGTAAATTATAACATGCAGAGAGATTCAAGTCGAAACGGTGAAGTGGGGAAGTGTGTCTATGCCTATATACAAGCAAAATAGAAATCTCTCTTTTTGTTCAATGGGCTCGAGCAATTCACCGATAATATTCTTTCCCCTCCGTTTAATTAACCTCATTAGTATTCTCTCCCAATCTTTTCATATTGGCGAGGCATGTCATAAATTAATTTAGCTAGTACAGAGTATAAATGTATATTACTCCCAAGCTGAATGCAAACAGTTCTCGATTCCTATAAGCTTTCTCCTTCACGTTATACTTCCCAACTTTCACCACCACTGTGAGCACACTTGAACAGTCTGTCACCAAGAATTGTGTCAGTATAAACATGTTTTTATTGCACCAGTAGTAGTAGAAGTAGTAGACATACAAAGCTAGAACTCGAAGGACGTGTGGGACGGTTATTGCTTTATTTTTTCACGCGATTTTTTAAACTTCAAGTCATCATCCTTAAAAAAGCTCTCCAGAAGAACGTTTGCACTTGGTGTACATATTCGTGAATGCATTGTACCGTGAGTACACGATAAGATGAGAGGAAATAAGAAGTAGATGCCAATATACTATTACTATTATTATATATATGAGATGGTGTGACACATTGTGGGATTCATGGAGAGAAAGAAATGAAATTAAAAAGAAGGTGATGGAAGAGGCAGAAGGTAACACATGACGATAAAAAGAAAGTTAGAAGATCTCGGCCGTATAGAACGATTTTCGTTATTTCGCATTTCTTCTTCATCTCTTTCGCTCACACACGTCTCACGATAAAAACAAACCGTTTTCATTTTATGCTTGACGAGAAGGAAAAGGGTGAAACAAATTTCTCATCATCCATCTGTCTCTCTCTCCCTCTACATAGTCTTCATCTTAAGAGGAGATCGCTTAAGTAAGAGACCAATATTCATATGCAGGTATAAAGAGAAAAGAAAGCTAAAGCTGCTGCTGGCACCACCACCACCACCACCACCACCACTACTACTACTGCCATCACTTCGGATAGATTTGCTTTTGCTACATTCTCGCTTTTCCTCTAGAAAGTAAAAAAGTAACAAGAGACCGGGGATCTTTCACTTTCCCGTCCACTGGGAAAAGTCATCACAACTGGTGTTCTATCCATCATTTCACTCTAGACTTGCAAACCTCTTCTGGAAATTCATCTTGTGAGAGAGAATTGTTCGAATTTTTCTTCCTAAACTCTCGCACATGACTCTATATATACGCTCTCTGGTATATATTACGTAATATATCTATATACATACACACTTGGTGGAGAAAGCAAAGGAGAAATATGAATGGGTTTTGTGATAAAAAGTTAATCATAAAAGACCATTGTGAGATGAAATATGTGGCACACATGTCTCATACACCTTCTCTTACCTAATCAACTTCCCTCCCCGCAATATATATATAACATTAATATATGACATGTATGTGTGGAATGGGATATTTGCTTAAGGAAAAGTACATCATTAACACTTTCTTCCTGGGAAGAATTTAATTTCAGTTAACCAAAATGTCGCGGCCCCTCTTGAGTTTTAGTCCTTTTACTGCATGTGTTTTACGAGTGTATACAACTTGTAGTATGGAGGTGTGTATAGTCTTACAATGTGGAAGGACATTTTAGAGACAGCACACGACGTCGTCGGAGGTAGTAAACGACGACAGAAAGTTATACACATGGAAAGAGAAAGGAATTCCTTTATCTCGTGAATGCAACTAGAAAAAGAATTTCTTTTTCTCTTTCCATTTCATCATCCTAAACAATCATCATTTTTGTGGGATTTTTATAGCTTTTGGCGTACCTACGACCGTGTGTGTGTGTCTACTCTCTCTCGGGCGATATGAAAGCATGAAGTACTTCATCTGCATACGTGTATAAAGATATACATGAAGCCTACTGTATAATGTATATATAGTAGTTATCTCCACATCCCCAGAAGTCTCGAAATGAAAGACCAACCGCTGATCTCATGTAATATTCTTTACTGCTGCTGTGGTGAATGTGAATATTAGAAAAGTGTTGGAGAAAGCGGTTGAAAGCATGGAGAGAGAGTTTCCATCAGGGTTTTGGTTTTGGTAGTTCCACCCATTTCTCGGGGTTATTTTACATGCAATTCGTCAGCTCAAGTATGGGAAACCGAGAGAGATTTTGCTTTCTCTGAGTTAAAGAATGGATGGAATATTATACATATAAATGTAACTAGAAAATCATATATGAACACGGAGAGAGAGAGAATGGAACACAATATTTTATCTTGATGAGAGGAAACCGCCCACAAGGAATGGTGCTGAGGTTGACCCTCTTGTGGAAGATCTAATCGTTTATTTCATTCGAGAATAGGAACAACTCACGTTCCAAAGGCTTTTGAAACTTGTGTTGAATTGCCCATTTGGTGGGAACTATCTTATCATTTGTAATACCAAGTTATAACACACACCATACCACGCCTTTCTTCTTCCTCCTTCCCTGCTTTCTCCTAAGCTACTTTCTACGCTTTACTCTCTCTCTCAGCTGGCATTTAATGCCCGTTAAAGTTAAGGGGAGAAAGCCAAAATGAAATTAGATGAACACATTTCTAAAGGGAGTAAAGAGATTCGTGAGATTCGAAGAAATGACCATGTCGGATATCGTTCTACGTTGTTTACTTTCATTCTTTAGTCTCTAGCTTGTCACTCACTTCAGAGAGAGAGAGAGAGAGAGTACAAAGTGTGAGTATATATCTACACAGTCTATTGTAAGTGTGACAACAAAAACTTATAAACTAACAATAAGAATAAGCAGAAAGCGGGTTCGTAGGGAATATTACTTAATAGTTCATAGTTGGCTAAGTCCGTAAGATCTCTGGGAATAGAATATTACTTTTCTATCCTGAGGGAGAAAACGATGAAGCGGTTCACCTCAACTTTTCTTAAGAGAAAGTTTTTACTTTTTACGCCACTTGTATTCCATCGCCACACACACCACACAGGTATATTAAATGCCTAGCCTTGAGCATTATTTAGCTCTACTTTAACCACCACCACCAATCCCACCACCAGATCTACCAAACACCCACCACTGGTAAAGGAGCATTAAAACTACACAACCATCATTTTCATGATCTTCTCATCCCCTTTTCTTGTTTACTCCTTGTACATATATGAAGAGTTGGCAGAAATGCTCCTCCTGCTTCAACAATTTATACTTTATACAAGCTAATGCATCAAGCAAGTATACTTTCTTTTCGGTCAAATAGCTTTCTCTCCTCCGTGGTGGTGTTGAAACAACTAAGAAAACTAAAGAGTGTAATAAAACTGCCTCTTAAAGTAGCCCACGTAGAAATGCTACGCTTCTTTAAATTCTCGAAGCATCCGGTGAACGAAAGCTTACGCCGCGCGTGGACTCCTCCACCTTAGGCTACATGGGCAAACATTATATAAGTGAAAGAAACTGTGAAAGTATGTGAAGTAGTTTTATCTATTCTTACTATCCACATACATATAAGGGCAAGGTAGAAGAGACACGCACACACATCTGTCTGAGATTTGTAATCTACATTCAAATTAGTATGGGGGATTATTCCAATTTTGATGGAACAAGGATATATATACCAAACCAAGCAGACATAGAGCGTTGGTATAGGCAGACAGGTACTTCCGAAATTGCACAATTGTAGGGAATTTCAAGCCTTAATAAATCTCTGGGGATAGAAGAAGATCCTATTCTTTAATTATAAAGGTTTATAATGAAACTGTGTGTTTGGATACATAAACGGTGAATGATGAAATCTAGTTGTCCTACAAACATGTCTAGTCAAGTTAGATGAAAGGATGAAAGATGAATATGAGTAGGTTGAGATAATCACATTCATGTGGCTGGAGATTCAGAAATTGTGAGCCATTCCATCTACTATAAGGGTATAAGTACACGGAGAAGACAGATTTGAGGGAAACTGAAGAGGCAGATCAAAGCAAATGTCACAAAATCAGCTTAAGTATAATCATTAAATATGATTCATGTAGAAAAGTTACGCTTCTGTGATGAACACACACACACGAGAGAGAGATAAGAAGAAAAACTCCGTTGATAAACGTTTTCGTTGAGAGCAGTTTAAACTTAGCATGTGTTATAATCTCAAACATTCACTCGTTACATGTCATCTCTATTTTAGTTGTAGGTGGATTGTGGGTTGCTGCTACGTCTGTTAATTCAAAATTTAATCTCGATTGAATTTTTGATAGTAATAAATTATAAATCTGAAATTTGGTCAGAAAACGTCCATTTTAGGCGATTTCTGTCCATTTAGGCACTTTTGTAAAAGAAGGCTATTTTCATTGTCTCTTTTGGCCCCTTTATTTGTAAAAAAACAAGAACCACGAGATTTTGTTACCCGTTTCTCCCGTGTAGGCCTAGACCATGTCAACAGCGTTGACAGAGGTCTCAAAATAGTTTGAATTAATACAGAATATGACTAAGCAACGAGCATAGCATTTGGCTCTGGTACTCTGACTTTGTATCACGTTTCCCTTCATATTGACTTCGAGAGAGGTCTGAAAATAGTCTACCGCATTAGATAAATAAATCAACGTGTGATATGGTTCTTTAAGAAACTGCAAAGTAGGTTTGGCTGTGGTTCCATCATAAATGAAAAGAAGCAACTGAAATGACATAATTTTCTTGAATCATTTTTGCTTGAGTGACTTTGTATTTCATCTTCATAAAGACACACGGAAGAGAGTGACGAGAGAAGGAATGAAAAAGTGCTGCCAACTCTCTCGAACTACCAAGAACACACTTTTATACTTTTCGTGTATTAAATCTATGTAGAATCTAAGTTGACGATGAGTAAGACACATCGTCTTTTATGTCTATCCATATATTTTTCATTTGATTTAGGATATTTCAAAAAAGTTTAGAAGACTAAAAAAACACGTAAAAGTACACTTTCAGACTCTTCTCGCTTTTTGACGCCTCGATTGCATACAACTCTACGGCGAATATGTGCTTCATTTAATTTACACACACACTTTTTAGAACATATTAGTTTTTACTTTCTCAAAAACATATTTTCCGTGAAGGAGAGGCAAAACAGGTGCTTGTTTTCTACCATCGCCCAAGAACATAAAAGAAAGTTAGATACAAATTGTTCAAAACATTCAAATGAAAAAGACTTATTTTTTTATTAAAAAAGGGACACGCGTATGAACAGAGGAATCAAAAATTCATTAAAGACTTTTATTAAAGACATTTTGTGGCAACTCCTGTTTGGGTAATTATTAAAATCCGGTACTGATTGTGAGATTCAGCTGACTAAAAAATACTCAAGATAGAAATGAATGATCGATGAAATTCTTGCAAGCCCAAACAACTTCTGATAAAAACTTTTGATGACAGAGAAGTAAATTTAATGAGGGTGCAAGTGCAGAGATTTAAAGAAATAAGTGCGGAAGAAAAGCTCTCTTTCTCGTGCTAAAATAACTCTCGACGAGTATCTGTCGTCTGAAACTGAGACAATAATTCCCATGTGATAAAATATAAAAAACACACATACAAGCGCCTGCTTCTCTCGTTCCCTCCTCGTAAGCTTTTATGTGAATATACATTAAAAGGATTTTTATGTTATGCAGACGTGCTAATAAACTTAATGAGGTTACATAAGCTCTCATTTTGCACTTTTGAACGATGTGGTGAATTGCGAGAATACGCTCAAACGAAAAGAACGTTCCTTATGAAAAGCGAAACACAACACAATATAAATGGTGTTTGAATTTTGGCTTTTAACGAATTCTTTGCTGGTAGACAAGTAAGCGTCGTCGTAAAAAGCTGATCTAACTCTCCAAATGCCAAATACAGCTCAACGGAGGAATATGAAAAGTCGGAATGAAAAATCAAGTAAAGGATTACCGAGGGTAAAAAAATGTAGGAGTGTACTCAGTGAACTGATGCGGTCATGTCAAATAACTCTGTGAGATTGTTGATAAGAAAAACAAAGTTGGCAAAATCTTTCCCCAGCTGCTCTCTCGCTTATCTGACTCTTCATCTCAAAGTCCTATGTAATAACTTCTCTCTAGTAAAATATCATGTAATATGAATTTCTTTTTACCATGTCCTCTTCTTGCTCATAGGCATAAAAGACTTCCCACACGTTATACATCACAAGTTATATCGCCTATTTAGGGATCAATTAATCTCAACATGACTCAAAATAATCCTCAACAATAAACAATGTGTCTCAGTAGTCGGTGGATCTTTAATCAGGGATTATACTGCCAGTATAATAAAGTTTTTGGAAATATAAATACACTCGATTTCTCCATCGTAGTTTCCTGCTCCTGATGTTATATTAATCTCTCGAAAGTCAAAGTACAATAAATATAAGTAGGTATGTACGTGTGTTCTAATAACTAGAGTCAAAAGACATTTAGATTTAGGTCACTTTAAATCTAAACAAGAGATAAAGGAATATATCTCTCTGTAGATACATTTGATACGTGCAATTTCCGATACAAATGGGAGTTAAGTCCCCACAAGTCATACTTACTCTACAGAAATACATGTACATATACATACTTACAACTTAGTTTCCTAACATTTGTTTTGTTTTCGATGAAAGTCGCCACACACACGAAGTCAACAGCCAAAAAGCCAAAAAGCTCTCTTTGGTTTACAGTTTACAGTGTTTGACATTAGACTTAATGACTTTTGGCTGCTTCCTCTCCAAACTGTCTCTCTCAACTACGGTCTAACTAAACCCAGTACATTATAGTAAACTTTTCATTCTGAATTTTACAAAGTTTAAACTTAAACCTTAGAGAATCTTCTTCAGAGTAACTTTGTTCTCTCTCTATAGTTTACTACATAAACCTCCCATTTTGTATTTCAATCACACCAACTAAAGTGCAAACAAATGATCTCTGAAAAGTAAATGGTTGAAGCTAGACAAGAGAAATTACTCACACAGTTCAACCAGATCTCTTTGACAGTTTCACTCCTACATGGCAAGTTGAACTATATACATTACTTGTTCGTTGTTCCTAGTATATAGTTTCTCATCCGAATTTGGGTTATATAACACAAAACCTAAAATGTGTGTACAAGTCTGCAGAGTCAGGTTCTTCTCTCATCTCTTCACTTGTCCGTCTTGTACAAATGAAACTCTCTCTCTCTCTCTCTCTCTCTCATCTTCTTTCCGTACTAATGAGACCCTAAAGGGTTGGTTTCCTTTAGTACCGAATCAAACCAAAATCAAATCATCCAATTCTATGTGGAATCGGAATCCTCATTCAAATCTCTCTCCTCTTCAGCTTCCTATTCCTTATCTGCTACTGCTATTTCCACGAGAATATATTTTATATAGTTATCATCCAGTTCACTGATTCTTTCGAAATCTCTGAGGGATAGAGTAATTGCTTTCAATCTTCATTTTAAATCTCATAATACTTCAGAGAGATATGTATTTTATAGATGTACGCGGAAACCTCGGAAAGTTCCGTTTAATATTTCTCTGATTTTCCACAGCTGCCATTGCTAATTTGATTTCTATCCTTACAATTCACAGAATAAAATTCAAATCAATTCCTCCACACACTCCTTTCCTTTTCACTTAATGTTATCAGATTATCAAAATAGGGAGTAAGTGCGTTTTGCATTAAATCTCCCATTTAATTGGAAGTTTGGAGAGTTATTTGAATTTGTAGTTTTGCAAAGGACGGAAGAATTAGATTTAGATTGAGACGAAGTTGATTTATTATAACGTAGTCATTCTCAGCCACACATGGGTGACTTGGTAATCTTTATGATTATCACGTATAGGGCATGAGCGTTCCTTTAATGATGCAAGTTACATATTGTACATTTCTAAGTTGCAAAACGGCAAACTACAGAAGTACTATGTATAGTTCTCCCAGTCAGGGTGAAACAATAGTAGAGAGATTTGAGGTGAAAGCACGTTGTCCGGGTGTGTAAATTGCGAGACATATTCAAAAGTCAGCGTGTGAATAAAGCGAGAGTGACAGGAAGGAATGGTGAGGGTGAGAAAGGCCTATTAGTTCGAATCGGGAAACGCATTAAGTTTTAATGAAATGATGAAATGAAGCACTTTAGCTGAACTTACCTAGTGTTCTGGCTGCTTTGTGCTCGTGTTTCCACTTCTGTTGAGACTTGTTGTCGCAAACTGCTGTAGACGTTGAACCTGTTAAGTAATAAGAATACATTTTCCTTGTTAGTTAAATTATTCTGTCATTATTCATCTTTTGGCAGTTCACTTGTAATACCTAGCATATAGTAAATGGTATAGTAATAATATATAGCAAGTGTACCAGGGACATTGTCTATTGTTTCCTGTGTACAACCTTTCATTCATCATTGAATCGATATGTCTTTACACTTCCTTGTTAATAACTTGAAAGTTGCAGTACTCTGTAATGAAGTGACAATGAAGATATCTCTGTACGAGTGTTTGTTGGTATGTATGTCTCCTTTCTACGTAGAATAATCCACCCTTGTCATCCAAATGATGAAGATTTCGAAACCCTTTCAGGCACACTTCGTTAGCATTTAGTCAGCGTTAATTTAAATCTCTCGAGATTCCAGAAAGTCTAGAGGAAAACACTTTCAATTTAAAGTTGTAATTAACAGAGTTAGTGAGAGTTTAGATCAGTGTGCAAGTTAAGTAGAGAGCCTAGTGAAAGAGATGAAGGGAAATTTTAGAACTTCCGTCTGCTTTTTCTCGTAATAAACGACGAGGCGCCCTGTAGAAGCTCTTGAGGTCTGATTGCTGTCACAATGGATAAATGGCTCGTTCATTGTGATATTAAGTGCTGGATGTGTTGGATCACACCGTGTTGAAATGAAAGATTGACCTTCTCACATCCCTAACTTAATAGGGAGACAGATTGAGGCGAATTTAGAGCCTGCAGGGAGCCTCCTTCTGCTTATAGGGAGAGCGCGTATATATAGCGCTATAGCGTGAGAACATTCATATAATACAACCTATGATGATTTATGAAAGTGACTCTCTACCTACCATGTTCAATGTTCCCATTGTGTATGGAGAAAGGCGTTGACTAAGCTAACCACCTTTCTTCGAGAACCTACACCACAATCAATGCTCCCCTCACTTCTTGAACATTTTATACACTTAAATACTTGCTATGTATATCTATAGGGCAAACCTATTCTCTCCCTTGACACGCTGTATTGTTCGTCCAGAAAAGAAAAATGACAAGCGGGTCTTTTGCCCGTAATAGTCCTTTCCTCCAGTCCTGTCATCTCATTTCCTTTCTCTCTCAATGAACAGCCGGGCACTTCCCTTCTCTATACTCTCTGCCTAACCTGCTGCTGGTACCACCCACGACTACCGACAACCGACTGTCGACTCATTCTGCAGGGGAGAGAGATGAGACGTCATAACGAAAGAAATACACCAAGTATGGGAAATATACACACGCTTTTGTGCATGTATATATGTAGGAAACCTTCTGCTGGTGATAATGGGGAGAGTAGTAGAAAGTTAAGTCTTTTAACCCAATACTAACGACTTCCTAATCTTTTCCTGTCTAAAAAGAGAAAGTTCGAGTTCTGTCTCTCTCTCTCTCTCTCTCTCGTAATGATGAAGCCCAGAAACACCGTCGAAACACAAGAGAATATGGAAAGGAATGAAAAATGGTTATAAAAGGAAGAATCATTTGCTCCCGACATTTTATTTGAGGTGTCAGCCAACTGGGGAAGTTAAAAGTCTGACTGAAATAAATTATTTTCAAGGAATGATCCTCTCACCCGTGGAAATACAGGTTTTCTTTCCTTCTTCTTTGGTCTCACCTCATTTCGAAGTAAACTTAATGGACCTAGTTTTGGACATAGAGAAGCTGACTGAGTGTGTGCACAACTCCCATGGATGGCTCACATTAAGGATTTATTACCCCAGCTAGCCAAGCCAACGGACCGTGAAACTGGAGAAAAGTTTCACAGGCCAAACTGACAGATAGAACACCCAGCCCGTTCTGACACACTCTCTCTCTCTATTCACCTCTCTAAAAGATCATCATCATCTCCTTATACGTACCACTGGCTCCAATAATCTCGTTCTGCTACATATACACAACATCCACACTAAAACTTAATACTTTCTCCAGACTTTTTCTTAAATCATCTAACTTCTCGAATCTTGTTTCTCTCCCACACACACACACACACATGTTTCTTTAGAGTCAAGAGCATCTGCTCCCTCTCAATTCCTCCCCGATGTAATAGTATAATACTTTTCACAAACTATTGGCTCATCAAGATACATATACTCACAATGTGACACATAGACACAGGCCATCTCCGAATAAATGTCATAGAGCAATGAGCAAAACACAGTCAATTAAGCCTCGTGTTCTCATTGAATTTAACTACCATTCTGAGTCCGCATTATATTCCCTTATCCTTTTATTATTATCCTTTTCTTTTTTACTGTGTGTGCACACGTCCCAAGGGGGAGGTCAGTCAGAGAGAGCGAGAGAGAAAGCATCTCTCTGAGCGTTAACCGCTTTCTCGGTACAGTCAAAAGACTCACACATACACAGCTTCTTGCTGATCTCACCCTCTAAAAACAAGTCACCTTCAAACAAGCACACACGAGACCCTGGAATCTCCAAATCCTCATCGCCAGCAGAAATAGTAGTAAGCACCTTTTTAGAGACCAACCCACCCAATCTCTTATATAAATTTTAGTCCAGATGCTTTCTCTTTTCTGTGTGAATTTCCTTTTCTCCGAACAAACAAGGCCCAGATGTACCCATACCAAACCATCCCTTCATTCTTTCTCCCACCTGTCCCTCTCTCTCCTCTGACTATGTGTGTGTACTCTTTATTCTTCTCCAATTCAACAGAATTGACACTGACTTCCTCCAATATTTTCTCTCCGAATCCTCTAAACTTTAAATAAACAATCAGTCTTTTCACACTACCACCTGCACCTCTCTACCAATCTAGCGCTATATATTTTCTATTGAAGGAGACAACTTGCAAGCTTGCTCTTGTACAAAAGCAATCTAAAAATGCAGCTGATTCTCGAACACTAAGCACCCTGAGAATCATCCGTGGATATCATCCTTCTCTCTTCTTTTACCCATTCAATATTGACAAGCTCCCTGACTCAATGCAACACTACACACACATAGGAGACAAATAATCCCTGAAAAAGTTACACCTGCCTTCATACAGACGACTCCATCTTGCACACTAAAATAGATAAATCCCTTGCCACACTTTCAAGATGATGTCAGCCAGGTGAACCATTTATATAAATGCCCATGACCTACTTTTTTATACCTGCGATGCCTTGTTAGTATATACATGTAAAAAAAGCTTCTAAATCCTTCATCATATAAGGTTGTACGGTTTCGTAATACAAAATTTAGAAAATAATACACATTTGCCACCCCAAAATAAAAAAGGAATGAAAGAGAGAGAGACATTGCTTAAATGAATTCCTAGAAATATGAATGAATTGTAATCATCCTTGAAGAGAAAGTTCAAGCTCCATTACAATTTGTTCACGGTTCAGGTACGGCTTTTTGCCAACGTGTTCATTTACATGACAAAAGAAATAGTAGAGGAAAGAAAAACGCGAATGTCTCTGTGTTGGATGATGATGATGATGATGGTTCTTTGGTTGAGTTGCATAAAGTTCTTCAGACATTTAAGGTGAATTTTTGTCCTTCAACTTCGACGAAGCATCAAGCATCATGTTAGTACACAAAAGTGTAATGGGTGATGTTAATAAATATTCTATTTGGGTAGTTTCTCTCCCTTCAACTTTTACCTTATGGAATAAACTTAACGTGTGAGACTAGTGAGACTATGAGCCGTAGTTGTTCCATTCTTCCCATTTCTTGCTTCATGACAATCTTATCCAGGGCTTTGCGTAATACATATCACAACTTGAACAATAATGCAACTTTATCCACCCAGTAGTTGGCAACTATAAGGTTTATTTCTCAAGAAAATCACATTTGTCTTGTTCTGGGAAATTGTTTCGCATTCAACGTTGCATTCCATATATTGCACATACACATACACTCTCTCACGTCACTTACAAAGAGAGATGATAAGCATTCATGATTTTAACAAGCACCAGCAGAGGAGTCAGATTTTATTCTATGAATCTCGCTACCGCTTTTCTTTCTTGTTATTAAGTTGCGATAATAAGAAAAGTTTTTCCACTTGGGAAGAGATAGTAGTAAAAACGATGATGTTCAATACTACAAAAGCATAAATAACACGTGAGAAGAAATGAGGTTGGATATAAAACTCATTGTCGCTACCATTCTTGCAGTTGAAACCTCATTATTTATCCTAACTGACTTAATGTGATATGGAGAGAGAGAGAGAGAGGAATTCAAAGTTCTGCATTGAATTAAGTGAAGCGGAATGTTATGTGTGAAAGTGTATGGAGAAAGCACTGTATAGTGTAAATTTCCATGCAGTCATATACTTTTGTGTGTGTTCAAGCTGCTACTGCAACATATTTCACTCGAGTGGTTTATTCACGTCAAGACTGACAATTCTAACAACAGCAGGGAAAGTTTTAACAGTTTAAATTCTCTGTAATATAAAGTCACCTCAACTGCCGGAAGGGTAAAATGAATCTTTGTATGTTTGCGTGTGTATTTGCGGGCTCAGGATGGGAGACAGATTGTTTCAATGTACAGGAAAGTATATAATGTATAGTTTGTTAAAGTACTTGTACGCTTATGCAGGAACCATCCAAAAATCTGCAAGTTCTATAAGGAAATGCCATGAAAATACATGCGACACATTTTATACAAGTTAAGGAAAAAGAATAATAATGCTTGCAAAAGTTCCGAGAGTGTTAGAATTGCTTTATATCCCTATCTCATCCTATCTCGTGAAATATATTCGTATAACGTACGTTTAAACGAAAGTGGCTTGAAGGTGAGTGAACGCGGAATTCCGAGTTGCATTTTGAGTCTAAAAAGTAGTTAAAACATCTTTGCTCTTGTATTTGCGCCTGGAGACTTTAACAGGTGGAGGAAGTTACAACGATACATGCATACATATGCATACAACACAGATCCAGTTAAGGGTTATGGTGAAAGTAGCAATGCAGAAATTTTTGAAGGAGGAAGTTATAAAAGGGGAATAATGGAAAGAGTTTATCCCGAAAAAGTGTCTCTTTTTGTGTATAGAATTTAAATGATACAGTTATACCCTCACAGTTGACACAAACCTGAGAGGACATTTGGTAACAAGTGACGTGTGTGTGTGCAATATAAGAACGAGGATCTTCTTTTTCTCTGCATATAATATATATTCAAAATGCAAAAGTAGGCTAATAAAACAAGGAAGGAAGAGTACGGAGAAAATAATGAAACTTGACAAAATCTCATCTCATGCAGATTCTAAAACATTGAAGAAGCTTATGCGACACGGAAAATACACTTTTGTACGTTAAACTTTTTTCCATTCCATCTGATAAGTTTGTCCTTCGTCATCATCACCGTCGTCGTCGTCATCGTCTTATAAAATGCAACCAAGTTTTACATTGCAATAAGTTTTACCTTTTTCTCAAATCTTCCGTGAATATTCACACCCTAACCTCATCAACATTAACCCAACGGGTTCAGAACCAACTTGAATAATTATAATTGTCTTTCACTAGAAAAGGGAATCAGGAAATGATAGTGCACATTCTGCTTAATGCTTTTGCTTTTCAAGGGAGGATTTGCGATGTGACATTATCCACACAAGAATGAAAATAAGAGACTAGAGTGAATGCATATTAAATATAAGAATAAATCGTTTCCTTTGAAATCTTTGAATAAATCCCCTTTCCATTTCTCTTATACATATACATATATATACTTTGTTAAGTAATTTACTTTGAAGTTCATCTCCAACGTGTTATAAAATATGATAATCTGTTATACGAAGAGGAACCTTGTTAAGAATAAGTGGATTCGTATATGAATCGCGCGGATATGCAACGATGATTGCAGAATATATTATGAATGTAGTTTTAATGATGAGATGAAAGTAGCACGTACTTATACAGGTACGTATAGGGATGTGTGCGAGATTTCCTTATAATCATTAGTTATTACGTCTCAAGTCTCAACACACAATAATATAAAAAATATGTTGGGCAAGTGAATAAATTCCACACATACGGGTGATTGGAGTGCATTATCATTTGTCATGATGGAGAAGTGAATGTAATTTGAACGAAGGTTTGAGTGTTTGAAAACAAATGAGAGTTGGAATACAAAAGGAAAATCCATATATATAAGAATATAAGGATAATAATAATGCTTAAAGCTTAAAGAGAATATTATTATTGTATTCTGAGGGAAACAGGAAATCACCTATTTCACGCTATTCCATCAGTGCCAACTCAAATCCTTTCACTTTATGAAAACGCTTCGTTGCGTCACTCAAGTCCATAACAAGAAAAGCCGAGGATTTCAGGATTTACACAAAAATCTGTAAAGCACTTTGTACGGTCGGGTGGTGCCAGAAGAAAAGAATAAAAAGAACGTGTGTGAGTGTGAAACTTGGAACTCTTTTCCCATTATCTGATAAATAGCATACGTGTGGATTCATTTGAATGTGGGCGGAACAATATTATATGTATGTGTATATATATAAATGTGAAAGCTGTCAAACTAGTCAAGTTGGCAGTATATAGGCATTATTACTATATATGTGCCTACAAGAACTTCTTAAGCAAAAACTTTCTCAGGATTTCACGCTTTATTACACTCTCTCTTCAATTGCCAAAGTGTGTTTGTTTCGGGAGATTAAAGTACTTTAGGAAGACAGCTTAAAACAGAATGCAACCGTGTGATAAAAGATTGATCCCGTTTTATTTTAAGCTTTTTTCCAAATGTTTTGTATTCTGACTGACCCCTGCTTGATCGCTTGAATTATAAGTGTCTTGCAGTAAGTGAAGTCTGGACAAGGGTGGGATTAGTAATAATTGTTTCCGACAATCTCCAGCTGCGAAGTGTGGCAGCTTAACAAGACGTCATGCACACACTCCAGACAAGTAAAAGTACTGGTCACAAAAGCTTATACAATGTTTACCCTTAACATATTTCAATACATCTCAATTGGAATTTAACTATTGGTAATTCAAGATCCTTTTTGGGTTTATTAATCTCTATTTGATATTTCCTGAATCCCCGTGATCTCATATTTCTATCTCTTAATTGGTGCAGGGTATTATTGAAGTCTACCCAGTTGTTTGTACATGATGACCTTCATTATCCAAATACACCTGAGTATGAGGAGGCTGGTGGTGTAATAATGCCTATTAAGAAAAGTTAGAAATGCTGAAGCGCATCCAGAGAGTAATGGGAGGAGAAGATTAAGCCATATCAATATAACCGTGGATGAGTAGAGAGTGAAAGGAGCAGTAGTAGTACTAGCATTAGTGATAGTGATTGATACGGAGAGTCCTGTGTCTGAGCTCATTATCCTCTCACTTGTCTTCTATAATCAGACCAAGTCTCCATTTCAGCCCAATCTGATTGTTCTCCTTTCACTCAAACTTTACTTGTATACTACTACAAACGACGACACGAAGAAAGGTACACACTGCCAAGTCCATATATGTGCCTTATGCCTTGCGCGCTGTGGATCCGCACTAAGGAAAGCATTCTGAATACGTAGGAACTTGAGTGAACAAACTTTGAAGGAGTAAAAGTAGCAGTGATATAGGTCTATGCATAATAATATAGGTTTGGCTCACAAACTACTGCATAATTCTATCTTCTAAATTTTGTGTCCTTTAAGTCTGGATATTTGGAATCTGAGAATATATATTTATATATGTATAGGTAGCACCCACCACCACCATCACCACCACCACTACCTCCATTCCAAACAAGTAAAACATCCATTAAAGCTCTTGGTTTATGCAAATCATCATTCCAGAACAAACATTTCATGCGATCTCTAATTCTCTTTGATTTCGTGTTGAATCGATTCCCTACAGTCCATTTATATACATGCATGCAAGGTGAATGTACATTAACGATATTGTTTTTCAAAGAGAGATATTTCGCATAGCTTTCTCCTAATACTTTACACTTTACACCACCACCCACTCTCTGAAAGTCCCTTCCACGATGACGATACCTGGAAGTCTCATTTATCATCATTGCCATCAGGTTGTCTCCAAATTCTCAGGAATCTTCAACTCATCAACGGAATCTTTTAGCCCTGTGTAATTTTGTCGTTATGTATGTGTGTGTGTGGTTTGAGCACCAACTCACTCTCTGTGTGAATAATTTATTCGTTTTCTAATGTGGAAAGTGGAACACACTCTCAGTAAAGGTTCAAAGGATGAGAGATATCGTATTTCGTTAAGTTGTAGCATTGTAATAGTTAAATGTAGTATAACGTGTAATTCAACATTAACTCGTTTTGTAACAAGTTGTAAAGCACCTCTCTCTATACTTATGCATTTTACTTTCTTGCATTGAGTGCAACATCAACATTGCTATATGTACTTTCTTCGGAAACACTTACAACAACAAAAATTCTTCCACAAATGCCAACGCTATTGCGTCTGCGAGTCTTTAAAAGAAACAACAATATCAGAAAGGTTGTGGTCTATTCAATTCAATTCTAGGATTATTTCACTTTCTTTCATTTCCCATATATCTTCACTTGCGTCTTTACCCTCTTTCCTAAATTCCGAACTAGTATGTGGCAGATTCATTTTACTTTATAATTTCGTAACTCAACTCTTTTATACTCTCATCCCTTTTCACAACAACACTACTTCCCACCAATCTCTAGCTTTCCACGCGTTCTCACTAAATACAAAGTACAACGTAAATGGTTATTTGAATCAACTCGCTTGAATTTGTTAGGAAATCCAGCCAAGAATATTTCACCGAGTGAGAATAGCAAATTAACTTTTATTATTAGATTAATCACCCTGTGTAAATGTATTTACTGGTCTTGAAACTATTTTTCTTTTGCCAACAACACAACCACCCTTCTAACTTCTAACATTGAGTTTCATGTTCTTTCTTCCCCACCCACCTTTCCATCCATCCAACTTTCCTATATATAGTTTCATGGAGTGAATTTGGATTCCCCTGTAGATTCGCTCGTAGCTCCATTAAATGTAAATTAGGATATGGTACTTTTGATGGCCATGAACGCAGGAAAGAAACAAGTTGTAGGTGTGTGTGGTGTATTCTAAGACACGGTGTGTGTGTGTGTGTGTGTATTTTGTAAAAGCTTCTCAGACTTATGGACACTTTCATTTCATAACTAAGTCTTGAAAGTTTACAACTTTCTAGTTACTAGAGAAGAAGCTTCTTCTTCTTCTTCTTCTACTGCCTCACTCAGTAACTTCTCTTATCCTGAAGCAACAGTGTGTAAAATTTAAAATGTAAAAGCCCATTATCCCAACGTGAATAGTCTGTGGATGAATAGCTAAAAGATCTTCGAGCCCAGCAGTAAATTTTCTACAGAGGCTATAATTTTTGACACGTAATGGTCATATACTTCTATCTCAAGTCATGTAGACACGAGAAACACGGGAATTCGCATGAGAGAAGACTCTGCAAGTGCAAGGTAGTCCTTTACGAAAGCGAAACGAATATTGGTTTAAGATCTATACATAATAAAAATGAATGTAGTTGGTTTTTTTGGAGATAGTACGATGTGGATTTCGAATCGATATGAAAAAGATTTTGGCAGAAGTAGGTTCTCGAAGTTCTAACAGGTTTTTCAGCACACATGGATAGAAGAAGATATGTGGATGAAAGTGAGTGTATGAAAGAATGTGACTTACCATTTTGAGTAATCTCAGACCTATAGGAGCGTCTATTGTGATTTGAAGAACGCGAGGTAGTATTCACATGTTGGAGGACAAGACAAGCGGATGTGGAAGAAAGAGCTCGTTTTTGACGGAGAGCCTCTCGGAAGATCTTTGAGTACATTACTATCATCACTATTGCTGGGATCCAAAACGAGATCGAAGACGATACGACCGCGTACACTGAAATATACATAAGAGAGACATTCATCAGTTAGCATACGAGATTACATGTGTGATAGAACGATTAAAATGCTTTATTCTATTTGCTTGTAGCAAATAAGCCACACTGTTCATACTATGTTTACAAGATTTATGTACCAATTGTTTTATCGCCATTTATATATGGTTCGATTAGCACTTACTATTCAATTTAAGTTCTGCGAAGGCATAATCATAGAAAAAGGAGCAACTCCCTACGTAGAACAATCTATCTATCTCTAACTATATCTTGACATCAAGCAAAATAAGTCTTTTGAAATAATTACTTTATCAACTAACTTGTTATTGTGTTCATCATCTTGTTTATCCTTAGTGAACCTTCTACTTGTTTTTATTATGTGTCGGTAAATAACAATATTGTTCTGACCTCAACTACAAAATCCCTAGTATTAAGGTTCAAAAAATTTAATTTTCGTAATCCGCAAAACTGCCGCATTTGTGGAGTAAAAAAGAGAAATGAGTTGAAATGTCAAAAACAGAAAGGACGCTGGGAAGGTTAAGAAGACGAGAAAGTCGAAAGTAAAGAATCTATATAAGCTTTCCCTGAACACCCTTTTCTTGCCTCCTCGTTGCTTTCTCCGCATGGTAGTAGGCACAAGGGGAGAAAAAAATGTCTGAGAATTTCCTACACTGTACATGACATTATATATATCTTCTTCTGAGTTCTGTTAAGCCTTTCTTCCCAAAGAACGACAACGTACATACAAGTAAATACGTGATTTGCAAGAAGGTAAGTTTGATTGTGATGTCGTCCCACAACTGTTCACTCTTGCATATTCATAATAACAAAAGAAATGAAGTCATATTTGACAATCCAAATTCACAGACTATCAACAGCCAACCAACTCTATATACACACACATATAACTTGGTAATATTACTTCGAAAGCTTTTCTACTCTTCATATACATTCATTTCTGTTATACTTGAAGAAGGATATGTTGACTGTGTGTATGTGTGCAGATTGTAAAGACATACTCTGAATTTTTTAGAGTTGAATAATTTTTCATACACTCTTTGTATTTCTATGTATAAACGAATCGAACTCAAAGAATATGACAAAGAAGAAAAATCATCTGAATTTTACTTATTCAAAGACCAAATCTTGATAAAAGAACTAGAGATGTGTTCAATGCATACCCAACAAACGGGTTTCTCTATATTTTGATTTTTTAGTCTCTTTTTCTTTTGTAAAATTCTTGTATTTGCATTCTTGTGTGCATGTGTGAACGTCAGGAGAAGAGTCCATGTTTTTAGAGATGCTTTCGTATTTAGGCTCCAATTTAAACTGTATATTTATTCTCGAGAAAAAATTGTAAAAGAAGGGTAAGAAGCTTTTTGTCTCTTTAACAATCAGTCAAGTACGTTATGGTATGAAACATTTCTTGTGCAAATGTATCTGAAAGGTTACGATAACTGAGAACGAAAATTTGGGAGATTTGAATACATGCACAGCTCCTGCTTATCAGAGGAGTTACTTTGTTACTGGTAGTCAACAAAGCAAGCATGCCAGACTGTACTAGATATAAAGACATTTGTTTCATTCCACTCCTATTTCAATAATACTCCTTTTTTTTGTTAAAAACACTCACTAAGATGTATGTCAGTGTGCTTCCTGAATTTCACAAGAACCAAAATGACCCAGTGAACGCAATACCAAGAAGAAAACCAAAAGGTGTGTGGAAAATGCATTCAACATGAATAATTTCACATATTCGGAATAAGTTCAGTTCAGTGTGATGGTAGAAATGCACACACACACACACACACACCAATCGTATTTGGTCGTAAATGATTTTGTGGAAACTTTCTCCGTGCTACACCGAGGCAAGAAAGCATTTGGCTCAAACAAAAAAAAGAAAAGTAATCTGGCGAGGAAGCTACGAATGTGTTGTAGGTGTGTGTGTACTCTTCTATATACGTCGTCGTTCCTTTCACATTGAAAATGTTTCAAATAAAGTTTCCTCTCCCTTCGACATTGTACATTCATTCTTTCCGTCATTCCATCTCTCTTTCTCTCCTCCGCTTAGAATTACTTTACTTGTAGTTTGCATACTGAACTTTCTTCTGAAGTAGTAATTCGTCAAAGGGATATTCAAAAGCCAATGTTGCCTTTCACAAAAAGGTTGCTTTAAGCAATAAAATTGGAAACTAACTTTTAGACATAGACTTACTTTAAATTGAGTAAAAAGTGAATGCCACAAAACTAGAACATTTTCTTCAGAGTTCGTCTGTATAGTTGGAAGATTTCTAACTTTTGCATGCAGAGTATAAATGTACAACAGTCTTTCTTTTAGTTAGTTGAACAGTGGAATTCAGTAGAAAAAAAGTTTATGTAAAATATTAAAAGATGATTAGCGAATATCTATGCACGGTTTCTTTACAAGTTAATATGAAAGACAAGTGAAATGCAGGTACTTCGAATAATCGATTTGAATCATTGATAGGTCTTAATTTAATTAGCAAACCGTTAAATGGAAAATACCTTTAGTGTCACATAATTAACAAGGAGGTTTCTACGTTTTTACTTCTGGGTCTTAAGGAAGTAAAATATATCAGGAGGCTCAAAATCAAGTATGAGGAAATTCCAAAAGAGAATGTTCAGAACAATAACATTCTTACGCTACTACATTGTGAACATCAGCAGCTTTCCAATTCATAAAAAACACCGAGAGAAGAAATAAGAAAGCAAAACTATTTGTTGTGAAGAATCAATATGAAAATACGTCAAGAATCTCATAATATTGTTTATCAATTTGAATTTTCGAAATAGCTATGTCCATGTAAGTCGTACGAAAAGGAAGTAGGTACACAAAATCTATATTTGGAAAAATTGCGTTCCACGAATAGGAAGGTAAATTTAGGCATTCTTACTTGCGATCTATTCAGTGGCACGGCATTTCGTGGAAAAGTATTTGAGACGCCATTTAAAACGTGTTTTATTATTATACGGAGCTTTCATATTTTTTTGAATTGTTTAACAATTCGCAAGTGGGCTACTCTTACTTTTCTTGGCCTGACATATAATACACACGTTATTGTCTTATTATTATTCTTGGCCAAACACTTACACTGCTTTTTTGAACAATCATAATAATAATATTTTTATTGAGATATAAACATAAGTCTACTTTTGGATACACGTCATATTACCTTTCATTCTGAAACGAAGGACAAAATGTCTTGTAAGGTATCATCTTGTGAAACTTAAAACCCCGAATGGAACTACATACAATCACAAATGTCGGATTTGTCCCACCCACATGTGTCTGTGTCCTCATATCATTTACTATTATCGACAGTTTCAAGGGTAGACGAATTGATAGATTAGACCGGAGTTTTTCATGCAACTTTAATGTACCTGTCTAGAATTCATTCATTGAATGGGTAAAAGGTATATAATAATATGGGACATGTATGATCGTGTGTGTCCTTGAACGAAGGATTCTCCATGCAAAGTGCTCTCGTGCATGCATGCAGGTAAGTACTCTAATCAGGTCTTCGACAAAAGTAAGTATATGGGTGTGTCCGTGGGGAAAGTGATGCGAACGGAATTTCCTACGTTTTATCTACGACTCATACATAAGAAAAAAGAAAGCTCGCTTGTTTTACTCGTCTTTGGCAGACAAATGTAACATGGTATTTAAATGTGAATATTAGGTTTTTTTAGTAAGACAGTGAGACAAATCAGTAGGTTTCAATCCTATCGATCGACCCAATTCACCTGGTGTAGATTATTGTTTTATGTTAACTTCTCCTTGTATATATATACAAACATTCTACTTTCCCTTAATCCACAAGATTTACATACAACTATGCATAGAATAGATCTCTTGATTTATTATGATTTAAATTCACACACATACACACTCTCTCTCACTCTCTGAACTAAATCCCACCATCCAGATTTCAAGTACAAGAGTTCTAAAACACTTTGTGTGTTGCATATATTTATATTGGATTGGATGAACTCTGTACGCGTACAAAATAGATTGGCAGAACCTGATTGAGTTCTTTACTTCATTTAGTTCCATCCGCAAAAGTATATCTGAACAAACTCCTCCAAATTCATTGACAAACATAGCACACAATCATAACTAAATCCCAGAGTTAACTTTGTGTATAAATAATGTCTTTGTGAATCTAGCACATCGTGGCAACGAGAAACACACTCTATATATTTTATGAAGGCTTATATATACTACTAGCATTTATACACTAGAGAGAGAACAGATAGATAGAAATATATATATATGTGGACGGGTCGACGGTTTTATGTAGTGTGTGTGTATGTGTGTACATGGATTTGAATTTCAAATTCTAAACCCTTAGATGTCCTTTAGTCCCTTCTCGTCTCTCATACAATGTTTAATAATACACACACTCTGAGTATTAATCTAATCTGGTCGTGGTAGAGGTGGCAGCCTGTATACAAATAGAGCAAGCAAGAATTGTGAAGTTTTCACAGGAAATTCAATTTGCGAAACAACTAATTCTACAGGATTTATAATGAAATTGTGTCTGTAGGGAAAGACAATGGTTAAGTCTTCTCGTATTTCTACTTCGGGGTTATTACCAATACATTCTATTGTGTGAGCTAAATACTCTCCAGAATATTTCGTGTGCAAATTACCCTTTTATATTATCCGCAGACAATCAACATTGCTCAGTATATGGCGATAGTTTTGTTCCTTGTTATACAAGGACATTTTATTACATAAGGAATGAATACACATGCGAACACTTTCTCCCTTCGCTTTACACTCCAGCCGTGTGATTGCCAAGGCCAAATTAATTACATGGACTTAAACTACCAACCACAAAGGAGGAAAAGCACAGTCAAATGGAATTTACTAAATTTCAAAGTTTAACTATTCCAGGAAAGAACACTACATGAAGGTTTTACATAGAAGTACAAGCAAGGAGACTCTTTTCTGTGTGCTCTCTCTCTATGTACATTGCACGCAGAGAGAAAGTTCCATCAACTGCACCTGCGAAAATCATTACTCTTTTCAATATTCGCCCACTGTAATTAAAAAGATTTCGAGATGATGATGATGATGAGTATATACT
>Ga0194135_10000276_pt1 | contig 29518 bp, 21 predicted proteins | sample LitLau_LLRF_2013_FD_134024 | JGI IMG/M metagenome (GOLD analysis project Ga0194135, IMG submission 134024) | Freshwater sediment microbial communities in response to fracking from North America - Little Laurel Run_MetaG_LLRF_2013 (version 2) | ecosystem: Environmental > Aquatic > Freshwater >... | reverse complement strand
TTAATGGCTCCATGCATGCCTTTCGTAATAGGGGAATCGAAATTTTTTCACATCAACATTCACATTAATTCTTGGTGTTTAGAGTGTGCGACACTGCTCTCTTGTATGTGTCTCTCACTATGTATGTCCGTAGCCAAGAGGAATAGTGTCAGACTATATATGGTAGACATCGTAGTTGTATTTTGTATGTAGTTGAATGTGGTAAAGAGTCCCACATTATTCTTACTTCCTTCAACCCTTCTTTCTTTGTGCGTATGCCGTTCTGAGTTTTATGGTCACTGAAACCACGATATCGATGTACCATCAGTTGACGCGTTATCATTTCGAAAGAGAAATACAGCTCAGGATTAGATAACTCGCAGATCCTTCCTGAATCCTCGTATATTTCCTCACATGCTGGAAGTTCAGGAGGTCTCCTTATCCCAGCGCTATTCTATGGGTATCAATGCATAAGTGAAGTAGCTTTTTGAAAGGCCCTTCATCGCAACTACATAGAATGATAGAATTCCACCTCGAGGTCTGGAAAAATACTGGCTGGTTCTGAGGGAGTGGTGGTGGTTGTTCTATGTAATGTTTAATGAGAAGGTTGTGTAGGACAAAGTTTTACAACTTGGTTGATGGTACAGGACGAAGTGAAATGACTCGGTTGTGTTTGAAAATATAAGGCTATTCAGAGATAACCCTTTTTACGATGCAATGGGATGTGATGGTGGTGGATCAGAGAGTCGTTCCTTTCTAAAGGATTTCCCCATTTATTGCTGATTCTTCCGACTTCTGTTCCGTATGCATAATATTCTCGTCCCATAAACACATTCAACCAACATTCTCAGATCTCAACAAAGATCGTTTCAAGTTGGGTTAACCAGCACAGATCTTCTTGCTATGTACAAAGGTTTTGTAATTAATTACATGTTCAGTATATACACTATTTTAAACTAACGCTATGACTTTGTTTTACACGTCTCGTTGTGTCCAACATGAGAATGCTATATATCATGCTGCAGTTCGCATAAGAAAGAATGACTTCTAGGTTGCAGCATGAACTTCCGTGAGAAAGCACTCGCATAGTCTCACAATTGCCCATAACATTCCCTAAGAAAAAAGGAAAGTTTTAATGGATGAGTTCGTAGAAAGAGTTTTGTTTGACCAATGGTATCTCACATCCGAGGTCAATGGAAGTTCGCTCCCTAACTTACTTATAGTTGTTCTCACACGATGTGATAGTTCGTTTTTTATTATAAGTTTAGACAGTACACACACAGTTGTCTAGAAGAAAGTCGTAACTGAAGATGTACTTTTTACTTGTTCACAGAAGTTAAATTTCGTTTTGTAATGTTTTCAGGTGATGCTAGTGATTCGACCGAACCTTCCTGCAGGAGCCAAATACAAGTGTGTCTTTGGGTCAGCTCCTCCAATAGACGCGGAGGCAAGGCCACACGGACTGGAGTGCAAGACCCCTTCGGTGAATTACCGACCTGTGATACCCGAAGATCAAGACCATATTCAGGTAGACCTGGCAGTAAGGTCCTCTGAGACTAACAAAGACTTTGTGAGCCGGTCATTCTTCTACTACAATTGCTCACGTCACACCCGATGCCGATCTTGTGTCAAATCCGCTTGGGGATGTAGTTGGTGTGTCTACGAGAATCGATGCGTCCACGACACTTCAGTCTGCAACTCGTCGACAATCGTGAGTGGAGAGAAAGTAGGACTTCTCCACATGATGCATCAAGTAAGACCATTTCCTCCTTAATGCTTTCATTTATTCGCATATGAACATAAAATCAAAGTGCCTCAGAAACTAAGGGGGAATCCGTAATAATACCTTCTCGACTGGCAGTCGAAATTATCATCGTTTGACATGGTCATTTCATTAGTTGTAATGAGTCCCGTCGCCACTGGGAAGTACTATGAATAGGAAGTCGAATGTATGTAGTAATGATTGGATGAATGAGATGATTAAATCCATCTCGTCTGGAACAACTAGGTCAACGATCATTAATAGTTTAATCAATACCCTTCTTGTCCACCTCTGCTGCTATATCTGATGTTATATATACTCACACCGATTACCCCGTGTTTGCCTCCGTATATAAAGCTAATCTTTTCCTCACACTAATGGTCTCAACCTGAAAAGTCTGACACATTCTCCAATCCACCGTTTTGACCACGAACACTTTAAAGTTCACAAAGTCATTTTGATCTTATACGATGAAACGAAGAAGTGCGTCGAGACTAATCTCGCGTTTAATAGACTCTTAAATTCCAAAACTGAATTCTCAAATAACTTTCCAGCATGTAATTCAAGATTGTGCGTGCGTAGTCAGTTTTCTCTTTTCTATCTTGAGGTGTAACATGTGAAATAAGAGAGCCAATTTGACGTAATGAAAATAGAGTTTCCCTGCTAAGAAATCAATTTAATAAAGAAGGAAGCAAGGATCACGCACAGTATCTCATCACACGCACAGCGTCTCACCACTCTGTGCGTCCTGTGGTGCGTCTTTATGTGTCTAACTCTGCCAATCACCTCGAGTACAAACACAAACGTCTCTTTCTCTCGTACTTTCTTATTACAAACTGTATTTCATTCTTAACCAACTGTCGGCCACCTTCCCCCACCTTCAATGCATAATTTGAACGTGCATATGGTAATAAAACATTGATTGGGTGATGTGTCTCTCGTGTTAAGTAATTTTGAAAATGTATATGTTTTACTTCACAACCTGAGCGAACCTGCTCTCTTCTTTCTAATGAACTCTATATTATGTACCATTGAAGTCTCCCTCTTCTATATGGATTATTATGGATTGACTACTCACACTCACCCACTCTATCCTAAAAGATAAAAGGTTAATCACAAAAGTGCGTTGGTATTTCGAATCGAACATGTATATACGTCTATATATACATTCTCTTCGTCAGCCGTCGTGCGAACGAACGACCTTTCCTCATGCACATTTTATAGATCCATTGTCTTCGCATCTATTACAAGACAAGAAGGGAAAGTTGTCTCCGCATCGCACGATGTTATTATTATTGAATACTCGTCAAAAGCTGTGTACGCACCTATATATATATTTATATGCTCTCGTGATCTCAAAAGGAGTGACCCTTCCATTGCATCGTTGCATTTGAAATTGAGTGGATTATTTATTAAAGATTTTTTAGACTGATTGACCGAGGACATGCTACAGAAAACGTGGATGCAATTTGGAGGGTGCATAATAATAATATGCGTACATGTTATCTCACTATTCTACACTCATTCACTTTCATCATGACATGCAAGTTTTTATGTTCATTCATTGATATTAAAATGATGTCTCAATTCTAGCGATGGTTCGCTCTCACCAGTAAAAGTTCGGGATAATGAATTTCCTAGTGTTCATGTTCATACATCGTTTTGTATTAACTTACAGCGAACACATGTAAAAATATAAAAGTGAATAGAGAGAGTAGACCTTAAGTAGTAATGTATAATGATGATTTACATGGTGAAAGATGCATATTGGTACTACACTATATATGATCTATTGCAAACGATTAAGGAGGGCGAACAAAATGTATACGACATTGGACGTATATAGTAGTTCACACTTAAGAAGGGTAGGTATATATAGAGGGTGAAATGTGTTCTGAATTCGTAATGAATGAAGTTGTTTATAATCATCTCCTGCTGACTGACCAACTGTCAGACGACCCTCTCTGTCGGTATCGGAACTCTCGTTCGTGTGTCGTGTGTGTTGGCTGGATATGTTAATTTAAGGGTGAGAATAGCCTAAAGTGTAGATAGAGAGTGACTTCACACTTTTAAACCAGAATTTGAAAACTTGCAAGTGTTTGAGAGAGACACGTTTGAAATGGTTGATGGTGTTTGAAAGGCTTTAATAATCATGTGAGAGGGGAAAGTTCCGGGAGGTGTCCAGTGTATTAAGGGTGGGTGTATGGTTTATTTATATTTCTCTCGATATGACTGAAAGGGATTGAATGAAACGAACAAATTGCCTAGAGTAGAGAGAAAGTGTAGTCGCGGTAGTGTACCTGTAGAAAAAAGCCAACACGAATTTTGCATTAGCTGACCCTGAGCGAGATTTATAGAGTCATTGTGGTGGATGATATTGATAGTCGTTCGTTCATGCCTTCATCGTGTTTCATTGCATCGTGGAAAGTTATACTTTTATGGATTCTTTTATCCTCACACTTTCTGTGGGTGCCTGTCCGCTTAAATAAGAGAAAGTTGTGACTCGTATGGATTGCTTCTTTCTGTGTGTTTTGTAGTCAAGTGAGTTGTTTGTTCTTCTTACGACGCTCGCAGTTCCTTGCCTTTAATTCTCTTTCACAGCTTTTTAGCTTTGTAGCTTTAGTAGTCGTGTGTGTATGTTTGAGCATTTGTGGTAACTCTTATATAGTACAGAGAGAGAGAGAGAGTCTTTATTGATTTTTAAGGACAATGAAGGGTGAGAAAAACTTCTCTTAACGTCCGTTTCATGACTTCTATAGGCCATTTAGGATGTGTGTGGGTGACCTGTGACCAAGAGATTTTCATGTCAAGCCGGATATAGACTGAATAAAACTGAAGTTGGTCCTATTATTCCTTAGTATAAGGCAGTATTTGTGCCACAAGAAATGTCTTATGAATACACTTCAAACGCACCACCATGGACTTATAGGACGTACACAGGGCTTGAGCATTGTCAAAGAAGTTTTCTCTCAATGGTGAATGAAACTTGAGTGGTCTTTGAGAAAGAAATACGTTAGGGTCAAATTTACTTTGCATGTAATAGAAATATTATATAGAGGTAGTTCATACGTGTTTTGCTCCAACGAAGGGTAAAGGGAAAAGAGGAAGTATGTATAGCCAGCTATGTAGAAAAGTGTGGTGTGTGGATTTAAGACTGATTAGGTTTAGCAATGAAATAGGTGTGAAGTCTTTATTGGATTTCCAAGTGCTTCATCTGTACTCCGCAAGCTGTTCGTGGTTTACTAGGTGAATACTTTCCTTGCATGGGGAACCCTCACGTTAATCCTAATTAAGTAACCTATTCACTCATGTATTCCGGATTGGCTTCTTTGTGGATTTTAAAAACTCTCATCTTTCCTTCACTGTATACATGACGTGGACTATTATTACAAAGTATGAAGTGTAATTACACGGCACACACAGCTTATGTAGTTGGTCATGCAAGGTTCACCCTAAAAAGTTCTTCGGTGTGACTCAAAAGAACACGCTGGTTTTCGTAGGTGCTTGTAGGGTTGTAGAGCAGTTCTTAGGGCATGCACTCACACACACGACACCTACTGCAACATATTTTATAATGTGGACACTTTCATTGAGTTGCAAACTGCACCTTAGACTTCAGTATAAAGAAAGGAAAGGAAGCCGAAAAAGAATAATATGTAAATGCGTATGTATGTTCACTATAGAAAGCAGAAAGTAGAAAAGAAGGTGTTTTTGTTTGTTTCCCATAAAACTTTGTACATATAGTTAGATGAATTCTTGTCGTGGAGTGATGGATTGTTCCTCAGAGCTTTATATTCATCGCCGTCTCCTTGAGCTGTGACATTGGTCCTTGTGAAAGAAAACTCGGAAGGAAAAGTTTGTTTTTGTTGTCTATATAATTTGTTGCATTTCTAACAATCTATATGCCGGAAGGAAGATGTATATATAATACATATATTGTATTATTGTGCATATACCCTATTGGTTTCATGAATATATGTTTGTGTGTTTTACTTTTATTCTTGGCACATGTATGCACACATTAGAAAAGTAGTGTGGTTCTGGAAAAAGCTGTATGTACGCATATATTTATATAATCGAATACATATATATATATATATATATATGTATGATGTAATGGAATCCACTCCAGGAATACTCGTAGCATTGCAAGTAACCTTCACATACCACGACTCCCTAGTTTCATGGCTACAAAAGATAGAGAGATGCATTCATGACTCTCGAACTTCTCCAAACTCGAGTTTTCATCAAAGGGAAAGTTCAGTGAGATTTGAGGAGATGCATCGTCAACCGTGAGTTGTGGGTGTCCCAATGTCAGAAGTTCTAAAACTCGAACTACAACATTTTTTTATTTCTCAGCCCTACACACTCTTCTTTTCCTTCCTTTCCTTGTGGAGCAAGTTAGTTTGTGTTGTTATGTAAGGCTTCTATAGTGTATGTGTGTGTGTGTGTGAGTCGTAGAAAGAAAAGTGAAAGGAAGGAATCTTAAATGGAAAGTTCCTCTTGTAAAAGAGTCTTATGTAGCGCTGGGATGTTTCAATGTACAGAAGCAAAGATTAGTACGACATTCAAGTTTTATGGTGGTCTGCGTATTTTGTGAGTGGAGACATTTCTTTATATACTGCTCTAGGATGTAAACGTACTTTGAGTTTGATTCCTTTTAGTGAGATGCGTAAAATGGTGTGACTAAACTATTTGCCATCATTACACTCACACACACACACACACTCCCATTACTGCGAATCGCAAGAAGGGGAGTTGAATGCACAAATTTGATGGCTATGCATTTTTTCAATGTCATCTCTTAACTTTCCAGTGCCTTTATGGGTAGGTTTTAGGTTTTGTATAGAGTTTTTTCACGCCCTCAGGATTCAACTATCTACTGTGTTCAAAGATTTAAAGTAAAAAATTACTACTACCTATCTGCCTATAAAAATTCCCCTTATATTTCTTTTTTTTAGATATCAGTTGCATGAGAGTAGACATGCATGCTATCATTTTTCACATGTTATGCTAAAGTGTATCGTACTAGGAAAGTTCAGTGCGTGGAGAAAGTTGAGAACATCATAGACTCATAATACAAAATCGCCATTTGGGTTAGACAGACCATGCATTTAAGTGATTGGAATTGTTACCACAAAGTTTGTTTTCGCTTGTAATTGTTAGTAGTTGGTAGTGGACATTGATGGTCATTACTTGTGTAGCACAGAAACTGCGATGTCTTTTTATTTCGTTAGCAATAGCGGCATGCAAAAAGTGCCTTACAGTATGTCGTGAAAATGAATCGATTGTTTTGTCAAAACGGTATTATAGGATACAAGATCTTTTTATTGGACGCCTAGATAAGGTTAGAGTATTAATTACTACATCCCGTGGAATGAACGTGGTTTTAGCCCTCGGCTTTCTTACCAGTCAGTGTATGAACAGTCTGGGTGACATTTAAATCTGAGTTATCGTTCCCTGAAAATGCCCACGTTGTCGCCCACACGATTTAAACGAATTGGAGTGAAATGTGATCTAAATATTTTATTTAATAAGTTTCGGTTGCCCAAAGGTATTTTTCACGTGCTCCTAACAGAAACCACAATTTCCTGTCAACCTAAAACTAGGTACTTAATTGCATAGAATCCTTTTCCATTACAAAGTTCTAAGTACTTCTGATACTATACACATGCTTTCAGCGCTTTCAATACCCACTAGCAAGTGTTTCTGGAATTTTATGAAAACACCGATTTTCATTCATAGAAAACGTAATACTGTTGAGTTATTAGTTTTATGGAAAAACATCTAACAGATTTTGTATGAAGGCCAAAATGAAACATAAAATGAGATAGGAAATATCATCTGTGTGACTTGAGTAATTTAATAATTCTTTGAATGATGAATTAGACGGAAATGGTATTCAGTATTATGTTCCCGAATAGTTTGATGCTTCAATGAGTGCTATGTATAAGAATGGCGTGGTGTGTGCGTATTTTAGTATATATAGGCAGAGTGACAAGGGGAGCAATAAAGTAATTATTTTTACAAGGAGGCAACTCAAGACGAGATGAAATGAGTTCAGTCTTGCATAAGTATTATTCTCACTCGTTGAGCATTTTACTGGATGAGGAAATCTCTGAAGCATTTCTTTTTACAGAGACCATGACTCATCAGCATCATCTTCTTTCTACTGCTGCTCTCAGGACCCATTATTCTTATTATATCACCGCTACGACCATATCTTTCCTGGTATTATCACAACACACTTTCACCCTCTCCTTGTTTCTACATTCAGGCATCTTTTAAATCATAAATTCCTCTGGGAGCCTTTAGTGTACAATCGGTCCTATTTTTCTTCAGTACTTAATAGTAAACAGGATATCATTTCCAGGATGAAAATAATATGCACCGACATTATTTGTTTCTTGTTTGCTGGCTTTGTAAGTACTTATGATGACTTTCAAGCCAATTTCCAGTTAGTACGGTAAAAATTTCACATTCATGCCATCGGCTGGTGGAAATGGGAAAAAGTTCTCCATACAGCTAGAGATATGTATTATTATGAGTCAGTTGTCAATTTTATACACCCTTCTTAAAGTTACTCAAGTGTTTAAATCAGCAGAGAGCTCGGGATAATCAGAAATTTTGAGCGATTAGACACGCGAACGGTTTAATAAGATGGGGTGACAGAAAGCTGAAAAATTCGTGTAGGGATGTAATCTTGGTGAGCAGATACTGCGAGCAAGCAGGGGCTGCTGAGCTAATACACGGGGAAACATAAATGAGATCGTTTATTTTAAAATGGGATTTAAAATTTAGCTCAGTGATGAATGAGTTAAATTTCAACTGGCGGAGTAGTATATGCGTGTTAGTATATAGAAAGTAAATATGGTACATTGGATACATCCGATTCAGTTGTGTGTATGCCTTGGTATTATTCTGGTTCACTGACTTGTTTACTAAGTTAATCTGATGTGTGTCCAATCATCAATAGCTCGTCCATTAAAATGTAATCGTATGAGAACAGGAGTGAAAAGATTAGGGTCGTTTCGGGTTAATTTGAAAGCATTTGGTGAACGATGATTGCAGTAGAGTAAATCTTTCGTGTTTAAGATAAATCATGTTGTTCTCCTTGTTCTAATAATCCGTTTACACAGTGTATAAAGTTACTACTTATCCTTTTAACTTCCAACGTACGGTTAAGATTATTATTGGTGAGGGGGATTCGGTTTGGCATATAATGTAGCAGATGTTTTATTCGTGTGTTTTTTGCATTGCAGAATCCGGCTCAAATGGCAACCCATGGTTCTGGATTTTGTCCCCGATTTCGACCACCAACAGAACCCCTGCTAATGGCAAATGGTGTTGCAAAGCGACTTCGTCTGGATGTAGAAAACCTTCCTCGACAGGTAATACAGCAAGAGTTCTTTTGGAGTACAGCAAAAAGAACATACTACACGTATAGGATCTTTTTAGCATAATGAAAGAGATAGGTTACGTCTTTTGAAGCGTTAACCTAATATCCGAGTGAGGAGGACTTAAAGTAGGTTCATTTCAGGAGAAGTCACACGATCATGTTTCTTTCTCTTTTATTGGCAAAGTCAGCAGACTTACGAATTCTTTTTGTGTCACCACGACAAGAAGTACAGGTCTTTGGCTGTTATCAGATTCTCATCCATCCATCAGACTTAAGAAACCGTGTTCAATCCAAGAGCTTAATAACCTACAGTAAAGTATATCTGCGTAGTTTAGCTATGGCTCCTCGAGCTACCAATTCATGTAACAAACAGGCGAGATGAAAGATAGCGAGGTAGTGGTAGCATCTGGAGAAAGCTGATCACAGTAAAACAGCCAAAGTCTCTGTGTAATATATATGTCTGAAGTCCCTATTGCTACTTTCGTACCCTTCGTGAACTCTGACTAGTCTTCTCCTTGTACCATCTGCTCAGAATCTTCTTTTAATTTTGGAAAAATGTGAAAAAAGAACTTTAGCTAGCATCCCACAAAATGTTAGCCATAGATTGTGATCCAAGATTCTCTACTTGATTTTATGTGGGCTGAATGGTTGATTAAAAGGTCTCTAGCTTCTTTCGTGTATTCACCAAGAAAAACTCATGTTATTTTATTATGGCCTTGCATTCAGTCCTGAGAGTTTGAGACTTTAATATAAGAAGCCGTTTTGATATTTGACCTTTTATTTATTTATCTCATCCATTTTTTTCTTTCGCATTATTCATCCCACTTGTCGTATTTATACATTTATCCTAACATATATATGCATTGACGTTTTTCAGGCCAATCATGCCGATGTACATTGTATTTTTGCAATTGAAGACTCAACGGTGAAAGTTTCAGCAAAAATTGATGCTGGCAGAGTCGTGACATGTGACGAGACCATGGTAAGTATCAGTGAAAGTCGTATATAGCTTATAAATATAGTCTAGGACTTTAAGCTTTATTTTCGCGAAATTGATACCCTGGAACTTCGAACGACCGTTGTCTTTTCTGCTCTGTATAAGACTTGTTGGTTTCAATGGAAGCTTTTACTCAAAGAGATGAGACACAACCTATAAAAACATTTTATAACTGCGAAAATACAGCAGCGCAGCATCCTAAAAGGTTTACCTTCTAGAGTTCGCTTTCCTCCCAACATAATCTCTAATTTTGTTTGATGAAAAGAAACTAATGCAACAAATGATTTTGTCATGTTCCACGAATCTAAAATTCCACTGCTTTTAACTTTTAAGTATGTAACACAATCTTGTGATTTCTGTGTGTATTTTTGTTGTATGTGCCAGAGAGAAAGAAGTTGTTGTTTTTGCTGGGTTAGTTCACCACGTAATGGACCATTATTACTGGAGATACCGAGAAGTCTCTCTACGTGTTCAGCTCTCACAGAGAATGTAACTCTAATTAATGGTGTTTTTTATTTGGTGTAGCTGTCCTACAAAGCTCAACAAGGCGAGTATCAAGGAACTGTGACGGTTATATGGAAACAAAATCACCACTTGGACACGATGAATTTCACTCTGTACAAATGTGAGATTCTAGGATCTCATCGAGGTCACCCCGACTGCTCGCTGTGTGTCACACCCAGCAATGCCAAGTACAAGTGCACTTGGTGTGGTGAACAATGTGCTTTCCGGGAGACTTGTCTCAAGTCTCCAGTTTCTAAGTGTCCCAAGCCGAGGATCGATGTGGTAAGGAGTCTTCTTCAACTTTTTGTGTAGTTACGCTTTCTCATCGCTATTTTTCGCAACGTTCTTCTTTCATTATGTATTATTTATCGTGCTTGCGCTTTCAAATGTTTCTTGAATTAAGTTTTCAAAGCTCAACTTGCATATTCAGTATACGTGCATCTTTGTGCGGCTCATTCTTAATCAAAGAGTTGAAATCACGAAACAAATCTCCACAAGATTTGTACCAGGCTCACGTGATTCACGTTTTAAATGATCTCAACAATTCCATTGACAGTCGTCCTATAAACTGCTGCATTGTAGCTGATTCGCAGGAAGAGCATATGTATAGATATATATTGTTCATTGTTATTGAAAAACATTGATGGTATTCATGACTCAAGAGAAGTGTACACGGAGTCCTTCTTTGCCGATCACTGGAAGTCCGATGGTTACTGTTTGATGCTTTGTCAATCTTGTGGTAGTTGCTCATTCCATCATTGTGATGTAGTGAAGTGTGTCTGGATGATCAACAATGAGACGAAAGAGTATATAGTATAAGAACTGATGATGAGGGTGTGGGTATGTGTTGTAAACGAAAGATTAGCATCACAACAGCTTTTGAATCAAAGCAAGTGGCAGTTCAATAATCTTCACTTAAAATTACTCCTATCCTCATTACACGAATGAGTTTGAAGAGTTAAATGGGTCTTGTCAAGCTCACCGCGAGGAGTACACATTCTTCTTCATCATCATGATAGTCCATTTCTTCTTCATGAATTCTCTATCACGGCATCCTATTTCTATACGAAGTATAGGAATTCACTCTATGCGTGCGTTTTTGTCCTTTGTCTTGTTGATTTAGCCTTTTTTGTAACTCATCCCATTACACTAGAGATAATGTTGACATTGATTCAAGACAATAATAGTCTAAGGAAATGATTGAGTATCACGAGTCAATTATTATGTGCAAGATGGATTAGATTCGATGTGACAAGACAAAAAGACAAATAGTGAACGGACAGCTTATATGAGAGGCAAGATGAGCCACGAAGTATTTTACACGAACGTTGAGTTTCCAGAACTGTTGAGCTGGCCAGATTTCTAGTGAATCCCGAATCCGGATGCAAAAGTATTTGAGTTGCTTTTTTATTTCCACCAATTTTTCGCCGGGATAACTTGGTGAAGAAGCTTTGGGCAGTCACACAGATCTGAAGAACGGATGGTACTTCTAGGAACATGTGTCATCGTATCATATCTCTAATCCTGTGGCTTGACAGTATGAAAAGTGCAGACAAATATAACGAAGGAGAAGGCAGCAAGACATGTTAGATTCGTATGGTCGATACATTTCTATTCCTTTGGGTCTTCCTGTTACAAATTGAGAAAAAATCTTTACAGAATCAAATTTTAAGCATTAGTTGTGGAATAGGAATAGATGCGTGGAATAAAGTACGAAGCTGTAATATATATACAACGTGTACAAAGTTCCTGGAGGATAGGAAAAGTGATGATGGTCTTTTGAAGTACGTGAGAATAGTGGATGGCCTTTGAGATGAGAGAGACTTGTCAGAGGGTGGAGTGTACTTATTTGTGTACAAAATATTGAGCATTGATATGTTTCTTTCTTGCAAGCTATTCAGCAAGTATCCTTAAAAGTATCATGTGGAACGACAGAACGTCTTGGAAAGGTGGAATGTCTTACTGGTCTCTTCTCTCCATTTGGGACGGATGAACTTGAAGGGAAGAGTAGAGAAAAGGAGAAAGTCTTCTTGGTTCCAACGAGTGAGATTCAGCCAACTGATATGAAGGATTTATTAGGACACGACTCCTGTTTGCCAAGTCTTGGAGAAAATTGCATGAAGACGCTGCCAAGGGAAATGCATTCATATGCTACTTCATTTCATACACATGTATTACTACTTTTACAAAGTATATGTGGCAAAATTAGACCCCACCGACTTCTGAAATGCCATATACATACATACAAACATACATACACTGTATTCCTTATAATTCAAGCTCTCTTCGAAGAGATGATGTTAAGCGACTAAAATAGAGGATTCTAAAGAGAAAGTTTGCATTTTGCTTATTTCTGTAGTTAGTTTTCGGTCTTCTTCGCTCTTTACAAATGCACTTTATTCTATTCACTTCGATGACTGATTGTTTGCTATTCTGAATAAGAATAAATTATACAGGCAAGAAGCAACCAGAGTTGATGATGTTTAGGAAAACAAAATAAAAATAATAAGCTGTTGTTGTGGGTAATAATAGTATAGTTGCAGTGATTTGGACAGAACTCTTGAGATCTCGAGGAAAGTCATGAAGACTAAAGTATAGAGAGATGATGATCGTAGTGGGATGATTAGTGAAAGTCATCTTGAGGAGCATCTCTTCACTTAACTACCATTCGGTCTTTTGTTTGCGAATGTTTGTGGCTTGAGAGATTCTCAGTGTGAAGTGTACCATCATTATCATCAACCTTCTGTTGTTTGTTCGCTTTGAAGATCGTATTAAATAGATTGGCTGCAGTACAACTGAAACTTACATCGTTACGACCATAGGCTATTTCGTTGGGATTGGTGGTTACGCGTATCTGCACGGGGAAGTTTTATTAACACGAAACAAACCCTATAAGTATAAATGAGAGCAATCAACGCATTTTCTCATTCACTCTCTCCGTGCTTCTTTGACAAGTGACCGAATGATTTGGTCAATTCCAATTTTCTTTTCAAAAGGCTTTTTGATGTCTCCTCCTGATTTTTGAGATGATTATTAACGTAGCGAAGTGATACTTTGAAGAAATATTAGATGGTTTGTTGATTTATCTCTGATCTTAACTTCAGTTCTGAAACTGTTTCGGACCATGGCGAAAGGTATAATGTGTAGGTAGGTGTAGGCTTCCGTACAATGTACACAAACCGTTCCAAAGACGGATAAAAGTAATGAACCTGGCCATGGATTACTGCTGGAAACTGTTAAAGTGACTGTAGGCATGAGAAATGTGCGGTCATTACATTGAACCTTTTGAAGCTGTGGTGGATAAAAGAAGCAGGTTAGTTCTTCTTGTAAGGAAGTTGTAATGAGAATGACTATTTCTCTTGTGTGTGAGTGAAGGTCAGTCTGGAGAAATGCATTATCAGCGTGAAATTAATTTAAGAGTGGGTGAAGAAAAATGAGACACAGATTGAGGCTCGTTTCTTTGGGTTGTCAAGAAGTATAGATGTACACGTGTACGAGTTCTGGAAATGCATCAGCAGAGATTGAAGTTGCTAACAGTCTGTGAGGGAGTGTGTGTGTGATGCGAGGTGATGTTGATTGATACCACAAGACAGCCTCGTTGCTTTGCTTTTCAAGCTAGAATAGCACAATTGAATAGAAGGATAATGACAGTCCATTTATTTGCACTTGTCTTTATTTCCCTTTATATTATTTATCCCCTCTGCTTTCTTGTCAAGAGCTATGCTGTGTATATTCTTTCCTATTGTTGGGCTCAAAAGACTTCCAGAAACTCCTTCGTTACTGATACTTAGCTTATTTCCTTAACGAACTACATAATACGCCTTCTCTATTTTGTATGTTTTTAATGCAGTGTTGCAAGCGATTCGTGCACTCTCTATTTCTAATCAGCTCCATATTAATAATGTGGGAATGACACGTTTTCCCCAACTTGCATATAATAATAGCAATAATGACCTTTACTTCCAAGAATAGTGCTGTCTCTGTGTGTAAGCATAATAAGAACCTCGTTATTTTTGTTACTGGATTTGACAGGTTTCGGTAGCTTTGAATACAATTCTGATTTTAGTTTTCATGTAAGCTCTGCTCTGATTATAAGTAGTTTTTAATATATAATGTGTATATATATATAGTATAGGGTAGAGTTAATTATCTTTGCGTTCTCTAGTATGCGTTGCATCTTACTATGAGTTCCTAATAAGTGAAGCACTCGAAAGTGTCATTTTTTCGATTGTCTCTACACACAGACAGCAACTACATACATGCGTGCTGTGCGTTTGTTCAGGCTTTTGAGGCAGTGTAGATTTAAAAGAAAAATACTTCCTGCGATGAGAAATCTGATCGAGAAATAAATAAACTGCACTGGTCGGAGTTTTTATGTCTTCCATGCAGATTGGTTGGTTCTTGTGTCGTGAAAGTTGATATGACAAAGGTTGATGTGAAATGGAGGAGTTCGGGTGCTTTCTCTTCAAATCTTTTAAGATTATTGAACTTCTTTTTATGTTTATGGTATTGAATATCTTTCGATTTCGTCAGACTTAGTGTGTGTGTGCATATAAGGTGAGTTTCTCTGAGGCGACCTTCTTTCTCTGAACGGTGAAAGTGTGTTTCCTGTTTGGGGAAATTGTGTGTAACTAAATGCACATGCCATGAGAAAATGCTGCATCAGCTAGAGTCTGTATCCAGTAGACTGTGTATGAAAAATATTAAGGTGTGATGAAGTGGTACACATAACAAAGATGGAAATAGCTAAAAGTTTCTCTGGTGAGTGCATGCATCACCATTTACTGTTGATGGTCCTTCTTCTGAAATCATCTCATCGTACATGTGACCTTATTCTTTGGGAGCTGCAAAAAATGTATATTTCGGCGAATCCCAAGACTTGAGTCTGTAAAGGAAGAGGGTGATGTCCCGATTTATTAATAAATTATGATTAAGTCTGTAGCGTGAAGGGTGTCTCAACAGAGTTGGTTTAAGTATATACTGCCGGAAGCTTTGTGTGACTCAAGAAGGCTAAAGGTTTAAGGAAAAATCTCATTTATTTCATATTGTGTGCTGGAAGTGTTTGTTATTATTTTGGGAAAGAATGAATACGGGGAATATAAGGCGGAAGGAGGACGGATAGGAAGTGAAATAATTCAATATGAGAATAATGGAGGATTTGGTTGGGCTGTGATGCAATAAATGGTGGCTGGTGTACAGAAGAGCGAGAAAGTGTTATTCGTTCTCTGTTGTTTCCTCTCATGAATAATGCATCTCTCTTTTTTCGCACACTTTACCTGAATTTCTATCAATTCTACGGAAGAGATTCTTCGTCAATAATCTTTTGTGCGTGAAAGAAGTCGAGGAGAGTCTTGCTGAGTGGCTCTGCTTAACTGCACCCAAGACACTTATAAGTACACAAGTGTGTCATCTCATCAAAGTATGAATAGATCTCAGCTCCAACATTCCCAATGTGTCTCTAAACTAATCTCCTCCTGAAAAATTCCAGATTATTCAGCAGAAAGAAAGATTTCTTTTCAAATCTCTCCATTTCACCCCGATAGAAATTGCTGTGGAATGTGTGTCAATGTTTGCTATACTTTAGACTCATAAAAACATTCTGTCTGGCCATATAGTGCTGCTGCATTCCTTTCAGAATCATTCAATCCATCTACTACATCTATCTCTCTGCAAATAATACAGGGACACATTCACTTGTCTCTGTCTTCTTATTTGACAGACATATATATTCATATCTGTTACTGGTTCATTTTGTCTTGGAAGTTGGAATATTAAAAATTCTTCTGTCTCAAGCAAAAGCAGAATTTGCAAAGTGATAATCGCAATAAAATATGAGTCTTTAGCAGGATCAGACTGCTTTTTAATTAATTACAACTAAAACTTTTGCCTTCGTACCAATATGATAGGAAGATGGTCTTAAATGCAGAATTTGCTACTGGTGGAACTGACTACTAAGGCGTACCTAAGTAACTCTTGTTTTTGATTGACATGTGTAGCCATTTAATTTGACGAGATTCTCATTAATTAATAGAAACAGACAACCTATATGGACTGAAATAAATGTCTCCACTTCATTTTCCTTGTCTCGAACAAAGTGGTGATCAAATGTCACTACTACAGCTGAAAGTACACAACACACTAAAACCTATTCGCTTTCTCCATCGAGAATTAAAGTGAATGGAGGAAACTCAGCGGAGTCTTATGCATGTAGATTGAAAGAACAAAGCGTAATTTTTCATCTCCATTCCCATTTCATGTTCCACTGTCGTTGAAAAATTGGTTGCGTTCGAACAATAGAATGGGCTCAGGTGTGTTTCCTTCACCCAACCCATTCGTACACAGTGTTTGTCCTAATGGGAATGTGTTCTGCATACACTTTGGTAAGGTTCAATGGCTGCAAGCGACTCTGTATGAGTACACTCACTGCGTGTGAAGTATAAAGCGAATAATGTAAATGTTTCTACATTCTGTCTACACGTAAGAAAAATAAATGACTTTCTCTCCAGCACGAGTTCGATTTTGTCTTACAAATCGTCCCTGCTACGTTTTGTAGAGATACGACTTTGCAACAAGGATTTGGACACTGCTCACAAGTCTTGAGTTATTTCCTACAAAATGGCCAATGCTTAATAAATCTTATGCCACAAGTATTTATCTAAGTAATACGAAAGAAAGGTGTACGCATTTGTTCAAAATAGCTATCGGGAAGGATAGGTAGATATGTAATCTATCAGCCGCGTTCACAATGTATATAATGTGTTGACGTGATTTGAGCTGACGTACGATGGAAATAAAATGAAAAGATAATTGAGAAAGACGGTAAGGAATGATGAGATAAAATCAAAACCGGAAGTGAAGGGTATGAGTCACATCTGCTATTGTCTGTATAGTCAGAAATCATTTGTAAATCATACGAATGTATACATATATAGGACTGTGGATTAACACAGGATTTAGTTTCTGTTCCCCCTGAACTGAATCTTTGTGAGATGTTCATTTCCTTTCACAACTTTCACTTTCAATGTAAATTCATTTTTTGATTATCATTACTTACTATTATTAAAATAGCGTTTACGGTTTTACATGAACAGAGTGGGGCTTTCACAACTGTCATTTACTACGTGTACGATCAATTTAACGTAAAATTAATAGCCGTGTTGTTGTTGTCGGTTAAACATATTTGAGGTAGTTATAAAGTTTTGTAAGCAATGCTATTCCAAATTATACAGAGAGGTCTGCTAAGCGTTAAGCTCGTATGAAATAGGGTTATTGATTTTCATTTAAGTTTTATCTCTCCCGTGTCTTCTGCAAAGAAGGAAGCTTAATGAGTTTTTCATTAGAAGAAGTCACCCTCCTGTGTTGTTTTACTAGGAATCTCGCTGTCTCGAGAAAGTTGATCCCATGTTCTTCTAATTCCTGGGGATAATGTGAAAAAAGATTTACAAATTTAAGCTGGGAAGCTCTTTCTTCTTCCCCTTTTTGTGTATATTTTCGTATCTTTAGAATCTTATCTACAGCTTATGCTGCTGCCTCCAGGAGACTCAGCAGAAGAGTTCGATTGTCTCATGGATGAGACTCATAGTCTGTTAGTGAAGAATCTGTAATAACGAGTGAATGGAAACGATGGATTTATATGTACTAGAAAGGTTTCTCTGTAAATCCTGGTAATATTAATGAGTGGAAGACTACGCACGTTGTTGCAAGGACAGTGGAACCATTAATTTATCCATCAAGCTTCATTCTTGGTGTCTTTGCTACAGCATATCCTTCTCACTATCCATCCATACCCTCTTCGTTCCATTTTACACTTTCATCGTGTTTCTGATTACGCTCGAAAATTAAGATTAACAACTGAAATCGATTCGTGTTTTTCCCGAGGATTTTACGAGTGTCTATCAAAATTGGTGAGTTACTACATCTTGATATGATAGCGCGAGATGCGAGACCCTACGTAAGATCTTCAGATGAGGATTTGTTCTGACATTGAATTATATTGTGCATTATGGTGTTTGTTTAGGTAGCTCAATTTATTATAATCTATTTTCCACCCTCTTCCGCTTCCGTTGTTAAGTCAAGTCCTTCCACACCCAAAACATCACAAACTGAATGGACGAATGTGTATTAATTCATTCTTTACCGAATTATGACACTCAGTTAGTGCGTGTGAGCCCGTTATCTAATGTTCTATCATATCGACTTCGATCATAACATGTGTATGGGGATAAGAAGGTTTACATAGTTCATACGAATCTGCGGTATAATATTCCATTCATTGACTCTTTCGATTATTAAAAGGAAGGACCGTGTGCAGGTTGATGCGCGCGGTAGTAGAATAGACTCCCAAAGTCTCTCGTCATTTCCGTCTCTGTGAGAAGAGGAAGTCAAGCTGGGCCAACTTTCTGGTCTTACGTGAGACCTCTGCCCCAGGAAAGAGCCAAAGAATAAGACTCTCTCACAATCCTTCGTTGCGTTGGTGTGTGTGGATATTCGAAAAAGATTAATTACATGACACGTGAGGATGTGACAGGTCGGGTTGTGGATAAAACATGAATTAGTAGGGAGTAGCAGTATTAAAGAAATGACAGGGTTGGGCTTTGTCCAATGACATGCAAACTGTTTTTACTCATTCGAAGAGTGTATAAGGTGAATTTGTATGCGTTTTATAGATTGCACAAGTTAAAGACGATTTTGTGAAATGGCTTGACGAGACGGCTTTTTTGTGTGAGTCGATGATTTAAGAGAAGAAATGCTTTATTTTAATTGCACTGGTGATTCTCATGGTGTAGGGAAGGATGGGTGCGGTAGGAAATAGTGGGAGGACCCTGTGAAAGAGAAAAGTAGGATCGTAAATGGATTCACGTCGTTTTTATTTACATTGAGTTGTGATGGGGGAGCGTAGTTGAATCGTAAAGAGTGATGGAGAGAAAGTTGGTTGCTCAGAAATTCTTATGATAAGTGTGTCGGATAGGATCTTGTAGGATTTAATGCACGATTGCTTCCAACCCTACACTTTGGATGACTTGAACTTATGGAGTCTAACAGAAGATACCATAAGTTGAGGTCGAGTTAGCTTTCCTCTAGTTGATTTGCGTCAGGCTAAAAGCTATTTGTTCTGCTTCTATCTTTGTTTTGCAGCATATATGAACTATGAGTAGATATGCATCAATACAGAGCAAAATATAACCGAATTTTTTGGGGGATTTTACAGATAAAGCCTCTTAGTGGACCAATCGAAGGTGGAACTCTGATGACAATCGAAGGATCTGATCTTGGGCTGAAAGAGGAAGACGTACGTGGGAAGATCCATATAGGACATGTGCCTTGTGAATTAGTTGACTATCAGGTGAGTATAAAAGTCAAAATCAACATTTCAGAAATGAGAGAGAAAGTTTATTGAGACCAAGTAGCAAGGGACAACAGAGGAAAGTAAACTAATTTTAATGAATAATTTGATACGTGAGTTTCAGGAAAGAGAGGGAGATGATTCGGTAGGTTAAAAAATAGTAGAGTGATTGGAGTCTCTTGTGTCGTTTTTTGTGCAAGTTCAGGAATGAATTGGTAGTATAATCCGAAGGTAGATTCGTCAGGCTTTAGGATAAGACAGGAGAGTCTCTCCCCAGGGCATCTTTCTCTACGGACGGAGACTGATACTCAGGATTCGTAGGTTGACATGAGCTGTACATTTCAGACGGTCCTATTTACTCTCTCCTTTCGACGTTATCGCAAGACTGTTATTAGAAGTGTAGCAAGGCGAACTTGTTGTGGGCAGTGGAGAAAGCTCTTTGGGCTCTCTCCACTTTGTGTTTGATGTGTATTCCCACTTACTCCCATTTGTGCAAACTCTTCGGAGGAAAAATATTTTCACAAAAGTCACTCTAACTAAATCCATCATATTTACCTTCATGCAACAAGATAGAAAGTTACTTAAGACCCAAGGGAATTCGTGTGTGCATATGAGAAAGTATATATACTCGTGTTGGGCGCTAGTTGATGTCTGATGTATTATTTGTAGGTATCCGTGAAGATCGTTTGCAGAACTGGGCCTGTTGACCGAGAGCTGGATAGTTCCATAAAAGTTGGAAATGCTGTTGGATACACTAACTCTTCGGTTCACTACAGCTACAAGGTATGGAAGGAAGGGCGTGTGTGTGAGGGAGTCTCAGGTGTACTTAAGGGAGATTCAAAGAAGAAGAAGATGATATGATGGAGTTTTTGACTTTTCAGAGCATCCGCATCACTGGAGTGACGCCGAACAAAGGACCAAGGAGTGGAGGAACTCAACTAACAATTATGGGCTCGCATTTAAATATCGGGTCAAGTGTTCGTGTCTTCCTTAAGGATTATCCGTGCCACGTGAACGTGACTCATTCTTCGAGTTCCCGAATAACTTGCACGACATCAGCAGCCATAACAAATGAGACAGTTGGTAGACTTCAAGTAGTTGTGGATAACGCAGTGAGAGTCCTCGAAGACGACGATCTCTTTCGTTACATGCCGGACCCAACTGTAATTGTGATTAACCCGTTAAAGAGCTTTGTATCCGGTGGCAGAATGATCACCGTTCATGGAACCAATTTGGACGCTATTCAGAGTCCAGAGATGATTGTGTATTCTGACCAGCACTCTAAAACACTCTCTAATCGAACTGTGAGTAATTCTGAAGCGAAATAAAAGAAAGTTTGTGATTCTAACACTTTCTCCTCTTCTTTCAGACTTGCACGGTAATTAACTCGTCTCAAATGGAGTGTCCGTCTCCTCCCATCAATTCTGACTGGGAGTCACAAGTCCGTAGTGGAGTGAGTAGTTCCGGTGAAATTGCATTTGGAGCTTACACCGGAAGAAGGTCGACGCGAGGGACGGCAGGTAGAAGGGCTGACCGCGGCGCTGAGATAGGAAAACGGATTGGATTCATCATGGACAATGTCGAATCTGTCTTAAACCTCCAAAACTACTTGCCTCTCGACAAATGTCAATTACTTTACGTGGAAGATCCGGTTGTGTATCCGTTTCCTAATAATCTGAAGCTGTACAAAGGAGACACTCTTGTGATTGAGGTACTTAACATATATACTTCTCCGTGTATAATGTCTCGATTCCTTCTTGTCTAAAGCTTCGGATGAGTCGGTGCTTGTTGTTGTTGAGTAATCGAAATTCAGGTCAGTCTCTTTCCTTTTTGTGTGTACAGGGAGAGCATTTGAATGAAGCCTGTGATGAGACGGACGTGATGGTGACTATAGGCACTCAAAAGTGTAATGTGACATCATTAGCTCAAATGCAGTTAGTTTGTACACCTCCCGAAATGCAGCCGCCTGGAAGTGATGAGCGAGGTCTTCCCATGGTCACCGTCAAAGTTGGTCAATTCCTTCGCTTTCAAGTGGGCTACTTGCAATACGAACTCATGAAGACGAGTGTCTTTCCCGTCGAGGCTTTTTGGGTGGCTATAGTAGCTGCCATTGTCCTTCTTTGCGTCTTTGGAGGAGTTGTCGTTCTCTACAGGAGAAAGTCCACCCAAGCTGAACGGGAGTACAAGAGAATTCAAATACAAATGGATACTTTGGAGAGTAATGTGCGGTCTGAATGCAAGCAAGGTGAGGAGTCTCTTCTGAGCACTGTTGACATTTTCCGTGATAGAGACCACTTCTTCATGATAAGTTGGTTCCTGCCAACACAATATTTGACGGATGATTCTTTGTTATACTCAGCGTTTGCAGAGCTGCAGACGGATATGCGGGACTTGACAGCGGATTTGGGGGCTCCAGCGATTCCCACGTTGGATCATAAGAACTACGTGATGAAAGTATTCTTCCCAGGAGTGTCAGAGCATCCTATCCTGAGAGATCCGAAGGTATGATATTCTTTTATCTTCGGTAGCATTAGTGTGTCATGTATGATGTCACTTCGTGGGCTGTGCAAAAGGGTGAGGGACACACAATACTGGAACATGGAATGAGAGAGAGAGTATGTAAAGTATACGTAAAGAGTGATTCAGTTCAAGTTCAAGCTGTGAGAGTAGTGGAAGTGAACGAAGAGTTTTGAGAAAACACTTGTCTAAGCAAATCACACGGGATTTTGTGCCCATGTTGTCCATCAATCTTGTGTTCTCTCCCCTTTTGGTCTCGTGGAAACGGTTGCTTTCACCCTTCCAGTGGTTTTGAATAGCCGATGATGCCAGAGGAGGCGATACTTGAGCTTATCCCGTTGGTGGTAGAGATTAATGTCAACCATTTCTTGTGTGGCCAAGCATAAGTGCTCCGACTAGTCGTCATTTTTCAGAGAGAGGTTTGCTCTATGATTCTCGCTTACTCAAGGCTTTCTTCTTCTTTGCAGATGCGAATTAATGGGCCTTCGTCCAACTATGACGCAGCCATGAGTCAATTTGAAATGCTCCTTAATAACAAATACTTCCTTTTGACTTTCATTGAAACCCTGGAGGGTCAACGGGGTTTCAAACTGCGTGATAAGTAAGTGGGAATGTGAAGTTTGGCTGAGAATCTCTCTGGAGGTGTCATTTGTTCCAATCAGTCGTTTACAATGTGTCTGTTGGTTGCAATTTGCAGAGTGAATGTGGCGTCACTCCTCATGATTATTCTCATGGGAAAAATGGAATACGCCACAGATATTCTCCAGAGCTTACTCCACAAGTTAATCAACAAGTCAGTTGGGTCTAAGCACCCTCAACTGATGCTCAGACGGACGGAGACAGTCGTCGAGAAAATGCTCTCCAATTGGATGGCTTTGTGTATGTACAATTACCTCAAAGACCATGTGGGTCCTTCCTTGTTTCTACTCTTTAAGGCAATCAAGTACCAAATCGAAAAAGGCCCTGTCGATGCTCTCACACATGATGCTCGCTATTCGCTCTCGGAAGAAAGACTATTACGGGAGCCTATCGACTTTTCCGTTGTTGTGAGTAAAGAATCTCGTAACGTAAAGCAACATGAAAACTTTCAAATAAATAATGACACTGTGTTGCTTAATTCCAGACAATTCATTTGGTGCAGGAAGATCCTTACTACGAGAAGATTCCGTATCAGTCTTACCAAGTAAGTTTTTCTTGTGAAAGTTTGTCTGCTTGTTGGTAGAGTAATCCATCCGTGGGAGGCGACTAATTATTCAAGGCATAATCCCTTTTATCTGAGACATAAATTAGATCTTTGTCTAATGACAGGGCTTCAGGGTGTGTGTAGGTAGAAAGGAACAAATGATGGGGCTTAATTATTCTAATTAATCTGTATCAAAGAGTGAAGTGAGTAATGATAAATGTCGTTACTTAGGGAAGGCACAAAAACCGAGTATCATTACACGAGACGAGAGAGAAAGTAGAAATTCGAACTGATGATTACTCGGCGATGCCATCCCCAATCTCTCTTTTCCTTGCTTTCTTCATGCATTACTCATCTTCCAGGAAGAATCAATTATTTCACGGCTTTTCTCTCTATTCATTTCAGACTTTCCAAGTTGTACAAGAGGAAATGGATGAGAAAATCCAATGCAGAGTTCTTGACTGTGATACCATCACTCAAGTCAAGTCTAAGATATTAGATGCGCTTTACAAAAACACACACTTCAGTCTCAGACCGTCCGTACACGAGTTGGACTTGGGTAAGTAGTTTTAGCAGTAATACTTCTAATAAATAATACCCTTCAGGGGTGATGATGAGAGAAGGCTATATGCTGAAAGAAAATATGTTTGGTCTGTGTTTGCTCAGAGTGGCGTCATGGGCGAGGAGGTCACTTGACTTTGCAAGATGAGGATCTTACAACAAGCAGATCTTCGTCTCACGGAGGGTGGAAGCAATTGAACACCTTAGCCCATTATGGAATAAAAGATTCTGCTGTCATGTCTCTAGTCTCGCGCACCAATGAGTCCTATTCGAACACGATGAATTCATACAAGAAACCATCTAACTATCATACATGTAAGCGACGACCAATGTGTTTAGTAACTGACGCTGTACATAGTATGACGGATACTCAAATAGCCAATAATGCTCCTTTTGCAGACTCGGCTGGAGCGTACTTAAACAACAGTGTGTCTCCTATCGTGGGAAACGGTGTCAGTCTCGGGAACATGACGCTAGGAAACTCGAATCACTCTCACCACAATAATCGCGATGGACCCGCCTTTCACTTGATTAAACCTGTGGAGGACCATGTGTCATTAAATAAAGATCCCAACAAAAGTGACAGGGACAGAACTCACAAAGCAATCCCCGAGATTTTCCTAACAAGGCTATTGTCGACCAAAGGCACAATTCAGAAGTTTGTGGATGATTTCTTCGACTCGATCTTCACTGTCAATGATGCTCTTCCCCCAGCCATCAAATGGTTGTTCGATTTGTTAGACGAGGCTGCGAGGCGTCACAATATTTGTGACCCCGAAGTTGTTCATGCCTGGAAATCTAACAGGTACGATATAAGTACTGTGATATATTGTAACATTTCTCTTTACGCATGTATCATTATTGTTTTTTTTTCTATCGTCTTTCAGCTATCCTTTGAGATTTTGGATTAACTTCATAAAAAATCCAGACTTTATATTCGACGTGGAGAAAACCCCAACGGTAGAAGCGAGTCTAGGGGTGATAATGCAAACCCTCATGGATTCGTGTGCCACGTCAGAGCAAAGACTGGGGAAGGACTCACCGTCAAGCAAACTGTTATTTGCCAAAGATATTCCACATTACAGAAATATGGTGTCGAGATTTTACTCGGATATCAAAAACCTCCCTCAGATTTCAGACCAAGAGATGAACTCAGCCATGCAGCAGCTCTCAATGGCTCATGCAACTCACTTTGATCACGCTGCAGCTCTGAAAGAACTCTACATTTATGTCACTCAGTACAACAATCAGGTAAATAGCAGATTGAATGGTAACAACAAGTACAGATAACGGTTCACTTGACTTATATCCCTTCTTGGTATGTGCTTTTAAGGTTCTTGAAGCCCTAGAGATGGATCCGTATTGCAAGAAAATGCACTTGGCCCATCGCTTGGAAAACTGCGCTTGTACTCTCGAGGGAGAAGAGACGTCGCTTTGCTGACATGAGGAGTCGCCTCCGGTTCCTGTGTCATCATCCTCCTCTAACTGTGATAACCACTCGAATTCAAATTACATGTACCACGCTTTGCTTCAGCACAACAATCATCAACCCTACTACAAAAACTACCATCACGCGTCCAGCACGCACCATGGATCACTCCACCGTCCAAGCCAGAAGGGTCCACATTACCCAACTTCGACAATGTACAATTCGCATTTGTACCATTGAAGACGAGATGATTGAGCGAAGGTACCTAAGAGGATGAAATTCAGACACTTCAAAGAATCGGAGGTGACGCCAATGAACTTAAGACTTGGCCCAAATTAGCGCACGAAACAAAGTCTATATATATATTATTAATACTATATAAATGTGTAACCTTTGAAATGCCAATGCCATTACATGTCACTTTATCGTGTCATGTTCTATGTCCTACAAATGTGCCTCATCGTACATTATACCTAGTTAATGTTGATCAATTATAACAGTATATAGTAGTCTGTAGCTTGTTTATAGTTTGTAATAGATTTTTAAGCCCCTCTCCAGTTCACCCTGACGAGATTCCTTCTTTCTTCATACGCTTTAAGTCTACTTTTTAAGCTTTTTTCATATCTCAAAGAGTGAGACGTCTTGCAGTGACATACAGATAATTATACTATACTTCGAAAGCTATTTGTGTGTTCATACACATGTAATTTAATGTCTCGCTGAATGGAAAATAATTCCGTAATTGGTGTCAGCCTTCACACCGTATATATACATACACTTCCTTTGTAGTCCGGAAAATGTGTGAGGAGTAGTCTGTATCTTAAATATTCTTATATTTTTGTGTAAGACTGAAGACTCATTTTGCTCCAGGCTGATAAAACACAACAGACTTTAGACTATCATCGCTACATATTAACTGTCGTATTAATTAAGTATAAAAATTGCAGTACGAGTTGTAGAAATAAGTTTATTTGTATAAATTGCTCGTTTGAGGCTCCTACGGATTTTCATGCTCAGCGATTGATTGGTAAAAGGAAGAAACAGGTCGGTAGTATAAGAGTAAATGGATATTTGGTAATATTAAACTGGTGCTCGAGACAGTCCTCCTCATGATTCTGTTGTAACTTGCTTTTACTGTTGTTAACTTATTTGGTTTTATGTATTAATCTTACTGGCAGTTGGGGGTTGGGGCAAGATTGAGAAATGGCACTCCGATTGTTCGTCTTGGCCTGGAGCTTACACTGCTGTTGGATAGGGAACTTCAATAGAACTTGAGCTCTGGGTCAGACATGGACATGACCAATAAATGCCGAAACTCCGTCGTGTTCAAAAAGATATGACGACACCGTTAAGGGTGAAAGTTAGAAATAAGAATGTTGTTGAGCGTAGAAAGCCCTGATCAAGATTTTTAATGTGCTGTTCTACGTACGAGATGTGTGTTCTCGATTGTGTTAATGATGATTGTCTCGGTTATTTTATTGTAAGTTGTATTTAAGTCTGACGTGATCTTAAATGCAGATGAATTACATGCTTCGTCGATTGATTGAATCATTGTTAGCCAACATTGTTAGTTTCGATTCCTAGTCCGTCTAATTAATTTAATAAACCAATACTAATTGAAAACTGAGTTGTTTATTGAAACGTTACTTTGCATGATATTTATATGGGAGAGGTGTATCTCCATGTACATGATATTTATATGGGAGAGGTGTATCTCCATGTACATGATATTTATATCGGAGAGGTGTATCTCCATGTACATGATATTTATATGGGAGAGGTGTATCTCCATGTGCATGATATTTATATCGGAGAGGTGTATCTCCATGTCAGGTAATTATCATTCATTTCAGGAGATCGAGGATTCCCACATCCTCAAATTGCCCGACTTGATTGCCGGGCATTGTTCCTCCTTGCATCGGTCCAGGCTGCATTTGACCTGGCATTCGTTGCATATTAGACATTTGTTGCATGCCAGACATTCTATAGTTCGGCCCTGGTGCTGCTTGCTGTTGTAGCAAATGTTTCAGCCCAGGATTCGCTTGGGCAACGCTTCCAGCACCTCTCATCATCCGCATTTGGTTCATCTGCGTAGCCATCATTGGGCGAGTCATTCCTTGCATTTGTCCTGGTTGGTTAACTCCCATGGGTCCTCCAGGACCCATTTGACCACCTGGGCCATGTGGTCCTCCCATCTGACCTGGTCCCATAGAATTTGGGCCCATTTGACCAGGTCCGCCAGGACCCATTTGGCCCGGACCACCAGGGCCCATTTGTCCAGGTCCTCCAGGACCCATTTGACCAGGACCACCAGGACCCATTTGACCAGGACCACCAGGTCCCATTTGACCGGGACCACCAGGGCCCATTTGTCCAGGACCTCCAGGGCCCATTTGGCCTGGACCACCAGGACCCATTTGCCCAGGGCCACCTGGACCTATTGGTCCAGATCCCGATGGTCCCATGGGTCCTTGATTAGGCCCAATAGGGTGACTGTGTAATTGTTGATATTGCAGTTCTTTTTGCTGCGCTTGTTGAAGCGTTTGCTGAAGCTGCTGGATCTTGAGAAGATTTTGCTGACGCTCTAGCTCGACAGCTAAGTCATTCTGAGCGTTATTTGGGTCTATCGGGGCCCCACTTGCTCCACCAGGCAAGGTAGGGTTAGGTAAGCTTGCCGGAGGTTGCTGAGATTGTGTAGGTTGCGATGGAGTTTGCCCCAGCTGCTGAGCCAGCACTGGAGTGCCAATTGTTGGGTTTCCAATTGTAGGTTGGGTCTGTCCCAACTGCTGGGCAAGGGACGAAATTCCAGCCGGGTTGGAATTTGGATTTTGTTGAGCTGGAATGCCACTTTGGGTGGGCAGTGGTTGAGACATTCCAGCTGGACCTGAAGTTGGCCCACCACCAGGAAAAGTTCCTTGTCTCATCACAGCTTGTTGGGTCTTCTGCTGCTGTATAACTTTCCTTATCCGGTCCACAAAGCCTGCTTGGTCGTTGGGAATAAATCCCAAATAGGCGTGTCTCTCCTTGCTGTACAGAAGAATAAGGACTTTGATAGTGCACGACTGTTGCTGCATTCCCGATCCGGTGAAGTGCACACAACCTGCCTGCTCAAAGTTGTAAAAGAAATATATTTGAACATATATGAGAGTCCTTCTAACATCAGTAGGTTTGATAGTACAACTTACAAATCCTGAGTCCATAACTCGAGTAAGGGAAGTAAGGGCCTCACAAGGTTGCAACATGAAGAGAACCGTTTTAACATCACGAAAATATGTTCCACCAAGACTTCCCACGATCGCCTTTGGAATTAACTGCATGATCAGTTTTGTTGGCCATCCATCCCCTTTAACTTCTGCTTCTCCGTTCACAACGTTAGCTGAGACTTGACAAGGCACCTGTCTAGGTATCTTTTGACCTTCAGGTGGACCTAAACACGGAAGACCCAATTTCGTTCACTTATTCCATTGACTGTAAGTTAAATCAAGGACAGCTTATACCTTTTTGTTTCTCATGCCACTCAAGTAATCCGCTCCAGATTATTTGTCGCTCTTTTTGGTTATTAGGTATGTTCATTATTTGCGTCTGCGCTAAAGGTGGAGTTGTCGGCAAAGGCTGTCGCTGCAGTTGAGCTAATAATGTCGGGTTCGAGCTTTGGCCTTGCTGCAGGGGCTGTTGAAGAGCAGTTGATAATGCTGACGATTGAGGTGGCTGTGGAGATGGATTTGGTTGATTCTGCATAAAACATTGTTAGCAACTTGGTGGAAATTATTAAAATTAATAATTTCTACTTTCTGAAACTAGGAAACTACTAACAAACTCATACCCATACCATCATAATTTGACT
>Ga0194135_10000275_pt1 | contig 29593 bp, 5 predicted proteins | sample LitLau_LLRF_2013_FD_134024 | JGI IMG/M metagenome (GOLD analysis project Ga0194135, IMG submission 134024) | Freshwater sediment microbial communities in response to fracking from North America - Little Laurel Run_MetaG_LLRF_2013 (version 2) | ecosystem: Environmental > Aquatic > Freshwater >... | reverse complement strand
TTATTAGCCCAGGTATTGGGGTTATAGACCCGTGTATGATATCGGTGTCTGTCTTGTCTGTCCACTTTTACTTAAAAATGAATAAATCAACGAGCATTCAATGAAGCGAGTTGAAATTTTGCATACTGGTAGCAAAAGCGATTGAGCTTATGATTCTTTAACAGTTAAATGCAAATGTTTATATGCTGACCCGTGGGGGTCACGGGTATGGGCTAAAACTGCAATTTTTTCAGTTTTTCAAGCCAAACTCTGGAACTACTTCCAGTCGCTCTCTGATTTTTTGATATGTTATAGATAGTAGAATTTTGGACATTTCATGTTTTTGTACCAAGCCCCAAAATCAGTTGCTTCATGGTCTTTTTTAAGGTCAAAGCTGACAGAAATGACACATGCCCCCTGTATCAAAAGATTATGTGAACTCGTAGCCATGCACACAGAATGTTGTTTGTATCAACAAATAAACATTTATTTGTGTGTCTAAATGTATTTCAATACAATACCTGGGCTAAAGAGATCTGCTTGGCGTAGGTTTTATTATTAGATTTGTTCTTATTTGGTAATGTGTGGAAGTAAAACGAGGATTTGGCACTTTACACTTCCATTCTAATGAGGGAAAATTGTTTATGATCTCTTTTATGCATTCCATTGTTGCCTCAATGTAGAATAAATGTATAATAAATTGCATAGATTTAAAATACTTGTGATTTTTGTACTTCTTTCTCATCCCTAATTAATTTGTATGGGTGCGTGCAACAGCAATAGAAATAATTATTTGAGAAGTATACATAAACGTTTACTAAATATGTGAACCAAGTGCGAGAGAGGTTTTGAGGTAGAGATATCAAATAAGGGTCCTTGGGTTAGTTTCAAGCAAGTCAATTTTAGCCACACGAAGTAATTGAAAATAATCAAAATGACAATATCTACTTTAATAGTTAATCTCAAGTGTTTTTCTTTGTGTGTGGTTGGTTCACCGTCCACAATAACATTTTCAAACTCAAACATATATTTTACATGAAATCAAAGTCCTCAGCAGCAGCTTCATCAGGTTTCTTCGATTGTCGATAGCAATAATAATATACAGTCTAAGTAGCATATCATTGTCAATCACAATAATTCTGTGTGTCAATATCAGTCTATTTTGTGACTCGAAGTCACGAATCTTTGTGTATGAAACGTGATTGGAAAGACACAGAAAAACTTGTTGGATCTCAAGATGAAGATGGTTAGATGAATTTTGTAATGGAAAGTTATAAGTAGCCGGTAAATTAATAGAATAAAAAAGTGTTCCACCTTTAATACACAACCCTACTACGCGTATGTATAAAAGTCTAGAAACTAGAAAAATCATTTGTAATTGACATGAATTAAATAAATATTTGTTTGGAGTATTTTCTACCTAAATACTTTGAACTTTGATTAGAGGAAACGCATCAACACGATCAAAGTGGTATATAAATTGTGAAGATGAAGTATACACGGAATATAATAATATTCTTCTTATGCCGAAGTTGATGGGAGCGAGACAAGAACAAGAATCTTACAAATTTACACTCTCTCTCTCTCTTGCCTTGTCTCCATTAGAACTTTTAGATCTTTTGGCATTGATTGAAAGCTCAATAAGAATCACTAATGATCCCTGTGTGTGCTTGTGATGATGAGAATGATGTGATTTAATGATTCACTTGACATTTCAACTGCAACAAGAGTGTTTGTCTATCTATCTATGTATGTAAAGTATATAAGCCGAGTTCAGAGATTGTACAAATGACAAAGGTGAGTTCGAATTCACCCCAACAACACGTTCACAATAACACTCCCTCCAGTCTCAAGGAATAGAATGTGAGTGTCCCTTATACTTAAGTCTCATTACCAATTTGATGACCACTGATTAGAATCAACATTTAGAATACTAATAGGGCGACACAAGAGGCGATTCATAAGCCAAGACCATCCTATTCTTGTCTGATAAAAGTCTCTTTTAGAATTCTGATTAGATCAACTAATGGATATTCGTTATTGCGATAGAATAAACTCTAACGAATTTCAGAAGAGACTTTATCATTTACGCAATAACGCGCACACATGAATAGAGAAGGGAAGAATAATAACGTATAAGTTTCAGGAAAACCTATCTGACTGAATTTCTATTCTAAAGAGGAGGATTGCACCACAATCTTCTCTTGGCGTGTTAATATTTATAAATCCTACAAACCTTCCCTACGCTTAACTTTATCTAATACAATACTATTAAGAAGGTGGGTGGTGTCTCATCTCTATCAATACAGAAATATATATTGATCTTATTGATCGATTTCCTCACAGAAGACTTTAGTCCGTGTTATTGATTTGAGACATCGATACATTTATTAATCGTCTTTTTGTTCTCAATTCACAGACTCCTTACTAGTATTTCACACTACAGACAAAAGTGTCTGTAGGCACAATTAACATACATATACTTAATATATTACGTGAAACAGATTGAGGATCTTTAAATCAAATCTCCAAAGATGAATGTTGGTTTAGTTAAAACTGTTGGTGGTACTATGGTCGATCATATCCGCCCTTATTCTCACGCTCACAGATTGATTGCAATGAATGAATTATTGTAATCTGTATCATAATAATATATTCACACACATCCATTAAAGCCAGTATTGATCTCCAAAGAATCTTTCTTTTAGCTTCCGTTGTTGGGACCGTAGTCCTTGAGACATTTTTTGCGTATCCACCTCCACAATATATGAAATATTTCAGTGAGATAAATTCATCAGATATGTTTTTTGACAGAGAACAAGTGAACAAGTGTTTAAACCTTCCAAGCTATAAAAGCTTGTGTTCCATAAGTTGATTACTACTACGACTACTTCATCTTTCATCGAAGATAGAGATGTAGTCAATGCATAAAAATGTTGTCGACAGAAAGAGATTCGCAAAATGTTGCAAATACACTGTCTTGTCTCCGCTTATCCTTTTAAGGGAGTGGAGGAGGCTTATGGGAATATTTCACTTTCATTTTCGCACACACCTCTCAAATCTCTCGTGAGATGATGAATCGACCCTCACCTCATAATAAATTTATGTAATACCTTCTTACTTGATAATAATGCTTTTGATTACGATGGAAGATATGAAGAATACTAAACTTATTAAATATTACACAATCATACAAGTCTATATCTGAGATATTTCTTCGATTGAACAAAATACTTTTATGTGTGTTCTTTGGTCTCTCTCGTCGTTTGTCTCTTCACAATCAGTAGTAGTTCGTTGATTAGAAGATATGCTTACAATTATGATTGGATGATAAAAGAAGGACACATATCCAAATTCAAATTGAGTTGAGTCAGGTAGGAATTGAGTGCGTTAATATTTGGACCAAGCAATGCAACGGAAAACAGATTGGAGGCATACAAACGAAATTAAGAATGCACGACGCATAGTACGCATATTGTGTTCCTCAATGATAACCGGAACTCTCACGGAATCATTCTTGATGAAGCTTCACATTTTCCCAGGCTGCTTCTCGTCTTTATTCTGTTTATGCATTTATCCAACTTGAAATGGATTGCATAACGTCTTAAATGAAATGGAGGGTTTATATATTTATATACACTCATTTTTCCAAGATTTTTATCTTCAAAGACATACGGAGATAATTTCAAGCTTCGTTGAACGAGCACAGTAGAGAGCATTTTTAGGGTTCACTTGTTAATTGAAGGCAAGCAGAATGATGGAATGGAAGGAAGAGAGCTCACCTAAAAATAAAAATAGGTTACTCATTCCCTCTCCAAGATTATTAATACCTGTGTATCTATAATGTAAAGGAGTAACGAGTACTTGTGAATATTGATCATGTGTCTACATCTTTATACAAATCAATAATTGATTTTACATGGTTATTAATCACCAACTGATTTTATGGTGTACGTCATAGGCTAAACTATAAGTAATCAGTGTGTGAGTAGTTAATTAGGTTTTTAGCAAGATTAACTTCTTATGAGTGTGATTTCATCTTCTTATAAGCTTGAAGAAGATATTTACAATGGTTAGATGAAGGTGTTGCTTACATGTAAGATGAGAGAGGGGAAGTTTTTAAATAACTCAACGATCGTCAAGTTACCACCTGTCTTTCACAGACATCGTAGAAAAAGAATTTCAAAGGAGTTTATTAGCATTTTAGCTATGCACATAAGTTAAGAAAATTTTAGTGTGCATTGTGTTAAATATCTTTGTATGTGTGTAAAAGTCCTACTGGCTTACTTCATTCTGATTTCTTAATTCACTTGACTCTCCTTCAAAATGACAGCTTAATAATTTAATAATATCCGTTTGTGTGTAAGAACATTCATCTCCTCGTGATGATGATCGTCATCATGATGTTAAGATGGTATCTCTAAACGTGCGAATTACAAGAGGGTACTTAATTAAGAAGCTATATGCATTATTATGCTTAATTGAAGATGCGTTTTGCAATCACGAATCAGCAATACACAGCAGAGCTCTTATGTGTTAAGTCCGAATAATCACTGTTGTTGATTGTGTAGTAAATACTTGTTCACTAGTTAAAAGCATTTTTTTCTCAATGAATCAAAAATGAAACAAATACAATTATGTCAGCTGCATTATTAAAGAGCTATGAACTTTTATTGCAATTCGAACGACGAGTTCTGTACAGACTTATTGCAGTACTGCAATAAGAATCGTGGGCAGGAAACTTTTGACATGACACTTCAACCACAAAAAGAAGAATCAAACCAGATCATCGCCTTAAAACGCGGCGGACCAAGCCCATAAAAACCTCGGCATATAATCCCAGTATAAATAATAGGAAGATGTAATCACGTATTTCTTCAAGTTCATACTACTTTCAATAGAGTTTCAATCTATACCCACAGCCATGCACCCAAGTTCACTTCAAAATATGCCTAACGATGACACAAGATCAACTCGGACATTTATTCTAGACAGCTTATCTCTAAATTACATTCAAAAACCTTCAAAACCATATTGATGTCAATCAAAAAGAATGCGGACAATCCACCACCACCACCACGGCATAAACCACATACATTATTACTCATGGGAATGTCTTTATCAGTGTCAATAGTAAAAAATAGCGAGCAATATAATATATATTTGCATATCAATTATGATCTCCCAAGTCTTCCACCCGCAGAGAAATTAGTTCCGATCTCACGAATGGAAGTTGAGCAATAATCTACTACTCTTGTACTAACTATGTCTCATTATTTTATTAGCACTAACAATGTAAAATACATAAGAATAATAATAATGCACCTCTCAAAAAAACTCTTGGATAACAATATGTTTCAATTAATTGAGAGATTGGATGTTGCAAAGTCAAAAGTGATTCTTACTAATCCATTTTATTTTTGCAAGTCACTTTTATATACTCGCATTCCGTTCTGTGCGAATTATTTCGACAGATCAAAATGATTTAGGAATTTTATTTTAAATTGAAATCCATCCGGCTTGTGTGTGTCTGCATGGCGTATTTTTTATTACTACTGAATAAGAGGCGTTGTTAAAATTTTGCTATTATTAGTGTACTAGTGTACAGTAATATGTATAATTATATATATTCAGCATATAAGCAAATAAGTCAAGACGAAGAGTCCGATTTGCTTCTGTTACTCTAGCGTGTGTGGTGTCTTTTGATGCTGCTGTGGCGTGTCTTTGTATGTGCGAGTGTTATGTCATGAGATGTAGATCAAGATTAAACCAAAAGGGTGTTTAGTCTTGTAAGGAATAAGTCACGAATTGTAACAAAGGTGAAAGCCATGAACCAATGTGTATTATCTCATTCATATTCTTTGCTCAAGGAGTCTCTTCTGTGGTGCTTATTAGTACAATTGATGAGTTCATCCTAAAAGACCTTTGTGACTAAGATAGGCGTTTCGTTTGTAGTTAATTCAATTTAATGATTATAATCTCTCTTATGTATTACACATACAAACTAATTCATGGACTTTATTGTTAGTGGTCAGTGGTAATCGGTATATATCTGACTACAAGAATGCTTAATTTCAATTCATCTGAATTTTTGCTTTACTGGCACTGACACCACAAAAACAAATCCAAATTATTTCTCATGACGAGGAAAGTTTTAAGAAGTTTTTTTCATAGGAGTCGTCCTTTCAATAACACGTTTACTTTCGTTTTGATAAAAAAATAAAATACTGAACGTACGAGTACGTAAAAAAGTACGAGAAATAATAGTTCTAAATTGAGTTTAGCCTGAGGATCTATAAAATAGTAAAATTGCGATTTATCTACAAACTGCAAAATAGTTAAACACGGCTTGTATAATATTTGTACAGGAGTAATTTCCGTATAGTCCACTTTTAATCCTTAAATTGAGGTGTTTGTTGTCCTATTACTCTTTTTCCTTCGTCTCACTCTCGTGATTTCCTATTTGTTCGTTGTAGCTAGCAATGTTAGCAGATACATCTCTTTGAAAAATAATTGGAAATACCGACGAGAATGACAAAGAAGTAAAAATACAGCTTGAGGTTTGTATATTTGGGCAAAGCAGTAGTGATTACAAACCATCACCCAAGTGTATCCATATCTGAATACCGTGCAAATTAGGTTAGCGCTGGATTGAGACAACTTTCATTGTGCAACTCTTAAATTACTGAATTAGCAGTCGCAATGAATCTCAAATACCTAAATGCTTTTCCATTGATTAGCAATGATTACAGGTAGTGGACACACTCACCTGTCCTGAAAACTCTCTGAAAGTTGTACAAGTCCTAGAATTAAGCTTAAATGTATCAAACAAACAATAATATTTGATATTTTCACCAACTGCCTATGTCAAATACATACCTGGCTGTACATGTGTAGAAAGTCGTCGTCAGTAAATATCTATCTAATGTCTAAACCCAATATTTATCATTTTTGTTTGCTCAGACAAACTCATGAGCAACCTGTCTTTATTTCTACAGTTTAATAGTCCCTTCTGACTCACAAATAAGTGTTTCTTTGAAGGTTCACCTTCCTTTAGGCTAAACATCTGAAATAATAACAAGTATAACAAAGGTCTTTTGCAAATATTCTTTAGCTAATTGCATTTCGCCGGTAAAGGTAACGAGGAATGTAATTATTTGAATATTTGCAATGTGCGTAGAAGAAGATCTACTTTTAAAATCCACAGTTTTTATTCTACCTTGCAGGCCACAGGCGATCGAACTTCATCTCACCTTATGCGTATATAAAACCCATTAAAAGACAGATATAATGAACGGTTACTTATTGTAATTCTCGTAATCGTAATTACTTCTCTAAACGTCTATCTAGAAGGAGACCAGAAGATGAAGTTGCTCCCAGTTCACTTTGTCTACAGCTATAGGGATATTCGCAATATATAAGTTTCTCTTAAATCATTAAACTCGGCAAACACGGCCTTATAACTTCAAGTTTACTTTTACGACCTACGTGATAAATGTCGCGAGTACGCAGCAGACTGCCGGACCTACTTTTGTGAAATTTCAAGTTTACTTCACTTCTGTCGGATGATATATAAACGGGCATAGCACACAACACACACACCTTTGTCTGTCTGTCTCTCTCTATCTTTGATTAGTTCAATCATGGTTCAATCAAAATATGAGTCTAAAATCCAAACCTGACAACTTGTTCAGAACAAATCGAATTCCCTCGTGGATGTACGTTTTAAAAATTCAATAATTACTTACTCTTGATTACTCCATATTAGTAAAAAAGACTAGGTATATACCAGCCACATGAATTGATTTCGATGAACAAACTATTGAAACAAAACCACCACGACCACGATATATAGTAATTTGTTTGTTTAAGCTTTCATTCAATTGATAAGTTCATTCATCAATAATAACCGACAAAGCTCAATCAAACAAAATAACTTAAGCACACACACATAACCTTCATATATTTTTATAGTGTGTGTATAGGTCAGTAGGAAATATTATAATCCATACCATTCCGGTTCATTATTGTGCATAAGACAATGAATGAAACTTTGGGGAAATGCAATTTTCAATAACAATTTTCTGTGGTCAGTAATCTTCAGATGAAATTAAGTCGCCAATACATCACAAAATATTGAATATGAGAATACGGGGACAAGATTTCGTTTACGTAAACACTTTTATTTTTCAATCAATACTTGGAGGAATGGAATTGCCGTGTAGATAAAAATGAAATGGATCTTCCCTTCCATTGGATTACACGTAGACTCTACGGAAAGTGATTTATTTTTATGGGAATCTCTGAATCTCCCTTTTCTTGTAAAAGTGGTGCATCATCAGCAAATAAATATTCTACTCAATTGGCTTTATCTCTACGGACATATTATAATGAACACATTAAAGGTAGGAATTTTTATGAGACTTTTATCTTTGAGGTTGCCTTTGTGGCACGTTGTGATTTGAACTTAGGCATATATCGTTGGGCTGAAGCATCGTCGGCTAATCTAGATCCTAGAATATTTTTGTGTGATATTCTTCAGTGTCAGAAAAGTTTACAGCCCATGGAATACGACCCATAGCTGAATATATAATATATATATATACATAGGATATAGAAGTTAATGATCCGCAATAATCTCCGTTCCTGATCTTGAGCTGCATTTCTGGGTATGCGTAAAATATAAAGTTGCTCCATGCAAGGTTATGCTTACGCTTATTATATTGCTCCCTCAAACTATTTAATCTGAATTGAAGGTCGGCATTATTTATATATAACTCTAGGAGGAAGTTATGACTGGCATAGTTTCCAGTTCAGGTTAATTTCCATCAATGTTAAATGCTTTATATAGGAGTAAAATATAAATTATTATATTTGTAGACTGTTGCGAAAAGTTGAGCGGTGAAGGGTGGGTCTCAATTGCATCGTGGAATGCAGATTATCTTATACGAATGACGAAGCACAGTAACTCTTAAACGACATTCAAGTCAGGGTAACCTTATGAAATGATTGTATAAAAGGAAATGATTTTGTCTTTTACATTTAAAGACAACGCAAATGATAAACTTCTTAAAATAACCATAAACCATTTGCATGCTTAAATCAGTGAAAAATACTCAGAGACAAGCTTATAACATTTCGGGGTCTGGAATATACTGCGTATACGTAACATAAGGGCTGAAGGGGTGACTTCTGAAAAGTCTCTTTTGAATCCTCCGATTCCAACCAGGTAGACTCGATTACAAGTATCCCAACAACAGGTTGTGTGATCATCTTCAAAGAAGTGTACATGAAAGACGTAAATTCCATTTGAGAGGATGGAGTTGAATGCTAATAAGTGTAAATAGCAACTCGTCGTCAGAGGCCCAGGAGGAGCATTTGTTCATTTGTTGGCATTGACTCTTAAATACCAGCAGAGACTGCTTTTTAACTTTTAACCTCCTCACCACCACTTAAAAAACTTGCCAACGGTTATGAGAGAGCTTAAAAACTCTTCCACACAGACGTACACACAGAGAGAGATTCAAAACTGCTGTGGGTAACTGTGCACACACACCGGAGGATGGTTTGGTCAATGATATGCCATGGAAAGGAGGATTAACTGCATTTTTGCTTTTTACTTTTCTCATCCAACAAAAAGAAAACATACCTAAACCCATGTATATATCTTTTTGTACAAGTTTATAAGCGAAGTCAAGGTAAACTAGAGATCATATACTTGATTTAAATTATACGAGATGAAATTGCTACTTTGTTACCTCTCCTTAGCACATTCTAATTTAGCTTTAAACCGAATTTTCCAAATCCAAAAAGAATATACTTTAAAAACCTTCTTTCGTTTTCTCGTTTATTTTTACAGGTTGGAAAATAAACCATTGAGGAAAATTCCTCAGCTTCTTTTTGTTTCCTACCTATTACCAAAATTATATAACATAGAAAATCGAAGCACCAACTATACTTCCGGAAGGAAACAAAAAACATTTTGCACTACAAATAATTGACAACTCAATCCGAGTTTGTATAGCAGACTTTGCCAATATTTCTAGACGGAGAGAGGTAGTAGAATATTAGCACTACACGTCGTTTTAAGTTTCCTCTACAAAATGTTCTAGGATAAAAAGTGAAAAGTTTTTTAGGTTCATCTAAATTACAAAAGAAGCATGAGAGTGTTGAAGCGAATAATTGCACAGACAGAGATAGAGATTAGACTCAAGATGTCTGAGAAGGTGTGTGTGTGTTGTGTGTATGTAATTTGATACGGAACCCAAACCGCACAAAACTAAATTCACACAAGAACAAAACTGTCGTCGATCGTATCTTTTGCTATATTTGCTACAAAACTAACCATCAAAAACCCTTTTCCCTTTACCAAAGGTTATTTTCTACCACCTCACTTATTCAAAAGTTATTCACCCGAAATCTACTGTATACACTTACGATCTTTAAATCTTAACGCTTAATGCAATGTTCGTGTTGTTTCTATTAAGCTTCCGAATCAATAAATACACATTAATAATTAATATGTTTTCTATTTATTCCAGAATCTAAGCAGCAGCAGCTCTCACCTCCTCCTATGGAAGGGGCAAAAGTAAATGGCACAGGGAAAATGGTAAGTTCACTCTTAAAACACACGGAGAAAATAGATTTGTTTCTTCCACAACCTAAGCCATACACATTTCTGTACAGTTGACTTGAGACAACTTTTTATCTCTTGTAGATTGGCCATTATACATTATTATCTTAGAGACGCACTATAAAACATTTTAAAAGCCAAGCCTGAAGCATTTTACATACGAAATTACTCTTGCTATCGTGTGTCTATTTTTATCCTCTCGGAAGGATTCACGTGGAGATTGGCTTACCTGTATATATAATATATTATTCAAGTGACGCGTAGGTATATAGTCATTCTATCCATTATTATTCGCCTGTGTGTTTGTGATAGTCACTTAAGATCTTCACAGACTATGTACCTACTATCATTATTCATCTTGCAAAATAATGATTTACTGGTATTTTCCTGTCATATACATATAGATAGATGAAGCACCGTCCATTTAACTTCAGAGAGCAGCAACAGTAGATTAGTATTCAAATCAGGTTGGCATTTGTTGGACGATGGAATTATATGCGTGAGATTTACATATAGAGGCATTGTTGAGATTGAGTGGGCAACTAATCACGTTGATGAGCATCACCTCAGGAAGAAGAAGAAGAAGAAGAAGAAGAGTTCCGAAGTGTGCAAAGTAGAAATATGATTACATGCGATCATACCGAGCAACGAACCTTTCATAAATTCACATACAAAATACAATGCTATATGAGATTAAGTAGGAGTTTTTAAATTCATAATGCGTAGCTTATTGAATCACACGACATTATTTACAGATAATGGCATTTTGGAATGTGTTTAATAACTAAATGTAAGTGGAAGGAGCATTCTGGAGCATTAGGACATTCTCACAGTGTGACTTGTTAGCAATATAGAAAAGAATATATCTGAAAAAAAGCAATTTGCATTGTAGTTAAGTGGAATTTGTTCTTTTAATTTAGGTTTCCAGCTCGGAAGGAGGAAAGAATAAAGGCTGGGGTCCTTTGAGCTTTCTTTTCAAGTCCAGAACTTCTTTGGACGATTCTGTTGTGGAGGTGAGTTCGTCTATTTATTCCCCTTTTTGATCGTACTTTGTGTATGTGTATTTTTGTTCATGCGAAATGGAATGCTTTCATTGTGCTCTTGTGAGTGAGTTCACTTTCTCTGTCTTTGTGCGTGAGGGAGGTTATTTATGCAGAGCTCGATCACTTCTTCTGTGTGACTGTATTTATATTTACTCCAAGTGTAGTCACAGTAGTCACACACAAGTCTTGTTTACTTATTTAGCTTCTAAATGAATATTCAAAGTTTTCAAAGAGATGAAAGTAGCCGCAAAGAAAGCAAATGGCAATTAGTGCAAATTAAAGTCAGAAACCCATAAAACCAATGCGTTATTTGTGCATGTCACTCATGCAAAAGCTAATCAAACTGTAGATACAAAAAGTACGTAATGGAGGAATGAGTGAGTTTAAATTCAAATAGAATGTATTTTATCCTTGAGTTACAGCCGAGCATTCCACGCAAGAAATAACAAGATAACTGTCTAGTAACTAACATCTCCGCTCTGTGAGTCTTTCAAAAGTGGAATTAACTATGAGACTTGTTAGTGTTCGCCACAGTAATTAAACAAAATCTTACACGGATATTACAACCTCGCGTTGTCCCAATAGCAATAATGTCTCTTATGTCAAAACTTTGCTTAACTTTGTCTTAATGAAACTTAATTCTGATTTATAACCCGAAACGCTAATAATTTGGTGTTGAGAGGACCGTTAACTTTTCTAATTACTCATGTTAAATGAATTATCACGGGAATCGAGTAATTTTAATTTGCAAACAATACGCGACTTTCATTCCTTCATCAAAACGCAAGTTCTTGTAATGTATAATATTCTCAATTAGAATATTCGAGACCTGTGTAAAGCATAAAGCTATATATATATTTTCACAACAAATTTTGTCCACCTGCTCTTCCTCCACTCATTAAACGTTATTTATTGGAACTTGGAAAATTCCTCATAAAAATGAATACATTTAAATAATCCATTGTTAAATACGAGACCCTTTTCATCCTTCCCATGAAAAATAGATTTACATTTCACAAAAAGATGAACACCAAGAATTTTATTATCCTCAAGATTTTAAATCTCTCTCTCCCTAAGTTGTAATATGTTCATTTTCATGTTAAGCGCATTCTTGTTTGTGTATAAACTTTATAGATATCTTCCTGCGTGCTCATATTTATCGTTTCCATTCTTCTATCGCTCACAGACAATTTCAGAAGATGGATAGGGGTCACTCTTCTTCTGCATCTTCTTCAACTCTTTAACTCTAAAGTATGCAGGTCATCAGGTTGAATAGAGAGAAGTATATGAATGTTCATTGTTGACTTAAGCAATAATGCATCATCTAACAATGAGAGTGTCTCAAGTGTAAGGAACAAACCACACCATACCACATGTGAGAATGATGAAGATTCATGAGCAAACATGCAGGCCTAGTCGTCTTAAAGTTTAAGCACACACCTGTCTCCTCACCTGCTCAGATCATCACACAATCGCGCATATACCAATGTACGCTTGCCATAAAGAAAGCTGAAATAGTCTTATATGAATGCACTTCAAGTTAACGCATGGAGCTTTAGCAGTTTTTACTTCATATTGACAATTCAAAAGCACGAGGAAGATTACAAGTTTATGGACATTTTAGTTGTAATTTATTGACACAATATACATTCACCTCCTGCAGATTTGAATGGGCGTTTAAGTAGGTCTTTCCGTGGGGATATGATTGACTTTTGGAGGTGATATCCTCAGCAGATACAACAGAATACAGATTCAATCCTGCATAATATGTAGCATATCTCTGGAGAGGATGAGATCCGTCCAATAACAATTTAACTTGAGTGCGGGATAGTTAGAGATTTAAAAGGATCGCCAAGTGTTACACTTACATTTTACATTGTACTTAAAACATTCGAGATGAGTAAAATGTCATTCATAAAGTTGGGAAAAGAGTGTCGTTTATTGACCATTAGTCTAGAGGTTTGGAATAACAACGTACTCTCTTATATGGAGGAAAAGGTGCTTTTATGAAGAAAGATGAGATTCCAGAAGTATTTTTACTCTTTCTGCCCGTAATAGCTTTAGTGTTGAAGTCTCGGTTTTAGTGGCAGATCTTCCTTAAGCTACGAACGAATATAGGCCGTTTCATTTTGGGATTCATGCAAAAGTAGTTTATCTCATCGTAGATGTAATCATGAATTTTTAAGGTGCGCACACACGTATACTTTAGATAGCTTTCCTCGTTTGTGGAACAATCTTAACAATGCACGAATGATAGTAATTAAACAGAATGTGACAAATTCTTCTCCAGTCTTTGTGAAAGTTTTTAAGGCTTAATAGTTTTATGAGACTTGATATGATATAAAATAATTTGAGGGTACCTATCAACGGGAAGTTATGCATGCATAAAATCTTCTACTTGGGATATAAAATACAAGCTCAATCGCTTTATTATTATTACTTCTCTCAAAAGCACCATTTCTGCAGAAAAAAGTGATTGTGCTTTCAGAAATCAGAGGAATTCTAACTTCATGCCATTCGTGTGATTAGAAAAGGCTCAATTTTTGCCACCAAATTGATGAACAATGTATTATGTAATCATGAAGCTTTTGAACTCATTATATATCCATGTACTACTGATGAATGAAATGCAATCAAAATTCAGTGATGACACGAGGAGAGGGCGACATGCTCCTGAATTTAAAAAAACCATGTTAGATATACATTTACTACACTGACAATAGTAATGAGATTTTTTATGTGAGGAAACAGTCAAAGCGAACACAAAACTACCGGAAGGGTTGCGTCTCTCCAATTTTACTTTTTCAAAATTCCATTTAATTTCAGTTGACTCATGATGAACGGCCTAATCAGCTTATTTAAGGCTGTGTCAAATAATTAAGGAAGCATCCAATCCTTATACAGTATATACACTTTATATGAACAACAGCACCTGGAGTTGAATACAATATCCAATACGTAACTGGCTTTTTGCGAAGAGATGAAAGAGCACTTTATAATGACTGGAGGTATTTTGATATTTGATGTGTCGTGATGATCCATACGACCTGAGATTCTCAGATGCATTTCTTCTACGCATGCATTCAGGGATAAAAACTAAATGCTGCATTCTGACATTCTGAGAAATCATGATTCTTACTATAACTGCTCTTGAGAAATGATTGTCCTTAAAATACACTACGTATGATTATGTAGTTGTTCTATCTTATGTATACCACTTTGGCGATTGGATTTTAATATCCGTATACATAAATGCCCCACTTCCTCGTGACTTATGAAAGTATGATGATGTAATTTTAGGAGCCACAGCGGTACAACGTAGCCCTCAAGGGTCACGACTTTACTGGTCTTGGCTTTAACATTTGTGGCAACATGAAGGATGGAATCTTTGTCAAGGACGTTATGCAACGCGGACCGGCATCTGAATCCAAAAGAATTCTTCCAGGTAACAACGATACAAAACATTCACACACATACCCATTACTATATCATATCTTATATATATACTATATGCGCCATCAATCCCAATCAATCACAAACAAGTTTATAGTTAAAAGTTCAAAAGTACGCAAAAAATCTCGAGAATGTAAAGATGTAAAGTCGAGGAATCTTTCGTGAAAAAAGTATATACAATTTTCTTGATTATCGTTTAATGAATTCATTTTGAATTTAACAAGAATGTTTCTCTGCTTTTCCCACGGGCCAATTTGTTCTTGTTTATCTCAACACAAGCCACTCTGCTCCGTTGTACCTTCTTGTTTATTGTGAGATGTAAAGTTCTATAATGATACTCTATTGTTCTTCCGTTGTTGTACATCATTCCGTATATATTTCATATGAAAAACCTCGCTCTCCCATATATAATACCTATATGTTTTTATACAGTTTGTTTGTGATTACCCTATAGTCAGCGTTGGTAATAAAAAACAGCCAGATTAATCTTCACAACACAGTGATTTCCGTTTGAGGTAGTAATTAACTGTCATAAAATCAATTAGTCTTGTTCTTTCAAATGATGATGATGATGAGAGTACTAACAAAAATCCTAATGAAATTTTACGACATATAGGAACACAATACAAATACACAAAAGTGTTTGATACTGCAGATATAAAATACAGATTAAAAGTTTTATAGATCTTCAGGGTTTTTATAGAGAACCAATTTCCCTCTCGATAATAATATCCCAATATGCTTAATTTTATTGACACAATTAATTACAATGACGGCTCTTATGTCTGGTCATTAAAACCCCAAACAAGAAAAAGTCGACGAGGGTGCTTACAGTAGAAAAACTCCACTATAAAACTTTAGAACGTGAAATTAGTAACTTAAATTGTATTTTTTTATTCCACAGGCGATCAAATAACCAGCATGACAGTATCATTCAAGCAAATGGTATTGGAAGATGCTTTGACGTTGTTGAGCTACGCCTCGCCTTATGAAGTGTCTCTGGAAATGATGCGCCACTCTGACAAGTCGTTACCTCACAAAGGCCTGTTGGTTACGACTTCGAGTCATCCATCAGGTTCAAATACACTTGAGAGGGTGTGTCATCCGTTCTTCAAGAGTCAATCAATCGACGACTTAAGAAAGGTACAAAATTATTCTCTCCCCTGAGACCATACAAACTAATCGCAACCATATAAATACATTTATATACAAATAAAGTCTCATCTCATTTGAAGAGAGATATTCCCTCTGGATAAATAACAAATAAGATTCGATCAATGTGAATTCTTTAGGGAGATGCATTAACTGGCCAAGTAGGGTCTGTTTACTAATTTAGACTCTGGTTGTTGTATGTGCAATTCTTCTCAGGAGAATATAAAAAGAACCCAATACAATAACTTCTTAGGTCTTAATAGCTTCTTATCCTTAAGTTGGTCGTATCATCGTCATCATCATGGATGTATTTGTATGTAATCACCTATCAAAGATTAAGTGGCCTGAAGTCAAACTATATATTATTTTCTTTTGCATGATTGTTTCTCTGTGTCTAGTGCTGTCTAAGCATATATCTACATACAACACCTCTTCAGTTTTCAACAGTTCTTTCCCTAAGTACTTATGTGTAACGGTATATCTCTCGAAACAATATATAATACGTGTTGTTTCAATCTTTACCTGTTGATATTTGTGTGCAGGTCAGTTGCAGTACTTTTAGGTAGTGGTTATATATATTCCTACAAAAGTGTCCATCAATCTCCGTTGCAGTTTTTAATTAGTTGAAAAGTATGTTAAATTAGAAATTGCATAGCTCACTCTCAGTCGGTCTAAAAGTGTGTGTATGTGTGCGGGACTTTCTCATATATAATAATATTAATTGTACAGGGAAAGAACGATGATGGACTGTATGGAATTTCATATTCACCTATTGTTAGAAATAAGACACACTTGCTTACAAGTATAAATAACTTGGTACATATGTAGAAATTCGTCTTTTAACAGTAATAGTAAAACTTTATTTTGTGTGTCGCGACGAAATCTATTCTTGATAAAAGTCTGAAGAATCTTTATAAGTTTAATTGTACGTTGGATGACAATACTGCTGATTGAGCTTTAGGCACATGATTGCGATATTAAACGCCTAATAATATTTCATTTGGAAGGCATATCACAGTGTTTGAAAAGTTACGAAGAAATCACGTTATTTTAAAGCTAGAAAATTACACATCTATGTAGTCAGGGGAAGATGTAGCATACACGGGACTAGAAATAGTTGAAGCATATGTATTTCTATTTAATTAAGAAAACTTGAATGCTTTCACATCTCTCAAGTAAATAAACTAACAAGTATAAAGAGGCCATTTACAAATACAATTTAACGAATGGTGCCACTGTAATGCCAAGTTAAACAGAGTCAAGTGAAGTGTGAATATAGATGCGAGTTAGTGATGAGATGATGATTCAAATTGCATTCCACCTAAGATATAGTCTCTCACATGATTAAATAGAGTTCTAGCATATATTCATCTAAAGACCCTGCAAAGGTAGAAATAATTCCCAAAGTAAACTTTGAGCTTATATATACTAATTATTGTAGAATTGCTCATGCTTGAACTCTCTCAACTAATTCATGTCTCAAACTTAAGACTTTTTAGATTCACCTTCTTGTAATAAAATAACTTTTCCCATTCCGCCTCTACTGCTGATACCTTTACACCCGAGTACGTTTTTCTATTCATTTATTCCTTGTGTATGAATGAGTGCATATAAATAAATACACTCTTCCTTTATTGTATATGCTCCTTCAAAGTAATTAAAACTGCAAGTTGTTTTTATTATGTTTGTTTTCATTCATTCACTTTCAATCCTGCACTCCGCTTCATTGTTACTTCGTAAAGTGTGGATTTTATTCCTTCGCGATTATTATTTTAATGATTAGAATTTAGAATGCGACTTCAAGAGGAAACTATATATATATTAAATTTATTAACTTTGAATCCTCTGCACTAATACTCTTCTATACAAAGGCACGTACAGGATTTATTTCCTTTTTGAATGATGAGCTTAATAAAAACATACTTACTGCTTATACATTACCTCTCATTAAAGTATACGTGTGCATTGAAATGTATATTATAGACCTACTTTCACTCACACACACAAACACCACACCAAACCGCCGGTGCTTTTATGTATGCAATTATTCTTCACCCAAGAATTGATTGCCTGAAAGAGTGTATATACATTTGACAATTCAGCTTCTTCATATATCTATTAGTGTATGCGAGACGCAGTGAGTAAAAGTTGAGAATTTCAGTCATAAAACACAAGTGTGAATGAAATGCGACTTCATTTAATGAGTGTTTGTAGTTGCAATGACCTTCTTTTTATTCCACGAGTAAAGTTGAATATCGTGTTTCGGTGAACTGGAAGTTTCCTTAAGATCTCCTGTTACATTCCTCCGTAGCACAACAAGCGATTGTGTCAAGTATTCTTCATGACTTATTTGTGTTCAACATGCAACTTCATTCATGCTCTATTCTTTACGAGAATACTTAAGATTAAGTTGGTTTTTAAAATCCCCACAGTATACTTACACAGTGTTTAAGGCTTGTCTTGTGTGTGAAGAATTAAATTCAATCGATGTCCCATTTCCAAACAAATTTGCATGTCAATAGCTCTCTTGTATTCATTCCTAAAAGTCTCTCTGTGGGGTTGTGCAAAGAAACTTTTGCTCTGAGTAAGAAAGGTTTGTGCTTTGATCAAAAGATACCTATCTATATGACGTATTCATACACAATGCAGTCACAATGTATAAAGACGTACTTTAAGTAAATTTATGCACAAGAGAAGATGAGTGTGATGAGTTTTTAGAGCTCTCTTGTGTAAAGACTTGTCAATAGGAAATAGAAGACACGTCGTCGTCGTCCGTCGTCTCATTGTCTCTAGCACACCAAGAAGGCTTTATTTCATATGCATAGATCTTTGTATTAATCAGAAAGAAAGTCAGGATTGATTGTTGTCAAATTCAGAAAGACGCTCGGTAGGGTGTCTCTCTTCTGTCTCTCCTATTTCCGATTGCATTTAGAGATTTCACTAGAAATCGTCTCATCTTTAAGATACTCGTGATTAATTTTCATGTAAAATCTTTCCAAGTGTATGCCAATCAGAAAATCTATCTCGCATATTAATCTGCAATATTGTTTGATATACAACAATATTAAAATCTGTATAGTATGTAAATATGTAGAATTTTGGAATTTGAAGAATATGGCGTTTAAGTTACAAATACGAGAAAAACCTTACATGATTTTCCTTAAGTTTGCCCGTTTAACATAAGCCTGACAAAGTGTGTTTAATGAATTGTCAGGTTGGAAAGGACCACTTGGACCAGCAAGTAAGTCGAACAAAGAAACACGCCAATGGAGTTCACGGCAAAACTACAACAACAATGACATCCCCCTCAAAATCCTCAACAATGGAAGTCCCCACAGTGGTCGTTGTTGGTAAAAACGATCAGCAGACTGCTCGTTCTTCTTCATCATCATCGGGCACTGCTGTCATCTCTCCTCTCAGTGTCAATTTAAATGTGGGAACAGGTAATGATAATAAAAATAAAGTAAGCCTAGGGGCTCATCCCTCTCAACAAACGTCTGCTGATGAAGTGGACTCCCATCGAGTTCCTTCCTTCGTCCACCAAGGAGATCACAATGTAAAAGTGAACATGTCTAAACCAGAAGTAATTCCACGAGCTAAGACGAAGACTACGAATGTTCAGAAAGTCGCAGAATCCCCCAAAACTAAAAAAGAGTCCCCGAAGACTCTAGCAAGTAAGCAAGTAAGTGTCAAAAGCAAATCTCCTTCTCCAGCCCCAGAAGGAAAAGTTGTTGAAGCAATTTCCCCCGTGGTAAAGATGTCAGCAGAATTCGAGAACATGGTTAGAGAACACGCAATTAAAGACAAGGTAGATGCAGACTATGCCCCACCAAGCTACTCATTGTATCCTCCACCTTCTTCTTCATCATCGCCACAAGCCACCAGCACCACCGATAACGCTCCAGCTGTAATTGATGTACAAGAACAACTTGAGATTAAAATGCCTTCACAAGCATCACAAGCAAAAGTTGAAGTTATGGATAAAGCTTCCATGAATGAAACTCTGCAGGAAAAAATCCCATCGATGATTCTAATGAAAGGAGAAACAGATTTAAAGAAAGAGCACATGATCAAGTCTCCCCATGTCGAGATAGAGATGACCTCAGGAGAGAATCTTCTAGGAAAGAATAAAGTTGAAGATAATGCTCGTGAAGGTTCCATTTCTCCAGAGAAAGGAAAATCCAAGAAATCTAAAGAAAAAGTAGAGAAATCTTCGAAAGATAAGGCAGAAAAGTCAAAAGATAAAGTAGAGAAAGTAAAAGAAAGTAAAAAGGACAAAGATAAGAGCAAGTCAAAGGAAACAACAATGAGCAATTCACCTTCTTCCGAAGTTACGGAAGGAGGAGCAGCAACCACATCTGGAAGTGGAGAAAAGTCTGGAAAGTTTGGGAAATTCGGGTTTGGTCTTCCAGATATCCATCTTAATTTTGGAAAAGGAAGTAAATCATCCTCTTCAGAAGATAAAGGTGAAGGAGGAGAAGGAGACGGATTAGAAAAGGTTGTTGTTGTAGAACAAAAAGGGAAATCATCATCAGATGAGAAGAAACCAGCGAAGGGGAAAGACAAAGCACCAAAATCAGAGGAAATGAGTTCCAAGTCTAAACCAGATGAGCATAAGAACGAGCAGGAATCCTCATCATCGTTGTCCTATCAAATCTCTCCAGTTGAACTTTCCTCCTCTCTTACAATGGAACCAACACAAGGAGCAGAACAAAAAGAACACCCCACTGAACAAGCAAAGGGAGACTTAACAAGTGGGAAAGATAAGAAACCATTAGAAAAATCATCTTCTTCAGGTTTTGGATTTAGTTTAAAGTTCCCATCTTTTGATAAACCGATTTTGAAAAGAAAAGACAGTTCTGGATCTGCTTCCGGAGGAGAGCACAAAGAAGGAGAAGTAGATAAAGATCCAAAAGGAGGAAATAAAACTTCTTCCAAAGAAGCAGGCAAGAAAGAGAAGAAAGAAAAAGACGGCAAAAATAAAAAAGACTCTGGAGAAAGTCGACCTACCTCACCTGAGCAAAAGGAACCTGAAAATATCACAAGTGAAGATGAAATGATTTCAAAACAATTATTGGCTGATTCAACTGATGGAGAGAATAACAAGCAAACTCCTAATAAGAAGGGGAGTGGATTCCACATGCCCCACTTGGGAATTAAACTTCCTAAATTTGGTCACAGTAAACAAACCTATTCATTTGAAAATGCTGGAGAAGTTTCAGGAAAGGAAGGCAAAGGAACTATGAGTGAAATCCCTACAAGTGTTGAGGGAGAGAGTAGTGCAATTGTTCCACCGACTGCGGTGAAAGTTGAGCTTTCTTCTCAAGTAGGAGATTTGGATGACCAGAAAATAGAGAAAGCAATTGAGAAAAAGGTCGAAGGGGAAGTTATGAAGAAGATGAAGGCTGTCCCATCTGTAGAAATGAAATTAGGATCTGTCGAAGAAAAGGAGATGACGATAAGTCCAGTTCAATTGACTATGTCTCATAGTCCCCCACCACCTATTCCCACTGTTGGGATATCCGTCGACCGTCCTTTAAGTCCAGAAGCTTCTTCAGGTCCAGGAAAGGAAGAGAAGAAACTAGAGGATCAGCAGGAGATGATGAATGGAGAGTCTAAAGAAATTAAGGTAGAAAAACAACCTGGATTTGTTTCAAAAGGACTCAAAGGACTTCGTGATTTAAAGGACAAAGTTACAGGCAAACTTTCCCACGATCCTAACCAAGGAGGGCACATGAGTTCTAGTGAAGACGAAGGTGGAGATGACGATGAGCAGAAAGTAAAGAACAAGAAAGCTCAAAAAGAAGCTAAAGAGAAAGCAGCTGCTGAAGCTAAAAAGGAAAAGGAACGGATTAAAGAAGAGAAGAAAATGAAGAAAGCTGAGCTTAAAGCGAAGAAAGCTTCCGCATCCGCTGCTGCTCAGCAATCAAGCGATTCCTCTTCAAGTTCCGATGAAAGCGACGGAGGTGAAGAAGGATCGACTAACAATAAAAAGGACAAGAAGAAGAAGTCCAAAGACAATAAGTCAGGGAAGAAAGACAAAGAAAGCAAGAAAGGAAAGAAATCCACCCCCGTCGCTGGAACAGTTGAAGAGGAGAAATCACAACAACAAGTGACTAATGTGTCAATGGCAATGAGTCCATCTGAATCAAAAGACAAAACCAAGCCACCTGTTGCCCCAAGGAAGTCCAAAGAACCAAAGGAAGAAATGGACGAGAATAATTCACAGAAACAAAAGAGTAAGAAATCAAAGGACAAAAAGTCCAAGAGCGGATCAAAGGACACTAAATCTGTTGGTGATGGTAAACACTCTTCCCAATCTTCAAGTAGCAGTTCAAGTAGTTCGTCATCTGAAAGTGACGACGACAAAGACAACAACGACGACTCAAAGAACAAAGAAAAGAAACCCAAAAAGCCCAAGAGATCTTTAAAGCGTAAAGCCCCTCCAGTTCCTCCCCTTGAGGAAAAAACAGTAGACACCAATACACGAATGACCATTACAACTTCCGCAGAAGTAATTTCCCCACCAAAGGATAAAACAAAACTTGACTCATCAACTGCAGAACCCTCTTCTTCCAATAATTCATATGCTAAAACTCCCGAGAGTGGCCGCAGATCTGCATCTTTCGGAGACTTGAGTAGCTTACACCAACAACCAAAAACCACCCAACATTATGACAGTTTAGAACGAGCCATGTCTTTAGACATGGCAGGAGGTGATACTAATGAACCGATGAATTCATCTCACTCCAAAGGAAATCACGGAGGAGTAGGTGGCCCAAGTGGTGGCATGCCTTTAGGATCCCCTCTAGAAGACTTGAGCGCAGATCCCGACTCTGCAATTCCTCATTTCAACCGAGAAATGGGAAAACTGGGTAAAAAAGTAGTTTCCTCTTCCAGTAATTCCAGCAGTTCCAGTTTGGACACGTTAAAAGGCACAGCAACTTCTCCTCCATCCCAACCTACATCAGTAGTTCACGTCTTCCCTAAAGAATCACTCACAGTAGTAACTCATACTCATACAGAAGCTACACCTACACAAATAAGAATCAATGGAGTCTCCAGTGGTACATCGTCATCTACTGATCCCGTTATATCTATCGTAGATGGGCAACAACCCCCAACTCAAATACAAAAGATGATGACAGAAACAATTTCAATGATGAATAACATTCGAACTCAAATGGATAGTCCTGGACTTGTGCGATCTGTTGGAGAAAGTCGAGTTACTTTCACTACTCCGTCTCCATCCACCCCAGCCGACGAACCCTCCTCCTCCTCAATACCAAGAGGTGGTGAAGTTGTGACAATTTCCACAAGTGGTTCAAGTGTACTAGACAAAGCAGAAGTTGAGAGAGTAGCTAGAGAAGCTGTTGATGAAATAATGGCCCAAGTCAATGCAGGAACAAATGCTAATGGAACAACCGTAGCTGACAGTACTCCTTCTAATAAGGAAGAATCATCCACAAGTGTTATTGTAGGATCCACATCATCAGGATCAAGCAATGTCAAAGTGGAAGGAGTGAATGTAACGCCAATATCTTTAGGAAAGAATATTACAGTAATGAATATCAAGAATGTGCCCGAACAGGCTCCTCATCATCACCATCATCATCATCAAGACTTTGAAGGTGATGAATCTTCAGTAGAACCATCTTCAACAATTATTACCCAATCTCCTTCTACTGCTTCTTCTTCTTCTTTACTACTAAGAGGTGATAGTAAGTCTAGGCTTATGCAAACTGTTGCTGATGCAAATACAATCAAAGTCAATCCCATTTCTCCATTGAGGAAAGATTCTTCCTTGACTTCTTCTTCGTCTTCCGTTGATTCATCTTCCCCTGAAATCCGAAATGACTCTGGAGATAATAAGAGTAAACCTTTAATGAGTTTTCCCTCCGGAATTCCCAGACCTGTCCCCCATCGTAATAATAATAGTAATAGTACAACGGACAGCGCTTCAATTGCAACCAAAGCATGCCCTACAACTAATGCTGATAACACTAACAATACAATTGTTACGACTCGGACAAGTAGCCAAACCATTGAAATAAGTTCCAAAGAACTTGACAGAATTATGATGTCCCATGCAGAGTTTTTGCAAAAGCAGCAGCAAGCTGTATTATCGCATAATATTAGTTCACCAGCTATTGGTACTGGTATAACTATAAGTGGAACTTTAATCCCTGGACTAGATGACGAACAGACGATCAATAATTCTAACGCACAACCCCAAGCTAGCTTTGACAACTGGGTTTATGTTGAGCAAAAGAATTCAAATAATAATGATGAGTTAACCTGTCCTCATTCAGATCCAGAGCCATCAACATCATCTTCAAATGACGATGAAGATCTTCCTTACAATCGAAATGGAGCTTTGAGTCCAACTACATATAAGATGGAGACAGAATACAAGTACGAGACGTCTGAGATGCGTGTCACAAGTTCCCCTTTGCCTCCTGGAGACAATAATACGACTACGACTACAGTTTACTCCACAACTATGACATTACCTCAAAAGACTGTGACTCAGATTACTCTTGGGGAACCAATTGTTGACTCTAGTGGACGAATCATCTCAAAGATCACTTTGGATTCACCTGTGACCACTCATAATGCTGGGGACAATTCAAGTGAAGAAGATTTGCCTAAGCTGCAACCGATGAAGTAGATTTTGATATGATGGAGAGAAGATAGAGATTAGATTCCTACTGAAGCGTAGCTAAGTAGTAGTTTAAGTTAATCTCTCGTGTAAAAAGTGATGAAAAACTAGTTTTACTCACAAAATCAAACTGGACATAATATAATGACACGTTATGATATGAGAGATCAGAGAGTACTTTCTATTGGTGCCATGTACGTATACTTAAAAACCTCAGAGGTATAGATTGCTATAAGATATATATGAGGTGATTTCGAATTCTTCACAGTTTTTTGCTCCACATGAATGTGGTTTTATTGCTCGGATATATAAATCTTCTGTAATGTAATTAGTCTGTAATTTGAATATATGTAATAATATGTGCATCTATCTATGCAGAAAGGTTAAAGTTTAAAAAGGCGGAGAGAGAAGGGGTTCAATATTCGAAATACGGTTGTGAGTAATAATCAATAAGAGATCATCAATGATTATTAATATCATCGTTACCTTAAGACATATATGTATGTATATATTACTTTAAGCTTACTCTCCGACAGTTGTACGAGTTGTGAACAATTTATTACCGAACATTATCAGGGAATTTGCAGCTACCAGAAGCTGACCCCACCGAGGAAGGATATTTTCAAAGAATACCTAGAAATACACTAGAAATACTATAAGAGCAGATGAAACGGTTTTGAAAGGTTAGAGAAAGAATCTGTGGCGTGGTAAAAAAGATGTGTACAGCTTTTGTCTTTGTAGATACGCAGAATAACAAGTAAAGGTTTAGATAAGTGACGAGTTAATGTTAATCCATACATTATTAAAAACCGGCTTCATCTTTCGAAGAAGAAGTTTTGCGAATCGACATTCAATCTTGTAAATAGTAGAAGGCTTTATATAATAATAATAATAATAATATACATTCTCTGAAGAAGAGAGTTCTCTCCGTTGCTTCCACTTTATTGTGTTGACACTGTATAGTGTATAGTTCAACTAGTTTAACCTTATGTGCATAACAATTATTTGTAAAAACTTGTAGCAATATATATTTCATCTCAATGTTAACTCATATAAATTTGCTGGTAGACATTAGAAAAGAGACTTAAATGTATACTTGGTAGAAAGAAGAACTTCCGAAGTTAGAAACCGAGCTAAAGTGCAAAAGCAAATGCGTGTAATAAGCAATAATCATTTTATTTGAACTTAAGGGATACTCTCTTGATTATTAAAATGATTTCTTGTACTTATTTTATTATTGTTTGTTGGAGAGATTAGCAATCTCAAATTTGAAATACTTAAAGTTTGAGTTCCATTCTGAGATCACTCTTTCCTTGTCACTTTTCTAATAGCTTTCTTACATCTTGTTCATTTAGGTATGTATAGTGTGGGATTTATATATCTTATTATTATTAGCTGGGACAATTTAATAGCAATAATTTTCTACGGAGTATCCCGATGGTACAAATGAAACTAATATGTGTAAAACTCATAAATAACACGTACGTAGCAATAATAAAGTTGTAATAAAAATTATTTAGCAATAATGAAAATAAGAGTATATTCTCATCAACGATTGTAGATAGTAGACAGGTATACATTTATAGTATGTGTAGTTTAATCGTTAACTAATTGATTTATTACGTTGAGATATCCACACTACAATTGTGTCTAAAAATCTTTGTATAGAATTAGAAAAGATTAAGACGAGACAAATTGTCCCAAAAAGCATTTCTCTCTCTTGTTGAAATACCACAAGAAAAAGAATTCCATTTCCAACTGTAGTCTTTCCACATAAACTAACACTGCAACGAAAATCCGTCCTTTTACATTGCACACACCTGTGAGCGTTAACAAGTGAATCTAATTCCAGAGATACCTCATAAAGTATATTCGTAACAAATGAACTAATCAAATAATAAAAACCGGTGCCAGGCAGGTTATAAGTTATAATCTTATAATAAATCTTTCTACACAAGAGTCTTTTGCCTCTCGTACAAAAAATGTTTTCCTGAAACCGAACATATTCCTGTGATTAAGAATTAAAATCCCAAAAAATAACTTGAAGGCATATATATATATCAAATATAAAAGTCCTTCTCAACCTTCCCCAAGTTAAGATTCATATGAAATATTTTAAACGTGAAACTTGAGAATATCACAAATTCTTTTACCCCTTTTACTTGACTTCAACCTTGGCATTTATAATCTTTTAATTGATTAAATAGCAAACCGGTTCATCTCGTTAATTTATCCCAAATTTATCTCCATTATGGCAGCATCACGCATTTTGTGACAAGGAGACTTTTAATCTATAAACCATTCTGTAGTTGCCTATTATTCTTTTAATTAAATTGACAATTCAATTACCTTCAAGAAGTTGCAGAATCTTTCTTGTGTATCGTTTTCAATCTCTCTCAATATTAAAAGCTTTTTAATTTCGTGGATAAATCTTGTGTATGAAATATATATACCTAACATTTTATTATACCAGCCATCTTTTTATACAAGCCTTCATGAGCATTCCGTCCATTTTTGTACAGTTTGTTTTAAATTGCAGGTTTTATATCCAATAATATAGTTTAACTGCAACATACTATATTCCATGCATGAGATTATTTTGCTCGTGATCAATCTTCCGTAAATTCTGTTTAAAGTACTTACTAAATATATTTCTATGTATCTGATAGTTTAAATCTCTTTTGTAGTAGTAATCATGTTTCCATTTATTATATTAATGCTAATTTGTATATCTTTCGTGACTATTTTTTACCAGTAAAAGAATCAATTAGGAACTTTTGAGATTCTTTGCTCCTGTGCTGTGTAACGATATTCATTCATTATTCGTTAATATGAAATATCTTATAGACTAATACCGTAGTCCTCGGAAGTTGAGATGTATATGCCATAATAGCTTTCATACATGTAAATAAATAGATCATTACTAATCTTATTATATTATATATATAGTCTGGTTTAGCTGAAAAGCAAACCTTTGCTGGGCATGCTGCAATGAAATGTACGTAGTTGAATAGTTTATATATAGTTAAACTGATCGTTAAAGAATACTTGAGAGTATGGTTATTAATATCTATCTATATAGATGCAACTTTAGTTAAAGTGAGGCATTATGCAGCATTTGTTAGTGTATATAGAAATAGTTAATCACTCAAGTATTGGGTTTTTGTGCCATAGTTTATGATTTATGTGATTTTCATCCATCCCTATTTGATATACACTTTCCTGTTAAACAGTCTCTATTCTTTTAATGGTTCAAAATTCTGTCTATTTAAGTTAAATATTAGTATTAAAGATATGCAAACCTGTATAAATTGTGTAAACTATGTAAATGTCCTTTAGTTATTTCAAAACGTCGCGAACTCTCTGAGTCCGACTCGAATGCGTAGAAGCCAATCAAAAGAATATCAAATTCCAATAGATATGTTTCGTCAATTTCTTCTTTGCAAGATATTGATAAGAATATTTCTGTATACTCGGATTTTGATACCTTGTACATAGTTTTAGTACCTAAGTATATATATATTTCTAACTGTGAGTTTTGTTATGAATACTAAGAATACTTTTAATGCATATACGAATATATAATTACGATTAGCTTTATTTCTTAAGTACAGTTTCATGCATATGTATCTATATAATTTGATATGACTTATAAACTTTCACAAATTCACGTAACAAACCATTCAAATGCTTTAAAGAATTCTAGAAAAATTAGACAGTTAGTTAACACAGAGAACTTAACAAGTAACTTGTACGTTTAATTTTAAAATAATATGAAAATATACATCAACAAAATGTGTCCAGATTCAGAGTTTACTTCTTTACTTGTAGATAAATCCATCGCAAGAAATTACTAGAAGGGTGAGTGACGCTTTTAATATTAGAGTGCACTGCGAATGCATCATTGTGAATTGTGAACCTACTGTGTAACAAGTTGATTTAAATAAAGTGTGAATTATTCAATCATGCAAGCGACTTTAAATTACATTGAATTTATCTAAACATCGCATATATCGTCTACGAACATTTATCACACGAAACAACGAAACGGAAAAATAAACAATCTACGAAGTCTATGAACCATCAATAACTGATTTACTCTCGACGTATTTAGTATTCGAATGATTAGGTCGACGATTGCTTGTAGTTTTTGGTCTCCATCAATTTCTTTCCACACATGGCGCAGATTCCTTTACTGTACGCGCATGGTTGACAGTAATGTGATCCTACTTGATGCACCTTTTGGCGACATATTCGACACTGTTCAAACTTTGTTGTGTATGGACTGTATCTTCCTTTCTTCGCTGTGAGTAGCTTGTTCTCATTCACCTTTTTCACACAAAGAACAATAAAACGAACTGATTAATAATTAATATACAATAGATTTCTTAAGACTCTTAAATATTAAATTTTTATAGCTCAAGCATAACCAGCATAAGCTAATTTTTAAGTACCTTTCGTCCTCCCCCTTCAGTCGTATTCCTAGCACCATCCTTCCAAGTATCTGGCGTGATCACCTTCCCTACCTTCTTTTGGCATTTATCGCAAACCATTTCGTAGTAATATTTCGAATTCCACTAAGATTTAATTGACCTTCTTCGTCTAACTTCAAAATACTATTCCGCACACAATACAATATACTCTACTTTATCAACTATACCATACTAACAC
>Ga0194135_10000274_pt1 | contig 29594 bp, 26 predicted proteins | sample LitLau_LLRF_2013_FD_134024 | JGI IMG/M metagenome (GOLD analysis project Ga0194135, IMG submission 134024) | Freshwater sediment microbial communities in response to fracking from North America - Little Laurel Run_MetaG_LLRF_2013 (version 2) | ecosystem: Environmental > Aquatic > Freshwater >... | reverse complement strand
GTATCGACCCCCACCAGCTTCGGTTCCGCCCCCAGGGCCGTCACCCATTCGGACAAGGCGCCCCCGGCACTGACCCAACGCTGCGGCAACTCCTCGGCGGCGGCCCACGGGCTCAGCAGCAGTGCGACCCAGAACGCGAGGGCGCTGGCACTCAGGCGCATAAGTAGATTTCCTTTGATAGCAGTGGGGCCCGTGAAGCGACTGTCCATGTGACATGCCAGACCGAACTGGCATCGAAAGGAGCAAGCACCCCGTTCCGGGCGAGGCGGCCATTTGATAATTGTTTTCATTTAGCCGTCAAGCGCCGACATGTTTCATCCTGCCGTCAGCCAGAAACGGTGACCGCCCGGGCCCAGAGCCCCAGGAGCAAGAGGATAGCCATGAAATTTCTTTGCACCGGAAGCGAGCTGCCCGAGGCTGGCAGCCGCGGTTTCCAGCTGGAGGGCTTGAAGCTGTTTGCCGTGCGTCGAGCAGGCCAGGCTTACGTGTATGCCAACCGCTGCCCGCACCGCGGCGTCGCCCTGGAATGGCAGCCCGAGCAGTTTCTCGACACCAGCGCCAGCCTGATCCAGTGCGCCACCCATGGCGCACTGTTTCTGATTGAAAGCGGCGAGTGCGTGGCCGGCCCCTGCGCCGGCCAGTTTCTGCAGGCCATCGACTGCCGGGAAGACAGCCAAGGTATCTGGGTCGATCTCTAGCCCTGCAACCGCACGTCCAGACGCCGGTCAATGCACACTTCCTGTGCGGTCAGGCGCACGCCGTAGGCCAGTACCTCGACCCCTGCCGCCACCGCTTCGCGCAATGCGGCGGCATACCCCGGATCAATCTCCTCGGCAGGACGCACGGCATCGATGCCCGACAGATTGACGCAGTACAGCAACACCGCACGTATCCCTTCCCGGGCCAGGCTTGCCAGCTCACGCAAGTGCTTGGCACCGCGCTGCGTCACCGCATCGGGAAACGCCGCCACGGGCGAACCGTCAAATCCCAAGGTGACACTCTTGACTTCGACATAGGCCGGGCCATGCGGGTAATCCAGGCGAAAGTCGATGCGGCTGTTCTCCTGACCGTAAGGCACCTCGCGCTTGAGGCCGGTAAAGCCGTTCAGCTCGCTGATCAGCCCGGCGTGCAGCGCCTCCTCGACCAGCCCGTTGGCCCGCCCGGTGTTGACGCAGGCCAGTCGCCCCTGCGGGGTTTCACTGATTTCCCAGGTTCCCGGCAGCTTGCGCTTGGGGTCATTGGAGCGGCTGAACCACACCTGCCCGCCCTCGACCATGCAATTGAACATCGAGCCTGTATTGGGACAGTGAATGGTCAGCAACTCACCCGTGGCGGTTTCGATGTCCGCCAGGAAACGCTTGTAGCGCCGCAACAGACGCCCTTGCTCCAGGGCCGGATCGAAGCGCATCAGCCTTGCCAGCTCTGCAGGCCGCGGGCAATGCGCGCCACGGCTTCTTGCAGGCGCGCCAGGCTCTGGGTGTAGGCGAAACGCACATGGTGACCGGCCTGATGGCGTCCAAAATCCAGGCCCGGGGTGAAGGCCACGTGCTCGGTTTCCAGGAAGTGCCGGCAGAAGGCAAAGGCATCCCCGCCAAAAGCGCTGATGTCCGCATACAGGTAGAACGCGCCTTCCGGCTCCACGGCGATACCGAAGCCCAGCTCGCGCAAGGCGGGGAGCAGAAAGTCCCGACGGCGACCGAACTCGGCGCGACGCTCCTCCAGCAGGCTGATGGTCTCCGGCTCGAAACAAGCCAGGGCCGCGTACTGGGCCATGCTGGGAGCACTGATGTAGAGGTTCTGCGCCAGCTTCTCCAGCTCGCCCACCGCCGCCGGTGGTGCCACCAGCCACCCCAGGCGCCAGCCGGTCATGCCGAAGTACTTGGAGAAACTGTTCAGCACAAACGCGCTGTCATCGACCTCCAGAACACTGGCGGCGTCCGTGCCATAGGTCAGGCCGTGATAGATCTCGTCCACCACCAGATGCCCATTGCGCGCCTTGATCGCCGCGGACAGACCCGCCAGCTCGTCGCGACTGAGAATGGTCCCGGTGGGGTTCGCCGGAGACGCCACCAGGGCTCCGACACTGTCCTGATCCCAATAGCGCTCCACCAGATCCGGGGTCAGTTGATAACGCACCTCCGGACCTACCGGCACCAGTTGCGCCGCACCTTCGACCAGGCGCAGAAAGTGCCGGTTGCACGGATAACCCGGGTCTGCCAGCAGCCAGTGCTTGCCCGGGTCGACCAACAGGCTGCTGGTCAGCAACAGGGCGCCGGAGCCGCCGGGGGTGATCATGATCCGCTCGGGGTCGATATCCAGGCCATAGCGCTGCTGGTAGAACCCGGAAATGGCCCCGCGCAGCTCGGGAATGCCCCGGGCCGCGGTGTAGCGGGTCTTGCCGGCACTCAGCGCGGCCTGCCCGGCCTTGATGATCGGCTCGGCGGTGGTGAAGTCCGGCTCGCCGATCTCCAGGTGAATCACATCGTGTCCCGCCGCTTGCAGCTCATTGGCGCGGGCCAGCAGGGCCATGACATGGAAAGGTTCGATAGCGCGACTGCGCGCACTGTAGGGCAGAGCCATTAGCCTTCCTTCATTACAAGGTGGGGAAGCAAAAAGTCCGATTCTACCCATCCCGAGAAGCCAGGGAGAACCCGGAGCCGTTCACGCGGTCTGCTACCTTAGCCAACCGGCGCCAACAGAACCCGCAGATTTGACTAAAATCAATGATTGAACGAACCGTTCAACGGGCCGTGTCAGACTTTTCTCATCTCTATGAGCGATACACGACATAGGCTCGACAACCGGGAGTAGCGCGCTCTGGTTTGATCTGGTAAGTTCGCCCGCTTGCAGCCGCAGGGCCGGCAAGTGTCGGAGATGGAGCAATCCTGCGCAATGGATTACAAGAGTAGAGGCGGTCCATTCATGCCCACCCAAGCAAAGCAACAGATTCAATCGATCAGCGGTTTTGAACCTTATGTTGAAACTGCGGGCGAAGAGTACATGGGCAAGCCCATGCGCGAACACTTCACCAAGATCCTGAACAAGTGGAAACAGGACTTGATGCAGGAAGTCGACCGCACTGTTGATCACATGAAAGACGAAGCGGCCAACTTCCCTGATCCGGCTGACCGTGCCAGCCAGGAAGAAGAGTTCAGCCTTGAACTGCGTGCCCGCGATCGCGAGCGCAAGTTGATCAAGAAGATCGACAAGACCCTGCAACTGATCGAAGACGAAGAATACGGCTGGTGTGAATCCTGTGGCGTCGAGATTGGCATCCGCCGTCTGGAAGCCCGCCCAACCGCCGACATGTGCGTCGACTGCAAGACCCTGGCGGAAATCAAGGAAAAACAGGTCGGCAAATAATCGCCGGCTTAACCTGAAACGGAGCGTACCCACGCTCCGTTTTCGTTTCCGCCGCCCTGTAGGAGCGAGCTCGCTCGCGCAAGCGATCCCCCGGAACATCGTCACCTTTCATGACTGCCTCCACATCCTCCGCGTACATCGGGCGCTTCGCCCCCACTCCCAGTGGCTATCTGCATTTCGGCTCTCTGGTTGCCGCGCTTGCCTCCTATCTTGATGCCCGCGCCGTCGGCGGCCGCTGGCTGCTGCGCATGGAAGACCTTGACCCGCCCCGAGAAGAGCCCGGTGCCCAGGCGGCGATCCTAAAGGCGCTGGAAAGCTACGGTTTCGAATGGGACGGGCAGATGATCCGCCAGAGCGATCGCCACGACGCCTATGCCGAGGTGCTCAACCGCCTGTTCAACCAGGGCCTGGCCTATGCCTGCACCTGCTCACGCAAACAGCTGGAGCCCTATCACGGCATTTACCCGGGACTGTGCAGTAACCTCGGCCACGCCCAGGACGACGCCGCGATCCGCCTGCGGGTACCCGAACTGGAATATCGCTTCGTCGACCGGGTCCAGGGCGAGTACCGCCAGCACCTGGGCCGGGAAGTCGGGGACTTCGTGATCCGTCGCCGCGACGGCCTCTATGCTTACCAACTGGCCGTGGTCCTCGACGATGCCTGGCAGGGCATCACCGATATCGTGCGCGGCGCCGACTTGCTGGACTCGACACCGCGCCAGCTGTACCTGCAGGAACTGCTGGGCCTGCCCCAGCCGCGCTATCTGCATGTGCCGCTGATCACCCAGCCGGACGGGCACAAACTGGGTAAATCCTACCGCTCGCCGCCGCTGACCGAGGATCAGGCCCCGCCCCTGCTGCTGCGCGCCCTGCGGGCACTGGGCCAGACGCCACCGGCCGACCTCGATGGCGCCAGCGTCGCGCAGATAATGGCCTGGGGCATGGCCCACTGGGATGCCGCCCTGATTCCACGCACACTGAGCGTGCCGGAAGCGCAATTGAGCTGACGCCCCTTGCAGCTTGGCGCCCATCCGTTACCATCGCCGCACGTTTTCGGGCACGCACACAATAAAGAGAGGCCGAGATGTACATCTATCGCTTGGTCCTGCTCCTGGTAGTGGGGATCTATCTGTTTTCCCCCGCCATCATGGATTGGTGGATCGATGCTACTGGCGCCTGGTATCGCCCGTATCTGCTCTGGCTGATTCTGATCGTCGTGACCTTCATCCTGCAGAGCCAAAAAGATGCCGATGAGCTTTAGCCTGACCCAGATGATCCTGATCAGCGCCGCCTACTTGCTGGTGCTGTTCGGGGTGGCCTGGATCAGTGAGCGCGGCATGATTCCGCGCTCGATCATTCGCCACCCCCTGACCTACACCCTGTCGCTGGGGGTCTATGCCAGCGCCTGGGCCTTCTACGGCACGGTGGGCCTGGCCTATCAATACGGCTATGGCTTTCTCTCCAGCTACCTGGGGGTGTCCGGGGCCTTCCTGCTGGCGCCGGTGCTGCTCTATCCGATCCTCAAGATCACCCGCACCTACCAGCTGTCATCCCTGGCGGATCTGTTCGCCTTCCGTTTCCGCAGCACCTGGGCCGGCGCCCTGACCACCATCTTCATGCTGGTGGGGGTCCTGCCCCTGCTGGCCTTGCAGATCCAGGCGGTGGCCGATTCCATCGGCATCCTCACCCATGAGCCGGTGCAACACCGCGTGGCGCTGAGCTTCTGCGCGCTGATCACCCTGTTCACTATTTTCTTCGGTTCCCGGCACATCGCGACCCGGGAAAAACACGAAGGCCTGGTGTTCGCCATTGCCTTTGAATCGGTGATCAAGCTGATCGCCATTGGCGGCGTCGGCCTCTATGCGCTGTACGGGGTCTTCGATGGGCCGCAACAGCTGGAGCTCTGGCTGCTGCAGAACCAGACCGCCCTGGCCGCGCTGCATACGCCGCTGCAAGAAGGCCCATGGCGCACGCTGCTGCTGGTGTTCTTCGCCTCGGCCATCGTCATGCCGCACATGTACCACATGACCTTTACCGAAAACCTCAACCCCCGCGCCCTGGTCAGCGCCAGTTGGGGCCTGCCGCTGTTCCTGCTGCTGATGAGCCTGGCAGTGCCACTGATTCTCTGGGCCGGACTCAAGCTCGGTGCTACCACCAATCCGGAATACTTCACCCTGGGCATCGGCATTGCCGCCAACAGCCCGGCCCTGGCCTTGCTGGCCTATGTCGGCGGCCTTTCCGCCGCCAGCGGCCTGATCATCGTCACCACCCTGGCCTTGTCGGGGATGGCCCTGAACCATCTGGTGCTGCCGCTCTATCAGCCGCCGGCGGAAGGCAACATCTATCGCTGGCTGAAATGGACCCGCCGTGCCCTGATCGTCGCCATCATCATGGCCGGCTACGCCTTCTACCTGCTGCTGGGGGCCGAGCAGGACCTGGCCAACCTGGGAATCGTCGCCTTCGTCGCCACCCTGCAATTTCTGCCGGGGGTGCTGTCGGTGCTGTACTGGCCGACTGCCAACCGGCGCGGTTTCATCGCCGGGCTACTGGCCGGGATCCTGGTGTGGCTGGTGACCATGCTGCTGCCGCTGATCGGCAACCTGCAGGGTTTCTATATCCCGCTGCTGAACATGATCTATGTCCTCGACGACACCAGCTGGCACATGGCGGCCATCGCCTCGCTGGCCGCCAACGTGCTGATGTTCACCCTGATCTCGCTGTTCACCAATGCCAGCAGCGAGGAAGCCAGCGCCGCCGAAGCCTGCGCCGTGGACAACGTGCGTCGCCCGCAACGACGGGAACTGCATGCCGCCTCGCCCCAGGAATTCGCCACCCAACTGGCCAAGCCGCTGGGCGCCAAGGCCGCGCAAAAGGAAGTGGAACAGGCCCTGCGCGACCTCTACCTGCCCTTCGACGAGCGTCGGCCTTACGCCCTGCGGCGCCTGCGTGACCGCATCGAAGCCAACCTCTCGGGCCTGATGGGCCCCAGCGTTGCCCAGGACATGGTGGAAACCTTCCTGCCCTACAAGGCCGGCGGAGAAAACTACGTCACCGAGGATATCCACTTCATCGAAAGCCGGCTGGAGGACTACCACTCGCGCCTGACCGGCCTGGCAGCCGAACTCGATGCCCTGCGTCGCTACCACCGGCAAACCCTTCAGGAATTGCCGATGGGCGTCTGCTCCCTGGCCAAGGACCAAGAAATCCTCATGTGGAACAAGGCCATGGAGGAGCTGACCGGCATTCCCGCGCAACACGTGGTGGGCTCGCGCCTGAGCACCATCGCCAACCCATGGAAGGATTTGCTGCAAGGCTTCATCAATCTGCCGGACGAACACTTGCACAAGCAGCACCTGGCCCTCGACGGCCAGACCCGCTGGCTGAACCTGCACAAGGCCGCCATCGACGAGCCTCTGGCCCCGGGCAACAGCGGCCTGGTGCTGCTGGTGGAAGACCTGACCGAAACCCAGACCCTGGAAGACAAACTGGTGCACTCCGAGCGCCTGGCCAGCATCGGGCGCCTGGCCGCCGGGGTCGCTCACGAGATCGGCAACCCGATCACCGGTATTGCCTGCCTGGCGCAGAACCTGCGGGAAGAGCGCGAGGAGGACGGCGAACTGACGGAAATCAGCGAGCAGATCCTCGAACAGACCAAGCGCATTTCGCGCATCGTGCAGTCTTTGATGAGCTTTGCCCACGCCGGCAGCCACCAGCACAACGACGAAGCCGTGTGCCTGGCCGAAGTTGCCCAGGATGCCATCGGCCTGCTGGCCCTGAACCGGCGCAATTTCGAAGTGCAGTTCTTTAATCTGTGCGATCCCGACCACTGGGTCGACGGCGATCCTCAGCGCCTCGCCCAGGTCCTGATCAACCTGCTTTCCAACGCCCGCGACGCCTCCCCTCCCGGCAGCGCGGTACGCGTCAAGAGCGAGGCTTTCGAGCACACGGTCGACCTGATCGTGGAGGACGAAGGCAGCGGTATTCCGAAGAACATCATGGACCGATTGTTCGAACCGTTTTTCACCACCAAGGACCCTGGAGAAGGCACCGGACTGGGCCTTGCGCTGGTCTATTCCATCGTTGAAGAGCATTATGGACAAATCACCATCGACAGCCCGGCCGATCTACAGAGCCAGCGCGGCACCCGTATCCGGGTGACCTTGCCGCGTCATGTCGAAGCGACGTCCGCTGTGAACTGAGACCGTCGAGAGAATTGAATCAATGCCGCATATTCTGATCGTCGAAGACGAAACCATTATCCGCTCCGCCCTGCGCCGCCTGTTGGAACGCAACCAGTACCAGGTCAGCGAAGCCGGCTCAGTGCAGGAAGCCCAGGAACGCTTCAGCATCCCCACGTTCGATCTGATCGTCAGTGACCTGCGCCTGCCGGGTGCTCCGGGCACCGAACTGATCAAGCTCGGCCAGGGCACTCCGGTGCTGATCATGACCAGCTACGCCAGCCTGCGCTCAGCCGTGGACTCGATGAAAATGGGCGCGGTGGACTACATCGCCAAGCCTTTCGACCACGATGAGATGCTCCAGGCCGTGGCGCGAATCCTTCGGGATCGGCAAAGCGCCGAGAACGCCGCGCCAGATCGCCCGGCGGGCAAGGCCGGGGCGACGGCAGACAAGGCCGTGGCCGGCAACAGCAACGGGGAAATCGGCATCATCGGCTCCTGCCCGCCGATGCAGGACATGTACAGCAAGATTCGCAAGGTCGCGCCGACGGACTCCAATGTCCTGATCCAGGGCGAATCCGGCACTGGTAAAGAGCTGGTGGCCCGGGCGCTGCACAACCTGTCCAAGCGCGCCAAGGCGCCGATGATCTCGGTAAACTGCGCCGCCATTCCGGAAACCCTGATCGAATCCGAGCTGTTCGGCCACGAGAAGGGTGCATTCACCGGCGCCAGTGCTGGTCGTGCCGGCCTGGTGGAAGCGGCGGACGGCGGCACACTCTTCCTTGACGAAATTGGCGAACTGCCGCTGGAAGCCCAGGCCCGCCTGCTGCGCGTGCTGCAGGAAGGCGAAATCCGCCGTGTCGGTTCGGTGCAGTCGCAAAAAGTCGACGTGCGCCTGATAGCGGCGACTCACCGCGACCTCAAGAGCCTGTCGAAAATCGGCCAGTTCCGTGAAGACCTCTACTACCGCCTGCACGTGATCGCCTTGAAACTGCCAGCCCTGCGCGAGCGAGGTGCAGACGTCAATGAAATTGCCAACGCCTTCCTGGCCCGACAGAGTGCCCGCATCGGTCGTTCGGACCTGAGATTCGCCGCCGACGCCGAACAGGCAATCCGTCATTACTCCTGGCCGGGGAACGTGCGTGAGCTGGAGAACGCGGTCGAGCGAGCGGTGATCTTGTGCGAAAGCCCGGAGATTTCCGCGGACCTACTGGGCATCGATATCGAACTGAGCGACCTGGAAGACGACGACTTCGTCGGCCTGGCGCCACAGCCGGGTAACACCAGCCACGAACCCACAGAAGACCTGTCCCTGGAAGACTACTTCCAGCACTTCGTGCTTGAGCACCAGGACCACATGACCGAGACCGAGCTGGCACGCAAGCTGGGAGTCAGCCGCAAATGCCTGTGGGAGCGGCGCCAGCGTCTGGGCATCCCGCGCCGCAAGAGCGGGGTCGCCAGCGAAAGCTGAACCAAGGCTGTCGAATGTGCGGGTGACATTCGACAAAATGAAAAAAACTGTTACCCACACCATCAGACGTAACAGAAGCCGGGGCTAAAGGTAACGAAGCCCCGGTTTTTTTTCGTCTTAATAACCGTGCCATAGGCGCCTAACCCCTTGTTTTACTGGGGATCGTAAAAGTTGGCACGGCACCTGCTATATGTTTGGTACAAGAACAATAACAAGCAATGCACAAGACAATAAAAATAAGACGAATCGACTCACGCACAATAAAAACAACACGGCGGAGGCGCAGCTAACTGATTCTTTTGGAGAGGCGTTGTATTTGGGGCATGCCCCACAACCAGGCCGAGAACAACAAAAACTGCCCTAAGGCAGAGCCTGAACTGGTTGGATCGAAAGGTCATTGCAACTCAGCGATCAAAGCAATCCGTTTGCTCTTGGCTCCCGATTGGGAGCGTCACACTGGGTAAACCAGGTGACAAGGGCGATCAACAAAAACAAGAAGCCCAAAACCAATAATAAAAATAGAGCACGCAACTATTCTGGGGGAGCTTCGGCTCCCCTTGTGGTTTGCGCCATTCGTATTTCCCCCCGACAACACCCACGCAGCCCCAGCAACTCGCGGTTTTGCGCAGGCCGACACAAGTCGCGGCAGCTTCCTACACCATCCTTCGACTAAATGCTAGAATCCCGGCCCATCATGCGGTCATTCTTCGTTTTGGCCGAACATTCCTTCAAACAGTGCATCCCATGCTGAAGAAGCTGTTCCAGTCATTCCGTTCTCCCTTGCGTCGTACGCAACACCAACGCAGCACCCCTGAAGTGCTCAATAGCAGCCAACATTCGCTGCAACGCGCCCAGTTCAGCCGGTATGCGGTGAATATCGTCGAGCGCCTGCAGAACGCCGGCTACCAGGCTTACCTGGTGGGCGGCTGCGTGCGCGACATGCTGCTCAACATCACCCCCAAGGATTTCGACGTCGCCACCAGCGCCACACCGGAACAGGTCAAGGCCGAGTTTCGTAACGCGCGGATCATTGGCCGTCGTTTCAAGCTGGTGCACATTCACTTCGGTCGCGAAATCATCGAGGTCGCGACCTTCCGCGCCAACCACCCGCAAAACGATGACGATGAGGACAGCAACCAATCCTCGCGCAACGAAAGCGGGCGAATCCTGCGGGACAACGTCTACGGCACCCTGGAAGAAGACGCGCAGCGCCGTGACTTCACCATCAACGCCCTGTACTACGATCCGGTCAGCGAACGCATCCTCGACTACGCCAATGGCGTACACGACATTCGCAACAACCTGATCCGCCTGATTGGCGATCCCCGCCAGCGCTATCAGGAAGATCCGGTGCGGATGCTGCGTGCCGTGCGCTTCGCAGCAAAACTGAACTTCGGTATCGAAAAGCACACCGCCACGCCGATCCGTGAACTGGCCCCCATGCTGCGGGAGATCCCCTCGGCGCGCCTGTTCGAGGAAGTGCTCAAGCTGTTCCTCTCCGGCTACGCTGCCGACACCTTCGAAATGCTGGTGGACCTGCAACTGTTCGATCCGCTGTTCCCGGCCAGCGCCGAAGCCCTGGAATACAACCCGACCTACACCCACACGCTGATCAGCGAAGCCCTGATCAACACCGACTTGCGGATCAAGCAGAACAAGCCGGTGACCCCGGCCTTCCTGTTCGCCGCCCTGCTCTGGCCCGCCCTGCCGGCCCGAGTGCTGCGCCTGCAGGAGCGCGGCATGCCGCCGATCCCGGCCATGCAGGAAGCGGCTCACGAGCTGATCGCCGAACAGTGCCAGCGCATCGCCATTCCCAAGCGCTTCACCATGCCGATCCGCGAGATCTGGGACATGCAAGAGCGCTTGCCTCGCCGCAGCGGCAAGCGCGCCGACCTGCTGCTGGATAACCCGCGTTTCCGTGCCGGCTACGACTTCCTGCTGCTGCGGGAAAGCGCTGGCGAACAGACCGATGGCCTGGGTGAATGGTGGACCGATTACCAGGACGCCAACGATGCCGAACGTCGCGACATGATCCGCGAGCTGAGCGGCAAGGAAGATGCCAGTGGCGCCCCGCGCAAACGCCGGCGCAGCAGCGGCGCCAAGCGCAAGCGTGCCGGCGGTTCCAACGCTTCGGGCGAATAGTGGATGGAACGTGTCTACATCGGTATGGGCAGCAACCTGGCTGCCCCTGAAGCTCAACTGCGCAGCGCCATCGAGGCCCTGGCGCAGTTGCCCGCCAGCCAGCTGCACGGCGTCTCGGCCTTCTATCAAAGCGACTCCCTGCTCCCCGGCCAGCCGCGCTACACCAATGCCGTGGCGGCGCTGGACAGCCACCTGGAGCCCCTGGCGCTGCTCGATGCCCTGCAGGCGATCGAAAACCAGCAGGGGCGCGAGCGCAACGAGCGCTGGGGCCCGCGCACCCTGGACCTGGACATCCTCCTGTTCGGTGACCGCCTGATCGACGAACCCCGTCTCAAGGTGCCGCATTACCACATGCACGCCCGCCCCTTTGTCCTCTATCCCCTGGCGGAACTGGCCCCTGCCGAGTTGCAACTGGCCGACGGGCGCACCCTCAAGGCGCTGCTCGATGCCTGCCCATTTGTCGGCCTGGAACGCCTGGGCTGATCGCTGAAACGGATCAGTAACGGCGGTAACACTCCCGGCGTAACAAGGCGGTAACACATCTAATTGACTTCCCGAGTCCTCATCACGACTATAGGCGTCCCGTTGCCGCCATCCCGGCGTTAAAGGGCGCAATTCAAGCGAGGCTTGTTCGCGGCGACCCCAGGAAACGTTAGGCCAAGGCGCTTGTGCAACGGCGGCGGCACCCGCTGGTACAGAGCACCTTCTGGGCACAGAATGATGTGCGCAACAGCGCCACGACGAGTCCTGGCAGCACTTTCAAATCGCTTGGAACCAGGCTGTATAAGCACGACAAAAGACCGTGCGCCTGAATAACGAAGAATCACGCGCGTTACTCGCAGTAGTTTCCAAAGCGCCTGAAATGAGGACCCCTTTTCATGCCAGACATCACTCTGACCACCCTGCAAAGCCTCAAGCAGAAAGGTGAAAAAATCACCATGCTGACCTGCTATGACGCGACCTTCGCCCACACCTGCTGTGAGGCCGGTGTCGAAGTCCTGCTGGTAGGCGACTCCCTGGGCATGGTCTTGCAAGGGCACGACAGCACCCTGCCCGTCAGCAACGCCGACATGGCCTACCACGTCGCAGCGGTCAAACGCGGCAACAACGGGGCACTGATCCTCGCCGACCTGCCGTTCATGTCCTACGCCACCCCCGAACAAGCGCTGAGCAGTTCCGCCCAGCTGATGCAGGCCGGCGCGCACATGGTCAAGATCGAAGGCGCGGCCTGGCTGGCCGAATCGGTTCGCCTGCTGAACGAACGCGGTGTTCCGGTGTGCGTGCACATGGGGCTGACGCCACAGACAGTGAATGTCCTGGGCGGCTACAAGGTCCAGGGGCGCAACGAGAGCCAGGCGCGGCAGATGCGTGCCGATGCCATCGCCCTGGAGCAGGCCGGTGCGGCCATGTTGCTGCTGGAATGCGTGCCCAGTGAGCTGGCGACGGAAATCACCCAGGCGGTGAAGATCCCGGTGATCGGTATCGGTGCCGGCAGCGCCACCGACGGCCAGGTGCTGGTGCTCCACGACATGCTGGGCCTGTCCCTGAGCGGCCGCTCGCCCAAGTTCGTGAAAAACTTCATGGCCGGCAAAGACAGCATCCAGGCGGCCTTGAGTGCCTACGTCACAGAAGTCAAAGCCGTTACCTTCCCAGGCGCCGAACACGGGTTCTCTGCATGAATACAGTTAAAACCGTGCGCGAATTGCGCGCCGCGGTCGCGCGCGCGCGCAACGAAGGCAAGCGGATCGGTTTCGTGCCCACCATGGGCAACCTGCACAGCGGCCACGCCGCGCTGGTGACCAAGGCCGCTCAGCGCGTGGACTTCGTGGTGGCCAGCATCTTCGTCAACCCGCTGCAATTCGGCGCCGGCGAAGACCTGGACAAGTACCCGCGGACCCTGGCCGCCGATCAGGAAAAACTGCTCGAAGCCGGCTGCCATCTGCTGTTCGCCCCCAGCGTCGAAGAAATGTACCCCGACGGCATGGCCGGACAGACCCGGGTCAGCGTGCCACAACTCTCCGAAGGCTTGTGCGGTGCCAGCCGTCCCGGCCATTTCGAGGGCGTGGCCACCGTGGTCAGCAAGCTGTTCAACATGGTCCAGCCCGATCTGGCGGTATTCGGCCAGAAGGACTACCAGCAACTGGCGGTCATTCGCGCCCTGGTGCATGACCTGAACATGCCGATCCAGATCATCGGCGAGCCGACTGTGCGCGCCGACGACGGCCTGGCCCTGTCCTCGCGCAACGGTTACCTGAGCCCAGAACAACGTGCCATCGCCCCGGCGCTGTACCGGAGCCTGAACCAGATCGCCCAGGCCATCCGCAGTGGCGAACGCGACTATCCGAAGCTGCTGGCCGAACAACAGCAGCAACTGGAAGCCGCCGGTCTGCGCCGGGACTACCTGGAAATCCGTCACGCGAAAAACCTGCGTCCCGCCACCGCCGAAGACCGTGACCTGGTGATTCTGGTCGCGGCGTACCTGGGCTCCACTCGCCTGATCGACAACCTGCATCTGGACCTCGATACACCGGCATAAGCCCCTGATTGCCCGAACCCCAACCTTCGGGCAAACTGCCGCCGGCTGGGGCCTGCAGCCATACTGCAAGCCCCGTTCGAGGACCCGACCGAGGAACGTCCATGCATGCCATCTTGCCCAAGGTGAAACCGAGCGGCTCAAGCCTCAACCGCACAGGTTGCATATGGCCCCCCGGGAATGCACGGGACCTTGCCAGATCCGGGCTCCCGACCCAGACCAGCCGATTCACCCCCTATTATTCCCACTGAAAGCCCCTTTGCCGCCCTGATTGGCTGCGCTCGTACAAAATAGTACCGGCCACAAGTCGGACAAAGCCAAGACAGAACAGCACGCCGGGGTTACTGTTATCGCCCTGGGTGATTAATCGAATCAGCACAGGGCTGAGCGAACGAGGTCCTTGGGACCACGCAGGACGTTCCAGGCTTTTCAGTGTCCAAAAGGCAGTTCAAGCAAAAGGAAAACCGCAGCGATGGCGTACTACCGCACTCCTCATGACGTTACCGCTCTGCCCGCCTGGCAAGCGTTGAAAGACCACCGCCAAGCCATGCAGGATTTCAGCATGCGCGAGGCGTTCAATGCCGATCCACAGCGCTTCAGCCAATTCACCCTGAGCAGCTGCGGACTGTTTCTCGATTACTCGAAGAACCTGATCACCAGCCAGACCCGCGACCTGCTGGTGAACCTGGCCAAGGAAGTCGGCCTGGCCGATGCCATCAAGTCCATGCTCACCGGCGAGCTGGTCAACGCCTCCGAAGGCCGCCCGGCCCTGCACACCGCGCTGCGTCGCCCGGTTGGCGACAAACTGTCGGTGAACGGCGTCAACGTGATGCCGGAAGTGCACAAGGTCCTGAACCAGATCACCGAGCTGGTCGGGCGTATCCACGACGGCCTGTGGCGCGGCTACACCGAGAAACCCATCACCGACGTGGTGAATATCGGCATCGGCGGCTCCTTCCTCGGCCCGGAACTGGTTTCCGAAGCCCTGCTGTCCTACGCCCAGAAAGGCGTGCGTTGCCACTACCTGGCGAACATCGACGGCAGTGAGTTCCATGAGCTTTCGGCGAAGATTCGCGCGGAAACCACGCTGTTCATCGTGTCTTCCAAGTCGTTCAATACCCTCGAAACCCTGAAGAACGCCCAGGCGGCACGGGCCTGGTATCTGGCGCAAGGCGGTTCCGAAGCCGAACTGCATCGCCACTTCATCGCCGTGTCGAGCAACAATGCCGCTGCGGTGGCCTTCGGCATTCGCGAAGAAAACATCTTCCCGATGTGGGACTGGGTCGGCGGGCGCTACTCGCTGTGGTCCGCCATCGGCCTGCCGATTGCCCTGGCGATCGGCATGTCCAACTTCAAGGAACTGCTGTCCGGCGCCTACACCATGGACCAGCACTTCCAGAGCGCGCCGTTCGAGCAGAACATGCCGGTACTGCTGGCTCTGCTGGGCGTGTGGTACGGCAACTTCTGGGGCGCGCAAAGCCACGCGATCCTGCCGTACGACCACTACCTGCGCAACATCACCAAGCACCTGCAGCAGTTGGACATGGAATCCAACGGCAAGAGCGTGCGCCAGGACGGCACGCCGGTCGCCACCGACACGGGCCCGGTGATCTGGGGCGGCGTGGGTTGCAACGGTCAGCACGCCTATCACCAGTTGCTGCACCAGGGCACCCAGCTGATTCCGGCCGACTTCATCGTGCCGATCGTCAGCTTCAACCCGGTGGCCGACCACCATCAATGGCTGTACGCCAACTGCCTGTCCCAGAGCCAGGCACTGATGCTGGGCAAGACCCGCGCCGAAGCCGAGAACGAATTGCGCGAGAAAGGCCTGAGCGAAGCCGACGTGGCCAGGCTGTCGCCGCACAAAGTCATCCCCGGCAACCGCCCGAGCAACACCCTGGTGGTGGAGCGCATCAGCCCGCGGCGCCTGGGCGCCCTGGTGGCGCTGTACGAACACAAGGTCTTCGTGCAAAGCGTGGTCTGGGGCATCAACGCCTTCGACCAGTGGGGCGTGGAGCTCGGCAAGGAGCTGGGCAAAGGCGTCTACAACCGCCTGGTTGGCAGCGATGAAACCCTGGCCGACGACGCATCGACCCAAGGCCTGATCAACTACTTCCGCGGCCGTCACCGCGGCTGATCGACCTTGCCTTCCCAGGAGCCGGCCAGTCCGGCTCCTGTCCGGGCCCCGGCCCTGGCTCTTGAACCTTCCTGGCAGTTGTGCACACCCTTATGACTTGTCGCAAAACAAGAATAAGGAACCGTCATGTTCGATATCAGCACTTTTCCGAAAGCCGATGCCGTCCGCCGGGCGGCACAAATGAGTCAGGACGACTACCAGCACCTCTACCGCCAATCCATAGAGCAGCCGGACCAGTTCTGGGCCGAGCAGGCCAAGCGCTTCCTGCACTGGAGCAGCCCGTGGGACAGCGTGCACAGCCATGACATGCGCACCGGCGAAGCCAGCTGGTTCAGCGGCGGCCAGCTCAACGTCAGCTACAACTGCATCGATCGTCATCTGGAAAAACGCGGCGATCAGGCAGCCATCATCTGGGAAGGCGATAATCCCGCCGACTCGCAACGCATCACCTACAAAGAACTTCACGGGCATGTCTGCCGCCTGGCCAACGTGCTGAAAAGCCGCGGCGTGAAGAAAGGCGACCGGGTGTGCATCTACATGCCGATGATTCCCGAAGTGGCCTACGCCATGCTCGCCTGCACCCGCATCGGCGCCGTGCATTCGGTGGTGTTCGGCGGCTTCTCCCCGGAGGCTCTGCGCGACCGGATTCTCAACGCCGACTGCCGCACGGTGATCACCGCCGATGAAGGCGTGCGCGGCGGCAAATTGATCCCGCTGAAGAACAACGTCGACAAGGCCCTGCTCAGTTGCCCCGATGTCAGCAGCGTGGTGGTGGTCGAACGGACCGGCAGCCCGGTGAACTGGGTAGAAGGCCGCGACATTCACTACCAGCAGGCCATGGCCGCGGCCAGCGACCAGTGCGCGCCCGAGCCGATGGACGCCGAAGACCCGCTGTTCATCCTCTACACCTCGGGCAGCACCGGCAAACCCAAGGGCGTGCTGCACACCACGGGCGGCTATCTGCTGCAGGCGGCCATGACCTTCAAATACGTGCTGGACTACCGCGACGGCGAGGTTTTCTGGTGCACCGCCGACGTCGGCTGGGTCACCGGCCACAGCTACATTCTCTATGGCCCTCTGGCCAACGGCGCGACCACGCTGATCTTCGAAGGCGTGCCCAACTACCCGAGCACCTCGCGCTTCTGGGAAGTGGTGGACAAGCACCAGGTGAACATCTTCTACACCGCGCCTACTGCCTTGCGGGCTCTGATGCGCGAAGGCAGCGACCCGGTGCAGCGCACTTCCCGCAGCAGCCTGCGGCTCCTGGGCAGCGTCGGCGAGCCGATCAACCCGGAAGCCTGGGAGTGGTACTTCAATGTCGTGGGCGAGCAGCGCTGCCCGATTGTCGATACCTGGTGGCAGACCGAAACCGGCGGCATCATGCTCAGCCCCCTGGTCAGCGCCCGGCAGGTCAAACCCGGCTGTGCCTCGACCCCGATGTTCGGCGTGCAACCGGTGCTGCTGGACGACCAGGGCAAGGAGATCCAGGGCGTCGGTAGCGGCATCCTGGCGATCAAGGCCAGCTGGCCGGCACAGATCCGCGGCGTCTACGGCGATCCCAAGCGCATGGTCGAAACCTACTTCGCGCCTTACCCCGGCTACTACTTCACCGGCGACGGTGCCCGGCGCGACGAGGACGGCAGCTACTGGATCACCGGACGCATCGACGACGTGATCAACGTCTCCGGGCACCGCATCGGCACCGCCGAAGTGGAAAGCGCCCTGGTGCTCCACGACAGCATCGCCGAGGCCGCCGTGGTCGGTTACCCCCACGACCTCAAGGGCCAGGGGATCTATGCCTTCGTCACGCCCATGCAGGGTGTCGAACCCAGCGAGGAATTGAAGAAGGAGCTGCTGGGCCTGGTCAGCCGCGAGATCGGCAGCTTTGCCAAGCCGGAGCTGATCCAGTGGGCCCCGGCCCTGCCGAAAACTCGCTCGGGCAAGATCATGCGGCGTATCCTGCGCAAGATCGCCTGCAACGAGCTGGACACCCTGGGCGACACTTCGACCCTGGCCGACCCCAGCGTGGTGGAAGGCCTGATCGACAAGCGCCTGAACGCTTGACACCGGCGCGGCCCCGGCCGCGCCTTTTTTCACTCTCCACACCGAGCTGTCATGGAATTCATTCGCAGCCGTATCGAAAGCCAGGTCATGAGCCTGTCCGGCCTCTCGCTGGGCCAACTCGATCTGGAAAACCCCAAGGGCGATCCCGGCCTGTTCGGGCCGGAATCGGTCAGTTGGCAGGTCCACGCCGACTTCAGCAGCATGCTGATCGGCGGCATCAGCGCCCTGCTGCTGCAAGCCCTGCATCCCCTGGCCCTGGCCGGTGTCTGGGACCACTCCAATTTCCGCCAGGACATGATTGGTCGCTTGCGCCGCACCGGGCAGTTCATTTCCGGCACTACCTTCGGCTCCCGTCAGGACGCCGAGTGGCTGATCGACAAAGTGCGCCGCATTCATTTGCACATCGTCGGCACCGCTCCGGATGGCCGCCCTTACGCCGCCAGCGATCCGGATCTGCTGACCTGGGTGCATGTGGCGGAAGTCAGCAGTTTTCTCGCCGCTCACCTGCGCTACCTCAACCCTCGCCTGTCTGGGGCCGACCAAGATCGTTATTACGACGAGATCGCCCTGATCGCCGAGCGCCTCGGGGCCCGGGACGTACCGCGCTCGCGGCGGGCAGTCGCCGACTATCTGCAAGCCATGCGTCCACAGCTGCTGTGCGACGAGCGCAGCCGCGAAGTGCTGCGTCTGCTCCAGGCCGCTCCCGCCCCCAGCCGACTGGCCAAGCCCTTTGGCGCACTGATGATGCAGGCGGGTATCGACCTGTTGCCGGACTGGGCCAGCGTCATGCTCAAGGTCAATCAGACGCCACTGCAGCGCCAGTTGATTCGCGCCAGTGTCAAACGCAGTACGCCGATGCTGCGCTGGGCGGTACGCGACAGTTCGGTGCACCGGGCAAAACGGCGCATGGGCCTGTAAAGCGCCAACTCTCAAACACAACCCGATGGGCCGGTTTGCGATTGGTCGGTCCCCGGGTTTGTGCGCGGCAGGCTGGCGCAGGAGTTGGCTTGCCAGCGCGCTGGCTCCTAGGGCGCAGGTGTCCGTGAGATCGCTTTTGCCGGCAAGCCGGCTCCTCCAGCAGGCGGGACGCTGGTAGACTGCGGCGCCTTACTCCTCTCCTCCAAGGCGCCCTGCATGTCTTCCTTGAATCAGGCGCTGCGCGCCGCCCTCGCTCACCGCCAGGAACTGCTCGCCGAGCTGCATCAGCAAGGCACCGACTGCTACCGCCTGTTCCATGGCAGCCAGGAAGGCGCGGCGGGCCTGGCCATCGACCGCTACGGTCCGCAACTGCTGGTGCAAAGCTTTCACCAGACCCTGGAACGCGACGACCTGCTGCAATTGCACGACACCATCAATCAGCAGCTGAACCTGTCGTCCCTGCTGGTCTACAACGACCGCTCCCGAGGCAATTCGCGCATCGATCGCGAAGACAGCGTGTACCGCGCCGAAGAGCCAGCCCTGGAAGACCTGATCGGACACGAGTGGGGGCTCAACTACCGGGTCCGTGGTCGCCATGCCGGGCAAGACCCGTTGCTGTTTCTCGATCTGCGCAACGCCCGCGGTTGGGTCAAGCAGCACAGCGCCGGAAAGAGCGTGCTCAATCTGTTTGCCTATACCTGCGGCGTCGGCCTCAGTGCCGCCGCCGGTGGTGCCCGGGAGGTGTGCAACCTGGATTTCGCCGAAGGCAACCTGGCGGTCGGTCGGGAGAACGGCCAGCTCAACCCGCACCTGCCCGGCATGCAGTTCGTGCAGTCGGACTACTTCCCGGCGATCCGCCAGTTGGCTGGCCTGCCCATCACTCAGCGACGCGGACAGAAACTGCCCAGCTACCCACGCCTTGAGCAACGCCAATACGACCTGGTACTGCTGGACCCGCCGGCCTGGGCCAAGAGTGCGTTCGGCACCGTCGACCTGCTGCGCGACTACCAGAGCCTGCTGAAGCCGGCGCTTTTGGCCACGGCCGAAGACGGCGTGTTGATCTGCTGTAACAACCTGGCCAAGGTGCCAATGCCGCAATGGCGCGAACAGGTGTTGCGCTGTGCCGAAAAAGCCGGGCGCCCGGTGCGCGATTGCCAGGTCCTGACACCGGCCGCGGACTTCCCTTCCCATGACGGCCAGCCGCCGTTGAAAACCCTGATCCTGCAACTTTGATCGAGCGCAGCAAATCTGAATATTCCTGAAGACCGGAGTGGTTTCGGAACCGTAAACGCGTGCCATACTCCAAGGCACTTCCGATTCAGATAGATGAAGCCTCGCATGACCAAAGGATTGATTCGCGCTCTTTGCGCCTTGTTGACCGCTCTCGCCCTTTACAGTCTGCTGGGCTTTCTGATTCTGCCGGGCATTGCCTTGCGGGTGGCCAATCAGCAATTGGCCAATTACGCCACGACGCCGGCCCATATCCAACGCATCGAACTCAACCCCTTCAGCCTGGAGCTGACCGTCTGGGGCCTGAACATCGGGGAGCCGGGCAAGGAGCAGGTGGCCTTCGAACGCCTCTACGCCAACCTGCAACTGGACAGTCTGTGGACCCGCGCACTGCATCTGGCGGATGTCGAACTGGACCAGCCCAAGACCGAAATCCTCTTCGACAAGGACGGCAAGCTCAACCTCCTGGCGCTGTTCAAACTGCCCGCCAGCGAGCCGACCCCGAGCGATCCCAACGCCAAACCCTTTCCGCTGCGCATCGAGCGCATCAAGCTGGCCGGCGGCTACCTGCACTTTCGGGACCTGCGCCCCAGCGAGCCCATCGAGTTCATCTACAACAAGCTCGATTTCGAACTGAAGAACCTCAGCACCCTGCCGGACGACAGCGCCGACATGACCCTGGTGGCCACCGGCCCCGAAGGCGGACAGATCGACTGGAGCGGCAACTTCAGCGTCATCCCGCTGACCTCCGAAGGCACCTTGAAAGTCACCGACGGCAAGATGAAAGCCTGGTGGCCCTACGTGCGCGACGCACTGCCACTGGTACTGGAAGACGGCGTGGTCAACCTCAGTACCCACTACAAGTTCAGCCTGGCCAAGGAAACCGAGCTGCTGCTGGACAACACCTCCATCAGCGTCGCGCCCTTCGCCATCAAGGCGCCGGACGGACGGCCGTTGGCGCGCCTGGAGCGTCTGGACGTCAGCGAAACCACCGTGGATCTGGCCAAGCAGCAGGTGATCGTCGGCAAGATCCGCAGCCAGAAGCTGGAAACCTGGGCCGCCCTTGAAGCCGATGGCCAGCTCGACTGGCAAAAACTGTTTGCCAGCCAACCCGCCAAACCGGCCCCCAAGCCACAACCGGCCGCCGCCGATTCCCCCAAGGCGCCTGCCACACCCAGCAAGCCCTGGCAGGTGCTGCTCAAGGACGTGGAGCTGCGCAATTACCAGGTCCACCTGGCCGACCGCAAGGCCAAGCCGGCCGTGGCCCTGGATGTGGGCCCGCTGAACCTCGACCTGAAGAACTTCGACAGCCTCAACCAGTCGCCTTTCACCCTCAAGCTCGATACCGGCCTGGGCAAGCAAGGCAAGGTCAGCGCCAGTGGCGAGGTCAATCTCAACCCCATCACCGCCAAGCTCAAGGTGCAGACCAAGGACATCGACCTGCGGGTCGCCCAGTCCTACATCAGCCCCTTCATTCGCCTGGAACTGCGTAGCGGCATGCTCGGCAGCGACCTGGCCGTGGACCTGAAGAAGGTCGAGCCGCTGGCTTTCAGCATCACCGGCCGCGCCGAAGTGGATCAGTTGCACACCCTGGACACCCTCAAGACCCGCGACTTCGTCAAGTGGAAGCAAGTGGTGGTCGAAGGCCTGAACTATCAGCACGGTGACAGCCTGAGCATCAGCCGGGTCAACCTGATGCAGCCCTATGCGCGCTTCATCATCAACGATGACCGCACCACCAATATCGACGACCTGCTGATTCCCCAACCGGCCGGCGGTGGCGCAAAGCCTTCGGGTAAATCCGCCCCCAGCTCCAGCAAACCGCTGGGCATTCACATTGGTGAAATCGCCATCAATGATGGTTCGGCCAACTTCGCCGACCTGAGCCTGACCCCGAACTTCGCCACCGCAGTCCAGCAACTCAACGGGCACGTCGGCACCATCGACAGCCGCCAGGCCAAGCCGGCGGAAGTCGACGTCAAGGGCAAGGTCGACCGTTACGCGCCGGTGACCATCAAGGGCAGCGTCAACCCGTTCGATCCAATGGCCGCCCTGGATATCGCCACCAGCTTCAAACGGGTTGAGTTGACCACCCTGACGCCCTACTCCGGCAAGTTCGCGGGTTTCCGCATTCGCAAGGGCCGGCTCAACCTCGACCTGCACTACATGATCACCAAGGGCCAGCTCAAGGCCGAGAACAAGCTGGTGGTCGAGCAATTGCAGTTAGGCGAGAAGGTCGACAGCCCGGATGCCGTGGACCTGCCGATCCGTCTGGCGGTGGCGTTGCTCAAAGACACCGACGGCAAGATTTCCATCGAATTGCCGATCTCCGGCGACTTGAACAACCCGCAGTTCAGCGTCATGCCGATCGTCTGGCAGACCTTGCGCAATCTGGTGCTGCGCGCGGCCGAAGCGCCCTTCAAGTTCATCGGCGGCCTGATCTCCGGCGGCGGCTCGGAAGACCTGAGCAACGTCGCCTTCGCCCCCGGTTCCAGCGAACTGAGCAAGGAGTCGGAATCGGCCCTGACCACCCTGGCCAAGGCCCTCAAGGAACGTCCGACCCTGCGCCTGGAAATCGAAGGCACCAGCGCCCAGAGCAGCGATGGGCCATTGATCGCCGAACAGCGTCTGGAGCGGGAATATCAGTACAACTACTACAAGATCCTCCAGCGACGCGGCGACAAGGTTCCGGCCCAGGCGTCCCTGCTGCAGGTTCCCGAAGGCGAGAAGGCACCGTTGCTGGAAGGCATCTACCGTACCCGCCTGAAACAGCAGCCTCCGGCAGAATGGGCGCAGCTCAGCCGCGACGAACGCAGCGCCAAGCTGCGTGAAGGCCTGATCAAGTTCTGGAGCGGCAGCGACGTGTTGCTGCGCCAACTGGGCCAGGAACGGGCCAGCAGCATCAAGGACTTCCTGGTGGACAAGGGCCAGTTGGCCGACGACCGCGTGTACTTCATCGACGCCAACCTGGGCCAGGCCGAGAGCGACGGCAAGGTGGTCACGCCGCTGCATCTGGACAGCGAATAAGCTTCGCCCCGCGACGCCATCGAGTCCGCAACAAGACCCCACAATAGAACAGGCCCCGACACGCAGTGTCGGGGCCTGTAATGATCACATCCTTGTGATCTTCCGCATGAACCCATGAAAGAAGCGGCAGATGTGTCATTGGACGCGTCTACCGCTTCCTCTCCCTGTCCAGGCGAGAAGCTGGAGCCTTACTCGGCTTTCAGGCCGTCAGCGGAAACCGCCTTGACGCCTTTGATTTTCTTGGTGATAGCCACGGCAGTGGCTTTCTGCGATTCGGTGATCGCCACAGTGGACGACAGCGACACTACGCCCTTGTTGGTTTCGACCTTGATGTCGGTGCCAGGAATGCCTTTCTCGGTAACCAGATCGCTTTTCACTTTGGTAGTGATCCATGTGTCGGAGGTAGCCTCCTTGGCCTTGGTCACTTCACCGGCCGCCACAACCATGGGCGACTGGGTGCCTTGAGTAGTCTGCGCAAAAGCTGCGTTAGCCATGGTCAGGGTCAGAGCGGTAGCAGTTGCAGCAGCGATAGCAAACTTCTTCATACGAATAACTCCTGTTCTTTTAGAAAGCCTGCTCCGTGTCCTGGCAGCAGGGTTATCAGGGATATTGCAGGTGCTGTGCCAAGTCTAGACAACAAAATTATTACTTATAAAACAATGACTTATAGAAAAACCGAAAAAATCGGCAGCATGCAAAATGCACGACCGCCCAACAATCTGCATGCAAGTTGCGGTTTTTCCCCGGGGCGATCCAAATGGCCAGCACCGAAACGCCAGGTCAGGCTTCAAGCGTCCTCAGCCCTGCAGCCCTTGGGCGCATAATCGGCCTCCACCGTGGTGCTGCAGGTCCATCCGGAAGCCGCCGAGCGGGTCAGCAATAGAGTCTTGTTCAGCACCGCTCCCGGAGCATTGAGGATGGTGCAACCAATGCTCCCCTCACCGGAGGCCGCCGTGCCACCGGTGCTTATCTGGCAGTTGGAGGTCTGGGCCGAGCCGCCAATCAAGGCCAGGGTCGGATCGGTTCCCTGGTTCAGCAGGTCCTCGACATTCACCTTGAGCGCCGAGATCTCGGCCAACGCGGCAATCACCTTGGCCCGGGCCTGATACTGGCCGTACAGCGGCATCGCCACCATGGCGAGTACGCCGATGATGGCCACCACCACCAGTAATTCGATCAGGGTAAAAGCGGATTGATGTTTCATGGATTTGCCTCCTGGCAACAATGCTCTGTGGGTCGTCAGCAAAACCTGGAGCATTCCCTGTGCCAGGGTCCGGCCCCTGGAAATCCGTGGCCTGCAGAGGTGATAGCCCTTGGCCTTGAGCGCAAGAAGTCGCACAAATTGACAAATTTCGTCACCTCATGACCCTGTCCGGCAGGTGCCCGGCAGCTAGGCTTGAACAGGTGCGGCCGGCCCGAACGCCCCAACGGCGTTTGTGCCAAGGCCTCATCCGCGGTCGCGGATCATCGATCAGCCGTTCGATGGCGCTGGCGACCACACTCCTCCCCTGCCCAAGGATCGCAGCATGGCGGTAAAAGCGCCCACGACCAGTGTCTATCTCTGGCACGGCATTGACGGCCAGGGCCAGGTGATGCGTGGCGAACTCAGCGCTGCCAACCCGGCACTGATCAGGGCCCGGTTGCGCAAGCAGGGCATAACCCCGACCCGGGTGCGCCGCAAGCCAAGGGCCTGGTCCCGACTGGGGCAACGGATCCGCGCCAGGGAGATCGCCCTGTTCACTCGCCAACTGGCCACATTGATGCAGGCGGGTGTGCCGCTGCTGCAGTCCTTCGACATCATCGCCGAAAGCTTTGAACAGCCGCTGATGCGCCAACTGCTGGCCAGCCTCAAGCGCGACATCGAGGGCGGGGCCAGCCTGGCGACCGCGCTGCGCCACCATCCACGCCACTTTGATGCGCTGTACTGCAACCTGGTGGATGCCGGAGAACAGGCCGGGGCCCTGGACACGCTGCTCGAGCGTGTCGCCACCCACAAGGAAAAGAGCGAAAACCTCAAGGCCCGGATACAACACGCCATGGTCTATCCGCTGGCGGTGATCGCAGTGGCTGTCATCGTCAGCAGCATCCTGTTGCTCAAGGTGCTTCCCCAGTTCCAGAGCCTGTTCGCCGGGTTCGACGCCGAGCTGCCGCCGCTCACTCAATGGGTGATCAACCTCTCGCACCTGCTCCAGCGCCACGGTGGACTCTTGCTCGTCGCCAGCCTGCTGGTGGGTGTCGGCCTGATCCAGGCCTATCGACGCTCGGCACGCCTGCGGGACAAGGTGGATGTGGGGCTGCTGCGCATGCCCCTGGCTGGCCCCCTGCTGCAAAAATCCGCCGTGGCCCGCTATGCCCGGACCCTGGCCACCACCTTCGCTGCCGGGGTGCCCCTGGTACAGGCTCTGGACTCGGTGGCCGGAACCAGCGGCAATCAGGTCTTCAAGCACGCGGTGGAGCGCATTCGCCAACAGGTGGCCAGCGGCATGCAACTGCACTTTGCCATGCGCGCCAGCGGCGTCTTCCCTGGCATGGCGGTGCAGATGACCGCCATCGGTGAAGAGTCCGGAACCCTGGAGCACTTGCTGGAAAAGGTCGCGACCCACTATGAAAGCGAGGTGGACCACCTGGTGGATAGCCTGACCCGCCTGATGGAACCGTTGATCATGGTGCTCCTGGGCAGTATCGTCGGCGCCCTGGTGGTGGCCATGTACCTGCCTGTCTTTCAACTCGGTACAGCGATCTGAACATGTCCTTGACTGAAGTCCTGACCCTCTACCCCCTGGCTTTCGTGTCGCTCGCCCTGATCCTGGGGCTGCTGGTCGGCAGCTTTCTCAATGTGCTGGTGTGGCGCCTGCCGAAGATGCTCGAGCGCGACTGGCGAGCCCAGGCCCACGAAGTGCTGGGGCTGCCACCGGAGCCCGCGGGTGCGCCCTATAACCTGCTGCTGCCCCACTCCCAGTGCCCGCATTGCGCACAGCCAATCCGCCCCTGGGAAAACATTCCCCTGCTCAGTTATCTGTTTCTGCGCGGTCGTTGCCACCATTGCAAGGCCGCCATCAGCCCGCGCTACCCGCTGACCGAGCTGGCCTGCGGGTTGATCTCGGCCTTCATTGCCTGGCACTTCGGTTTCGGCTGGCAGGCGGGCCTGCTGCTGATCCTCAGTTGGGGTTTGATCGCCATGAGCCTGATCGATACCGATCACCAGTTGCTGCCCGATGTGCTGGTGTTGCCGTTGCTGTGGCTGGGACTGATCGCCAACAGCTTCGGGTTGCTGGTCAGCCTGGGCGATGCCCTGTGGGGGGCAGTGCTCGGCTACCTGAGCCTGTGGTCGGTGTTCTGGCTGTTCAAGCTGCTGACCGGCAAGGACGGCATGGGGCACGGCGACTTCAAGCTGCTGGCGATGCTGGGAGCCTGGGGCGGCTGGCAGGTGCTGCCGCTGACCCTGCTTCTCTCTTCACTGGTGGGCGCCATCCTCGGCACCCTCATGCTGCGCCTGAACCGGGCCAAAACCTCGACGCCGATCCCCTTTGGCCCCTTTCTGGCCATTGCCGGCTGGATTGCCTTGCTCTGGGGTGGTCAAATGACCGACTTCTATCTGCAGGCTGTCGGCTTCCAATGACTCGCTCCCCCAACACACCCTGGACCCTCGGCCTGACCGGCGGCATCGGCAGTGGCAAAAGCGCCGCTGCCCAGCATTTCATCGACCTGGGCGTGCACGTGATCGATGCCGATCACGCCGCGCGCTGGGTGGTGGAGCCCGGACGCCCGGCCCTGGAACAGATTGCCCGGCACTTTGGCCAGGGCGTGCTACAGGCCGATGGCCAGCTGGATCGCGCCGCGCTGCGCAAGTTGATCTTCGAAGTCCCCGAACAGCGACGCTGGCTGGAAACGTTGCTGCATCCGCTGATCGCCGAGGAGATCGTCAAGCATCTGGCCCGCGCCGAATCGCCCTACGCGATTCTGGTGTCGCCACTGCTGATCGAGTCAGGCCAGTCACGGATGACCCAACGGATTCTGGTGATCGATGTGCCGCAACCATTGCAGATCGAACGCACCTTGCAGCGCGACCAGATCAGCGAACAGCAGGTCCGGGCGATTCTCCAGGCCCAGGCCAGCCGGGAGGAGCGTCTGCGTCACGCCGACGATGTGCTGGTCAACGACCGCGACCAGGCCTGGTTGCGCAGCGAAGTCGAGCGCCTGCATCACTTTTACCTAACTTTGCGTGGAGGCCAGTCATGAGCCAACCCCTGACCGTCGAATGCCCAACCTGTGGCGCCCCCGTGGAATGGACCCCAGCCAACACCCATCGGCCGTTCTGTTCCGACCGTTGCAAACTGATTGATCTGGGGGCCTGGGCCGCCGAGGAACACAAGATCCCGGTGAGCCCGGATGCCGAGGACGAGCTGTTCTCCGAAGAACTGCCGCCCCGCGCGCACTGAATGCTCAAACCGACGCCGGTCAGGGCCGCATGAAACTGTAGTCCTGATCGTCGTCGAGGTTCTCCGCGAGGAACTGCAACTCGTCCGCCAGATCCTCGATGCTGCGCACGCTCTTGCTCTGCTGCACCACCGCGCTGAGCAGCGCCCGCAGGCTCAAGCCCGGTTCAAACCCTTCCTGCTGGGCGCTGTGCAGACTGTCGCGCACTTCCTGCCGGGCCCACTGATAGACACTCATGACCGCACTCCTGGGATTTTTGCCGAGCATGCAGCGGGGCCCCAGGCGTGGCGTTGATATGGATCAAGAGCGCGGATCCTCGTCTTTCCAGGGCGCCGAGAGGTAGCGGGTGCGATTGAAGGTTTCCAGCCATTCCGGGCAAAACACCACCAGGGCACTGATCACCATGCCGTTGATGAACGCCTCGGGAAAGATGATCAGCCACAGGTAACCGACGAAATCCTCCAGCCACTCGGGCATGGCGAAACGCTCGTCGAACCACAACAGGCCCAGCGCGCAGAGCAGGCACAGCAGCGCCGACAAGGCCGCGGCGAAGAAGCCCGAACAGAAGATATAGACGAAGGGATTGCGCGGCTGGGCGCGCTCCACCAGCCAGGCACAGGCTTCGGTAACCGCCACCGGCAGCAGGATCAGCAAGACCCCATTGACCCCCAACGCCGCCAGATCCTGCCGGCCCAAGGCCAGCAGCCCCAGTTGCGCGATCAAGCCCCCCACGATAGCCAGTGGCCAATCCAGCAGCAGGGTCACCGCGGTCATGCCGATGAAGTGATAGGACACGCCGGTGTCGAAGTCTCGACGCACCAGCCACAGCAGAAACAGGGCAAACACCGTACCGAACAGCAGATGCTGGCGGCGGCTGTCGGTGAACAGCTCGACCCACGGCGCCCGCAGCACCGCCCAGGCCAGCACCGGGACATACAGGAACCAGCCGATGCTCAGGCTTTCCGGCGACAGCAGCGCCGCGCTGATCATGGCTGGACGTTCTCCAGCGCCGCCTGCAATTGCTCGATCGTGGCGAACTCTTGCCGGGACACCAGTTGGCCATCCTGCAATTGCAGCCACAGGACCTTGTCTTCGGCAGCGGGGTAACGCGAGGCCACACGCCCTTCCCGATCGAGCATCACCCGGTAGGGATAGTCACGCATGGCAGGCACCGCGAACATCTTGGCGATCAGCGCCGGCATGCGCTGGATATCCGCGACAAAGACCCCATGACGCGCCTGCAGATAATCCTTGGGCTTGTCCTTGAGCGCGCCGTTCACCACCTTGGCCGCATCCATGCTGCGAGCCACCAGCAGGATCCGCGCCTGTGAATCGAGGCTGTAGGCTTGATCGTATTGATCCAGCAAGGTCCAGGGAGCCACACGCTCACCGATTTCCAGGGCCTGAGCCCACAGAGGCAACAGGCTCAGCAACAGAATTGACCAGGGTTTCACTGCACGCTCCTAAATCGAGGGGGAGGACGGCGAACAGTCTACACCGCCCTCGACCGGGCTCCAGCAAGCGCGTCTGCGAACCCAGGCCAAGGTTTTTCCGAGAGCCTGCTGCTAAAGGTCATATTTGGGCGCTAAGCTTGAGCTCATGGATGACTCAGATTTTTTGCGCCTGCTTACCATCCAGGCCGAACAAGCCAACGCGTTTTTGTCCAATGCCCGCAAATGGGAGCGTGAGCGTTGGGTCTGCCAGCGCCTGCTGCAAGGCCTGAACATTCCCTATCGCAATGACGAATTCACCGCTGCCGGACAAGAGCCGCCCGATGTGTTGTTTCGCGATGCCAGCTTCGAGGTGTTCTTCGTCCTCGATGAGGGCCGCCGTCTCAACGACGAATGGCGCGACGAACTGCAGCGACGGCGCAGTGCGTTTTCCCTGAGCCAACTGGTGCGGCGCGAAGCCAAGCCCAAACGCATCCCGGCCAACGAACTGTTGCTGCGCCTGGGACCGACCCTGCGCAAGAAGGCCCACAACTACCAGGAACGCGGGATGAACCTCGGTGAGCTGGATATCATCGCCTTCGCCGCCCTGAAACGTGAGGTGCTGGATCTGAACAGCCACTTCCCGCCGCCCACCGAATACCTG
>Ga0194135_10000273_pt1 | contig 29827 bp, 20 predicted proteins | sample LitLau_LLRF_2013_FD_134024 | JGI IMG/M metagenome (GOLD analysis project Ga0194135, IMG submission 134024) | Freshwater sediment microbial communities in response to fracking from North America - Little Laurel Run_MetaG_LLRF_2013 (version 2) | ecosystem: Environmental > Aquatic > Freshwater >... | reverse complement strand
GTGGATAGACTGATGTGGATAGGATTTCACTTAGGGAACATAAACAAACTAAAAGTATTTTGGAATTTCTTGAGTCGTAAGACATTAAAGGGAAAGAGATCTTCTTCCAGGGTTGCTATTTACTGCTTTTGAGTCAGAAGGGTAACATTCAAGCTTTCTACTTCGAACTTTTGTAAACACATAAATAAAGATGGGAGAAAATGGAATGAATACCGGGGAGAGATTGTACAGCAGATCAAATTAGGAGAAGCTTGTGTAGCCTGTTGTACGTACTACGTATAGAGCCCGGCATATAAGTTGAATTACTAAATCGAGGCAAAAGGCATTAAGGAAGGAAGGAGAAATTGCAAGACCCAGTTCATAGTTAAATTTAACTCAATCCAATCCAATGTTTCTTAGATTAAGAATGTTCCTCACAGGAATGAAATGGGATTTGAGACCAATAGGCTCAAGTACAAGTAGTTACACTTCCCTTTAACTTTACTACAGGGATTCAAATTTCCAACTCGTTGTATTGCCTCACGGTACAATAACTACACGAGTATTGGCACAAACTTGTACCACTCTATTCTTCCTGTACTTTCTTCAAAGTAAGAGAAAGGACTGACGCCACACTACTCCCGAGAAGTTAAGACTTCTTATTTCATCTATTGAATCCAGATGGGACTTTCTTTAACACACAGCTTTTGTGTATTTATATTATTATTGGATTTAGAAATATCTCTATATACATGACGATGCACGGAGTTTGCTAAATATGGAGGAATAATTATGTGGATATACGTCATAACTTGTTTGTTGGAAGGGAAGTGTGTATGCATGCAAAGTATTTTTATAGTATCAAACAGGAGGAGGGTGCGTGAATAATATCTTGATCACGAAACAGTGAGGTGGTTCAAGCAGCTCTCTCAAATCTCCAGATTGTAAAAGGGAAATTCCCTCAGGATTATTAAAATAATCAGCGTAATAACAATATTTATTAGAAAGGGGAGAAAGTACAAATCGGAAAGTTCAAAAGCACCTCGGCCTATGTTGAGCAGCCAGTAGGGATTCAATAACAATAATATTTAACTCGTAATGAGAAGAATGAAGTGAACGTGACTAAATTACTCAAGTTGGAAGTCAACAATCAACACGACCTGTTCCAGGAGAGTAATAAACCACCTCGTCCAACTTTACGGCTGGATTATTATTGCTAATAATGTATTTATTGCTTTTTAAGGGGGAAAGTTGGCCCATCGTTTCTTCAGAGTTAAATCATTATTTCTTGGGCAATATTTACTGCAAGTTATTTCTATATGTGTTGCGTATACACTCGTACATATTTCATAATAGATACACAATAAGAGCGTCTGACTTATTTTACACATTTGAAAAGCCGACTTTATCTTACAGAGAGCTTACGAGATTCCAACAATAGGAAAACAAGGCGGAATACGCACGCACACACACACACACTTTCACTTTGTTTATTACTCGTAAAGTAAGAGCTGACTGAGTGTTTATGACACCGTGAGAATGATTTCCTTTCACTTACTCAGCAACTTTAACAGGTTTACCTTTGAAGGAGTGAAAACTGAAGTAGGCGAAAGTAATGGGAAGTAAAAAGTCTTTTCGAGAAATTCATATTCATTTTGTCATAAAATAAGACTTTTCATGTCTCCAATTCGGTCATTTTACAAAATTGCAAGTATATTACACCTGCTTGCAGCCATGTTGGGTCTTTCCTCCTGTATTCTTTAGACGAAATATGTTATCCCTAATTCCATGTGGGAGTTTCAAGTAAAAATAGTGTAGTGTGGTCTCTGGATAAACAGACAAAGGTTAACAAATTTAAGTGCAGTCATTAAATACTCATGCTTCAATGCAAAGACAGAAATTACCAATTACCATTTCAGATCAATAAATATTTTTGCCCATGCGATAAATATATTAATGTAGCATAAAGTATTACTCGCTTTGTCTGATCATATGCACAGCTTCATTGAACTTCAAAAGGAATCCAGTTTATGTTGCAATCATAAGTGCATCAGTGCAAGTTCGAATATGCACCTTTTGAAATATTTCTAAGCTTCTTTTTGTTGCGGAGTTGTTGTGAATTCAATAAGAAGCTGTAAATATACTTTTTCCTTTCATCCAAAAGTAATAAGAGTATAATATAGCAAACGTCATCCATTTCTAAAAAGACCCACCCAACAGTTTCCTGTGAACTTTAGTTATATACTTAATTATTGGACTGTTTTTTTTTCTTCCTCCAACTGCAAATCTGACTCAAAGTTTCTGTATTAAGTCTCAATCCCTACGTAGAATTATGTTTCTTTTGTGTCTTATTTTGTGGGTGCTTTACCTGTCGTCGTCGTCCCTTCTTCTGGGAACCTTGTGCCTTCGGCATTAGGCCTACTTTTTCCCGTGAAATAAAAGAAGTTTGTTCTGTACAGTCATCACGTTAGAAGCTTTATCTACTCAAGTTTCCTGCTTTAAGTCTGCTACGCTTACGCTTCCTTTCATTGCAACTCTTTTGTCTCATTATCATCAGTCCTTACTTCAAAGCTATAAGGTCGAAGGTGTGGCTGGATGGACGCGGAGAAGTGAGTAAAAAATTGGATAAGAAAATAGAAAGGAAAGAAATAAATGGGAAAGCCCACTTGAGCTCCGAGAAAAAAACATGCCGAACGAATAGAGTGGGAGTTGCTTGTCTTCTGCAAAAAGAGTTTTTTATTCTCCGTGTCTGCTGCTGTGCATTCCTCCATTCAATGTGCAAGCACAATAAGCAATGGTGTGTCTCAGATGTTAACAAATCTGGATGTCTGAGAGTCATGCGATCATTGGAACGAAGCACACAAACAACCTGAATAGAACTTTTACGGACATTTTCATTAATAGATTTATCTCGAGTCCTCATGTCTTTATATATTTATGTAAGGTAGACACACACAAAAAGTTGATTTCATGCATATATATAATTTCATGCATATGCATATCGCAGCAGCAGACGAGGAAAGTAAGGCCTTGTGTTTGTGTGCATGTTAAGTGAGAAAGGTGAGCATTTGAGTATAACATGAGAGAAAAAGTCAACTGTTCGCTTCTGCTTAGCGTTATATACGGAAGAATTAGCACGAAAGACGAATAGTTTTCAAAGATCGACGTGAGTGTATAAATATTCTCGTACTTATTGATCGTCTGACCTTTTGTTCCCCAAAGGAAGTGAAGATTCTAGAAACAACACACAAATTCGACTGCATGGCTATTTCACAGCTCGTTTTATGGCTTCATGGCTTAAGCAACTGCCTTCATTCGCATGTAAATGAACACACAACAGCTTAAACCTACCATGCAGAATTGTACAATCATATTATATACTATATATTATGTACTTAATAGGATGATAGAATGTCGGCCTACACAACAAAGCTATGCTTCACTTCCTACGCAGCGATTTTGATTGCCAGACGTGCCTTTCTTATGAAATATTCTCGGAATACGCGAATAAGAATGGAACTCGAATCAAATTGACTGCACACACTTCTAACTTCATAGAAGTAATTAACAGAACGGCAGTCTCATGTTTCCTCATTGTTTTATTTGTATACCACTCAGTTATTACTGTGTGTACTTATATATATATAATACTGCCTCTTAATTAAACTCTCCCAATCTACTTTAGAATGCATATTTACAACTTTAAATTTTTTCTTATGTGGAAAAACTCTAACAATAGCGAGGAGCATGCATGTTTGCAAAGCCTGCACTTTTTCGCAGTTTGCACGTTAATTACAATAGCCACCTGTCTACATGCAACACTAGTAAGAGCAGGTTTGATGCAAATAAACTAAACTAAAAACCTAAAAAGCATGCATGCCAGTTTCGTAGAATTTTCAACTAACTCGGCCTCTCGTAAAATTGCTGTTGGTTAGTATTATTATTGAATAGGAGTGAACATTTTATTCAGTACGACCAAAAGCGAGAAAAGAACGGATGAATATAGGAAAGAAAGTAAATAATATATTCGCAGTGTGACAAGTGAAACCAGAAGAGAAAGCATTTGCATGTCTTTATATCAGTGAGTTCGACATACTGAAATACATTTACTTTGATAAAAGTTGAATACAATATACACTTATTTTAAACTTGGAAAGTTTTCTAAGAACTCTAAAAGACAGAATCTTTTTATCCGTACGAGTACACAAATATAATATGGAGAGGATTGATGACACTAACTGAAACTCCTCCTTTGAATATTTACGTAAATGGCTTAATGCACTTTAGAAAATATTCCACGTCCAACGCGTATGGAGATAGACCGTAATAAGTATATCGAAGAATCAAAGTGGGCTGTACGTATATATACATCAGTTCCTCCGTGGTATCAAAGAAGATCAAATGTTTGACTGTCCCTGAGGCACGTTCACAGTAACTACTTAGATTTTGCTCTTCGGTTATGCTCATCTCATTTCTCTACATTTGGAATGAGACAAGTGTGAGTGCAGTAGGACAGGATAAGGAGATTTCCAAGCCTCCTTCCAAGTGTTCCAAGATGTGCCGCTCATCTCTCCTTCATTTACAATTCCATTTATATTCTACAAGTGTAAGGACAATAAAACTGGAGAATCCTGTTTACTCGTACACACACGTTAGGGAACCATAGCCCAATGCGTTCAATAGATTTCTTCGAATCTTGGAAAATGACAGTGTAGGAGCATGACTACTGCTGGCATTTCACACCACTGCAGAATTTAGCGCAGTGTGTTGTCGTCGTTGAACTAAAATCATTTCTTGGCTAAAGAGATCTCTAGACATTCATCGTCTTTATTCGCATGTATAGCTTTTCCGAAAGAAAGTGCAAGACACTTTTCCTTGAAAAGTTTGCTTTATCTTTGGAGATCCTTATCTATCATCCACTGCAACAGCAAAATGACACTCATCTCTTCGTCAGTATTGATGTAGGTTGTTGGAGCAAAAGAAATTCTCGTAAGTTACACAATGTATAGAAAAGCATGAATTGGTTGTGTTGACGGTAGAGGTGAACGATATATACCTTTACGTAGGGGGTTGCATTTACCATGACAAGCGAAATGAATGATCACATCAGATTTACGAGAGAGAGAGAGAGAGAGAGAGATGAGATACACTTGGTCTGGTTAGTGAGATGGAGAGTGTGTAAAGATTACTGTAATAGTGAAAGCAACAACGGGAAATAATGTTTATGACTAAGGATATGTTTCTGATTGATGATATCAGGTCCGGTAATCGATGTGCTGGCCGTGGCCCATAAAAAAGCCATCCTTCCTTGCGATATCAACCCACCCCTTGCAACGGACTCAACTATCCTTGTCCTGTGGTACAAAGACCTCGGAGATATGCCAATATATAGGTAAGTATACAATCTTGTATCATTATTATTATTGTACTTTCTCCTGCATTTAATGTAATGGCAGATCAACGGCAGCGATACTCAAGAAGACGCGGGGAAACATGTTGATCGAAGACAAAACTACTCAATACATGGAACTTATGTTTTTTGTCCAGGCCTCCTTGTTATATCTCGTATATAATCTCTACGAAAGATTTATGGGAAAAAGTTTAATGCACCAGTTTTTATCATCGCCCATTCGCCATTGTGCGTGGCAGATGCAGTTTTTTTCCTCTATTATTAATATACAAAGCTTTGAGTTGAGTTTATTGAAATATTGCTATTTGTATTGAAGGAGCAGGTACAGAAAATAATAATATTATTTTACATTTTATATAATAGTCTTGCTACGTTATGCATGCCCCTCGTTTAGCAGTATTAGCTATTCCGAAAGTAAATAGGGACATTCTATCTTTAGCTATGAGAGAACCCAGCAAATAATACAAGAGAGTATATAATCTTGTAAATGATTTTAATTGAACCTTCTACCCCGTCAGCCATCATCAGGAGTAAGTCAATAACAGAGACCATTAAATCTTGGGAGTGTGTTTTCATCAATCTACGATTATTGTCTTATTATTGAGCAGGAAAATTACCTAGGGTAGATATGTGCAGCAGCAGTCTAGTTTATTAGGCAAGTGTTCTTCTGGTCAATGGACTGAAATTACTGTTAATTGCTGCAATTACAGTAGACTCAACTTTTAACCATTAGCTTTTGTTTTTTAGGCTCCTGCGTCGTCGGTTGAGTTCACGAGGGAGGAAGGGCGATTAAAATGTTAACAAGAAACCTTGACTTTGAGAGTTTTATTTGGAAGCAATAATTTATTTTAACTTTCACGAGAACTCGATTACGCAACAAGACGACATTCTATTTTAGGAGAAATAAAATTGCGTTGCGATTACACCACGAGAATTTATGCGTAGGGGAAAGGAACATTTACTTCGGATGCGGTAGAGTTGACCAGAGAGACAGGAGGACAGAATATATAGCGTGAGTCATTGACAAAAAAGTATGATCGGAGGAAGATGGAAGAGACGAGTGCGGAAGTGTGGCGAAGCTTTTGGTCGTATCTTTACTGTTCATCTTACGTATAAAAAGACAGGGCAATGGTGACATTAGATAGGACTCTCTAAAAATTGCCATGAGATAGGAGACAGAAAGTGGTTTCATTTTATTGTCCTCCGTCCGTATTTTATCTTGCTTTCTTCTTGATTTGATTTTGAAGTAGTTTTCTCTCAAATGGTTCTTTTTCTCAATATGGCATTTCAAATAGAAAGATCTAGTGTCTCTGTGTGGAAACTGGCAATCGAATGAGAGAGAGAGAGGTCGATTGTACATTTTCAAGACGGAGGACCATACGCGACGTTTCATCTAATAACTCATTGAAAGGTCTATGAAGTCGAGTGAATCTTTAAAGAGAAAGCATTGATTCTTATATAGAGATCTGTCAAAACCTTTCTCTTCCGCCTCTATGTGAAACGCAAAGTGGTGGTGGTGGTGGATTGGTTATGTGTGCCACAGAATTGATGAGTAGTCCACTTCACATGTGCATTTTAAAACCACTGAGAGCGAGAGAGAGAGCGATGTGGTCGTGAAAAGGAGTAAATGAAAAGTAATCAAACGAAGGACTCTCTTCCATTAGTGATCAAATCAGAATGAATCGCTGAGTAAACATTTGCTTCACTCATTATGAATAAATGGGAGTTGAGGTTGAGAAGAGATGTCAGAGTAGTAGTAGTCGTATAGTCTGCTGCAGTTTCTACTGAACGTAAAGCAACACACACACACTTTCATCTTGGCAGAGTATTAAAAAGTGAATAAGGACACTGACGAGACCTGTGCTAGTTCTGGTACTCAAAATAGTACCGCTTTAACCGTTTACACTGGAATTTCCAAGGCAGGAAGGTGGCTCTATCCATAAATCATTCATTTAATGGCTTTTAATACAATGCCACTTAGTATCACGAAAGTCTTTGTGAAAGGCACGTATGTATACATACTCACATTCGGTTTCTTTTATGCCAAACGTGACAGATGTGTTGCAATTTATTGATTGCCCTATAAGACTTTTAGAGTGTCGGGAACCATTTAGAATGACGGAGAGTCACCTTATACACTCAAATAAAAGTTTCCACTTTCACCGTTAAAATGTACACATTAAACTTGCGATCAAAATCTCTTTTACATTCTCTCCAATCGCTGTACAATACGCAGCAACGACGGGTGTAATTACACGGTCTCTAAGAGTTAATGGTCGCTGCTCCCTCGCCAAAATCATTTAAATGATACTTATTTCAACTGGTTTACCGGAGAAACCATATTCACACGTAATTGTACAAACTATTGTGCATAGCCCCCACGAGTTAATTGTGAGTAAATCATCTGAATTACAACTTGAAGACTTCTGAACAATTATACGTCTGGGTTCGTTCTTATTATTACTTCTTGTTCTAAACTTAGCAAATGGGGAAATTACATCAAGGCCAACTTAATGTTAAATATTCACACAAAATAATTTCCCTGAAGTCCAAAACTGAATGAAACTGAAGTTGCACAGTTAGTTTGTGGAATCAACTCTTTTTTGCATAGGAATCATTGGCTGTTGGAAGATTTACTAAAACTAAAAGTGAGTATAAAACCCCAAGGACGAAGTAAATTGAACTTTCTTCATTTGATACACTTTTTTCATGTCCTTGAGAGCGTGTGTGTGTGAGTGTGTGTGTGTATTGGTGTCTAAAAGCTTTCCGCATTGCCTTTTGCGTACCTGAGATATTGAGTGTGTACGATGTGGAGTCTTTTAGAGAGAAAGTGCATTACTCGAGAGATAAAATGAGGTTGAAGAAACGACACGATACTAAATGTGCACTTGGACAGGGACTTAGTTTGAAAGGGACGCGATGTGTATCTCTGAAAAGAGGAAGAAAGACAGACGTGAACTGGGTAAGTTAAACCGAGATGCGAGAGAGAGAGTATATAATGTAAGGTAGTTAGTCCCTGTAGAGGAAGAAAGTAGCTGACTCTGTGTATCTTACAGGAGACAAAGTAAGTAGGTTGATGTACTGAGTTTGTAGTGGAAGACGAAGGTAAAATAAAGAAAAGGATCGACCCAAAAGCAAGTAGCCAACTGTGTGAAAAGTTGTTTGAAAGAGATGAAAACGTCTTTGAGCTAAACTCACAAGTATAAACGGATGAATACCCCCACTGCTTCGTGTTTTCTCTCAGAGAAGGTACACCTTTAAAGAAGCTCGTGTGTGTAGGTTTTCAGTTGACGGATAGATTTATTCTGTACTTTTGGTCCTTATATACACTCTACATACATATATATATATATATAGCTTTAGACGTGTATATGGCGTTCTTAAATATACTTTTCGTACCACTCAGTACTTACTGAGCTACACTTTTTGGTGTGTGTCTCTTTACGAAGAGTCTTTACAAAGTTCCATGCTAACTAAGTTGAGGAAAATCCTTTACGCAGCAGGCAGGAAAGGATTACATTTGGGAAAGAAGACTTTCTCCCTTGTCCTGATAACCACACCAATCCTCGTGGAATTCATGTGAGACATTCTGTGTGTTGTAAGGCAGTCCATATTGACATCCTTCGAATCTCTTTAAAGGCACCTTCCACCGGTTTTCTCTCACTCAAAAGAGTCTAATGAGCAGATTAGTCTCAAACAGTATTTTAGCTTCTTAGGAGGAAACTACACTGGAGCAATGCACACACAGAGCAGTATCCATTCTATATCGACTACCACCACCACCACCACCACCTTATTACTCCTCCGTCTTTCCAACTATGCCTCTTTCTTTCTTCTCATCTCTAGATTAACTGCCTCCTTCCTTTCACTGAATTATCTCTGCCAACACAAACTTTCTCTCTTTAATTCTTAACCAAACAACCAGACATCTACATTTACATCATCCACGACTTTTGCTACACTATATACGTACAATCTTACTTCCGCTAAGACATGATTTTCGCCCAACAACAACTTTCCCTACTGCTTATTAATACCTCTCGGTATTTTCATGAAACTTATGATTTCGAAAAATAGGACTCTCTATTTAGTCCTTTACATACTACACAGTAGGTACATACACTTAGGCGGCTCCTAGCATTCGCTACGGAGATAATTAAGGATTTTAAGTTGAGGCTTCGTCAATGAGAATGAAGAGAAACCGTGTAGACTGCAAGAAATGATGTTTGAAATCCTTCAGAAAAAGGGAAAGTTTCTTTTCCCCCGACGATTTGGTTTGTACTTGTATGCTTTCGTGTGTATACGCTTCGTTGCAAGTGAAGAAAGACCAATCTGATACAAAAAGAAGGAAGGAGCTCTTTCTGCAGGACTAGAGTAACTCTGTCGTCTATATACTCCACCCTGAACTAACTTAAATTCCATAAGAGAGGAGTCCCGTGCATTCACAACCACGAGGCTTTCCTCATCTAATACTACCAGGAAGCTTTTACCACAGAGTTGTTCTATTTATACAAGGAGACACGCTTAAGCTTCAGCTATACATGGTGGTGGTGGTATATATGCATTAAGGCGACCTGAATAGCACAAAATGTATTGACACATCCTTCTCATCCAACTCAAATGAGCTCTGCCACCTCACTTCTTCTTTCTTCCCTCTCTACTATTTCTTCTTGAGGAGTCCGTTTTAAGGAAGACTTTCTTCATCCCAGTTGATATATTTTCCTGTCTTTTCGTTAGTCTCATCCGATCATGTCCATCACACTATATATTTCTTCTTCCATGGGCTCCCGTTAGTTAACCACTGACGTCTTTTAATAAAATCCCATACTTTTTCTGCTTCCACTATTGCTCCGTATCTCCTCTCTTAGATGTATTATTATGCAGGGCATTGCAGGGGCGGGCTAACAAAACGAGAAAGATGGTGAATGTGCTGCAGACGCTTCTGCAGTTGCTTCATGTATATGTATGTCATCACCAAAAGAATCCGAAAGTACCTTCAAGGAAATTAATTACTGGCCATAATGCAGCCATATCCAGGATTTCGCGAGGAACCTATCTGAGACGTATCATACACTCGCACGTCCTGTAAATACTACAGATTGCATTTCGTAGTATCGGCGACGTCACATGGTCTCCGAATTGAGCCATCGTCGTCGTCTCCGTCGCGTCTCAATTAAGCCTTTCTTCCTTCTTATGGAGAGATCGTACTAAATCATGGCTTAGTGGAGAAAAGTTGGTGACATTTTTCTTTCCACCGAGTCTCACTAATTCCATCGATTGTCGGTTATCTTGTTGATTCTGACCACTTGGACTTGGACACAGCTCACAAAAAGTGCCCTCAACTTTTTTTGTTACGCCAAAGAAAACTACAATTTTAGCGGTCGAAGGCACACAATGAGGAGGAGACACGTATACAATGAACTTAAATGTCACTATACCACACTACTAGGATTAATATTGATTAATTTTGGGTCAGAAAATGTTTTTCATTCTTTGTAAAAGTCTAGTAAATCGTCTGGCATATGAGGAGGCTGTGTAGGATTTGTATGACACAGGATTTGTCCCTCAATAAAAAGGAATCAGGATTTGAAGAGGAGAAAAGTAAGAAAATGAAAGGTTGTCGTCTATCTGGTCCCATCAGAGCAGTTTAAACGGCTTCCCATGTACCTACCTACCGGTATATAGCCATAGATAGGTAGGTTGTGAACAATCCGCGAGTTGGCTTCAGAAGAATCATACTTTCATCGCTGGAATCATCTTTTGGTTTGTGTGATTTTACGACGCTCGTAAATTCCCCATATGGAGTGTGAGAGTTCTGGGAAAACAGATAAAAAACCTGTGCTTTTGTGTTCATATGCAGTTCAAAGCAAAGAGACTAACACACAACCAGCCACCACCTACTACGAGGAATATGATTTTTGTATCCCTACATAGAATGAATTCTGAGTATTCCTCTTGAGTTTACTCTGATCTGCAAATCTCATGGTGATTGTAGGAATCCATCGTAAGATTTCTCCAAGCTACAATGTCATCGTTGATGGAATTCTGGCAAATGGGTAGTCTAATGCTTTATCGTGGGGATGGCCTTGTCCCTCTTACATGCGAGATGATTCTTTTCCCCTTGTTCAAAATATTCTTTGAGCTTATAGTAAACTTATGGAGACTCATGTGTCACCTACGAAAACAACACGTGCGGTGTGTGTGTTGCCTCCAGCAGATACTTACAAAACACATACACCAGTGTTAAGGTGACAACAAACTGGAAGAGCCCTCGAAAGTTAAGAGTGAAGAAATTGAGGAAGCCTTAGAATTACTTTCTCTTTAAAAATATGCGAATAGTCATATACAGTGCATATACTTTGCTCTTATCCCCGTGAAAGAAAGGTTGTTTCGAGAAGATGAGAAAGTTTCACGGTAGAAAAAGCAGCCAATGCCATTTGTGTCTTGTTCATGTTCATTCTTCAAGTTTATTTCTTTTCGCTCTGTTTTATCATACCGTTGAATGAGCAGCAGTGAATCTGAAAGTCTCGAATATTTTTCCTCTTCAAACGACGAAACCCTTCTTCTTTTCTAAAGCTGAATGGCAACTTGATTTTTCCGGAGATTGAGAAAGAGATCACCCATGGAGTTATGACACAATCTTCATTCCTTGACGCAAAATGTTTTATATATAGTGCTCGAGGTAGAAGGAGGTGCGAGATACGGCTTCACATCGTTGTATGTCATCTCAAGTATTCTTTTCGTTTCCTCCCATTCTCATATTCTATGTGACTTGTCTATATATAGGTACATATGTATATACATATAGGTATATATATCGACATGTCCAAGCAGAAAAAAAGACTTCTAACTTTCTTCCATTCTTCCGCACTTTTGAATATTATTCTGTAGAAATGCACTAAATATTGGAAGAGGCGAAGCGGAAAGGAAAAGTGTATTTTTCTTTGATTTCTACATAGATAAGAAAAGGCCGGAGAGGTTTCATTGATCTTTCATCTCTCATCTTTGAGACTTTGAGCTCCCATCTGAATCATCATCTAAAGTAGGATGTGGTTAAAAAAGTCCACATTGCATTGGAGCTTCCCAGGTGGCTAAACTACCTCATTTGGGGAAGAGGGAGACAACCCAAAGGAGAAACTGGAGAAAGTTTCTTTAGGGTTTTTGAGTCTATAAAAAAGAGGTTGATTAAGAAATCGGAAGGAAGTCTGTGGTGGAGTTTTGAACATTTATTCGGTTTTTACGGGTAGGTGAGCAGAGTAAAAAGTAAAAAGTGCAGGCAAAAGCGAGTAACACTAATACAAGCAAGAATGCAGTGAATGAGCAACGAAAAAGGTTCAGACGACGACGAAGAAGGTAGCACCCGAGCGTTATGTGCTCATTTGATGGTGGTGGACGGAATTGAGTTTAACTTGGCTCAAGATCTCTTTCATTATTCTGTCCGCTCTCTCTCTCTCTCGAGGAGTTTCTCTTATTCTAAAGCAAACCGTCTGGTTCATTTTACTCTTCACTGAACGCTAAAAGATCTCATTTGATGGTATCAAAAAGAAAAATGCTAATTTCATTAATTCCAACACCACCACCACCACCACCACTGTCGATTGATGGTCATAGCACACTGGGGCTCACTGGGCACTGATGATTATGTGCCTGTGTGTCTGTGTTTCTTACATCCGCTTCTTCTTTCTTCCTTCCTTTCTTCATACTTTCTGCTGAGACTATCAAAAAACCCTTTCCTTTCAAATTCTTTCCAATAATTTCGTATTCTTTTTCTTTCGTTTTTACAGATTTACTCAATCTAGTTATTCAACCGTATCCTATGTAAAAGGAACTTGCTTCATGTTCATTTTATCTCTCGCAAAACAGTCATGTTCTGTAAAGTAATGTGAGTTGATGGTTCTGTAAATGCGCATTATCCAGCAAATATTGTTTTTGCACTTGAAAGTCTATAGAATAAGAACTTAATTGAGTGATTACTTTCCCTTCAATAATTAATTCAGTAGGAGCTGCCTTCAAGAATAAAATCTCTTTTCGACGTAACCTGCTACGATGATCCAAAAGATGAAAAGAATCTGCTGTGAATAAATATACAAGGAGCGTTCTATCTGTAACAGTAAGGAGTCCATACGTGGATAGATAAATCTTTCTTCAGCCTGTTTACAAGCGAAACTGACGATCTAGAGCTTACCTATATATATGAACCTTTTGATTGGGAAAGAAATAAAGCAAGTTCAGATTACGATTTAGTTCGGGATGCGTCTGTTTACATGTTGGGTCATGGCATATCTCAATACAATTAAGGAGGGTTTTCGTAGCTGCTGCGTTGTTGTAATTGAGAAGTCTTTAATTGGAAGGAGTGTTCAATGGAGAAATAAGGTTCTCTGCTCTGTCTCAAGGAGTATAAGTTAACTCTTCTTCCTCAGTCAATCTCCAGGTTATGTGGAAGTGACAGGTGGACCGTACACAGGCTCTTCACCTAATTTCGGTTCCTTCACCTTGTTATGAGCTCCTTTTCTTTGCAATGTTTGGGCAGTTTATGAACTACTTTTGTTAAGAACTACATGAAGGCAGGCAATATCTAAGATGAGTTTGTGTGGGGAGAATTACGTGGATTGAGTTCAGGATTGGTCATTATATCGGTTCATGGTCAGAAATTCAATTAAATTAGGATACACGGTTTTAGTAAATGAGCAACTGAGTCTTTCTCATTCCACCGTCACGTCTTGTTCACTTTTATTCGCCTCAGTTGCTCTCTACTTAGTCAAGGCTGATTTCCTTTTTCGCTGTAGCTTGTATATAGCGGTTGGGTTCGGGAGAGAAAGTACGGTGTGTGTGTAGAGCCTACCTAAATTCGTAAATATATCTCAATGTAATCCACGTCTACTACACTTCCGTCCATCCATGTACACGTTTTGTGGAAGAATGAACTGCTGTTGCTGGCTGTGAAGCTGTTGCTGGAGGCCACAAAGGCCAAGCCCACCAGATGAGATAGTGTGGCAGTGGCTAATTTTCGTCATTCCGTTAAGTAGGTTAAGTGAACTCTAGTTGAAATATGTCCAGAAAGGCAGGCTACGAAAGTACAAGATGAGCTTAATTCGCTTTCTCTCTCCCTCGAATCACATCATTGACATGATCCGGTTAACGATTTAGTGGCGAGGCTCTCCTCAACAGCACAATCAAAATTTGTGTGAACTCAAGCATAAGCTTACAACTACTGTGAATTCTCTCTAAATAACATGATGACTCTATTAACTCGAGACAGAGACTGGAATATTCATCTGTAATCTGTGTGTACAGCCAGAGATCCGTATTAGACTCCACCACTGCCTAAGGAGCAGTTCATAGACTCTCACATTCAACATTATCATCGTCAGCTCATAAGCGAAGCTCCCTATATATAAACGACGCTATAGTTATGCTTAGAGGGAACTCTTCGCGTCTATCAAACTTATTTGTACTTGCGAAACCTGGATGCGTCCACGCTATAACTACATTACACTGAATATAACATGTTATATATATTTCAGTTCTTGGAACTCGAGTGAACACTCAAAAACCAATGACGAATTCATCGCTGAATTATGACATTACTATAATTAACTAGTTGAAATGAAAGTGAAAGCAATTTCATGATGGCACGATGAGAAAAATATATAGCGACATTTGGTTTGTAGCATTAGATTTTCAAGCCCAGTCGCAGAGATCGTATCTAATAATTTATAAATGTCTTCTTTTGAGTTGTATATGAACGATACATATCGGCTTGAATGACATTCGAGTGATGTGAGCAAGACAAATCCATTAGACTTCTATTACTCTTCATTGGCAAGAGTAAAAATGTATTGTGAATGTACTGTAAGTAACTGCATGAGAAAACTGTACATTTTGTTGCAGAAGTGTCAAATTGCCTTATACATAAAAATATTACTACTGTCCAAAGTGGATTTCTTTTTAAATGTAAAGCTGCTATGTGTAAGATTTTAACTTCGATTTGCACACGCTTCAGGGGAAGTATAGGAGAGAGTATGTAGTACCACTGTAGCAGCATTAGCTCCGTATGTCTTGGCTAGTGACGACGATTGTACAGGTATTCGAGGAGTGGAAATGCTTCGACTTTGGCTAATTGTCTTTCTTTCCTCACGCATGGAAATACTTTCACAATGGGGTATTGAAGTAATCTGAAATTCTGATTCTGAGGGAAAGAGAGAGAGAGAGAGAGACCACAGGAACGTTGTGGAGAGAGCTGAAGTGAAGGCTTCAACATAATTCTCTTTGGCTGACAAGAGTTTTGGTAATATGTATGTATGTCTGAATGAGAAATGACGCATTCTGTGTAATTTTTGTTCCAGTTATGACGGTCGAGCGAAACCAGGAACTCATGCGAAAAATGAAGCTTTGCTCGGTCAGAGAGCTTATTTCCGAACCGTTACAGAGCCAGCTGCACTCTCGATCGATAACGTGAGTGAAAATGACGCTGGTCTTTATAGATGTCGAGTTGACTTCCTCAAATCGCCAACGAGAAACTCTAAAGTCAATCTAACTGTCATAGGTAAGTATTTCTTTTTACTTTTTCATCAGAAATTGGATCATGAAAACGGCATCCTTCTTCCTGACACATATGACATTCAATTAATTTCCCATGTGACGATGATTATGATGACTTTTCAAGGGTGATAGCGAAAGCATGTCCCATAGCTAACACTACTGCAGTCTGCGAAAAATATCCAGACTCGAATAAAGTAAATAAGGAAATAGTACATCACCAGCGGTGTAGTTGAGTGTACTCCCGTAGACTGTCCTTGCAGCTATTTATTATTGACAGGCAGATAGATTATCATGTGTAAACAAGAAGTGACATTTTTCCTAAAGAGGCTGATCACAGTTATTGCCAAAAAAGCAATCGGTCAAAGTGAAAGTCGCGTGGCACTTACTCAGCACCTGTCATTTCAAGCAGATCGCATATACCCACTTACCAAGTGTATCGTGTGACTTCTACTAAACTTGTACAAAAACACTTCTAATCCCAGTGGCGTTTGTAACAGTGCTTCATTGTCATAAATGTAATCTTAAGGTCGAAGCTTTCTCTCGGAGAAAGTATTCGCTGAGCAGTTTAGGTCAGTGAGACAAGTCAGTGTAGTTGGAAGTCTCGTGCAGCTCCCTGATGCATACACACGGTCACAAAACTTCTGTTGGCTTGCAGGATACGCGACTCTCCGCATGGCTTTGGCATCTGTCATTCTGAGGAAGAAAAATATTTTATGCAGAGTGAGTGAAAGGACTATAGGACCCACTTGGATTCAAGTTTCAGTCTATGAATGAAATATTCCCCGTTTACCTAGAAGGAAAAAATGAGTAGGAATGTGAATGATAAATATTACTTGTACAGGAAGTCCAGCAGTATATAAGGAAGAGACTATGAAATGGACACACTTTTCTCGGGAAGTATGAATTATGGGAAAGTGAAAGCAGAGAAAGTAATGCGTCACATTGAATTCAATTGGATATAAGAGCCTTTTTGTCCAAAGTTCTGGTTCCATCTGCACCCGAATCTGATTTGCATCTTTAGACTTGCTTCCAATAACTTATGAGGAAGAAGCAGTGTAGGAGTGTAAGTAGTCATAATACAGAGTGTAATATCTGATACTACGCCCGGCCATATGGGTCCATCTGACCGTTACACTTGACTGCACTCCCAAAGTCTCGCTCTAATCGCTTGTGCACACTGGAAGGATATCAATAAAAACCTTCAGTTGAGCCTTTTACGTTTATACAAGTAATAAAATGAGGAGAAAGCGAGGCAAAACTTTGTATGTGGGGAGAAATTGCTCACATTCTTTTAACTTCCAATCCATTTCTTTTGGCACTCTTAGCATCGCATCGCATGACTTGGCTCCCGACTACACACACTCAAATTTATTTCTCGTGTTAAACAATTTCTTTCTTGAAGAAAGGATTAACCTTAGATTGCAAGTGAGAATAAGGAAAGCACTGCTATAACATATACTACATGCCTAGTATACTTGCTATTTTCAATCATATCTCATATGCATATAAATTCCTTCCTGCACTTGTGTAGTCGCAGTAGTGGTTAGCGTGAAATCCAGACGTGTTTGTGTGTGACGTAGGTAGTCTTGCTAATACTATAAACGAGGTTTTGACTTTTCATTCACAACGAAAGTTGTTCTGCTCGTTATAAATGGCAAATGGGTTTGTGAAGGACAAATTCCTCAGCCGGACCATTAGCAACTCTAAAATATTCTTTAAGAATTCGGATGTAATGTAAAGTAAATATGTAATGGATACATTCCTCTGTAAGTATTTCAATAAAACTCTGTAGGCCATGGTCGCAATGAGTGTATAAGTGTTATGTGTCGGAGAGATTTAGAGATACATTCTTCCATACTCAGTCTAAACTAGTCTAAAGTTTAATAGGAAAGGCATATACATGACCGTACAGTGTTGTGAAGAATTTACAGAGAAGTCTGAGTGTGTAATTTGTCAAGTTAAATCGATTCTCTGCTTGAATTTAGTTGAATTCACGTCATTCATATGCAAATCAAGTAAAAGTGTGGACAAAAATTCCCTGCTGAACAAGACTTTTCTGGGAATTCAATTGTTGTGTAAGCTGTCCATAAATATTTTGGTCAAGGTATGAACACGCACTGCAGGGGGTATTAAAATGAGTGACAGGTTGGGTTGATACTTTCACTCAACACTTGACAGGTGGTCATGAACGTACAATTCACTTTGCATTTGTTTGTACTTTGTTCTTTCTTCCTACTAAACTGAGAATCGAGACTTTACATGACTTCACTTGAACACAAGTATTGTACGGCATGAATTACGAGAGATTTTAACGAGATGACTAGATGACCTTTAATGATTTACTTGTTCCTAGTTCGCACACAAATGTAGGTTGATTAAAATACTAAAAGTCTTTTGAGTGCTTTGTAGTTTGTGAATATAAACGTCTTGATTATTCTTATGGAAGCGAGATTTCTGTAAATTCGTGAAGAAATATTTTGTAGCAAGATGCTTAAAATGTCAAGACGAAAGGAGCAACGGGGCTAGACGTGAAATAGACGGAATAGCATAACATGAAACATTAATATTAATGTAGCAATGAATGACTTAATTTATACTGAAAGCTTGTTCATGATTTCAAAACATAAAGTTCTTCTGTTTTTTGGACATTTTACATTGTAATAGGTTTCTGTTACGTGTGGTGATTTCTTGCACGATTTACGTGGTTTCCCTGCTGTGCAATGACATTTGTACATCCGTACTTCTCCTAATAACCATACAGCATGGGTGACATCAGCCATAAGTTCTTGTTGGAATTGAAACAGACTCCTTCTTACAGTCTTTTTCATTACAGCAGTCTTTAATGAAGTCTCCAAACCTCTAATCGTTTGGCCACAAGAAAAGATTTTTGTTCATTTACTTCGTCTTTGTACAAAGTCTATCAACTAACAATCTTGTCCAGTCCATATGCAATCTAGTTTCATGTAAGCATTTATGTCATGAAGTCAAAGGGCTAAATCTTTTGAAAACCTCAACTTAAACGAAAACTTAAACGAACTTCAGTTTAAGTTTATTCGTTATTCTTTCGGCGCAATTTACATCAAAGCCCTACTGGTTTAATATATCGATTGCAGAGTGACGACAACAAACAACATAACTTGGAATTAATCATAATTAAATCGAACTAAAGTGCTTCAATACTTGATACAAACAAGCATAATGTTGGCAACTTCATTTTCTAAAGTGTTTATTGTGTAATGGACACATATTGTTCTGGCACAAATCAATACTTATTTTCTTAATTAAAAAGCCAAGCACCTCACGAATTGCCCAGCCAAATAGACTTGAGTTCATTACATAATATTGCGAGTGTGGTTCGAAGTAACTAAATATTGAATGTTTATGTTCATTCTAATGTTATATAATAGCAGGATTGTTTTTTCACGAATACTTGTAAGCTTACTTCTGGAATAACATACGGCTTCTTTGTGTACTGCTAAAACATTGCACTGTACATTAGTGTAGTTATATGTTTGCTTTTACTCCATGTTAACTTGCCATTCCTATATTAACTTGCAGTTTGAATCGTTAATAGTAAACTGAGGTGTAATTTTTAGCCATCCGCTCGGGTATTCTTAATGTGTCTTGTTCGCATTAGCGAAAAGGCTAGTAGGGCTCAGGTAAAGGAGGTAAAATGCTGTTCAAAGGGTCAATTCCGTATACAATAATATGTATTTCCCTTCATACAAGTTTTGCTATAATGTGACCGTTGCTAGATTTTTCTCTTTCGTGTGTATGAAACCACAAAATAAATAATATTGGGAATGTGTCGACTTCAGCATGCGTGTATGAAAGATCTCAGACACGTATATGTCGTCTGTAACAAATAGGCATCATTCTTGATAATATGAACTCTCTTTCTATCTGAGATTGTGTAGCACATATTGGGTAAGGTGAGTTGTACGAAGGAATGAATGTACTCAACTGTAGGGAAAGTTTTTCCGTATTTGGAGAGTGTCACGGTGACATACTCACACATACACACTCTCACACACGCTTTTTAGCTCAAGATCGATTACTTCCTCCTTGCACGGGAATTCTCTGAGGAGGAAATGGGACTGCTTTAGTAGCGAAAGTACTTTCCCACACCTACATACACAACCTTCAAGCACCGCAAAACATGGCTTTCTACCATAACTGTATAAAATGTTCTTCACATAGGAGGCAAGCACTCGGGCAGCTAAAGGAATGTGCGAATGCATGCGAGGATATGGAAACTAGGTGTGAATTACGACCTCCTTTTTTATTCGTAGAGGATTTTATCGACTTATGGCTTCATGTGGGGCTAAATCACTTGTTCAACAAGGCTTAAGGTTCATATCGATGATGGTGGAGAAAGAAGGGCGTACACATGGTATTTATATATATATAGGTATATGTGTGAAGGAATTTATATATGCACACACACACATAGGTCAAATGAGGTAGAGACTTCCACACTTCCACAACTTCGCTTGAAGGGTGACTTAATCCTTCTTTGAGAAAGGATCGATCTACAAGCTGCTTAGGTAGCATAGTGTGAGTGATAATTAATTTTAAATCTCTAGAGATTTCATCCCTGAGCAATATACCTAAGTAAGTGACAAGTCTCGACTATCAGCACCGGCACTGCTGTTATATATGAACTGGTTCCTCAACCAACATCCAATTTGCCAAAAGGTTGAAGGCGAACCAGTTTCCTCCTTTACACGAGATTAGTCAAAGGTTATTATTAAGCGAATTTGAAACTTACTCTCTTATTAAAACTCACTCGATTAAAGTGTTGTTCACTCTGGAACTACGACCATTAGAATGAAGCGGTCTTATTGCAAAAGCAAAACTTGCAAAAGCAAGGCTTTTTATTTGTGTTTCCCTTAAACTATGTTTACACAGGAAGTTGGGAAATTTAGAAACTCATGTTCCATTAAATCTATATCTATATATATAATAGCAATAGCAATAATGTTATATATATAATATATAATATGAACCATCCATCATATATATATATATATATATTAAGCTTTAATAATTAAATATTTAATTTCTCAAATTCATGAACGAATAACATTATTGTTATTCCTATTGCACACAGTGTATAATTTCTGCAAATATTTGTGTTCTTGGCTAATTTTATTCTCACCCTCTCGGTATATCTGTATCGTGTGACTGTGAATATGTCACGAAGATCTGCATTGCACAAAAATGTGGCACCAGAGCAATGATACCATATTTACATCCCATAATACACATATAAGGCTTATCCTCCTCCCGTAGCTTCTTCCTCTGCATACCCAGTCGTGAGATTTAGTAATTTTTGTATGTCATGTTGACTTTTTCATTGGACTATAACTCTCGTTTTTACTTGAGAGAGAAGTAACTCTTTCGTAATATTGTTGCAAGATGCAATTTTTATTGTAAAATTCTTGGCAAACGTCTTTAATGTCTGCTTCGCTCTCGCAGATCCTAAAGAAAAGAAGAAGTAGCTCGGCTTTTTATAGACGCGTTGTTGCAAGTACAGAGAGTCGTGTAGTCGTTTTGTTCGAGAAATGAAATTCCTCGTGAAAGTTTTTGGCTCAGAGAGTAAAAGTTCAAAGGGACGCGAGGAAGTCTCTGATGCTAAAGTCTAAATTGACAAACAACATTTTAATTTCATAAGCAGTTCAGTCCTCTTTTTGGTTTTGTGACTTTGTAAGGAAAATTATAATATTATTATTATACAAAGCTTGTGTTTGGTATGTTGCAATTTCCTCATATTTGTTTACTACTGTTTTACAAGATTCAGTGTAATCAGCATGTACTGAAAAGAATCAAAAATGTGTTCTCTTTCTTCTAAACTCCCTAGCGTCTCATTAAAACTAATATTTTGTGTTGCTTTTGTCGTGTGTTATGAAAAATCTCCTGTGCATGATGCCAAATTCCAAGCCACATCAAGACTTCAAACTTTCGTTTCGTTGAGACAATAAGAGAAAAGTCTTTTGTCCTCCAGAGAGGCTTCCTCCTTGTTGAGAGGAATGTGGAATGTTGGCCGTGGTGTACGAGATATGGAGTGAGAGAGTTAAAAAATATTAACTCCTTTTGTTTCAAGTCACCATGCGGAAGAAAAAGATGATGATGAGGGCACACAACAATGATTATTTGGAGTTTACAGAGGCACAAAAGAGAAAAGAGTGTGTAAAAAAGTTGAGGACAGACGTAGTAGCAGTAGATTCACATGAATTTCTGCTTTTTAGAGGAACATTCGGAGGCGAAGAACTTTGAAGTGGAAGAACAAAATAGCTACATGGCTTTGTACGTACGTATATATGAATGTACGTCTCCTTTATGTCTTTGATGAAATGACTTGAGTACTGCATTTTTCACGAGATGAAAGGACAAAGGTGCATCTTCAAAAAAGTTCGAAGAATGAATTCGTATATTCCACCTTATTGTGAGCTTTCTCTTGCGTGAGAACAGCACGCCTCCATTATTATGCGGTTTCTAGTCTGCACTTAGAAATTATGATTATCTCTTCATGTGTATCAAGTAGCTTGAGGACGATGTGTTGTGCTCTCTCGTATAGCGCCTAATGTTTGCACAGAACCTTATTGCAGTATATTCTCTAGCCTTGTCCTCGTCTACTGTTGAGAGTTTTAGAGATGAACCGTTTTTACCGTTATTATTATTATTGCACCAGAGGGTTCTAAGAAGTGTCTGCGTTCTTTTACTCTCTCATATTGTTTTAGCTTATCGGCCAAACACGTATACGTATAGACCACCGAGAGATGTTCGAAGGAATAGTTCACGGGAAAAATAAAATTCTCTCTGGGAGAAGAGGAACTAACGATTTCTTCCTATTGTCTGTTCACTGTGTGTTATTGCGTAATTTCTGGTCTTTCGTAATCTTAGTTGCTTCTTCTCTTTCTGTAATAATAAGCAAAGGTGAACGAATTCAGAAGTGAGCAACATTTTATATTTCGTCAACAAAGTGTGTTGACGTATGCGTGATGGGTTTTTGCACGATTCTATCCGGCAAAGTGTCGTACCATATCATCATATATGTTCATATATGGATAGACTATGATTTTTATTATGACAATGTTTATAATAGAATTCCATTTGAATCCAATAAGCCTAAAGGGAATCATCTCTACAAGAAGAGGCAGAGCTCACAAGGTATATGAGAGAAAGCAGTACACTGCGCATCAGTTAGTGATGCTGCTGCGTGTAAATTGAAAATTATGTTTAGAGCTTCTCTCTCCCGATCACTCGTAATTACTGCTATACAGAAAAAGGTGTACCTATGGTGTATAATGGAGAAGGAAGGTGTGAAAGAATTCCGTATAAATCCAAGCTTGGTGCCTAGTCAAACTAAAGTAAGTTTGCGACGACGGAGGTAATGAGATTTTTCGTGCTGCTCATCTCACGCGGAAGTGGTTAGTCTGATGATTATTCCCACTTGGAAAAAAGCGAGGAAAATGAAAGAGAAAGTGAAGAGATAATGTCTCGAGCTTAGTGAGATAATCAAGTAGATGTGAAATTAGAAATGATCTCAGAAAAATTGCATATTATCAAACAACTTTTCCCCGCAGAAGAGAGACAAAGGGTTGGATAGAATGAGAGTCGACGTTTCCGCAACCATCACCACCACCACCACGGCCAAGTGAAGGAATATAATCATCATCATTACAACTCTTTCTTTCTTCATCTTAGATTCATCCTGCTAAGTGGATATATCTTTGTCCTTACACAGAAATATAAATCCCTCAAGCTGAAACTCAAAATTCTTCTTATCCTTCTGCTTTCTCTTCTTTCCACAAGAGAGTAAGGGACAATTTGGTTAAAATTTTTATCTCAGATCAACCTCAGCTCTTGGTGTGTGTGTGTGTGTAACTGAGCCATTTGTACTTTACACTAGGAATGGGTGATTGTGATGTGGAATTATGATAATGTTCTCTGATTTTGATTGCCTCCTTTGTTTTCCCCTTCTTTAAAGAAAGAATAACGATAAAGGCTAATGCATTTTACTTTTATCTTCCTCTATAAGAACAGAAGTGAAAACCTCACGCACGAACATAGATATATATACTACCACGAGAGAAGTTAGATATCCTTCTCTGTGCTTTGATCCCCAATGCCATGAGCGAAAGCAACTACCGCCGATGCTGCTTTAGTAGTATGTCTACTAGAAAGAAGCTTATGTATAGTGTCTTTTGGTACAATGTGGAAAAAATTGAGATCATCACGCAAAAAGGAGAATGTGGGCCAGTAAGGAAATAACAAAGTGTAAGTAGGAAGTTGAGAGAGAAAGTAGACAGTGGGAGTTTGTGAAAGAAGTAGGAATCTTATTCTTATTACAGACTAGGATGATTTCTTTCCCCACCAGCAAGACTTACACCATTCGTCCCGTCTCTATGCATTAGTTATGATGATCTTCCTTTTGTGCTATGGGCTGGGTTGGATGAGCTCCTTTTTTAAATTTGATCTATGCCTTCCTTTATTATGAAATCACATATTTCATCGTTAGGGTTGAGGTTAGGTTTTCTCAAACCCAATAACATTTCTGCTCCTTTCTTCTCTCTAGTCAATCCTCCGCTGTCAGTCTTCATGACACGGGTTTAAATCCATCGATCAAATTAAAACCCGCAGTGGAACTATTATGATATTACATGAACCACTAAAAACCGTTTTAAAAGTACGTTCGAAACATTTTTTATTGCTTTTCAGAGGTGGACGACTTCTCGCACTATCAATCAATAGGTTTATAGGAAGTTGTCTATTAACATATACGGTAAAGTGAAGAGAGGTCGTATGATCACATTATTAAAACACAAACATTAGATGCTCAAAACACAAGTTCTTAAAAGGCTTTTGACACCAACTTCAAAATACTTACTATGTTTGAGTTTAGCACTTGTTCAAAATGATATTGTCAGATACTTGTTATGTAGTCAACACAAGCAACGTACGTAGTAGGTTAGAGAGACACTCAGTTTATTAAATGTTGGATGTCAGACGCATGTCTTTGACTCATTAAAGTATATTCATTCCAAGAATATAATGCCAGTAATTCCTTGATTATGCCCTATCAAGTTCAAATCAGACTCTGTTTGCGTGACAAAGTAGCAAAACAAAATTGAAAGTATAAACAATTTAATAAACCTTTATTTTAACTTTGAGAACCCAAATACATTCCACTTTCGATTTGGCCGGGTCAGTGATAATTTTAGACACGACGAAAACAATTTCCCATAACGTATGTAAATACGTACTTTGTAAAAATCGTAAGATTTGTTTGCAATTTCCTGTCATTTGAAAGTTATTGCTTATCAACTGACTTCGTCGCAGTCTATGTTACTTATAATCATGGAATATTTTTGTACATCGTAAACTATCTTTAATTGTTTTTAGTTTTTAGATACGTTCCCTCTGGCCAATAATAAAAATGATTATTTTCGCGTTAAGTTTCATGGCAGTTATGAAAGTGCAGCACACTTATTCTGTATTCCTTCAAAAATTATTATTAATACTACGGATATTAATTGATTATGTAAACAAAAGTAATTATTGTGCAAATATTTAACAGCCCCATTTTTGCACCAACTTCCCGAGCAGCCGATGTAAAAAAGTAGTAGCGAAAAGTAGAAAGTTGGCCAAAAGGAAGAATAAATGTCTGCGAAAGCCAGAGCGAAGCAACTTTACAAGTCTTGACAGCTCAGCAGTCTGGTGGTCGTAGTAGCAAGACGAGTCTAACTACAACTGTGCGAAATTGAAGTCGGAGAAAGCAGTTGTTGTCACCAAGTTAGTAAAAGAAGAAAAAATTACTAGGTCGCTTGTTCAGAACGGCGGAAAGCAACCTATCTTTAAACCTAATAATGCATAGGGGAGTCCAAATCTTTGGTGAAATTAAAGGGTACCAAGTAATTTATTGCAAAAAGAAAGAACACTCAAGTGAGTAATATGTTAGGCTGTTGGAAACATGCAAAACTTCCATAATACTTTAACTCCTCTCTACGCTCGCCTTGCTCTCCTTTCCACCCAAGAAACACTTCTTTATATTACACCCTACCCATGTGCATATATACACGTACAATCATGCACTGTATTATTATTCATGCAACAATATATACATAATAATGTGCTCTAGGTTGAATATATCTATATAAGGTTTTTCCCAAACTACTCTCCTATAAGTCCATGCAAAGCGCATCTAAAAAGTCCAAACTGTGCTTGTGTGTGTATAGCCTACTTATTGTTAGAAACTTTTGGGAAGCAGACAAGGACGTATATACATTAATACTTGCAAACAGCAAGTGTGTGTCTGAAAAATGTTTGAAAGTTGTTCTTCTCGTGTATCACATCATAATCTGTATTGTTTTAGAAGTAACTAACAACCTCCATGATAATAATAAGACACTTGGCAAGTTTTGTTCTACTTAAGGGAACACTTTTTCTTCTATAGGAAACTTGAAAGTTACTAATAATAACCGAGGCAGACGATGAAATAAGAACAGTAGGATAAGTAGTAGTAGACGAGAAGACTGTGTGTTACTTTTACATGTTCTGGTCTCCTTAAGACACACACACACAGTACAAAAGTATGAAGAAAGAAATGTTTATGGGTTTTTGTGACACCTGCAATAAATCTTACACGAGGATTTAAATAACGTATTATATTATTGTTTTGGCCGACTCTGTCTTCCGTTAACTTCCTTTTTCTCTCATATTTCATTGGACTCTTGTGTAACTACATGTGAGTCAGTGTATGTATTTGTGTGTGTGCGTTTTGTTTGCTTTAACTTTATAAAATATGTTTAGTTTCCTCTTCGTTATCATCCTGTTCTCTATCTGTTTCATTGTCACATGTTACACACAAGGAAGGAAAAACGTGGTTTCCTTATTGCTCGACGTGTTTCTTTATATTGCTTGTTACTTTCACAGAGAAAGTCTTTTAGTAACTTCCTCTTTCTCTCTAAAAATACACACACACACGAGTTTTTCATAAAATAGAAATTGTCTTTTTCTTAGCTTTCTCTCCCTCGTCTCTTTAAAATATATTATTGTGAGTTTCAAGAAGAAACTCTTTTTATTCAAGTGTGTGTTGGACTTGAGAATTGCGCTTGCACACACACACACACTGTTCTCTACCACCACCATCGTAAGAAAGCATGCAGTCTATAGGAGGATGAGGAAGTGGAGGAATGTATGTACTGACACTCTCTCTAAGCTCTCAAGAGAGAGAGGTATCTCTTGGGAAATATATTTTTCTGAAGGTGACTGGCGTTTTGTATCTTCTTTTGTTGAGATACATGAAAAAGACGAAGACGCTCTCGTACTTTGTACTTGTGTGGACGAGTCGGGACTCACTCAGGCATTCTTCCTACTTTTTGTAGCTTTACAACTTTCTAGTTTCTGCTGCCATGTCTCGTCGTACCATCGTCGTCGTACATGTTGGATAAAGTCAACTCCAAATATATTTAGCCAACCTTTGGGGAATGTTGTGGCAGGCACAGGCAATGCAAGGCAAGACTGCATCGCTGCTGCTGCTGTGGTGTTAAAGTTGAAGGTATATAGAAAAGTGTGGAAGGAAACTTAAAGAAGGAACGTGTGTGTGAGAGAGTGGTGGGGGTGATGAGACAAAGTGAGACTATTTGTTAGGTAGTTAAAGGCATATTATATTATCCCCGTTGGTGTTTCATCTGAACATCTCCCCTCTCTTTTTGTTCGGATGATTATTCAATTACTTCTTTTCGTCTTGCACTTTGCACACAGCGGAGAGAGTTTAGTGAAAGGAAAGAAAGTTTTGGAGCTTAAGGTAAATAGAATCTCAGAGCAGCCAAAGATATTGTCAGTTTAGCTCCCACAATCAACTCAAACAAAAGGAGGGAGGAGGAAGGAAGGATAAAATGAACAGAGTTTTATAAATTGTTGTATAATGTGATGGAATGAAAAGGGGATGATGTTGGGTGTGTATACACACACTGAGCCAAGGTTAGAATGGAATGGAATAGAAGGATTATAATGGAGAAAGAACGGAAGAGAAAAGTAATTTTGTTCCTGTCTAATGGGGAAAGGGTGCAAGAAGGAACGTCTCCACGTGACGGTGATCATCAGGATGATGATGACAAGAAAAAGCAAATGGTAAAAGTTTACTCCACTTAGCTCTTTCAGGAGAGAGCAATGGGGCTTTCTCTGTTTATATACACACTTTGCTGGTGGATGATGTCCTCGTAATACTCAAATGAAACTACACCGGGATTTATATTTTCTATATCAAACTCAAAAGAAACTCGCTTACTTATTAACTCCTCGCTGTCTCAGCTTTTAGGACAAACTTTTCCTCAAAACTAAGGTAGGTGTTTATTTATTTTGAAGAGCTAATGATCAGGATATCATCATTCGCTTTCATAGCAGAGTATCGAGTATATTTTTTTAAACATAGTCGGACTAGAGCTTATTCTTTTCTTGCCATGCAGTAGCAAAGTAAGTTCCATCTTTGCACATCTTCCATTCTGCCATGTTGTCGTTGTTGCTTGTGAAGAATGCAAAATAATGGAATACAAAAAGAATACATAAGCTCTAAGCTCATTGGGTAGATTTTTGAGAACAGGAGACTTTCCAAACATTTCTATTGGAGTGGACGTGCAAATTCTGAAATTGTATTTAAAGGTTATGGAGAATGTTTTTATGAAAAGCGGAACGGAGATCGGAATAAGTATATAAACTTGCTTGTGGGTTTCCTCCTCCAAGGTTGATCTTGTTTTCTCCAAAATATAATATTTTAGGATGAACATATGAACATTGAACACACAATCTTAGCATAATGCGACGCACGAGACATTATACTAATATCTCGTAGTGTGTTGTGTCGCATTTTTCGCCATGAAAGGTTATTTTACGAATGCTCATCGTCATCAGCTTTATTTGCGATAATTCTCTATTAATATTAAAAGAACAGTTATACAAGCAAGTCTACTGATTGCTACTACGCGTGAGCGAGGCACAAAGCTAGGAAACATGTCCATCAATAATATCCTTAGAAGAAATAATATACTTTGTGGTTGAAAGTCCAGAAGAAATTGATTTACCAGGAAATACAGTACAGAATGCCAGAGAGCAATTACAGTTCTCGTGTGGAAATCTCTTGGTTTTTCTCTCTGTCATTACGAAATCTTGCTGAGAGATGAAAAACTCGTTTTGGCAGGTACAGCCAATCCAAAGTCAATCCTTCTCATCCTGACCAAGACTCTGGAATCTTTACCTGAAGTTACTGGAAGGTATTCCGTAGTTTCTTCACGGCACAGCACAATAAGCCTCCTCGGTGATGAAATTACACTTTCCCAGAACTTCACTACCTAAATACAATGGGAAAGTGCAATTAGGTGTTAGTTGTCACCCAAGTTGGTTTTCTGCACAGTATAGGCTTTAAACTACTTTAAAGTATAATTTCCAGTTTGTAAGTTTAACAATGAATTGATAGAATTTGTACAATTTAAAAATTGTTAATTTTATTTTAAGCCCACAATTGAAATCTGATAGTGCGGCTAGTGAGTTCGGAAGTAGAAATGACTTTTTGAGTTTAAAAGGAGTGATTTGCATAGATCAAGCCTTCGGAGACAGGAGTCCAGCTTAAAACGAAACAGCGCGATGTATTCTGAAAGCACCACCCCCAGATTCGTCAATTGGAATGTAAAGCCAACGTGAGTATCAAACATTCTCCTCACGAATGCCAGATAGATAACTCTCATTTTATCAAACCACCAAGAATAGCTCAATATTAAACATGCTATTTCTTTCGGTTTGCTTTGCTCTCTTCACGAATGAATGGACAAGCTGAATGGACTTGATCAGCGAATCAGCTCGGTAGAGTATTGATTTCAAAGCTGAATTGAGACCAAG
>Ga0194135_10000272_pt1 | contig 29839 bp, 28 predicted proteins | sample LitLau_LLRF_2013_FD_134024 | JGI IMG/M metagenome (GOLD analysis project Ga0194135, IMG submission 134024) | Freshwater sediment microbial communities in response to fracking from North America - Little Laurel Run_MetaG_LLRF_2013 (version 2) | ecosystem: Environmental > Aquatic > Freshwater >... | reverse complement strand
TGCCCACCAGGATCGGCCGCAGCAGATTGTCCACCAGGCCGATCACGAACACCCCGAACAGCCCCAGCACCACCCCTTGCCAGATCGCCCCGCTGACCAGGAAGTAGGCCGCCACCGGCGCCCAGACAATCCCCGCCCCCACCGCCGGCAACAGCGACAGAAAGGCCATCAACACCGCCCAGAGCAAGGCGCTGGGAATGTCCAGGAACCAGAAGATCAAGCCGCCCAGGGCGCCCTGGGTCACCGCCACCAGCACATTGCCCTTGACCGTGGCCCGCACCACCCGGTTGAACTTCAATTGCAGGCGGCGCTTCTGGTACTCGGCCAGGGGCACCGCGCCGCGGATCTTGCGTACCAGCTCGGCGCCATCGCGCAGACAGAAAAACAGCAGGTACAGCATGATGAAGAAACTCACCACGAACTCGAAGGTGCCCTGGCTGAAGCTGAAGGCCTGGGTCGCCAGGTACTGGCTGCCCTGCATCGCGCTCTTGACCACCTTGTCCTGCAAGCCCTTGAGCTCGCCCAGGCCAAAGCGGTCCAGCAGGTGCTGGAAGTACGGTGGCAGGCCGTGCTTGAACTGGGCCAGGTAGCCGGCGATATCCAGCTGGCCGCTTTCGATCTTCTTGTACAGCTCGGCCCCCTCCTGAACCAGCAGCACGCTGGTGATGATCACCGGCAGGATGGCGATCAGCAGGCAGATCAACAGCGTGCACAGGGCCGTGAGATTGCGCGGCCAGCCGAACTTCAATTGCAGGCGGCGCTGCAAGGGAGCAAAAACGATGCCCAGGATCACCGCCCAGAACAGCGCCCCGTAGAACGGCAGCAGAATCCAGATGAACGCCACCGTCACCAGCGCCAGTAACAGCAGCAGGCTTTTGTTTTGCAGGTTGTTTTGCTTCATGTCCGATCCAGGTCAGTCGACGCCCGATCGCGGCGTCCTGAGGGTTAGTCCGCAGCCGCGATGCCGAGTGCGTTTTTTCTGCGCCAGACATAGACCCAGATCAATGAATGCCCCGGCGCGCTGGCTTACCCTCGCGACCTTTTGCGACCGACAAGCCCCATGACGCTCCTCGCCAAACCCGAACTCCTGGCCCCCGCCGGCACCCTGAAGAACATGCGCTACGCCTTCGCCTACGGCGCCGATGCGGTGTACGCCGGCCAGCCGCGCTACAGCCTGCGGGTGCGCAACAACGAATTCGACCACGCCAACCTGGCCCTCGGCATCCAGGAGGCCCAGGCCCAGGGCAAGCGTTTCTACGTGGTGGTCAACATCGCCCCGCACAACGCCAAGCTCAAGACCTTCCTCAAGGACCTGCAACCGGTCATCGACATGGCCCCGGACGCGCTGATCATGTCCGACCCGGGCCTGATCATGCTGGTGCGCCGGCACTTCCCGCACATGCCGATCCACCTCTCGGTGCAGGCCAACACGGTGAACTGGGCCAGCGTCGAGTTCTGGCAGCAACAGGGGCTGACGCGGATCATCCTGTCCCGGGAACTGTCCCTGGAAGAGATCGAGGAAATCCGCCAGCAAGTACCGGCCATGGAGCTGGAAGTCTTCGTCCACGGCGCCCTGTGCATGGCCTATTCCGGACGCTGCCTGCTGTCGGGCTACATGAACAAGCGCGACGCCAACCAGGGCACCTGCACCAACGCCTGCCGCTGGAAATACAAGGCTGAGCAAGCCACCGAGAACGACCTGGGAGAAATCGTCCAGACCTTCCAGCCGGAGCCGACCCTGGGCCTGGGCGCGCCCACCGACCAGGTGTTCCTGCTGCAGGAAGCCAATCGCCCGGACGAGCTGATGCCGGCCTTCGAGGACGAGCACGGCACCTACATCATGAACGCCAAGAACCTGCGGGCGGTGCAGCACGTGGAGCGCCTGACCCGCATGGGCGTGCACTCGCTGAAGATCGAAGGCCGGACCAAGTCGCACTTCTACTGCGCGCGCACCACCCAGGTGTACCGCCGGGCCATCGACGACGCGGCGGCCGGGCGCGAGTTCGACCGCAGCCTGATGAACGACCTGGAGTCCCTGGCCCAGCGCGGCTACACCGAAGGCTTCCTGCGCCGCCATGTGCATGACGAGTACCAGAACTACCAGAACGGCAGCTCGGTCTCGGAGCGCCAGCAGTTCGTCGGCGAACTCACCGGCGAGCGCCGCGACCGCCTGGCCGAAGTCAAGGTCAAGAACCGCTTCGCCGTGGGCGATCACATGGAACTGATGACCCCCAAGGGCAACTTCCACTTCGATCTGCACGAACTGCAGAACGCCAAGGGCGAAGCCATCGACGTGGCCCCGGGGGATGGCCACACCGTGTACCTGCCGATTCCGGATCAGGTCGACCTGCGCTTCGCCCTGCTGATGCGCGACATCAGCGCCTGACTCGGCGCACGGACCGCGCCTTGTAGCCACGGCAGCGCTGGCGATGCCTGGCCCGCCCGACAAGGCCGCTGGGGCCTTTTCCGGGCCTTGCGGCCCAGGCTGCGGCTACAGCGGGGCCCCTCAGATACGGAACTGCCCCACCAACCGGCCCAGGCGCTGGCCCAGGTCCGCCAGGCTGCGGGAGGTCTGGGCCCCGCGCTGGGTTTCATCGGCGACGCTGTCCACCGCCACGGCGATCTGGTGCACGCTGCGGTTGATCTCCTCGGCCACCGCGGTCTGCTCTTCGGCGGCGCTGGCAATCTGCGCGTTCATCGAATTGATGGTGCCGATCAGCTGGGCCATGGTGTCCAGCGACGCCCCGGCTTCATTGGCTTTCACCGAGGTGCCGTCGCCGGCGTCGCTGGAGCGGCGCATGGCGTCCACCGCCACCCGGGTGCCCTGCTGCAGACGGTCGATCATGCCCTGGATTTCCTGAGTGCTCTGCTGGGTGCGGCTGGCCAGGGCGCGGACCTCGTCGGCGACCACGGCAAAACCGCGCCCGGCCTCCCCGGCCCGGGCCGCTTCGATGGCGGCGTTGAGCGCCAGCAGGTTGGTCTGTTCGGCAATCGAACGGATCACGTCCAGCACGCTGACAATCGACGACACGTCCTGCTGCAGGCTGTCCAGGGAGGTGCCGCTGTTGCGGATATCGCTGACCAGGGAGTGGATCTGCTGGATGCTGCCGTCCACCACGCGCTTGGCCGCCTGGCCTTCTTCATCGGTCTGTTGCGCGGCCACCGCCGCGCCCTGGGCACTGCGCGCCACTTCCTGGGCCGCCGAAGACATTTCATTGATCGCCGTGGCCACCTGATCGGTCTCGTGGCGCTGGCGCTCCATGGCCTGCTCGGAGCGGTGCGCCTGATCCGAGACCTGGGTCACCAGCTCGGTGAGCTGCCCGGTCATCTCGGTGATCTGCCGCACCAGGCTGTGGATCTTGTCGACAAAGCGGTTGAACGAACCGGCCAACTGCCCCAGTTCGTCCTGGCTGGTGATCGCCAGGCGCCGGGTCAGGTCGCCTTCACCGGCGGCGATGTCATCGAGGTTGGCCTTCACCAGGTTCAGCGGCCGCAACATGGTGTTGGCCACCAGAATGCCCAGGCCCGCGATCACCAGCAGCACCACCGCGGCGATCCCGAGAATGCTCAGGACCATGCCTTCCATGCGCTGGTTGACGCTGTTCTCGACCGCCGCCACCTGAGCATCGATGCCGTCGAGGTTGACCGAGGTGCCCAGCACCATGTCCCACTTGGGCAGGTATTCGGTGTAGCCCAGCTTGGGCACCAGCACGTCGCTGCCCGGCTGGGTCGAGCTGTATTGCACGTAGTGACTGCCGTCCTTGCCGACCCGCACCAGCTCACGGTTGACGTAGACCCCGTTGGGGTCGCGGTTGTCCTTGAAGCTCTTGCCCACGCCATCGGCGCTATTGCCCTTGAACAGGCGCACGGTTTCGGAGTCGTAGCCGAAGAAGTAGCCGTCCTTGCCGTAGCTGATGTTCGACAGCAGCTTGACCACCTCGGCCCGGGCCGCCTGATCCCCGGGTGCCGCGGCGTCGTACAGCGGCTTGACCGTGTTCAAGGCCACTTCGACATAGCTCTGCAGCGTGGCCTTGGCCTCGCCCAGCAAGCGCTGACGGGTTTCCTCGACTTCTTTCTGCGCCTGCTGGCGCAGCATGAATACCGTGCTCAGGCTGATCACCAGGGCAAACAACAGCACCGGGAGGACTGCCAGGGACAGGACTTTGGCCTTCAGGCTCAAGCGCATAGGGGGCTCACTCTTGGTTTTTTATTGGCGTGATAACCGCGTTAACGGCACGCCACCGCAAAAGTTGAGCCTGAACCCGCAGGAGCCGGCTTGCCGGCGAAGAGGCCCTTGAACCTTGCACCGACCTTGTCGACGCCTTCGCTGGCAAGCCATCTCCTGCGACAACCCCCGGCTTCTAGGAGAGCGAGAGAATCAGAGGACCATGGCCGCCACCCAGCCAAAGGCCAGCAGCGGCAGGTTGTAGTGCAGGAAGGTCGGGACCACGGTGTCCCAGATATGGTGGTGCTGGCCATCGATGTTCAGGCCCGAGGTCGGCCCCAGGGTCGAGTCCGAGGCCGGCGAGCCCGCGTCCCCCAGCGCCCCGGCGGTGCCGACGATGCAGACGATCGCCAGCGGGCTGAAGCCCAGTTGCACACACAGCGGCACGAAGATCGCCGCGAGGATCGGCACCGTGGAAAACGACGAGCCGATGCCCATGGTCACCAGCAGCCCCACCAGCAGCATCAGCAAGGCGCCCACGCCCTTGCTGTGACCGATCCACGCCGCCGAGGCCTGGACCAGCGAGTTGACCTCGCCGGTGGCCTTCATCACTTCGGCAAAGCCCGAGGCGGCGATCATGATGAAGCCGATCATGGCCATCATCTTCATGCCTTCGGTGAACAGCTCGTCCGTCTCGCGCCAGCGCACGATGCCCGACACCGAGAAAATCAGAAACCCGCACAAGGCGCCGATAATCATCGAGTCCAGCAGCAACTGGATGACGAACGCAGCGACGATGGCCGCCCCCGCCACCAGCAGGGTCCGCGGGTTGTACTGCACCGCCACCTGCTCGACTTTCTCGATCCGGTCCAGGTCATACACGCGCTTCTTGCGGTAGCTGACAAAGGCCAGCAACAAGCCGCAAAGCATGCCCAGGGCGGGAATGCCCATGGCGTGGGTGACGTTGATCTGGCTGACGTCGACCCCGCCGCGGGCCACGTTGGCCAGGAGGATCTCGTTGAGGAAGATGTTGCCGAAGCCCACCGGCAGGAACATGTAGGGGGTAATCAGGCCGAAGGTGATGACGCAGGCGATCAGCCGCCGGTCCAGTTGCAACTTGGTCAGCACATACAGCAGCGGCGGCACCAGCAGCGGAATAAAGGCAATGTGGATCGGCAGGATGTTCTGCGAGGCAATCGCCACCACCCACAGCAGGCCGATCAGCAGCCACTTGACCTGGCCGCCGCCGTGGGCGTCCTGGCGATCCACCAGCAGCAAGATCCTGTCCGCCAGGGCGTGGGCCAGCCCGGATTTGGCGATGGCCACGGCGAACGCGCCGAGCAAGGCGTAGGACAAGGCCACGGTGGCGCCACCGCCCAGGCCGCTGTTGAACGCCTTGAGCGTGGCCTCGATCCCCAGGCCGCCGGTCAGGCCGCCCACCAGCGCGCCAACGATCAGGGCGATCACTACATGCACGCGGGACAGGCTGAGCACCAACATCACGCCAACCGCGGCAATTACTGCGTTAATCATCGTTACCTCATTACTGCACCAGCAAAAATGGCGCAAAAGCCTGTGACCGACCGGAAGGCAGCGGGCTGCCGACATCGAAATGAAAGGGGTTCTTATTAGGGGGGCGCACTTTGCAGCAGCCGACCCGGCTTGTCAAAACCCCGCCCCCGCCCCCCGTAGGAGCGAGCTGGCTCGCCAAGCCCCCAAGACCGACCCTACCCGTGACCAGGGAGCTTGCTCGCGTCGGGCTGCACAGCAGCCCGAGAGCCTCACGGCTTATTTCGAACAAGCGTTTAAAGAACACCGTTGGTCGGCCGCTACAGTGCAAAGTCTCAGATATTTATCGAATAAAGGACGTCTCCATGTCGCTCAGACAACTTTCCATCCAATGGAAGATCACCCTGCTGGCCGGACTCTGCCTGTTGGGCATCGTCTCGCTGTTGGTGGGGCTTTCGCTGTATCGCATGGAGCACAGCTCCGAGCTGGTCAAGGCCTCGAGCATGGAGATGCTCAACGAAGCCGCCCAGGCGCGGATCGAGGCCCAGGGTGAAGTCCAGGCGCTGGGCATTCGCCAGCAGTTCATGGACGCCTACCAGTACGGCCACGGGTTCTCGCGCCAGGTGTTGTTCCTTCGCGAACAGGCGGAAAAGCGCTTTCTCGATGCCTTCGACCTGCGCGAGGACCTGACCCGCCAGGTCAAGTCGGCGCTGCAGGCCAACCCCGACCTGCTGGGCCTGTCCCTGGTGTTCGAAGCCAACGCCCTGGATGGCAAGGACGAGTTGTTCAGCGGCCAGGGCGAGCTGGGCAGCAACGAAAAGGGCCGCTTTGCCCTGTACTGGTCCCAGCCCACCCCAGGCAAGCTGACCTCCATGGCGCTGCCGGAAAGCGACATGAGCGACACCCGCAGCGGCCCCAGCGGCGAACCGGCCAATGCCTGGTTCACCTGCCCACGCAGCACCCTCAAGCCCTGCGTGATCGAACCCTACTTCTATGACATCGACGGCCAGAAGGTGCTGATGACCAGCATCGTCTTCCCGCTGATGGTCAACGGCAAAGTCATCGCCTCGCTGTCGGTGGACATCAACCTCAACAGCCTGCAGGCCGTCAGCCGCAATGCCAGCCAGAAGCTCTACGCCGGCCAGACCAGCGTCAGCATCATTAGCCCGGTGGGCCTGCTGGCCGGCTACAGCCCGGATGCCGGCAAGCTCAGCCAGCGCCTGGACAGCGTCGACAGCCTCAACGGCGCCGAACTGATCCGCCAGCTGGCCAACAGCACCCAGACCCACAGCCTGCACAGCAACCATGAGCTCAAGGTGCTCGCGCCCTTTACCCCGATCCCCGGCGGCAAGCCCTGGGGCGTGCTGCTGGACGTGCCGGAGAGCGTCCTGGTGGGCCCGGCCGAAACCCTGAAAAACGAGCTGGACGCCGGCAACCGCAGCGGCACCCTGATGGAGCTGGGCCTGGGCCTGCTGGCCGCCGTGGTCGGCCTGCTGCTGGTGTGGCTGATGGCCCGCAGCGTGACCCGGCCGATCCTCGGCGTGGCCCAGATGCTCGAAGACATTGCCAGCGGCGAAGGCGATCTGACCCGGCGCCTGGCCTACGACAAGCAGGACGAGCTGGGCCAGCTGGCCGGCTGGTTCAACCGTTTCCTCGACAAGCTGCAACCGATCATTGCCGAAGTGAAACGCTCGGTGCAGGACGCCCGCGGCACCGCCGACCAGTCATCGGCCATCGCCACCCAGACCAGCGCCGGCATGGAACAGCAGTATCGCCAGGTGGATCAGGTGGCCACCGCCTCCCACGAAATGAGCGCCACCGCCCAGGACGTGGCCCGCAGCGCGGCCCAGGCCGCCCAGGCGGCGCGGGACGCCGACCAGGCCACGCAACAGGGCCTGACGGTGATCGACCGCACCACCCGCAGCATCGACCAGCTGGCCGCCGACATGAGCGCCGCCATGACCCAGGTCGAAGGCCTGGCCGCCAACAGCGAACAGATCGGCACGGTACTGGAAGTGATCCGCTCGATTGCCGAGCAGACCAACCTGCTGGCCCTCAACGCCGCCATCGAAGCGGCCCGGGCCGGGGAAGCCGGGCGCGGTTTCGCGGTGGTCGCCGACGAAGTGCGCAACCTGGCCCAGCGCACCCAGGAATCGGTGGAGGAAACCCGCCAGGTGATCGAGCAACTGCAGACCGGCACCCGGGATGTGGTGGGTTCGATGAACAACAGCCATCGCCAGGCCCAGGGCAGCGTCGAGCAGGTGGGTCAAGCCGTGACCGCCCTGCGCCAGATCGGCGATGCGGTGACGGTGATCAGCGACATGAACCTGCAGATCGCCAGCGCCGCCGAACAGCAGAGCGCGGTGGCCGAAGAGATCAACAGCAACGTGGCGACCATTCGCGATGTCACCGAGTCGCTGTCGGAACAGGCCAATGAATCGGCGCGGGTCAGCCAGTCCCTCAACAGTCTGGCCAATCAGCAACAGAGCCTGATGGACCAGTTCCGCGTCTGACCTGTAGCCGCTGCCGCAGACTGCGATAGCCACCCTTGAGGACGCCAAAGGCCCTTCGGGCCTTGTCGCAGCCTCGCCGTGGCTCGGCAGCGGCTACAGGCTGCGAACGGTCTGGGCGGCACTGCGTTGCGGGGACGCAAAGTTCCAGAGGGCGTCAGGGTTCTACGGTTGATCGACCGCCGCCACGGGCGCCGAACCTAGCGCCCGGCGGGTTCAGCGCTTGGGCAGCTCGATCTCCACCCGCAAGCCGCCCCACTCGCTGTCCCCCAGGCTCAGGGTGCCGCCGCAGGCGTCGACAATGTCGCGCACGATGCCCAGGCCCAACCCGTGGCCATGGGTCTGTTCATCCAGCCGTGCGCCGCGACTGAACACCTCGCTACGCCGCGCTTCGGGAATGCCCGGGCCGTCGTCCTCCACCCGCAGGCAAAAGCCCTGCGGCCGCTCCTCGACGCTCAGGCGCACCTGGGCATCGGCCCATTTGCAGGCGTTGTCCAGCAGATTGCCCAGCAGCTCCAGCAGGTCTTCCCGGTCCCAGGGCAGGCGCAGCCCCGGTGGCGCCTGGTAACTCAAGTCCAGGTGCTGGCCATGGATCATGTTCAAGGTCGCCAGCAAGCCCGGCAGTTCGGCATCGCATTCGAACAGCACCCCGGGCAGTGCATCCCCCGCCAGCCGCGCGCGGTTGAGTTCGCGATTGAGGCGTTGCTGCACTTGCTGCAATTGCTCCAGCAGCACCCTGCGCACCTCGGGGTGGCCCTCAAGCTTGGGCCCCGACGCCAGACTCAGGAGTACCGCCAGCGGGGTTTTCAAGGCGTGGCCAAGGTTGCCCAGGGCGTTGCGCGAGCGGTTCAGGCTGTCCTCGGTGTGGGCCAGCAAATGGTTGATCTGCGCCACCAACGGCTCCAGCTCCAGCGGCACCTGGGCGTCCAGCTGCGAGCGCTGGCCCTGCTGCAACTGGGCGATCTGCTCACGGGCGGTTTCCAGGGGACGCAGGGCCCGGCGCACGGTCATGCGCTGCAGCAGCAGGATCAGCAGCAACCCCGCCAGCCCCAGGCCAAGACCGACCTGACGCATGCGCTGGAAGCTCTCGCGCACCGGGGTGTAGTCCTGGGCCACGCTGATCGAGATCGATTGCCCGAGGCGCTTGTAGTCACTGCGCAGCACCAGCAGTTGCTGGCCTTCCGGCCCCAGTTGCAGGTCGCTTTGCAGGCCGGCGCGCTGCAGCTGCGGCAGCTCCTGATCCCACAGGGAACGGGAACGCCAATGCACGTCGGCAAAATCGATACGGAAGTAATGCCCGGAAAAGGGCCGTTGATAGGCCGGCGACAGGCGCCGCTCGTCCAGTTGCAAACCTTGCGGGCCCCGGACCAGCGCCAGCAGCAGGCTCTCGCTGTCTTCCCGCAGCCCGGCCTCCAGGTAACGCTGCAGGCCCACTTCGAACAGCCAGAGGCTGGTCTGGGCCAGCACCAGGCCGACCACCAGCATCACCGTGATCAGGCCCAGGCTCAGGCGCCGCTGGATCGACCTCACGAATCAGTCCCGCCGAACAGGTAGCCCTGGCCGCGGCGGGTTTCGATCACCTCGCGGCCCAGCTTGCGCCGCAGGTGGTTGACGTGGACTTCAAGGACGTTGGAATCACGCTCGGTTTCACCGTCGTAGAGGTGTTCGGCCAGGTGGCTTTTGGACAGGATCTGCTGCGGGTGCAGCATGAAATAGCGCAGCAGGCGGAACTCGGCGGCGGTCAGCAGCACGTCCTGGCCGTCGCGGACCACGCATTGCCGGCCTTCATCCAGATGCAGCCCGGCGGCTTGCAAGGTTTGCTGGTTGGCCTGGCCGTGGGAACGCCGCAGCAGGGCCTGGACCCGCAGGTGCAACTCCTCGGGATGAAAGGGTTTGCTCAGGTAATCGTCGGCGCCAGCCTTGAGCCCCTCGATGCGCTCGGCCCAGGAACCGCGGGCGGTGAGCACCAGCACCGGGGTCGCCAGCCCGTCCGCGCGCCACTGGCGCAACACGTCCAGGCCCGGCACCCCGGGCAGGCCGAGGTCGAGAATGATCAGGTCGTAGGGTTCGCTGGCGCCCTGGTACAGCGCGTCGCGGCCGTCGGCCAGCCAGTCCACGGCATAGCCCTGGAGTTTCAGGCCTTCGAGCAGTTCATCGGCCAGGGGTACATGGTCTTCCACCACAAGCAGGCGCATCAGTCGTCTTCCTCATCTTTCAACAGGCGCCCGGTGGCGGCGTCCAGGTCCAGCTCGCGGACCACGCCGTCCACGGTCAACAGCTCGACCTCATAAATGTACAGATCATGTTTTTCCTCCAGCTCGGCTTCCAGCAGCCGGGCCCCGGGGTAACGGTCCAGGGCCTGCTTGAGCAGTTGCTCCAGGGGCAGGATCACCCCCCGCTGCCGCAGGCGCAGGGCCTCGTCCTGGTCCAGGTCGCGGGCCATGGCCAGGGAGCAGAACAGCAGCGCCAGGGCGGCGCAGCTGCCGGCGATGCGCAGAGTCCGGTTCATTAAGTGTCCTGATGATCCTTGAGAACCTGGCCGCTCACCGCGTCCAGTTCCAGGTCCCATTCCAGTCCCTGCGGGTCGCGCAGCTCAACCTGGTAGATGTACTTGCCGTACTCCTCTTCCAGCTCGGTTTCACTGATGCTCGCCCCAGGATGCCGGGACAGGGCCGTGGCATTGAGTGTTTCAAAGGACACAATGGTACCAGCGTCGCGCAGCCGCAGGGCTTCGTCCGGGCCCAGATCGCGGGCATGGGCCAGGCTGGCGACCAGGCTGGTGGTCAGAGCGATGAGGCTGGCGCTGAACAGCGCGGTCAGGGTTTTCATGGCGGTTCTCCAAAGTCGCAGGCCAAAAAGCCGATGCCGCCGACGATACCCAAGGCAACTTAATTGAAACTGAATCGCCAGCATGGCCCTGACAGAACTTTCACTCGGCCCCCGGCGCCCGGGTTCTCTATACTCGGCGGCTGATTCAAGAGTGAGCCCGGTATGACCGCCATCCATATCAAGTTTCCCGCCCTGACCCTCAAGGCCGGCCCCCGCGCCCTGGCCCGCATCCGCCGCCAAGGCCTGCACGCCGGCGAAGTCGGCACCTTGCCGGGCGCCGCCGGCGGCCCCAAGGCTTTGGGCATTCAGGGCCTGGACCTGGCGCTGTTCGGTGAATGGCTGCCCGCCGCGCCCCGCGAGCGCTCGCTGATCGGCGCCTCGGTGGGTTCCTGGCGCTTTGCCAGCGCCTGCCTGCCGGACGCCGCCGAGGGCATCCGCCGCCTGGGCCAGCTGTACAACGCCCAGACTTTCGCCAAGGGCGTGAGCATGGCGCAGATCAGCCAGAGCTCGCAGCGCATGCTCGATGACCTGCTCGATGGCCGCGACGCGTCGATCCTCGACAACCCTCACTACCGACTGAACATCATGGTGGTCAAAAGCCACGGCCTGCTGGCGGACGATCATCGCGGGCGCCTTGGCCTGGGCCTGTCCTCGGTGATCGCCGACAACCTGCGGGGCCGCGCGCGGCTGTCGCGGCACTTCGAGCGCCTGGTGCTGCACGACCCACGCCTGGCCCCGCCGCTGCAGGCCCTGGAGGACTTCCCCTCGCGCTTCGTGCCCCTGGATCGCGGCAACCTGCGCCAGGCGCTGCTGGCCTCGGGCTCGATCCCCATGGTCATGCAGGGCGTGCGCGAACTGCCCGGCGCCGGGGCCGGCACCTTCCGCGACGGCGGCCTGCTGGACTACCACCTGGACCTGCCCTACAGCGGCAGCGACATCGTGCTCTACCCGCACTTCACCGACCGGGTGATCCCCGGCTGGTTCGACAAGACCCTGCCCTGGCGCCGCGCCAGCCCCGAACGCCTGCGCGACGTCCTGCTACTGGCGCCGTCGAAGGAATACCTGGCGCGCCTGCCCTACGGCAAGCTGCCGGACCGCAACGACTTCAAGCGCTTCATGGGCGATGACGCCGGCCGGCAGAAATACTGGCGCAGCGCCATGGACGAAAGCCGGCGCCTGGGCGACGAATTCCTCGAACTGGCGGCGCAGAACCGCCTGGGCGAGCGCCTGCAAAGCCTGTGAATCCGCCCCGGGCTGTGCATTGACCCTTTAGTCAGGGTTTTTCCGCAGCCTGGGAGCCAAGCTGATAAACTCGCCGCCTGCCTCAACTCGCCCGCGGGCGACGCCACCTGACAGAGCTGACCGACACTGTGGAAATCTTCAAAGAATTTACCTTCGAATCCGCCCATCGCCTGCCCTTCGTGCCCGAGGGCCACAAGTGCGGCCGCCTGCACGGCCACTCGTTCAAGGTGGCAATCCACCTCAGTGGCGAGGTTGACGCGCACACCGGCTGGATCCGCGACTTCTCGGAAATCAAGGCGATCTTCAAGCCGCTCTACGAGCGCCTGGACCACAACTACCTGAACGACATCCCCGGCCTGGAAAACCCCACCAGCGAAGTCCTGGCCAAGTGGATCTGGAACGAGCTCAAGCCGTTGCTGCCGGAGCTGAGCGCGATCCGCATCCACGAAACCTGCACCAGCGGCTGCATCTATCGCGGCGAATAAGCCGTGCCATGTGCCGGTGGCAAGGGAGCTGGCTGGCGCTGCGGCGCGTAGCGGTCGTAAGGCCTGAGTCCGTGATCCGCCTGGAGCACCGCGTTTACCGCCTTTGGGGGGGCGCTGCCCCCCAGCGCGAGCATGCTCCCTCGCCACAGAAGAGATCCAGCTGCCCATGAGCCCACGTATCTACCTCGCCGGTTTCGATGTGTTCCGTAGCGACGCCCTGGCCCATGGCAAGTACCTCAAGCAACTGTGCAGCGCCCAGGGCCTGCACGGTCTGTTCCCCCTGGATCACCAGGCGCCGCAGCACCTATCGCCAGAAGCCTGCGCGCAGTGGATCTGCCAGCAGAACCTGGCCATGATCCGCGACTGCGACGCTCTGCTGGCCAACCTCAACGACTTTCGCGGCCTGGAGCCGGACTCCGGCACGGCCTTCGAAGTGGGCGTGGCCATCGCCCTGGGCAAGCCGGTGTGGGCCTACTTCAGCGGCCCCGCGACCCTGCGCCAGCAGGTGCCCCATGACGCCCAGGGCCGCGACGCCCAGGGTTTTGCGGTGGAAGACTTCAACCTGCCGCGCAACCTGATGCTGGCCTGCACCTGGAGCGGTCGCAGCACCTGTGTGGAAACAGCCATCCGTGACCTCGGGCACTGGTTGAACGCAACCCCTGCGGCCCACTGAAGATAACCAGCAGCGTCACTTTCTGCCGGAAACGACCCCATCGGACAAAAGCCTTGTTTTGTCGCGAAGGCCGATGTTATGTTTCTAACACGAATTACAAAAATGAAATTCAGATAACATTTTCCGCGAAGCCCTGGCGAGATGGTCATGGACAAGAACAGTTTCCAAGTCACCCTGGAACAGCAGTTTGCAAGCCTGACGCCCACCGGCAAGCGCATCGCCACCTACCTGCTGGCCAACCTCCAGCAATTGCCCTTCGAAACCGCCGACAGCATCGCCCAGCAAGCCGGCACCACCGGCATTTCCGTGGGGCGCTTCCTGCGCTCGCTGGGCTACCGCAACCTGGATGACGTCAAGCAAGGCCTGCGCGGCGATGCCCCGGCCTCCTGGCTGATCACCGACCGGCTCGGCGCGTTTCGCAGCGAGGCGCATCAGGACGACGCCCTGGAGCGCTCGATGCACCGCGAGATCGAGGCCATCCAGCACGTCTACGGCCTGGCCCGCAGCCAGGTGTTCGCCGACATCGTGCGGCAGATCGTCGAGGCCGACGCGGTGTTCATCATCGGCATCCAGTCGACCCGGGGCATCCTCAACGCCTTCCACAGCCACCTGGAATACATCCGGCCCAAGGTCTACTACGTCGACGGCCTGTCGGGTATCTACGCGGAAACCCTGAACTCGGGCTTCGCCAAGCCCTACGCGATCATTTCCGACTTTCGCGCCTACTCCGCCATCACCCAGACCTTCTGCGAAGTGGCCAACGCCAACGCCCTGCCCCTGGCCCTGGTCACCGACCTGCAGTGCCCCTGGGCCCGGGACTACCCGCTGGACCTGCTGCAACTGAAAACCGATGTCGGCCAGTTCTGGGATTCCCTGGCGCCGCTGACCTGCCTGTTCAACCTGATGGTGTCCGCCGTGGCCGAGGGCTATGGCGAGCGCCTGGATGAGCGCCTGGCGAAGAACCGAGCGTTGCAGGAAGCCTTCGGCCAGTTCGAATCCTGACCTTCAAGCGTGCCCCAAGATGGAGTGAGTGAGTGAACAACAGCCCCCTTGTCGAAATCGACGCCCAGCGCCACCAACTGGAAATCGACCTGGTCTACGCCAGCGCCGACAACCTGGCCGGCCAGGTGATCTACCGCAACGCCCGCTGCCTGCTGCACAAGGACGCCGCAGCCTGCCTGTACAAGGCCAGCCAGCTGGCGCGCATGGCCGGCCTGGGCCTGCGCATCTACGACGCCTATCGCCCGGCCTACGCCCAGCAACTGCTGTGGCAGGCCCTGCCCAACCCGGACTACGTGCGCGATCCGCGCCTGGGCTCGCACCACACCCGGGGCGTGGCCGTGGACCTGACCCTGGTGGATGAATCTGGCCAACCGCTGGACATGGGCACCGCCTTCGATGCCATGGAGCCCAAGTCGCACCAGTTCTACCGCGACCTGCCGCCCCAGGTGCAGCGCAATCGCCTGATGCTGCTGGGGATCATGCTCAGCGCCGGCTTCGAGGCGATCCCCACCGAGTGGTGGCACTACGAGTTGCCCAACGCCGAGGACTTTCCCCTGATCCAGGAGCACGACCAGCCCTTCGAACACTGATCTCCCGTTCCCCAACCGGCCACAACAACAGGCAGCCCACTGCCCCAAGCCGGTCGTACTGCAATACCGCTTCAGCTCCAACTGCCCGGTTATAGCTTTTATAAAAAACCTGACGAACTTCCCAACATCGAATGATCAAGGAAACCGGCATGACCCCCAATCTGCGCAATAACCCTGATGTGCGTCTGTCCACCCGTGTCGCCCTGTCGCTGCTGTGCGCCGCCCTGAGCCTGGGCACCTGGCAGGCGGCCAGCGCCGCCGCGCCCAAGGACACCCTGATGATCGGCAAGGCCGCCGACCCGCAGACCCTCGACCCGGCCGTGACCATCGACAACAACGACTGGGCCGTGACCTACCCGGCCTACCAGAAGCTGGTGACCTACAAGGTCGAGAACGGCAAGGGCAGCACCGAAGTCCAGGGCGACCTGGCCGAGAGCTGGAGCACCTCCGCCGACAACCTGACCTGGGACTTCAAGCTCAAGCCCGGCAACAAGTTCGACGACGGCAAGCCGGTGGACGCCGCGGCAGTGAAGTTCTCCTTCGACCGCCTGATGCAGCTCAAGCAAGGCCCGTCCGGAGCCTTCCCGGATGACATGAGCGTGGCCGTGGTCGACCCGCTGACCGTGCGCTTCACCCTGAAGAAACCCTACGCGCCCTTCCTCTACACCCTGGCCCACAACGGCGGCGGCATCATCAACCCGGACGTGGCCAACAAGGGCGAGGACGTCAACGCCTACCTCTCGACCCACACCGCCGGCTCCGGGGCCTTCCGCCTGAGCAACTGGCAGAAGGGCCAGGCGCTGACGCTGGAGCCCAACAGCTACTACGCCGGCCCCAAGCCAAGCCTGAACAAGGTGGTGATCAAGATCATCAGCGAGGCCTCGGTGCGCCGCCTGCAACTGGAACGCGGCGACCTGGACATCATCGAGGACATGCCCGAAGACCAGCTCGGCACCCTGGCCGGCAAATCCGGGGTGGTGATCCAGACCTTCCCCTCGCTGCGGGTCAACTACCTGTACCTGAACAACCAGCGTGCGCCCCTGGACAACGTCGAGGCGCGCCAGGCGCTGGTCCAGGCCATCGACTACAAAGGCATCGTCGACGGCATCCTCAAGGGCCAGGCCAAGCTGATGAACGGGCCGATCCCCGACGGCATGTGGGCCCACGACCCGAGCCTGCCGCTGATGCAGCAGAACCTCGACGGCGCCAAGGCCAGCCTGGCCAAGGTCCCGCAGAAGATCAGCAACCTGACCTACCTGTACTCGGACAAGGACGCCAACTGGGAGTCCATCGGCCTGACCCTGCAAGCGGGCCTGGCGCCCCTGGGCATCAACCTGAAGATGGAAAAACTGGCCAACGCCACCATGCGTGAACGGGTCGGCAAGGGTGACTACGACGTGGCCATCGGCTCCTGGAGCCCGGACTTCGCCGACCCCTACATGTTCATGAACTTCTGGTTCGACTCCAGCCTGCAAGGCCTGCCGGGCAACCGCTCGTTCTACAGCAACCCGGAAGTGGACAGCCTGATCCGCGAGGCGGCGGCCACCAACGACACCGCCCAGCGCATCGAGCTGTACCAGAAGGCGCAGAAGATCGTCCTCAAGGACAACGTCTACGCCTACCTGTACCAGAAGAACTACAGCCTGCCGATGCGTGATTCGGTGAAGGGCTACGTGTTCCATCCGATGCTGGAACAGGTGTTCAACATCGCCGAAATCAGCAAGTAGGACCGGCCCTGCAATCCCCGTCGCCAGCCCCTGAACCGGGCCGGCGCCGGGTGGCCGTGTCCCCGCTGCGGGGCCGTTATGGCCCCTGCCGTTCGTCAAGCGTTAACGAGGTTGCCTCATGGCCTTCCTGAATATGTTGCGCAAACGCCTGCTCGGCCTGTTGCTGGTCGTGATCGGGGTTTCGCTGATTACCTTCACCATCTCGCACCTGATTCCCGGTGACCCGGCGCGGCTGATCGCCGGCGACCGGGCCAGCGATGCGATCGTGCAGAACATCCGCCACCAGCTGGGCCTGGACCTGCCGCTGTACCAGCAATACGGGCGCTACATGCTCGACCTGCTGCACGGCGACCTGGGCACTTCGATCCGCACCAGCCGCCCGGTGCTGGAGGACCTGCAAGCGTTCTTCCCGGCGACCCTGGAGCTGGCCCTGGCCGCCCTGCTGCTGTCGGTGCTGGTGGGCGTGCCGCTGGGGGTGCTGTCGGCGGTCTACCACAACCGCTTTATCGACCAGATCGCCCGCACCCTGGCGGTCACCGGGATTTCCACCCCGGCGTTCTGGCTGGGCCTGGGGCTGATCCTGCTGTTCTACGGCAACTTGGGCTGGCTGCCCGGCAGCGGGCGCCTGGATGAAGGCCTGGAGCCGCCGCCAACCATCAGCGGCTTCTACCTGATCGACTCGCTGCTGGCCGGGGATATCCCGCTGTTTTTCAATGCCCTGCAGCACCTGATCCTGCCCGCCGTGACCCTGGGTTTCGTCAACCTCGGGGTGGTGGCGCGGCAGATCCGCTCGGCCATGCTCGACCAGCTCGGCGAGGACTACATCCGCACCGCCCGGGCCTACGGCCTGTCGCGCTGGGCGGTGATCCTGCGCCACGCCCTGCCCAACGCCCTGATCCCCTCGGTGACGGTACTCGGCCTGACCCTGGGCGATCTGCTGTACGGCGCGGTGCTGACCGAGACGGTGTTCGCCTGGCCGGGCATGGGCGCCTACGTGGTGAAGTCGATCCAGGCCCTGGATTTCCCGGCGCTGATGGGCTTCGCAATCCTGGTGTCGTTCATTTATGTGCTGCTGAACATGGCGATCGACCTGTTGTACCGGGTGATCGACCCGCGCATTGGCGAGGTAAGTTGAGATGTCCGCTCCCTTGATCGTTCCCCTGCCACAACCCACCGCCCAGGCCAGCGGCTGGCGCAGCCGCCTGGCCTACCTGGGCTACCGCGTGCGGCAAAGCCCGCTGACCATCGCCGGGCTGTGCATGACCCTGCTGGTGCTGTTGTGCATGGCCTTTGCCCCCTGGCTGTCGAGCCATGACCCCAATGCCCTGAACCTGGCCCAGCGCCTGGCCGCCCCCAGCGCCGCCCACTGGTTCGGCACCGACGAAGTCGGCCGCGACCTGTTCAGCCGGGTGCTCCACGGCAGCCGCCAGTCGGTGGGCGTGGGCCTGTTCGTGGCCTTCGCCTCGTGCCTGGCCGGGGGCCTGTTGGGCTGCCTGTCGGGAATCATCGGCGGGCGCTTCGACAGCCTGATCATGCGCCTGATGGACATCATGCTCTCGGTGCCGTCGCTGGTGCTGATCATGGCCCTGGCCGCCGCCCTGGGCCCGAGCCTGTTCAACGCCATGCTGGCGATCACCCTGGTGCGCATTCCGTTCTACGTGCGCCTGGCCCGGGGCCAGGCCCTGAGCATCCGCCAGATGGGCTACGTCAAGGCGGCGCAGACCTACGGCGCCGGGCGCTGGCACATCGTCAGCTGGCACGTGGGGCGCAACGCCATGCCGCCGCTGCTGGTGCAACTGAGCCTGGACATCGGCAGCGCCATCCTCATGGCCTCGGCCCTGGGCTTCATTGGCCTGGGGGCGCAGCAGCCCACCGCCGAATGGGGGGCGATGGTGGCCACCGGGCGCAACTTCATCCTCGACAACTGGTGGTACTCGACCTTTCCCGGGCTGGCGATCCTGTTCACCGCCACCGGTTTCAACCTGCTGGGTGACGGCATCCGTGACCTGCTCGACCCACGGCAACAGGGGAAATGACCATGAGCTCATCCGCCGTTCTCAACATCGACAACCTGAGCCTGGAATTCCCCGCCTACCGCAGCAACGTGCAGGCCCTCAACGGCGTGTCGCTGCACGTCAACCCGGGGGAAATCGTCGGCGTGGTCGGCGAGTCCGGTTCGGGCAAGTCGGTGACCGCCATGCTCAGCCTGCGGCTGCTGCCCGAACGCAGCTACCGCGTCACCTCCGGCAGCCTGAGCCTGCTGGGCCGGGACATGCTCGCCACCCCGGAAAAACAGCTGCTGCAGATCCGTGGCCGCGACGCGGCGATGATCTTCCAGGAGCCGATGACCGCCCTCAACCCGACCCGGCGCATCGGCCGGCAGATGCTCGACGTGATCATCCATCACCAGCGCCTGAGCCAGGACCAGGCCCGGGCCAAGGCCATCGCCCTGCTGCGGGACATGCACATTGCCGACCCCGAGCAGGTGCTGCAGGCCTATCCGTTCGAGCTGTCCGGCGGCATGCGCCAGCGGGTGATGATCGCCCTGGCGTTTTCCTGCGACCCGCAGTTGCTGATCGCCGATGAGCCGACCACCGCCCTGGACGTCACCGTGCAGCGCCAGGTGCTGCTGTTGCTGCGCGAGAAGGCCCGGCAACGGGGCACCGCGATCCTCTTGATCACCCACGACATGGCGGTGGTCTCGCAGTTCTGCGACCGGGTCTATGTGATGTACACCGGCGCCGTGGTGGAGCAAGGCAGCACCGCCCAGGTCATGCTCGACCCGCAGCATCCCTACACCCGCGGCCTGCTCAGCGGCCTGCCGGAACAGGTGGCCCCCGGCGCGCCGCTGCTGACCATTCCCGGGCAGGTGCCGAACCTCGCCCACCTGCCCGCTGGCTGCACCTTTCGCGAGCGCTGCCCGCAGGCCATGGCGGTGTGTGCCCAACGGCCACCGCTGCATTCGATCAACGCCGGTGAGCAGCGCAAGAGTGCCTGCTGGCTGGCCGCCCCGGAGTCCGCCCAATGACCGCCCCTCAATCCCACACCGGCAACGCGCCGCTGCTGCGGCTCAACGACGTGCAAGTGCGCTTCCCCCTGAGCAATGACTGGCTGGGCCGGCCCCGGGCCTTCGCCCACGCGCTGAACGGCATCGACCTGGAACTGCGCCCCGGGGAAACCCTGGGCATCGTCGGCGAGTCCGGCTGCGGCAAGAGCACCCTGGCGCAACTGCTCATGGGCCTGGTCCAGCCCAGCAGCGGCGACCTGCGCTGGGCCTACGCCAGCGACCGCGAGCGCCACAGCCATGTGCAGATCGTGTTCCAGGACCCGCAATCGTCCCTCGACCCGCGCCTGCCGATCTGGAAGATCATCACCGAGCCGCTGTTCGCCCTGGGCAACACTCCGGCCGGGCAGATGCGCGAGATCGCCGCCAAGGTCGCGCAGCAGGTGGGCATCCGCGGCGAATACCTGGAGCGCTACCCGCACCAGTTCTCCGGCGGCCAGCGCCAGCGCATCGCCATTGCCCGGGCCCTGGCGTCGAACCCGGACATCATCGTCCTCGACGAACCGACCTCGGCCCTGGACATCTCGGTGCAGGCGCAGATCCTCAACCTGCTGGCGGACCTGCAACGCAGCCGCGGCCTGACCTTCGTGCTGATCTCCCACAACGTCTCGGTGGTGCGGCACATGGCCGACCGGGTGGCGGTGATGTACCTGGGGCAGATCGTCGAACTGGGCAGCGCCGAGCAGGTGCTGGAGCGCCCGCGCCACCCCTACACCCAACTGTTGCTGGAGGCGGTGCCACGCCTCGGCGCGCCGCTGGCGGACAGCCAGGTTTCAGCGCCCACCGAACTGCCAGGCAACCGCAAGCTGCCCAGTGGCTGTTTCTTCTTCGACCGCTGCAGCCGTCGCGGCCCGGGTTGCGAACAGCCACAAGCGCTGCTGGGCGATGCGATGCAGCAAGTGCGTTGCCATCGGCAGGATCTCGCGGGGTGATCCAACAGCACCACGCCGCCTGCCACGGCGTGGTGCTTGCTCCCTGCTCGCCAAGGGCTTAAAACAAGCGCCTTCTCTCTGACGTCGCAGGAACCCCTCCCATGGAAAGCCACTGGCTGACCCACGCCAAACGCCTGCAAGCCATCGCCTCCACCGGCCTGCACTTCTGTAAGGACGTGCACGACCGCGAGCGCTACCAGGAAATCGCCGACATCGCCCACAACATGCTCGCGCAGCTGGGCAACGTGCCCCTGGAACGCATCACCGATCTGGTTTCGGACTTTGCCCAGCGCTACTCGACGCCGATGGTGGAAGTGCGCGGCGCGCTGATCGAGGACGGCAAGATTCTGCTAGTGCGCGAACAGCACGACGGCCTCTGGGCCCTGCCCGGGGGTTATGCCGACGTCGGCCTGTCGGCCAGCGAAAACGTGATCAAGGAAATCCACGAAGAAGCCGGGCTCGAGGTGTCGGTACGCGCCTTGTACGGCGTCCGGCACAAGGCCAAGGGCCCCTACAAGGCCGATCACCGCGACTTCTACAAACTGTACTTTCTCTGCGAGCGCCACGGCGGCCCGGCCCCGGTGGCCGGCAGCGAAGCCACCGAGGCCGGCTTCTTCGCCCCCGACCAGTTGCCGCCGCTGTCCCTGGGCCGCACCGTTGAACGGGATATTCAGGAGGCCTTCGACTTCCACGCAGGCCGGCGCAGCGTGGCCCTGTTCGACTGAGCATGACGCCGCCAATGTAAAGCGTCCTTGACATGGAAAAACGCCCCGCCTAATGTAAAGGACACTTTACTAAAAGGAGATCGCCCATGGGCAGCAAACGCTATTTCGTCGAATTCAGCCTGGCCTTGCTGGCCTACATCGCCTGCGTGATTTTGAGCAGCCACTGGCTGGCGGACCTGAACCCGGGCCCGGGCAAGATCGCCCTGGCCCTGGTGCCGGTGATCCCCATGGTGGCCATGGCCCTGGCGGTGGTCCGCCAGTTGCGGCGCATGGACGAACTGGCCCGGCGCATCCAGCTCGAAGCTTTGGGCCTGTCCTTTGTCTGCACCGCGCTGATCACCTTCAGCTACGGCTTCCTGGAAACCGCCGGCCTGCCCCGGCTCTCGATGTTCTACGTATGGCCCGTGATGGGCCTGGTTTGGGCCCTGGCCACGGTGGCCGGCGTGCGGCGCTACCGATGAACAACCAATTGCGCGAACTGCGCACCCTCAAAGGCTGGTCCCAGGCCGAACTGGCCACCCGGCTAGAGGTGTCCCGGCAGACGGTGAATGCCATCGAGACCGGGCGCTACGACCCCAGCCTGCCCCTGGCGTTCAAGATTGCCCGGGCCTTCGAGATGCCCATCGAAAGCATTTTCACTCCCGACGCGGACTGACTGCCGGTGAACCAATCTGGCCCGGGGGTGCACTGCTTTCGCCCCTGGGCCACAGGCACCCGGTGCAGGGGCACGGGCATCGGCTATAACTGCTGGGGCGCCCGGCCCTGCCGTCAAGGATTGGCACGGCGTCTGCAACAGCGTGGCATCACTGCGACCAGGGACAGGCCCATGACCCAGCACCAACCCGGCAACGACTACCCCTTGAGCGAAGTTCCACAGCACGCCCGCAAGGGCCTTGCCTCCATGGCCATGGTGCTGCTGGGCTTCACCTTCTTCACCGCTACCATGTTCGCCGGCGGCAAGCTGGGGGTGGCGTTCGACTTCACCACCCTGCTGCTGGTGATCCTGGTCGGCAATCTGCTGCTGGGAATCTACGCCGCGAGCCTGGGCTACATCGCCTTCAAGAGCGGGCTGAACACGGTGCTGATGGGGCGCTTCTGCTTCGGTGAGCGGGGCAGCAAGCTCAGCGACCTGATCCTGGGTTTCACCCAGATCGGTTGGTACGCCTGGGGCACCGCCACCGCCGCGGTGGTGCTGGGCAAGTACTTCCAGCTCGATCCGGGCGCGGTGCTGGGGCTGATGCTGCTGTTCGGCATGGCCTTCTGCGCCACCGCCTATATCGGTTATCGCGGCCTGGAGATCCTGTCGTGGATCGCGGTGCCGGCCATGGGCCTGCTGCTGGTGCTGTCGATGGCGGTGGCGACCACCCAGGTCGGCGGCCTGGACGGCCTGCTGGCCCTCAGCCCCAGCGCCAGCCTGGACCTGTCCACCGCCCTGACCCTGGTGTTCGGCACCTTTGTCAGCGGTGCGACCCAGGCCACCAACTGGACCCGTTTCTCGCGCTCGGCGCGGGTGGCGGTCAGCGCCAGCCTGATCGGCTTCTGCCTCGGCAATGGCCTGATGGTGCTGATCGGTGCCTACGGCGCCATCGTCTACCAGCAGCCGGACGTGGTCGAAGTGCTGTTGCTGCAGGGCTTTGCCACGGCCGCCATGGCCATGCTGCTGTTGAACATCTGGAGCACCCAGGACAACACCATCTACAACTTCGCCGTGGCCGGCTGCAACCTGCTGCGCACCCAGCGGCGCAAGACCGTGACCCTGGTGGGCGCACTGATCGGCACCTTGCTGGCGATGCTCGGCATGTACGACTTGCTGGTGCCCTACCTGGTGCTGCTGGGCACGGTGATTCCGCCGATTGGCGGGGTGATCATGGCTGACTTTTTCTATCGCTGGCGCGGCCGCTACCCGCGTCTGGCCGACAGCCAGTTGCCGGACTGGAACTGGCCGGGCCTGGCCGCCTACGGCCTGGGCACCCTGGCGGCGTTCTGCTCGCCCTGGGTCGCACCGCTGGTGGGCATCGCCGTGGCCAGCCTGAGTCATGTGCTGTTCAGCGCCTGGCGCGGCGCGCGCTCCAGCGCCGGCGCCGAGGCCCGGGGCTGAACCCACGCCTTGCTCATTCGACGGGTTCCGGGTCTATCATGGCCCGGTCACGCAACACCCTGTCCCTGCGCAGCGGCCCGGTCACGGCCGGCGCAGGGACAGTCCAATGACCGTGGGACAAGGGCCAGCGCCCGGATCTCACGGCGCCACCACTGATTGCCCGACTCGAGGAATTGCCCCGATGCTGATCACCAACGCCCGCCTGCGCCACCGTGAAGGTCTGCACCAACTGCACCTGGAAAACGGTCGCATCGCCCGCATTGTCCTGCAAGGCCCGGACGCTCCCACCGCCGCGCCGGCCTTCGGCCCCGAACACCTGGATGCCGCTGGCAACCTGGTGGTGCCGCCCTTCGTCGAACCGCACATTCACCTGGACGCCACCCTGACCGCTGGCGAGCCGCGCTGGAACATGAGCGGCACCCTGTTCGAAGGCATCGAATGCTGGGGCGAACGCAAGGCCAGCATCACCGCCGAAGACACCCGCACCCGCGCCCACAAGACCATTCGCGCCCTGGCCGCCCACGGTATCCAGCACGTGCGCACCCATGTCGACGTCACCGATCCCGACCTTACGGCCCTCAAGGCCATGCTCGAAGTGCGCGAGCAGACCGGGCACCTGATCGATATGCAGATCGTCGCCTTCCCTCAAGAGGGCATCGAATCGTTTCGCAACGGTCGCGAGCTGATGGAGGAAGCCATCCGCCTGGGCGCCGACGTGGTGGGCGGCATTCCGCACTTCGAATACACCCGCGACCAGGGCGTGAGCTCGGTGAAGTTCCTCATGGACCTGGCCGAACGCACCGGTTGCCCGGTTGACGTGCACTGCGACGAAACCGACGACCCGCACTCGCGCTTTCTCGAAGTGCTGGCCGAAGAAGCCCGCAGCCGCGACATGGGCTCACGGGTCAGCGCCAGCCACACCACCGCCATGGGCTCCTACGACAACGCCTACTGCGCCAAGCTGTTTCGCCTGCTGGGGCATTCGGGCATCAGCTTCGTCTCCTGCCCCACCGAAAGCATCCACCTGCAGGGGCGCTTCGACAGCTTCCCGAAACGCCGCGGCGTGACCCGGGTCAAGGAGCTGCTGGATGCCGGGATGAACGTCTGCTTCGGCCAGGACTCGATCGTCGATCCCTGGTACCCCCTGGGTAATGGCAACATCCTGCGGGTGCTGGAAGCCGGCCTGCACATCTGCCACATGCTCGGCTACAGCAACCTGCAAAGCGCTCTGGACCTGGTCACCGACAACAGCGCCAAGGCCCTGGCCCTGGGCGAGGGTTACGGCATCGAGGAGGGCCGCCCGGCGAACCTGCTGATCCTCTCGGCCGACAGCGACTACGAAATGCTCCGCAGCCAGGGCTTGCCGCTGTATTCGATCCGCCACGGCAAGGTGCTGATGCAACGGCAGATGGCCCAGGTGCAACTGGCCGGCGACTGACGGTGGCGATGCCTACTTGACCCGAAACGGCCGGGCCGCCATGAACGCCACCGGCAACAGCGGCAAGGCAAGGATCGTCAACACACCGTCCGCGGTGAGGGTGACCGGCGTCAGCAGCACCTGGCCGACCTTGCTCTTCTCGCGGTACGCCGAGAAATTCAGGGTGTAGGTGCTGTTCAACGGGTTGGCCGGGTAGGCGCTGATATCCCGCTTGGACTCAAAGCGGCTGCCGCGAATGGCATAGCGGTGCAGCAGGGCGTTCTGCGACCTTGCGACGACGAAGCCCAACGCCCGGGCTTCATCGATCTGCCTGGCGTCGAGCTGGTCCGGCTCGGGAATCCTCAGGACCAGCTCGCCCTCCAGGTTCTGCCACGCATTGACGAGGATCGGCGAAAACTCGGCCTGCATTTTTCCATGCAGGTCCGACTTGATGGCCTTGAGCAACTCAGGATCGACCCTCACCAAGTAGTGATAGCGCTTGCCAAGGATGACAAAGCTCTGCGCGTCCGCCGTGATGTAGAACTGGCTGACGGTTTCGGTATAGACCTCGTTGCTGGCCCGGCTTTCGTACAGCCTGCTGGTCAGGCAGCCGCCCAGGCTGCCAGCGACCGCAGCCCCCAAGGCCATGAGCGTGCCTTTGAGCAAAGCGCGGCGGGGCGTTCCTTTTTGCATGTCGAGTCCTTTCGGTAAATGCGGGCTGTATCCAGAGACGAGCCGCGAGGGCCGCCACCCTATAGAAACTCCCGCCGTTTTGCACTCCGCTACCGCCACTTCGGCGTCCTCACTCAGGCAGTGCCCGCGCCGTGCCGAACAGGCTCACCCGGGTCAACACGCCATCGCGCTCTTGCAACATCAAGGGCGCAGTGCCGCCAGGCATCAGCACTTCGACACGTCCGGCCTGGACCCAGCCCACCCGCCACGCCGCGCAAGCCACGGCGCTAGCGCTGGTGCCCGACGACGCGGTCGGCCCTTCGCCGCGCTCGAACACCCGGGCGACGATGCGCTGCGCCGACTCGCGCATCGCCCATTGCAGGTTGACCCCCGCCGGGCACGGCTCGCCGCGGCCCTGAGGCCAGGCAAAGGCGACGGCGGTCAGGCCCTCGGCCAGGGGCGCCTGGAGCATCTGCGGGTTGCTCGGCAAGGCCTCGGCCTCCTCCACCAGGGTCACGCAGTGAGGGTTGCCGATGCGCACGAACTGGCTCTGCTCCCACAGCGGGTTCAACGCCTGCAACGGCGTCACTCGGCTCAGCTCGCGACCGTTGAAGGTCACGGCTTGCACGCCCATCGCCGCGACTGCCTCGGGCCCGAAGGACGGCTGGCCCAGATCCAGCCAGAAGCCCTGCTGCCCCGCCACTTGCGCCGGCTCCACCACCGTGGCCAGCGGCGAGGTGCCGGTGGGTTGATCGTGATGCACCTGCAACAGCGTCGGTCCCTGGGTGGCCAGCAGGCCCTGTTCGGCCAGGGCCTGGGAAAAGATCGTCAGGCCATTGCCGCTGCGCTCGGCCAGGGTGCCGTCGGTGTTGACGATCAACAGATCGAAGGGCGCCCGAGCCTGGAACGGCCCCACCAGCAGACCGTCGCAGCGGTGGGCCTTGGCCCCGGGCGGACGGGTGCCCGGCGCCCAGTCGCAGAGCGCGGCGATCGCCTGTTCCGCCCACAGGCGCCGGTCCCGGGCCGCCTGGGCCGCGTTGTCGGGCAAGGCAATTCCCAGGCCGCGCAGCGCAGCGGGCGCCACCACACCATAGAGATTGCCCCGTGCATCGTAGAACGCCGCCATCACACCGCCTCCAGAAAAAACCAGCCGCTGACATTACGGAGAATGCCGCGGCTCCACCAGAGGGCAACGCCGGCCCGGGCAACGCCGGCCCGGCCAACGCCACCTGCCGCAGCAGGTCCAGGGTTCGTGGCTGTTCTCGGGCCAGCGCCGCAAGCGCCCCGAACGTCAACCGGTGGTGGGCACGTCCAGGCCGACCTTGACCCGGTTCATCGCCACCAGGGTCTTGAAGCGCTTGACGTTGGCGTTGTCGAAGAACAGCTCGCGGGTCAGCTGGGTGTACTGGGCCATGTTGCGCACGCAGAAAATCAGCACGAAGTCGCACTCGCCGGCCACGTAGTAACACTGCTGGACCTGGGGGCAGGCCTGGAAGCTGCGCTTGAGCGCGTCGATCTGGTCGATGCGCTCACTCTCCACTTCCACCTCGACGATGATGCTCAGCTCGTGCCCCAGGGCATCCGGCGCGACGATGGCGCTGTAGCGCTCGATCACGCCCTCGTCGCAGAGGCGCTTGAGCCGCCGGTTGACCGCGGCGGTGGACAGGTTGACCCGCAGCCCGAGCTCGCTTTGCGCGGTGCTGGCGTCACGCTGCAGCTCGGCGAGCAACTTCAGGTCATAGGCGTCGAGACTGGCATTCATGGGCAGGAAAACTCCGGGGGGCGAACGGCACGCGCTGCAATGTTTTTGTGCAAAGCGACCGATTATGCGAAACAAACCGCCGGCTTGCGCAGGATTATTTGCCGCCCTGGCCCGCCGCCCCGACGATGACTGCAACCTTCACCGGCTGGATTTGTCACAATCCCCGACCCGGCCGCCATCACGCCATGGGGGCATCAGGTGGCCGGCAGCGAGTTTCATCGCCAAGGATCTTTATGACTGCCAGCAACACCCACTTCCAGGCCACCCCTGGCCGCCTCGAACAGATGTCCACCCGCATCGCCTTTTTCATCGCCGGTTTCGGTATTGCCGCCTGGGCCCCGCTGGTGCCCTACGCCAAGGCCCGGGCCGGGCTCGACGAAGGCACCCTGGGCCTGTTGCTGTTGTGCCTGGGGGTGGGTTCGATCCTGGCGATGCCGATTGCCGGGGCCCTGGCCGGACGTTTCGGCTGCCGTCGGGTGATGGCCGGCGGCACCTTGCTGATCTGCCTGGCCCTGCCCTTGCTGGCGACCCTGACCTCGATCCCGCTGTTGATGGCCGCGCTGTTCCTGTTCGGCGCCGGCCTGGGCGGCGTGGACTCCACGGTCAACCTGCAGGCGGTGATCGTCGAGCGCGCCAGCGGCAAGACCATGATGTCGGGCTTTCACGGGCTGTTCAGCCTCGGCGGGATCGTCGGCGCCGCCGGGGTCAGCGCCTTGCTCGGCCTGGGCCTGTCGCCACTGGGCGCGACCCTGGTGGTGATTGCCCTGATGCTGCTGGCCCTGCTCAAGGCCGCGCCGCACATGCTGCCCTACGGCAGCCAGAGCTCGGGCCCGGCCTTTGCCGTGCCCCACGGCGTGGTGCTGTTCATTGGCTGCCTGTGCTTTGTGGTGTTTCTCGCCGAAGGCGCGGTGCTGGACTGGAGCGCAGTGTTCCTCACCGCCGAGCGCAACCTGGATGCGGCCTACGCCGGCCTGGGTTACGCGGCCTTTGCCCTGACCATGACCCTGGGCCGCCTGACCGGCGATGCCATCGTCCAGCGCCTGGGCGCACGCCGGGTGATCATCATCGGCGGCAGCACCGCCGCCGTCGGCCTGCTGCTGGCGACCCTGACCCCGGCCTGGGAAGCGGCGCTGCTGGGCTATGCCCTGGTGGGCGCGGGTTGCTCGAACATCGTGCCGGTGCTCTACACCGCCGTGGGCAAACAGCAAGTCATGCCGGAAAACATCGCCGTGCCGGCCATCACCACCCTGGGCTATGCCGGCATCCTGGCCGGCCCAGCGGTGATCGGCTTCATCGCCCATGGCAGCAGCCTGAGCGCGGCCTTCGGCCTGATCGCCGTACTGCTGTTGGCAGTGGCCGCCAGCGGCAGAATACTCAAGCTGTAAGCGCCAAGCTCCAAGCTCCAAGCTCCAAGCTTGCGGCTTGCGGCTTGCGGCTTGCAGCTAAGTCTTTGGCTTTTGATCTTGCTGCCCCTTCAGGAGGCCGAGTGCAGGCATTGCGCAGGGGGCAGCTCGGCAAGGATGCCGAGCTAGCCGCCCCAGGCCATGGATGGCCTGTGGCGGCGTGCCCCCGGAGCAATGCCGGAACGAGGGAACGCCGAGCCTAGGCGAGGCGCCGGATGCGGGGGCAGAAGCCTTTGGTGACTTTGGGCTTTTCAAAGTCACTCGCCGTAAGGGCGAAACCGCCAGCGGCCACACCCGTAGCAACGGATATGCCCCCCATCCCCGCCTACTCCAACAACGCCGGAGAACCCAGGCCAACAGGATCTCTCGGAGCACCATCGAGCAATGCCTCCACCACCGCCCGCGCCATCTCCACCGAATGCACCATGGACCAGATCAACCCGGTCTCCAGGCCACTACCCTGGCGGGTGATTTCATCACTGACCTCCTCGGCGCATTTAAGCAGCAACGCCACATGCACCAGCGCCTCCTCGACGCCCACGCCCGGGCGCACGCTGAACAGCGAGTCGGGGGCAACGGCCTGGGCCGTGGTCTTGAACTGGAACGTCGCAGGGTCCAATGGATGCAGGGCCAACGCTTCACGCAACGAAGCATTGGCGGCCTTGAGCGGGGGATCGCGATAGGAAGTCGGTGGATCGGGAACGATCTTTTTCATGGTCAAACTCCTTGCAGATAAAAGGAGCCGACACCGATCGCTTGCACACGAATAAAGTGGCAGCCGTACGCAGGTGTGCAAGACCGAGTCTGCAAGGACACCCGGCAGATCCGAAGATCTCCCACGCACGGCCGCCATAACGCAGCGGACATGAAAACGATCAATCAGTGCCGATCGCTTGTGCGCCTTTGCAGAGTTCGGACTTGCACATCCGAGCCATCGATTTGGCGATGGCCCAGGCACCCTAGCCCGCCCACCAGGCGCATTCAAGCGGCCCGCAGTTTCTCGGATTTGCCTTACAAAAGAAAGCGACCAAACC
>Ga0194135_10000271_pt1 | contig 30003 bp, 22 predicted proteins | sample LitLau_LLRF_2013_FD_134024 | JGI IMG/M metagenome (GOLD analysis project Ga0194135, IMG submission 134024) | Freshwater sediment microbial communities in response to fracking from North America - Little Laurel Run_MetaG_LLRF_2013 (version 2) | ecosystem: Environmental > Aquatic > Freshwater >... | reverse complement strand
TTATTGGTAATTTGTACGTGTTTTGTAATTATTTCTTAACGAGGATAACAATCAATGTTGTAATATGTTGGTGGAAGTGACGTGGATCGATTTCCCTTGACTTGTTTGTACCCTGTGTTAATAAAAGACAGGAAGTTCACCTCCAGCAGATGAATTAAGAAGGGGGTCCTCAGTCACCTGACTGCTGTGAGTGGATTAAGTAACTGTGTGACACAAAGCTCAACATGTATGCATCATGTGGTCGGGGCTCAAGAAAGAGGCATATTGACACTTGTTTGTCCCAATAAATTACTCTAATTTGTAATATCCAACTTTTCTCACTCGCTCACTCACTTAACGTATTCTTAGAAAGTGACAGAGTCTAACAAAATGCTGTTCATTCCATTCACGGTGCCTAACCTTATGCCATCACTCCCTAATTTGGGAACACAGGCCAATGGAACCACTTGCTTCAAGGTTAGATCACAATCGTCTCTTATATACTACCCGATATATATGTTGTTGCTCTTATATAAGTTTACATTTAACTAATAGCAAGCCGGCACTTAAGAACTATAGCTATAAGTTTATATTTATCAAAAGTCATCGAAAACAGCCATACAGCTAAATTAATAATGCATCTCTTTGTTACAAATACATCGTGCTTTTTACTTTTTTCCTTAATTTCTATTCTGACGACACATATTTTAATTTCTCGCGCAAGTCATCAAAATGCAGGAGAAACATTTGTAGTGCTTGTTCAGAGAAACAGCTGAAGGATAATTAAGTAATTTCAGGTGAAGAGAGGAAGAGAGATTTCATTTTGGTGAAAGTCCGTTATTATGAGCCTGTGAGTAACATTTAGAAGATTTCACATTAAGGTGAGGCAAGACGTGAGGTGGACACAGGGAAGCTCAACGTGATTTGAGGAATGAGCAGAAAGGTCAAGCAATGAAATTGGAGAAAGAATACGCCGTCGAGGTTTTGTGAAGAAACCATCTATGGAATGATGAAGATGATGATGAGAAATGAGGAAAAGAGTAGTAGTGTTGTCGTGATAGAGAAGAATGATTGGATAGTGTTGAGGGGCATAAAGCCGTTAATACAGAGGACGCGTTTTATTTGGTTTGTTCTCTTTCCTACTTATTGTTCATCCTACCCTGGAGTCCATCTGTTTTCCTATTTTGCCTTCAATCCTATCGTTTTCTTTTGGAAACGCTTCTATCTCTCGTCTTCTCAAGTACACACACACACACAAATTGTGTTATTCCGTGATGACTCCAGACGGAAGAGGACTAGCTAGTATAGGGCGACAGAGACAATAAGAAAGGCAAGAGAAAATAAAACATGTGATATGAGACAATGCTCGTGTGGAAAAACAAAAGAATTCGTCTTGAGTATTATATCCTTGCGAGTTTTCAAAGAGAGAGAAAAGCGAATTTCTCGCTCTTCTTCTTTTCAGACTTTCCAGCGTTCGGAATAAGCGTGAATTGATTAGATGGATTACTTGAATGAGACTTCAACTTTCTTTCCCCGAAATAAAAAACAGTCTCATCCCGATATATAATTCTATCTGCTGCTTCTGGCTATAAAATCAGAATTCTTATTAACTCCCCTTGATAAAGAGGATTCTCTGCAAGGTTTTTCTATCGGCATAATACATAGTATATAGTCAACTAGTCATTGAATTTTCCTGGATGATTTGGCCGATCCTGAAGGAAATTGTGATATCATTCCATCAATTCTATCACAATAAAGCTTTCTGTGTGGCCCTCTTGTTCATCGTCCACTTCGAGCCGTCCATGCAGAAAAGGTTACAAAATGTACGACACACAGCTAAGACAGATTAGACATTTGGAATTAAGGTACAGAGGAGAGAGAGAGAGAGGGGGGAGAAAGAAAGATACTGTGTGGGACTACATGAACGACTGCATTCAATTTGGGGTCTTCAAAGGAATTAATCAGTTAGGAAATGGGGCTCCGTTATATAAGTTACGACGAGTGGAGGAGGAAGCAGCAGCAGCAAGGAGCCGAGAGACCGAAGAAAGAATTACTGTGAAGCTGCTGATTGAGATTGGTGGTGATGCTCTCACTGTTGGAAGTTTCTCTGTCGTCTCCAAACTCCTCTCCTTCTACAGGTTGGCTGAAATGAAGAAAGTTAAATTTTCCCTTGTGTTCTCCTCCAGTGAAGATGCGGTGGTGATGGTGGTGGTAGAAAAACGCTTCATTTCTGTTTTAGAACTGATAGGAAACGTATCACGTCTTCCATTCCATCATTCTCGACTTCGTTTTTACTACACGCTTAACTGGTTCCAATCAACTATGCAAATAAGATGCCTACTATCCTTCCTCTCTTCACAGTTCACTTTCTCCTTCCTCCTTTCTTGTTCCTCTTTCCGGTAGTTTGCCACCCTTTATAAGATAACAGATACACCTTAGATTGTGTGTGTGTGTCTGCCGTCTCGAGTGGTCTCCCTAGATCCGTTGTACAAGTAGTCTTCAATAGAAGTAGCATTTGTTCTATTGTGCACCAGTCTTTTCGGTAGACATCTCAAAGATTTAACTGATACCTGAGACATTCAAATCCTTAGCGACGAATCATCTTGTCTAAATCCCCCACATATATGTAGCGACTAATGCCGTCGTCTTACATCTAAAGCTATATTCTTCATTTATACACAAATTCGATATGTTTTTCATGTACAATGGAATGTTCGAGCAAAGAATATTTTACAAAGATTTATAATATCATAAAGACTGGGGTAGTTACGCACCTGGGCTAATATTACAAGCTCACAAAAAGGACTCAAACATACAACAAAACGCAGATTTGGAGGCGAATCAACCAACAATGGTTTCTACCTCGGTTTGATTCAGGGAGCTTTTAAGTTCTTCTATGTTCTTCCGTTGTTTTTGAGAATTATAAAGATTTACTTTCCGCAAAGGACTCTATCAAGAAATTGTCTAAGTACACAAGGGCAAAATCTCTTCAGTTTACTCTTGAGCTTCTGTAGAATTGTCAGCTCTTATTAAATCTCTCCCACTCTCTACCTCACAACTTTCTCTCCCTCTTTACAAAAGGGTACAAGATACAGAAGCCTGCTGCTAGGATGTACAGTAATATCTTTCTGTATAAGTTGACTACGCACAAAATAGACAAGACAACTGTCATGATTATTATTGTAAATGCTAGGGATGATATTATTTAAAAATAGTGCTTTCTAAATCGCACAATTCACATTGCTTGTCGTTTTCTTCACCTTTGTCTACTTGCTGAATCTATTTTGTTTAGGCTGTATGGGTCAATTTCAGTTCAAACTTAACTTACAAGTCCCAGAATCATAAATTATGTACCAACATGAGAAAATGTTTGACAGTATGAGTACATTCAATAACATATTTGTAGTAAATTTATCATACCTTCAAAAGCTTTCACTTGAAAATGCATATCGGTAACAGTTATGATAAAAAGCAAAGACAAACGATATAAAATAATAATATTGTTGTGTAATTTGACATCCCACTTCCGTACAAAGTTACACTGTTTCATAAGATGCACAGATTTTTGTGACTGATGTAGGATCGATGTTATATAAGCAAAATGGGCTCTACAAAAATGTGTGGTACCCATTCAATAGGATGAATATCTGTTACAACTTGTACTTATATATTATACTTTCACATATTATGTAAAGAGTTTCTAGATGAATATTTGGAACGCAAAATCGATACTTTATAAAGTAAATGTTATTAAGTGAGAACAGACACCTGTGACTGCTTGGATTGTCTTCAGAAATCTATGCAACCATTCAAAGGCACTACTGCATACAATAGCAACTAATTGAATCTGGAAGTTTTATTTGATTATGAATTGGAGAAATTTGTTTTAATAATATTTTAATTCACGAAGAAAAGCAGCCTCCTGTCTAAGACACTAGAGTTGTAAAACAAAAGAAGAAAATATATCATCAGTTGTGAAGTAACTAGCAATGGGATTTGTTCCCAATGAATAGAGAAAATACTGCTTGCTTTTGTGTACGAGATTGCCAAGGTAGCGTGGGAAAGTCTTAATGGACGTCAAAGAGGAAACCACTGGTGGAATAGCTTAGAGAGAGGACTACTTGCATGATACGAGAAGCTCGGTGAAAGCCAAATTCCGTAAAAAGCATGTGTCCTTTGAATTGGGTGGCTAGAAGAGAGAAAGGGTAAATATTTATCCAGTTAGACTTGAGAATAGATCTGAAAAAGGTGAAACTAACTTCTCTTGCACAAAAAAAGAAAAACCAATCCTACTACGCTATATCGTGTGTATTGGCAATAGTTGTATAGCAAATAACCCACACTGCTTATACAACAAATCTTCTTTGGAAAGGGAGAAAGCACTCTTCTTTCATTTTCCTAGTCGTCCTGCTGATCTATTCATTATTTCGAATGTGAATAAGGCTTCAATATTTGTGTTTCAGGGGTCCATCTCAACGAAACAACAACACTATCTTTCTTGTACTGTTATTTGTTTTATTGCTATTCATTGTATTTATTACATGAGGTCAACTCCCGATCAAAAAGTGGTGTCTTAACAGAGAGTATTACACTGTGAATCATGAAGAAATGTAGCAGCTGCATTTAGACAGTGAATTAATTTAAAGCATATGAAATTGTAAGGCAATGGGAAAGCGGTACTTTAAAGAATTTAGGGGATTAATTGATTTGGTATCTGTTGTACGTTTAGCTTGCTCCTTGGGGATCAATAATTTAATTGTGCTAGTGTGTAATTTGAAAAGTAATCTTAATTAGTAGCAGCTGTCTCTCTCTCTCTCTCTCTCTCTCTCTCTCTCTCTCTCTTATATCTTAAACTCTTCGTTACACAGAAGAAGGAGAAGAGGTTGAAGGCGGTTGGCAATGATCGATCCTTATATTCCTGAACTTCCTGTCGCAGTGCAGATGAGATCGATCTCGTATATTTTAATTTTGAGAAAACTCCTTTTATAGTTCTCGTTTATTGTAAATCTCTCTCTCTCTCTCTCTCTTAACGTTTGTTGAGAAAAGTTGATTGAATTTGAAAATTTGACATGAACTAAAGACAGAGAGATGGAAAGAACACGGAAAAGGGGAAAGACGGAAAGGCGATGTAAGTTTCTATTTCTTGTTTGCTGATTCATTGGGTAGTAAGTATATTGATAAATCAGAGTTGTTGGTTTCGTTGCCAAAATATCCTACGGGGCAGACTTGTTTATGACGATACTAATGTCTAGAAATCGAAGCTCAGTTCCACAGTTTAACAACTCCAGTGCGGCTTGTGTACTGTCCGAATTTATGTGTCTGCACATATTTGTTGTTGTTATGATCGATATGCTTTTTGTGGCTGAGAGAGGTTCTTTCAGTTGTCTTCTCATAGCTGGTGGTGTTAAGATGAGAAAACACATTCCTTAGTGATTTGGTTTTAGGGACTTTTTCTCTATCCCAAAGTCAGGCACAACAGCCAAATGTAGTAAAGCAACAGCATTAGAGAAAGCAGTATAGTTCGTGGTCTTCTTTCGAGTAGCTGGGTTGCCCTCCTGAGTGAGTTGCTTCCTCGCAGAAGTGTAAGCTTAACTTGCTACTTGAGGGAAAGTTCGTATAGCTCTCTTATATATATATATTAAATGTACATGGCATTACATACACATATATACATGTAACGGGATGAAGGGAAGAGTCGAAAATTGCGACAGAAGAGTAGATTTAGGTTGCCAAGCATTTTGACGAAGGGATTAAAACCGTGTTGCCAATGCTAGTTTGGATCTATTTTCTATGATATTTCCTTGATTTCTTTTCACACTTGTCTCATCGTGTCCAAACTTATTCGGTTTAGACACAACACTCCTCCTCGACTTTCTCCTTCGAGTCTTCATCATCTTCCTGTTATTATCTCTTTCCCCATTTCTATCTGTGAGAGGCACACACACACACACACATTTCCTCACGAATTATAGCTCCCTATCCTCAGACATATTTACACTAATAATCTTCTGCTCTTAATTACTCACACTACTTTCCTCCTATCTTTAGGGCGGCGAGACAGCTTTAAACAAACACTCTACTTTCAACACGAATCAGTGCAATATCTACCTGGCCTGTTATTCGCATCACTTCATTCTTTTTCTAATCAAAGAAACAGGAGAAATCTAATTCCAAATTTTGTTTCGCAACTTCCAACTCAAATCTCGAACAGTTCTCACGCAAACAACTTTTCACGCTTTCACTCTCGTACTAAATTAAATGGGTCTTTCATCGTGCATAATATATTTTTAATCTTAAAGCAGGTATAAGTTGTAGCAACTCTGGCGGATTCAGTCTTGTTTGCAGTTACCCAAATTCCTACCTCATCTATGCTCTGTATAATATATGAATTTCGAAATCTTAAACTTTATTATGTTGACATAGAACATAACAAACACTTTCAAGTTTCTTTATTGAATAATTAATCTTCTTGTTCTGCCCTCTAGTACTTTGAAAGACAGGAATTACATTGCACACACTACGTCAATTAAGTAAAGAGAAATCTCAGAATTGAACCCCAGCGTGAAATTTGAAACTATATATATATGTCTATCAAATTAAAAAACTAAGAAAAAACTTCCAAACTGTATATCAATGCTCCTCAATAGCTCACACAATCTTGCTACTCAAAATCTAAATCATTTCCCCATTTTTATATTCCTGAAACAATTAAATATACGTGTCAAACATTTATGGCTGACTGACGTCGTTGTATGATTCATTGTTAACTAGTGTTACATTTCTATGCACCGTATAGTAATTTCATACATATATCTCTACAGCATAGCATAAGCCCCGACACCCCTTCAAATATCACGAGACCAGGAGTATATAATAAGGAGCAGGTAAAGGATAAACTACTTGTTCCAATATATGATGAAACTCGTAGAACAATTCAATCTGGTTTTAATCTCATTTACTTTGCATGATCAAACACTGAATCTTGAAGTGTGTATTATTGAGAGGATCTTCTGTAAGTTTCCTTTTAGTCAGAGATTTTCGAAATAAGTGCTGGAACAGAAGAAGAATGAATGAGCAGTCAATTCAACCCCGTGTGTGCCAGCCCTCTCTCTCTCTCTCTATATATATTCCATATATATAGATATTGCTCACTTCATTCACTTTTATCAGTGTTTATTCAGGTGGTAACGAACTGTGTGGAACTGGTGAAACACTCTCTGTGTATAGGAACTCGAAGGAGAAAGCAGTCTCATCTAGCATGCAAGTGGTGTAGTAATATATAGTCAGCTCCATGGTGTATGTGTGTGTGTAGCCAGACAGTGTGACGAGAGAACCTCAGGGAGGATTTCGCACCCTTTTCTCCTATTCATAATATCAACTCCTAACTTACGAAAGTCTTTCCAAGTCTATATACATAATATTGCTTTTTCTAATTTCCTATGCATTTAAATAGTTTTCACTTCTGTCGACAAGGCTCTCACCTAACTAAAAGTATGTACATAATACTTTTGGTCACGATTCGTTGCCCCTTCACCTCATCACAATTGTCCATGGAAGCTATTTTATATATGGAGTCAATTTAGAGTCTCTTGGAGGAAGATAAATTTGTTAGTCTGTGTTGCTGTTTGGGGAAGTCTTCTTGGTGTATGTGTGTGTGTCGTTACTTCTTCTTATATAACCTTTAGCCAACAGTGAAAGTCATGCTCTCCCTTTTCTTCTCTCTGTGTTGGTATATGTAGGTAAGGAAAGAAGCTTCGCCTTCGGTGTCATCCATTGTCTCTCTTTAATTACTAGCTTCTGACAAGGCTAGTATTAAATTTAATTAATTAGGTCCCGTAAGCCTCACCAGAAGACCTGAGGTGTATACCAAATACTCTCCCCATCGATTATCATGGACAGAACTCCTCTTTAATTTACAACACGTTCTTTACTTCAAAAATGTTTGGAGACAGCAGTTATCATCAGCTACTGCAATTCGTGTACGTTGAAATACACAAAAACACAAATCATATTTTCTTTAGTTGGTTCTGTAGAAAAGATCATGATTAATACTATTATCAGAAATTAAGGAAAACTCATTTCGGCTTTGTTAATTAATGGAGTAAATAAGCCCATCATCTCAACGAGATTACGCAATTAATTTATTTTTAGGCTAATTATTCAATCTATCTTAATACAAGTTGAGAATTAAAAATTTCACGAAATGATAATTTAGGATGAGATATCCTGGCACATCTCGTTAGCACTGATATATATCTTTGCGAGGCTATTAAACCTGAGACTCTTTTCCGTATAAAATAAACTTGAATGTGAAGCGAATTCACAAAAAGAGAGCGTAGAAAGCCGTCTGGTGTTTCGTTTGGAAAGTTTGCTAAACCTCCTCAATCTTTCCTTTAACTCGGGATTTCGTTCTTCGGAAGTTTTGAGAAATTCTACTGCAATGGTTTTACTTGTGCAGTGTAGCAGCAGTGTATAACGATTGACTTCATTTTCTCCTACGCATCCTTGCTCAACTTGTTGGGGTACGAATACAAACTCATGCAAACTTCCGGTCTGTCTCTGATCTCCCTCTATTTCCCTCTTTATACCAAACAACTGATAACAACCATTACTTGCACTTCTTCTGAATTTCAACTACCTAATAAATGAAAGTCAACAAGGACAAGATCCTGCTAGAACAACCACACATATAAACCTATATCCATGTTACTTGGCGTATTTTGGATATCTGATCCAATCAAATGCTACTTTCCTCCTATTCCAATTTAGAAATCTCAGTTTTATTGCTATTAAAGAACACACTCATACCCATTGTACATGGATGGTAATAAAATGGGATTTAAAACTTATTTTTATCCACAATAATCTAAAGGGTTATGTGCGAGTACTTTCAGACTTCGATTTAATGTTCCTAATCGTATTGATAAGTATTTATTGTATGCCGCATCACAGATATTGTTTTGAAAGCTGACTGAAATAGTCTAAAGGCCTCTTCGTGCGTACTCACAGTGTCCTATGATGTTTTGTTTCTTGAATACAGAACTCAGAGCGGGTTGCCCATGTGTAACCAATTTAAATAAACCTTTGGAAGGAAGTGTTTTCGATTCCTTGGTATATCGAACTACAAACAAGCAGTGTGTACATACATGTGATGATAGTATACAATGCATATGTGCATCACAGTTTGAGGAAAAAGGGTCGGATGGAACAATGCAGATTTGTTTAGCGATTTGGGATGCATCTCTTCCTAAGAAACTTCAGATGCTCGAAATGATTGAAGCATATTTCAGCATGATCATCAGTATGCCGATCCCGCAGAGCGTGCTTGACTTTGATGTTATACATCTCTAGTAGGAAATTCATCTGGCGTTTTGACTTTGTTTCATACATGATATTCATATCGATTGCAATAACTGAAAGTCAGTAGACCGATCACTTTGTTTCAATTTCAAAAATAATGCGGTTTATGTAAATTACGTTACCCAGAATACCTCCTTCCGAAACAAAATTGGATAGAAAAAAGCAGCGGAGGAATAAATTGTTCTTTCTTCTAACATCCAAATGAAGTTAGATTTAACCCTTTCATTCTTTTGTTTTATACTCCTATTAAGTTTTCATTTTAGTTTTGAAGTTAAATTACTTTTTTGATTTAGAAACTACAGACTCACTTAAATTTAGTTACTGTTGGGACATCAAGTTAAGGAGAGAAGTTTTGAGTCTTTTGAGTATTCCACATGGTTAGAGGGAAAGTATATTGTGGATTCCATGTATGTGTGTGTGTCATACTTTAACAGTAAGTAGTTGTTCTGGTTGGATAGAAGTTGGATCGTATTCCCTCAGCAAAGAAAGCACAACAATACAAATTGGTATAAAATCCAGATTGAGATAAAATGGGTGGTGGTCGAGGTTAGAAATCGCCATTTTTATTAGAGACCGCTGTGCTATTTCTCCATTGTGGAGAGCAGTCCGTTGTACACCTACTTCCATAGAATGGGAGACATGGGGGTTCTAAAACCTAAACCAAATCTACTTGTATGTGCCATGAGACTCCCTCTCTGTTTCGGCTTCTTTCAGTTTAAATTAGCATAATGGGAAAACTTTGGTGAAAGTAAGCAGCAAAAGGACTCTCTCTCTCCTTCCTGATTCCTTGTGCTCTCTCTACCACCACCAACGACCACCTCTGCCTTTCTCCTATTCATCTAATGCACTCAACTTCGTTATTTAACAATTAAAAGGGAAATATTCTTTTCCTCACTCCCTTCCTTTCCAAGAGGTTTCAAACTCTGTCCAATGAATAGGATTAGTTTCTGTACCAATGCCAGCCACACACACACAAGTTCCCGTTCGTGTGTTTGCCTTGACTAAACTTCCTTTGCCAATCTAGATCCACTGATGTGTGTGTCCTGTCCGTATTCATACATATACTTTCTAGTCTCTTGTGTGCAACTTTCTCCCCTTCTGAAGCAGAGACACTGCACAGTTTCCAAGTAATTAATTAATTCACAACACACCGTTGCACATTGCTTTGGAATAAATATACAAAGGTAGTCGTTGTTTTTCTCAATTTAAATAATTTCTTCTTTTCTTAATTATCCTGACCTCTCGAGTGTTGGATAACGACAATTGTCCACGAAAAATATATCTTTATTGGATAAGATCATTATTTCCTCATTGATGTTGGGCAATACAAAGACAATGGGTTAAGACATGAGTTCGACGATGCCATTGAAATTTTTCTTGCTAAGTTTCAATCTCTACTATATCGTAGAATATAGTAACTGTGCAGGTTGAGTACATTAAGAATACTTCTCGATTAATGACGTCACCAGTGACTTAATAATGAGTTTCCTAGCATTGAATTCCTATGTCAAATACTTGAAAGAGCAATCATGAGACATATTTCAATTACACGAGAAAGCAAAATTGGGCTAGCGTAGCATTCAATTTCATATACAAGTTAACCATCGTGTATGGTGTATGTGGGGCTATATGCATGTTCCCCGCTCTACTTGTGGAGAAAAAGATGAAGAATTCATTTGGTGAGCCGGTTGATATTGGGAAAATATTTTTGTTCTACAAGACTTGGCACATTTTCACAGTTGACTTGATATCAAAGACCTCACATGGAAATTTTCCTTACATCCTTATTGCATTTACTCAAGGGAATATGTTTTGAGCTTGAATTCACTGGGCAAATGGAGCTGGTGGATCAGTTTGAAAATATTTTTATATCCTATTCAACAAGATGGAAGTTTAAAAAGCGAGTGCTCCTTCCTGACTAAAGGAAGGAAAAAGATACCCTCATGTTTCAAAGATATATAAATATAAGGAGTGGAAGATAATTGGAAGTCGAGGTTTTAATTGAGAAATTGTAGACAACTAACAGACTCGAATCACCAGAATCAAGCAATAAGAACTAAAGTGTGTAAGAAAGATAAAGAAGCATATCATGTCGATCTAATAGGGAGGATCGGGAGGATGTGAAATGTTACGTCGTGTTATGTCTCAAAATTGAAGTGTATTAAAATAACTCTGCCTCAGGAAAAATGTTCCGCAGCGTGCTTGTTCTAAAAAACATTCCGCTTTAAAAACTACAGAGAATTCGTTGCTCATGTATGTAATGAATAAATTAACATATTAGTTCTTTATTAAAGTACTCCGTAGACGTCACATGTATTTTTTAGAAATTCTATTACTACATTAAAGTGCTGCTACTGTAAAATGTCAAAGTGGCTAAAAGAGTAAACTGAAAAAGGGATAAGAATTTCAGCTCCTGCGCTTGACGAAGTTAATTTCTATAGCATGCTTTAACAATAATGATGATGCAGAAAGACACATGTTCTGTGATTGAACTGTTGTGTTTTGTATTAATAATATTATCAAATCGGTGTGAAAGAGCTAAAATGATATTTATTTTTTAGATGAACTTGACAGCTTTAAATTGAATATTTCTTAACTCACAGAAGACAGTCTTCTTCATGATTATGAAACTCGTAATTATATTTTGCTTTGTTCTTTCATCTTACGGAACAGACTCGTTCATAATTTCTTCTGTTTGTTAATAGAGCAGATGAATTCTTCTTCCTTTGTTTCATCTTTACATAATCGTTTCGCGGAAGGTAGTAAAATTTTTCAGACAGCCTTATATTACGAAGTAAAAATAGTTCAGAAATTCTGTGCCGGATATTTTAATGCAACTTAAACGCGAATCTCATTAACTGTTAACATGACATACCTTTAAGCCTAAAGTCGGAGCTTTGTATGCTTAGTAAACAAGGGTAAGATTACATCCAGAAAACAAATTGGATTCTGTTTTACTACTTTCGTAATTAAAGATCTCGTAGATATTTGAACAACGCTACTTTATATGCATTATGCATAAATGTATACCTACATAGACAGATAAGTTCTTATATCTTACGTCAGGACAACAACAAAAGGTTCAATTAATTGTAAGATTTTCTCCTGATCTTTTTCACGAGTAATTAGGCTCAAGAAAAGTTCTTAGTTTTAATGATGTAATATTCTTTTGTTGATCGAAATATCAAAGTGACTTAGTAATCTTTGATGCTTAAACTTTCGTCTTCTGTATTACCAATGATTCATCTTATTTATCTCATCGTTCTGCCGAAGAAGTGAGAAGACATTCGCTCCTTTATCCTTTATCACTCTATAATCTGTACTCTGCGTTTATTCCATACTCCCTCTTACTTCTTATTCCTATCTTGCACAGCTAATGAACGCCCTTTGTGGCTCTCTCTCTCTCTCCGTCCTCTAAAGACATGCGAACGTGTTCATTATAACTGAATTTCTTCTCTCCCTTTGAACGACACTACTATAGTCGCTACTACGAACTCTCTAGATTCCACTTAACACTTTTCTCCTTACTTTTAAGCAGCCATCAACTGCTTTGTGCTTCAAATGCCACCACCATCATCCTCATTTTCTCAACTTCAATGTAGCTTTGCCTGTTTTTATCGTATCAGTTGGAGATTTTACTTAAAAGTGAATGACTGCGTGTACTCCATACATACACTTATCAAAGCTTTCGCCTTTGCTCGTACACTGTAACCAATTTTTTATGTGTAGTCACGCAAAATGTCTATTTAATTTGACGACAAACATATTACATGTAATTGAAAGAAGATTCATGCTAAAAGCCATAACAATCGATAAGTGTGTAGTTTATACGAGGGTGAAAGATATGGGAATTGACGAAAAGTAAGGGTGGCATCCTTCTGAGACACGGAAAATTTAAGTTGGCTCACTTTGGCTGTTAGTAATGGAACGGAGGAGAGTAAGAGTAAAGGGAGACAGACAGTGTTCTTAGCAAGACGTACCAAGCAAAACTTTCTTCCCCAGTCTTAACTTCCTATGAGCGTCATATGAGAACGGGTACATTTTTTAAAAGACGAAGTAGAACAAGTGGTCATTAAAAATTTACATCCTATGGTCGTGTGTATATATGTACTTTCCTCTTGGAAGACATAACGGAGGACGAAATTGTCCTTCTTTCTCTCCTTAAAACTTTACTCTTTCCCCCTTCCAACTTCCAAGTCACTAGAAGCAAATGGAATTTTCTAAATGTATCAAATACAACTGCAAAAGATCAAAAAACCCTCGCAAACCTACGAGGCAAGATCTGACCATGCTTTTAGTCAGAGTCAGAAGAAGGCTGCTTGTTATTGCGACTTCCCTCGTTCCTCCACTTTCTCATCCGTACATTCTATATCAATAAACAGATATAAAGCTTAATAAGATTTCGAATACTAGATTATCAGTGATCAGTCTGTCCTCTACAGCATTTTGTGTCTTATAACGCATAATGTATGATTAATTATTATGCATCACGCTCAACGTTCTATCATTTAGATTTATCAGTCCCTGCAGCTCTTTCCTACGAATTAGTCTCCGTGTGTGTGTGTGTGTCACCCTAAGCCATTCTAACTGCACTAATTATTATGGTATGTACTTAAGGCAGGGAATTAACATATAACCATAGGATTTTGTGAAACGTACTCTATTATATAAGACCGTAAAACTAACATTCAACTAAATAAAGGGGAGTTTCAGTTGTTAATAAAGTCAAAGAGGTGTCATCAAGCTTCTCATACTGCGGTGAAGCTGAGTAAGTGGAGCCAGAAAGTGCTACCCAGCCGAGTTACATGGTTGCAATAAAAGAACACATTTTGCGTAAAGTATCTCACGAGAACTTACATATAGTTGTGTGTATGTATATAGTATCTCTTAAAGCAAAGAGGGAGCTTTCTCCGCATCCCCGCATGACTCTATATATACATATGATTATACTCTTCCTCATTATTTCATTGTTGTAAGCTGGAGAAGAGTAAGTATGAACGATACAGCATTTTGCCCGTTAGAGCGGCTATACACATGGATGCAATATATATCTGACACACGCACTCTTTAAAACACACACACACTCCATCTAAGTAAGAAAGTTTACGCAAGGAAGAAGATCATATGCTTTCTCTTTCATTTTTGACGCAGAGTTCCGTGCAGCTTCCAGCTCAAGGAGAAACTTCTCATTCTCACAAGTACAATAATCCAAAAACTAACACTACACTACACAAAAGAATGTTTTTGTTGCTTCTGCTTCTATTTTTGGACTCCATTGAATTTAATTTCTTTAAATAAATTTGCGGGTTTTTTTCAAAACTGCATTTTAAATCTTTTTGGTCTTTTTCAATCTATCCCTGTAATATGGTTGCATGCATTCCTGTTGAAAATGTGCAGAAATGCCAGAAAGACGCTTCAATATATGAGAAGAAAAGTGAAGATGCCACATATATATATACTTACTTACACACAGTTTAGGTCTCTTCGAACCCGAAGATTGCTTTGTGAAACTTTATTCTATGAGAACAAATCAACTTTCCGAGATGGACTTATATATTCTAAATGGTAGATTTGTTTAGGACTCAATTCCAGTAGATCTAGAGTACAAAGTAGTAAAAAAAGCTTGACTTAAGTAATGATCTTATCCTGAAGAGTGACACTGCTTGATGTACGAATGAATGGAGAGTTACTGTATCTATAAAGTAGTGTAGAATACTTGTATGCGTCTTGTGTTTGAGGGTGAGTAGCTCCAACTTCCGTGCATTGTGCTGGATAAATCCCTCTGTATAAATGTACGTACATCATGTGTGTGAGTGTATAGCTGAGCTTGGATAATGTATAAGAAGAGTAGTAGTAGGCAAAGTAATGGATCTTTTCAAGCGAAGACGACGGCAAGAAACTTGATTGAATGATAGCCAAGAAAGATGGGAAATGTATATTCTTCTCTGGATTTTTTCTGGAGTGCAGTTGCAGATTTCGGATCTGGAGGAGTGAAATAACTGCTCTGATGTAACTGGGGATAGAGTGGAGACGTGAGTGTGCGGCAGTCAAAAAGTACAATTTTGTTCTGACTCAAATGGAATATCTCGTGGAGGAAAATATCCCCATCAGATTCTATTACTTGCTTGGACGCTTCGACACACATAAAGGACTCATTATGTGTCATATATCTTCTAACTTGTCTTCCAGCGAACACAACACTACTTTTTATTCTTGGCTTCTTCTTATGCTTGACCTCTACTTTCATTCTTTCCCTTAAATATTTCCCTCAATGAATGGCAGTGAGTACATATATAATATACTATATACACAGTAACAGGCTCGATCTCCATAATATACATCCATCCTTAACTGCAACTTTCAATTACTGCACACACTCGTTTTGTCTTTATCTGACAATGTACTCTATACCGAACATTACTCTCCCTCGTATACTATACATTTATACATATATCAAGTAACAAAAATAACGTACATCAAATACACTCTGTCTCCATCCATCTCCAAATGCCTCGTGGCATCAAGCAAAAAAGACTCACAAGACATATGGAGTTATGTTCTACGTAGAAGAAGCAATTTTTAAACTATGGGATCTCATTACATGTCATACATTTCATATTTCCATGCGATGCCTGTGGGAGCAATTTAATGAGTCGCTGAAATATATTTTCCTTCGTGTCCTTCGTTGTTAAATAAAAATAAGCAAATATTATTACACAATTTGTCGTTAACATAATAAAGTACATGCGTCCTCTAAAAAGGTATTCTTCTGAGAACGGGAAAAACAAATTATAATTTATATATGCACCGTCCACCCGTAAACATTTAAGTAATTGAGATGATCGTCTAGACTCACTATATAATATAGATTCCTGCTATCTAGACACAATATTGTACACACAGTCTATCTTAAATCACGAGTTGTGAGTTGTCTGTATTATTATTATTACTGTGTAGCCTGCGGATGGAGTAGGAAAACGCGTTTGTTTTCAAATAAATGATTACATAATTTAAAAAATTTAGGCAGACGGAACAAAGCGCAATATATTTCCCATCCTTGTATAAAATATTCATGGAACCAGAAGAACGAAAGAGAAAACTCGAGTTACACACAAAAATGCTTTATTAACTCTATACCTGCGATTCACCACACTTGGTTATTGCTTCGTTTCAGAATTCAGAATCTCGAAATTACATACAACTGAAATGTATACTTTCTCCTCAGGAATGAATGCCTCTGCAGATATTTTGAAATTCTTTAGTTGCTCTGTATATACACGTTGCTTTGAAATTGTATGAACCACCTTCCGACTTTCCATAGGCTCAGTATAATATATTTTTCCCAGAACATCATTATATTTTGATGTTTACTGCGAACACACTCCTGGAACCTGCGTTAAATCTTTTCATCTGGATTCTGTACGAAAAAGACATTGTAGTAAATTAATTGTAGATTACACGTTGAATCTCTAAGGAGTAAGCATGGATTCTTAATGGCATCCGAGAAATTTCCTCTTTCATCTTTTGATATAATATAATTCCAACGACATGATAACTCATCCGTCTTTCATGGGAAAATATTGCGCATTTCTTGTGATGATTTCTTTTAGACAGTGGATTTTGAAAATCTGAAAAATATCTCTTTCATTTCTTAATATCACGTAAGAAGTTGGCTAATGAGCATTTGCGAACTTCAGAAAACTAAACAATAATCTTCAATACTACTTCAATGGATTTACAAATCCAGGAAGCCAAAACATGTCAAAACTATTTAATTATGTAGTAGCAATATTTAGAAATGAGAAGAAAGTGTAAGCCGTACGTCCGTTGACAAGGGATGAAGATAAGGAATGATCTCTTCTTTTGTATGTGCGGGTGCTGTGAGCCCCTATACTTTAATTTGACCAGAGAGATATCATGAAATAATTCCAAGAGTTATTATATAGGTAAGCTGTAGAATACAATAGTTCCTATTGTAGTAGCAGATTGAAACTGTTTTGCGCTGCTGCTGCTGTGGAAAGTATGCTGGTCAACTGTGAGTTTATTGAAAACTTTAGAAACGGTAATATAGCGAATGAAACATCTCTCATTATTTGTGAAGTTGGTTATGCGCCAAAACTGAGGGTGATGAAGAGATAAACCGCAAAGCTCTCAGAAGAGTCATTGAGCCGGCAGAGAAATCTTAGTAATCCTGTGCTCTGCTGTCCTTTCACCATTTCCAGCCTACTATTTAATTAATAGTGTTGTGGTTCTACGAAGACAAAATATTCTTTGTTAGTGATGATTATGTAGCAAAAAGTTGGAATTAACCATATGATATGATGGTAAATTGAGAACCCCTTAGAGATGGATGAGCGGTTTTACGTGGTTAGCGTATACATACTCTGCGTGGTTATCTCAATGCAGAGCAAACTTTTAGTGAAGGCTTTCATCGTACATAGTAATTGAAAATTCATGAGCATTCACTTTGCTCATTGTGAATTTATTTGGGGATGGGAGATTCATTTGATATTGATAGCCATTTAAACAGGAAATGAGACTTGTGTATAAAGTCCCAAGGATTTTAAGGTTGTCTCTAGAGAAATGTGAATTTTGATGGAGTCTTCTCAAACTTGTCTTTCATGTGCCTTCTGTTCAATCTCCTGTATTTGCATTTCCAAGTTATGAGAGGAGAGAGAGAGAGAGCGACGAGATCAACTTTCAGGAGTGAGTTCAGCTCCAGAGAAAGTCACTGTGTGTGTGTATGTCTACATGTTGTCGCATGCGAACTCTTCCACCTCATGGATTTATAATCTTTTCTCCGCTTCAACGAAGTTTGAGTAAAAACCACGTAATCGTCAGGATGAAATGTACTACTCTCTCAACACACCTTATACAATTTTACTTTACGCAGTGTGAAAATGTGATACAAAATTTCCGTCTTAATGTCACCCCGAAGATAGCTGAAATACCCCAGAAATTGAATTTTGTGAGTTATGACGACCAGCAGCAGAGAAGCAGCAGACGATCACACCGTGTCTCAGACAACCTAAGCTTCATGGGAACCAGAGAATATCGCACATGCATATTACAGGCAGACTTGTATATGTGTCGCGTGTGTTATTTGCAGTTTATAGGTCCCAATATCACAATCGTAAACTTGTATTTGCAATACATATCTCACTGTGTATCGCCACACACACACAGAGCAATGAATGCATATTTTGGATAAGAGATTGTTGTAAATAGAGGAATGAGTCAATTTTGAAATTGAGCCCAACTGAACATGATTCGCAGCAGGTTGTGTAAAGAAAGTCTCTGTGTACTGCTATATATGAAGGAGGAAGCCAACAACGTGGTAAATAAAAGGTCAAATAAATCTGATCTTGTTTTACTCGACCATAAGGTTGTGAATGTATGTAACATTAAGTAGGAAGAACAGACAAGATTTGATGTGTGTGTGTGTGTGTTCTTTTAGTTCTTTATCCGCACGCAAAAGCTGTAGAACGTTGTTGGTGTGTAATTATCCATGTTTCTAGGAAATGCGATAAAAGTTGACAGTATTATTTTTGTGCCAGATGGACTAGGAGGAGCATCTCAGCATCCCTACAGGTCGTGACTAGCAGACCGTTAGATCATGAAGACGATGATGATAGGAGGACGCGAACGGTCAACTATTTATTTCTGTCTTTTATGTTCCCGACTCCAGAGTAAATGGAAGGATAGTTTGTTGTTTGATGGTCGAATGTGTGTAGCAACTGAAAAGGAATGCCATCATATAATAATGCCAGCAGAAGCTTTCTCTCTCCCCCTCTCCAGATAAATATATATATATATCCTCGCACTCACCCTTCTTCTACTTCTTCTTCGTCTTCCCATGGCTTGCTGTGAAAAACCTTCCTTCGCAAAGAATTTCAATAGCAGCCGTTTGGGAATGTGGGTTTGCGTTTCTTTCCCACCCGCAGAGTCTGCACAAGTATTCCAGGAGAAAGTCCTCTCTCCGACTAACTTTGTTGTTGCGAGTCTTCATGATGGGTGAAAGCGTTTCTCTTCTCATTGGCGCATTTTCGACATAATATGTTTTGCATTGCTTCGATAGCCATTAGACATTAGAGTCCGAGAACGAATTTATTTTTTCTTCGTCTCCTCGTCCATTCCTGCGACACCAAACTGCCTTCAAGATGGGTAACCACACGAACACACACACACACACACACACACACACACACACACATCCAGTCTGAAAGTCTAATGCACTACAGCTGAGAGTAGAAAAGAGCAGCAGCTTTATAAATGGAAATCCAACAAATGAGCTAGTCTTTCATGTGCTACACAGTCTGTGTTTCACATATTACACTTTTGTACACAGTACACTTGTCTTTTATTCCAACTTGAACCCTTCTCCGCCTTCTTCTGTGTGACTTACAAAGGCACAACAACTGCCTATATAAACTTTCATCTTATGATGATGCGTTCTTCTTCTTCTTCTTGAGGAGATCGCCGTTGTTTCAGACTCTCTTTCTCTCAGACCCTCATGTGTGCTCAGCCCATAGTCGAATTTCTCTGGGGTTTTTATCTCTCTTTCCCTTTCCCTATCTGAATTCTACTCCCAAGATTTAAGAAATTTATTTTTGCTCTATGCTGGAAACAGCTTTTTTTGATTTGCTTTGCTATTTATTTTATTTGCTTTGCTGTCGTAGAGCCTTAAACTCCCTAGATTCATGTACATACATACAAGAAATGTTAGAAGAGTTTATATACACAAACATGTATACAAGTTTTAAGAACTACAAGATTCTTGCTCGTCGGGTATTGCGAAATAACTTTCTTTGTAATTACTTGGCATCCAGAATAATATTACTAGGAAGAAGAAGCACATACACACAGTCTTATTGTGAAAGCACACGATGGAAATGGATGTTTATTTCTCTGCAGTTGGTGCGACTCAAATTTTGTGCTTTCTTTCCCGTTCTAACCTAAATATGACATCTCCTCTAACGTTTAATATCATTTGGACAAACACTAACAAATATTAAAGCTGAATTACTTTCTCCGTTCTCGTTGTGCAATAACTGTTCTCGCCCATCTTTTCTCCTTTCTATAAGCTGTGAGAATGAGCCATTCTCAGCACAATATCCACACTTGCTACACAAACAGTCTTACATTTAAACTCCGGAGAATTTTTGTCACTTCATTAAACTTCGCTGTACACTAGGCAGTAGTACGCAAACTGACAACTTAAGCTAATCAGGTTGTCTGCTGTGTGTTGTGATGTGTACATTTTACAAGTCAACTCAACGCAATCTTAACGAGTTTAAGAAATACAACAAAATGCTAGACACAAATGCATTAAAGTATAAAATTTCAGGAGCATATTAGATGTATTTCTCTTTCATATTGTCTGCAACATCTTGTCTATGAATTCTCAAATAGAGTCTTTCTACAGCTGAAAAATTCAATTTTATATTTTGCTCTCTTGCAGGAGATGAAAGTCAACTGGGCCACTTCCCCTAACAGTCAGTCCAAGCCGGATACAAGTAGTAAGTAACTAATTTTCAAATCTATAATTTAATGTTGCTTTAAATATAGCAGAAGTCAATTAAAACATTTGCAAAGAAATCTCACAATCTCTATTTCATACGCATCTCACCGTGTTCCATACAAATTGTACGTAGTCTACGTACGTAGGTGGTGTAAGGGTTCTTCGTTGTATTTGCGAGTTTTAATCATTCTCAGCTACCGTGGGAAATGATTCTCGGAACTTTCTCCGCACGTACCTTTATACGCTTTGCTTTTTTATTGAATCTGAGTTCCGAAATGAAACTTCTTTTTGTATTTCCACTCCGAATGAGATTGTGTACGGTGGTGATTATAATAAATAAAATCATCCTGACTCTAAAGCAAATGAATATTTAGTACGTTGTGAAACAGATTATGAAGTAGCTTCACAGCAGTTGACTTTAGATTTTCTTCAAATTAAACACGTTTCCCCGTGAAACTACTTCGAGCAACCATAATATCCTCCTTTGTTCCATACTGTGTAGAATTTTGCGGTGAAAGTTGTTTGGGACTTAGCAGCGGTATGATTAACAAACTAATCCTTTTTGTTTATGAATTAATAAACGGGAGAAATCAGGAAACACATGACTCAGAACGTAGAACTGGAGTGTTCGGGAAGACATCAGACATTATTATGTAATGAACCCACACACACACACACATACACACACAGGACTCCAGGTTTTAACTTCATTTTAACACTAAGGGGAGTCTCGATCTCCTCCGGATCTAAGAAGAAGACGTAAGAACAAAGGAAGAAGAGATGCTCGGGGTGACAGTCAAGTCAGAATTGTATATAAAGCAGAGAGAAAGGTTATTTTATGTCTAACATGCTGCACAGCATTTGTGGTAGATTTATTATGTACGAGAGAGAAAGTCTCCCACACACACACACACATACAGAGGGTACATTTCTACTTCCTGAAATTCTTCTTTTCTTCATGAGAAAAAATCTCTCTTGCATTCTTATCGAACTGATCAAGATGATGATGTCGATGATGCCGAGTAATAAATGTGGCGAAAATAATTCTGCGTAATTGACTGGTTTTCGGAAATGAGACACAGTACGCGTAGGTGATAGAGTGCAAGTACGACGTAGCTTACATTTACATTTACAGCCTTTCAAAAAAGCACAGAGTTGGAGAATTGGTTTCTGTGCTAAACGTGAACTTGCCAAGACTTTCTTTCACGTGCCTCCTCCTTATTCCACAAAATGTCGAATGCAGTGTGCATTTATTTTTTAGTAGCTCTCGTTGCTGCTCACTCGGTGCTACTCCACTCTTCTACGAGAGAACGATACAACTGTGGAATTCTCAACGATCAATTTAAATGGTCGATGTGTATCTAATAAAAATTCTGTTCGTCAAACGGCGACGGACGTTCGAAAATGCGTAATGTTGACAACATCGATGGATAGCGAGCACAAGCGAGACTGGTGGATGCATACACGGTTAAATATAAATAATCTAACATGTCTAACATGTATACATACATGTGTATACTTTAGCCTGGACAAAGGTGAAGCAACGAATTATTTTGTCTATTCCCGTCACGTTGATGGCTTTCAATTTACTGTCGGTTGAGATCACAGTTTTGCCGAGTTGGCATTCCATGACTTCTCCATCTGTCTACAACTTAGATTCAGAACTTTCTCTGTCATTCCAAAACATTGATGAAGCAGAAACCAGACTTTCAAAGTTTGAATTCGCTTTTAACGCATCTCCTTCAGTATGATGTATACACACAAAAGTGTGGCTGGTCTCTCTATCTTTTTGTTCCTCCGGACACATCTAGCATGTTCAATTGTTCGACAAACGCCTCGCACCAAAAGATGAACTGTCCTCTCTAACTGTACAGATGCATCATTACTTACTACATCATACATACTACCTCATGTGTGGGGTGTGTATGGTCATTTGTACTGAAACTCCACAAAGGATCTCCAATTCCTTACAAAGTTACCCCCGCGTTCTAAAAGACTTAGTGTCAGAGATGAGTCAAAGTCATTATTATCTTTATATTATTCTACAGATAATTATCGCAGACCGTACACTGTGCTCATCATCAAACAACAGGGAGATTGAGGCGTGTGTGTTTATATTAATGGAACAAAATCTGTTAATTAGCCTTTCGTGTGACAACCACACATGGTAATAATTAGAAGGGCGTTTTCACCCGCGTGTGTGCATATATGCCATCCGTCCTCATTTTTTTCATTTTCCTCAGAATTTTTGTTGCACACACATACATATGGTATACATATATATATTATGTATGAAAGCCCCTGGATGGATTATTCTCATTTTCGGATTCAGACTCTGAAGAAACAGTATAATTTCTTTTGTCACGGTTTGCGTGATATGCGCTACGAAATTAAGTTCAATTGAAAGTAGAAATAGGCTTCTCTCACTCACAGTCTCCGCTCTCTCTGCTATCAGAGTACATACAAATAACACATTAGAGTATGTATGAAGCTTTTTATATTACAAACACACACACACAAGGTTTGGAGATCGGCAAAGAAGAAAAATTTGGAGTAGAGTGGCTGTTGCTGGTGCAACAGAAACGGAAGAAATTGCCATGCAATGTTCTGTACCTTGGTGTGTGTGTGTGTTCGTATCGTTCTTTTTATTTGTTCCCTGTGTTCAGAGTTTAGTAATGAGAAGTCCTCTAGAGGAACTGTAGTAGTAGTATGTGCATATGTACTTTTTGCAATTAAATAGAAAGAGTGTGTAGTACTGTGTATAGCAAGAGCATTGTACCGGCTTTCAGAAGTAGTGGTGGCCAAGGATCTTTCTCCATACATACATGTACCCCGATGGACCTCCTCAAAACTACTTATGCTTTCTCTCTCTCGGCTCGAAATCTTTTGAGTGAAACGGCTTTCAGAGATCCCCAAACTCGGGTTGAACCGGTTGGGGTCGGCTGAGGAAAAAGTAGTTGTGTGTCTGAGAAATAGTTTGTTGGTTGAATTGGACTTAGTTTTCATACGTCCGTTAGTGATTTCACTCGTTCCTCCGTACCAGCTTTCCCCGCAACTGCTACTACTACTACTACTACTACTACGTCTACTTCACCTTTCTCAGTCGCTTTCCACTTGTTACTCTCTCCACTAAAGACTTAAAGTCTCATTCTGTGTGAGTTTATGGTTGTGTGTGTATAATCACCTTCAGTGGTGGATTCCTCATATAGACAAGAAGAAGGCGGAGGACACGAAACCTCCTTCCTCACTCCAATTCATCAGACTTGAAGCTTTCTCGCTTTTACTCACATCTTCTCATACCTTCGTAGAGAACAGTTCATTTTTCTCTCAAACCTGTTGACGAGAGTCATTCATAATCGTAATAATCTCGAGTGAATTACCTCTTCACTATTATCTCTCTCTCGGTTGAATTGAGTGCCACCGACTGCTGAACCTCATCGATTCCACTTTCCCTAGATTGGACTCATAAAAACCAATTGTTTGCTGGAACATCCGGCCGTGGGTTTCGACTCAAACTTTCTCGCATACTCTCAGAGTTCTTGTACTCTCTCTCTCTCTCTCGCGTGTGGTGAGACTATTTGGTCAGACTTTCACCCAACAACCTCACTCCTCGCTCATTTTACTCCTCGTAATTACGTGCAAGTAAACAATGACTGCTCGTCTCTTCATTTAAAACCTTGTCATTTCCGTCAAAGTCTTCCTCTCATACACAAATCCAAATCTATACATATATTGTTACAGTTTCAGTGTGTGATGTGAACATATATATACGCATTCACTAATCGTCCTGTGAGGTTACCACCACCACCTTGTCTCCATCCCTCTCATCTCTAGCTACATGTTCTGCGTTTAACTGAACTGAAGTCAAGACGGAATCCGATCTACTCTTCTCATCTGCAGTCAGTCCTCCCCCAATACATGCCAAAGTGTATCTCCCAGCTAATTGTTGTTGTCCGTCGGGACCAGCTGCTGGTCTACTGACGTCTCCGTTACTACGACATCCTAGCGGCATGCTCGCCACAATGTCAGCCCTGATGCTTCCCACCACGGCTACTGTAGCCACCATGGGAGCTTCAACCCCCCACATGCCCCTCCTAGCTGTTCCGGCTAAACATACTCTGGATGCTTTAAAGTCATCTTCCACTAACAAATCAGGTACACTCACATTTCTTCACATCCTGCTCAATCTCTTTCTCTAGCCCAATCCCACATAATACTTCCTCACTATAACTCATAGTTCCGGCATATGTGTGTACTTACTTACGTTCGTGTACGCTCTTGCGAATCAAATAGATGGGATTTTAGTTGCGTCTCTCGAGGCACGAGAAATCGAGATTCATTCCCTTTCACTTTAACTCATGCTTCGTATCAAAGAGAGCTCAACTTTCCTCCTACTTCTCCCTCGCCACATTTTTCTTTTACACTTGAGACGACCCTTTTTTTCCTTCTCCTACCTGTAAGAACAATTCAATTCTTAAATCATCAGCCTAACTTTTTCAAGTTGGGGTAGAAAATTATTTAACGTGAAAAGAGAAGAGGGAGCGAGAGCTCAGAAGAATAATGTATAAGAGTGTGTGTGTCTCCAAAAAAGGCCTTTTATTCTTAACGATGTGAGAGATGAGTTTCAGAAAGTTAAGATGAATATAACGATGGAAGTGAAACCACCTCTCTCTCCTCTCTCTCTCTCTCTCTTCTTCTGTTTGAGTTTGTTCATACCTGTTGAATATTTTTCTTCACAAGTATCACAAGTTCCAACTTTTTTTACTCTTGATCTTTATATCGTGATACCCTGATACTCTCCCAATGAGGCCAATATAACTTGTGTGCTTTCACACACAAAAGTATCTTCAAACTTTTCACCCACTCTACCTTTCTTTATTTCTCCCGAGGAATGATGATAACTTCTAACAAACAATTTTTCTATGTCTCCTTACATTTTTTTAATGCTCACAAGCTAAAATGTTATATATACACTCTTGTCGTTGACAATTTCTCTATTGTGGAATTGTACAAACAAGCAACGCCTATTTCTCCTCTTCCTTGCCAAGAGAGTTAGTCGATTGTCAGTGTAAACATTTATCATATTCTAAACAAAAACGAATGCATGTATATCATAAGCGTTTGTCTCCTTGTCTTACAAAGTAAATACACTTGCACTTGCAGAGAATATCGTTCTGAGAATTGCATATAAATTCTCAAATGTTCTTACCACTCCAATATATTACATCATGCAGAAGTAGTTGACAGTTGACAGAAATTGTCACAAAAGTTTCAAGTCTAGGAATGACGACAGTAGACGGTATATATTATTATTAGCCCAATTTAATTCGCAACAATGTTTCAACTAACACTCCTCCTCTTTGTTGTTGTTACAAATTACAAATAGTGTTGATCTACGAAATGTAGAAATGGTAGACACACATATAAGTAACGAGAAGAGTAACAAGAAAGTTTTCTTTTTCAGCAGACACTTAAGTGTGTTCTTTCGTAAAATAATGTTGGTAGTTTCCAGTCTGCGTGTGTAAAAAAGACATGGGCTGAATTTATAGACATGATATGTAGTAGTGATACTCTGTGACAATATATGAGTAGCTCTGTATTCGTGACTGTATAAGTGTGATACGAAACCATTAGACAAGGCTTCTCAGGTCAACCCTGTGAGAGAGAGAGAGTTCTTGCATGAGAAACATGCAATGTGTTTAGGACACTTGAACAATGAGACTCTCTCTCGGCTAACATGCACACACACAACACAGTGACAGCCAGGCTTATTGGTTATTGGAAACACACACATACACACACACACACTCACACGTAGCCAGCATTGATTGAACGAGAGAAAAGTTACTCTTCTACGAGAAACTTGACAACGAAGAATGTTGTATTTAGCAAAGCGTTTGGAATCACTTAAGCAAATGAGGAGATTGATTAATTGGAGAACGAACAGAGGCTCATTTTCCCTATCAATCTCAGTCAGAATCAATAAATCATCTGGTTTTGAGCTGACGACTAAAGGAGGACGATGAACAAAACACTTTCTGGGAATTTGTTGCTCACTTGCTTTAGAAAGAATAAGAAAAGGAGCGGGTGTATAGGGTTTTCCACAAATGCTTCTGTAAAAAGTTACGTATGAAGTTTAGTATGTGTGTGTGTCATCTCTCCTTCGATCTTTACCTTAATAGTCTTCGTGGACGTGCAGTTGTTTTGACAGGAACACATGTGGTACGGGTAAGAGAGAGAGACACACACTTGGTGGTAACAGTGGAAGGTTATTAGTTTATTTAGTGTGTATATATAGAATGCCACATATTATTATTGTTCTCCATTGTTCTGCTTCTCAGGAGATACAGGGAGAAAGCATCCGGTGGAGTGTGTGTGTGTTTGACTGAAAGTGTTTTATTTGGGGAACACCTTTCAACAGAATTGTGTTACGATGATGTAGGTGTCTGTTTTGAAGGTTTTTTCGGCAGTTGAGGTTGATGAGAAGCTTAGTATATATGAAGAGCCATTATAGATATTAAATAGTGAGTTTGTCACTCCCACAAGCGGGGAGCGATGTATGACGGGAGATATGTATGACTTTAAAGGTTAAGAGAAGGAGAGTCAGGGAAGTAGAAAATTTTATGGGGTTCGAGAAAGAAGAGAGACTAAATAAATTGATGGCCACCGGAAGGGAGAAAGATGAAAAGAGTTGTGAGATAAAGAAATGTTGGGTAAAAGAGAGAGAGACCGGGTTTGCATGAGACTGAGACTCTAAGGGTGGTTCTGATCTTGAATCGAGTGCATATATACATAGGAACCCATTTGATTTATGGATAAGACGGAGCAAAAGACGGTTTTAAACGGAAGATAGAACGGTTGGATTGTATGAGCAGTGTATTTCAAATTTAAATGTGCATTGATGATATTTGTCGGCTGTGTTCCAAAAATGCTCCATTCATCTCTCGAGCAGCCGAGGAGGTAACTTTGTGGAGTCAATAAAGGGAAAGTGGAAAGCAGGAGGGATGGCCGAGGGTTCGTGGAGAAAGTTAATGCAAACTGAGGACAAGATGGCACAGACAAGAAGAGAGAGAGTCTGTTTTCACTGTGTGTGACTCCATGCCAAACTGTTTTCTTGTATGCCTTCGATGGGCCCCGCTTTTGGCATCGAGTCCATTCCAATCCAGACATTCCAGATGTACTTCCATACATACGAAACATTCAGAGAGAGAGGGCTCAGTTGATGATAACTTTCCTGTGGCTCCCTACGTCCCTGCTTCGCACTGAGGAGCCTCCAAATCTTGCCAAAAATGCTAATCAATTGCCATCCAGTTGATGTATTCTTAGTGATTTCGAGCGTGCATAGCTTCCTCTTTTCCATGAACAGCTTCATACTTATTTTGCTTTTTATTGTGTCCTCCCCTCCTACCAAAATGTCCCCAACGCACTCACAACTTCCAAGCTACAAAGTGTCAGCTCTGAATTGTCCTCACCCGAATTCACTACCAGAAAACTACTCTCTTTTTATTGCCCTGATGCTTCCCTTTTTATACTTCCACTTTTAAAGGCTCCACTATTAACCTTAAATCTCTTTCACTATCGTTCCCGTCTCTGTCACAGCTACCCCGTAATTAGGACAACATTATGGCTTCATGCACTAGATCGTACAATCTTTTAAAAACTCTCATAAACCACTCTGTTCTACTAAAAAACCTTACTCTCAATGGTATTAGTGGGATTGATTAACTACACGTACTCATATGAGTGAGTTGCCACTTGAGAAACAATGATAATTATGCAAAGTCAAAAGGAAAGTATTACTTACATAAGTCTCATATAACATTTCAATGCTGATGCCTAACACGCTTGTATATAATGTTGATTGCCTACTAAAACTCGATAATTTTTTGTATGTTTCAGAGCACTATCATATATTTGTTGGTGACCTAAGTCCAGAAATTGAAACCCAAGCGCTAAGAGATGCGTTTGCACCATTTGGTGAGATCTCGTAAGTACTTTTATAATTCTTATAATCTCTTTTTCTAAATAATGCTTCCTTCAATCGCTTCTTAACTGTCTGTATAATCCATTTCTTCCTATTTAATTAATTTCACCTTTTGATCTTTCACGAGTGAGAGAGATATATAATACATTTTATTTCTTCATGAGTCAGTTTTTTTAGCCGTCTATTATATTCGTCGTAGGACGTATCGTTACACAATTTATTTAGAAGATTGAACCTAAGTAACCTAACAAACCATCTATACATAATACAGCTCATACATAAGTCCCGATATTAAACATCATCTAAAGTTCATCTATCAGACAGAAGCAAGGGAGCAGGAGGAACTCGTGAAATCTGTTAAGTAAACTCACCTGCTGTCGTCAAAACATTATATAACAAGCATTTGTACAGAGGTATCTTCCTTCGATTCAATTAATTTAAGCTTCACAAGCAAGAAGAATGCTAGGTCAAATTTCAATGTTAGAAATTTGATCTTTAATCGTTTCATCACGAAGAGCGTATACACACACTCAAATTACTGACGTATCACCACGCTGTCCGAAGCCTAGCAGCTCCCAGGATATATTATATGTAACCTGTGAGTACTCTACAGATTCAAACTTCGTTTGATGTCCCCGTCAGTGATTTCTCAACTCTTGTTAGTTATTTTCGAACCCTTAGCGAGGATCTCTTAAAAACTCCACGTAGTACATGTAGTAATGACAATAAAGCATGCTAGATAGCGTATGAGAAAAGCAATAAGATTTTCTAAGATTCACGTATAGATTGTGTAGACCCAGACATAGGGCAAGACAGAAGCGTCGTTGCTTTAATATTTCATGATGAGCTCAGCAGCAGTGAGTTAAGGAAGCAAATAGAAAATGCCTGACAGGTAGTGTGCATAAACTTAAATAGTTTACTTTTGTCTATATACTTATTGTTAGACGTATGTAACAACGGACGAGAATTAAATCCAGGTTAATTTCTATCCTAAAGGCTTTTAGATTACAACAGAGAGTAAATGTTTCAAGCCCTTGGATTGCTTTCGCATATCCGTCAAGGAATAATGCAGCATGGAAGGCCCAGCTCACCCAAACTTACTTGGAAAGCTAAAACCTACATGGCTGAGACAATTTGTAGCCCCGAGCTGTTTTCTTCA
>Ga0194135_10000270_pt1 | contig 30056 bp, 10 predicted proteins | sample LitLau_LLRF_2013_FD_134024 | JGI IMG/M metagenome (GOLD analysis project Ga0194135, IMG submission 134024) | Freshwater sediment microbial communities in response to fracking from North America - Little Laurel Run_MetaG_LLRF_2013 (version 2) | ecosystem: Environmental > Aquatic > Freshwater >... | reverse complement strand
CGTATGTACAAGAAGGCTGGGAGGAAGTCGCAACTTCCCCCAGCTATACTAACAACTAGGAAGGTTTCTCGGAAACATTCCCAGTTTCCGAGAAACATAAATATATATAGAGAGAGAGACACTTCACAGCAAGAGATTCAAAGTTCAAGTGAGAGGCCGATTTCCTCTGCAAGGAAGAATGAAGCTTCTCACTCGACCTGATAGAAGACGGTGAACATCCTCATCTGCTTAAAGCAGATGAAGTCTGGAAGCTTCGATGTCCAGCTATGCAAATGCGTTTGCATAGCTAACCAAATTCCCATTGTTTCCCTTTATTCTTTACAATCCGTGTATAACGTAGTGGAAAAACATTTCATGCAATTTTGATCCTATACTTTTCTGTGTTTCATTCGATATTCCGTTGTTTTCGTAACAAATGGCACAGGAGTGTCGTCTATTCAGTGAAGCTTATTTTATCGACAAAAGCATGCATTAAACTTCAAATCCTCCCTTTACAGAACAAAAATGCTTCAGGCTTCGTTTTTGCAAATAATGTGTTTATACTTTCACTTTATAAACCTCCTCCTCAATCGAATGCATCCGTCGTTTTAATATATTAATACTTTTCATGTGACCTTCATCTGAGCGAAATAGGACGGTTAAAAAATATTAGTGTCATGAATTTATGATGTCATCCGCCACCCATTTTAATATCCCTCTTGAATGGAACTCGGGTTCCAGGAACAAAATCAATGTATAAGCAGCGCTACAACTGCAAATACTACGCACACACTGTTTGTTCCAGGAGCTCCAAGGTACATTTCAGCCTGCCCATGGGACTTATGTTAGTGATTGTGGGAACGCCAAGGTCAACTTTAAAAGGTTCTGAAACTACTTATTTCGGTGCATCCATCCATGAGTACACACCCGCTGTTAGACTGCATACATGCCAAACAAGCGTACTTCAGCAGTAGAAAACAATACACAATCCCTTTCAAAAAGATTGGCAAACCTGTTGAAATACTATAAAATATTCAAGTCCAAGGTGTATACAAGCTTGAAAGTTGTTGAGAGAAAAGAAGAAACACAAGTCAGGATTAAGTTTTCCAAAAACGTGACTGAGAGTCAGTTCAGTCGTCTCATAGTGTAAGTTCAATGAGCAAAGTTAAGCTGTAAAAAAGCTACTTAGAATTTAGAGTAGAATCTAATACATTATTGTGGATATAATAAGAGAAAATGGTTGTCGTAAGGTTGCAATTATTATCATCACTAGTGGAATTAAGCGAGATGCACTGGGAAAGAGTGATCGCGAAGTCGTACAGCAGCGTTGCGGTTGTTGAAAGAAGTCAGGAAATTGACTCGACTATGATTCGGTCTACTAGTTGCACATCAAATTGAAGAGGAGTAACGGGAAAGAAAGTGCAGTTTGAGTCTAAATAAGTAAAGTCATGAAATGTAATGAGATGTGTTCGTGTAGGATGGAGAAGTGTATATAGATACTTGTAACAAGTATATATAACTTGGTGAAGGACATGCAAGTATGGGCAAGAACGATGATGATCGAACAAACCTGCAAAAGGCACAGTGTTCCAGTGATCAAAGTTGCGACGTAAAGCAGTGTAATCTATACTCCCTTTGGAATCAAATGGAGTGGTGATGGGAGGGTAGATTCCGGAAATATCCATTCGCTTTCCAGAGCTTGTTGCACTTCCATAGCTTCGCATAAGTGTCAGTCCAGTTGCTCTAAATCCATTTCCACCAACTTTGGCAAAAGCCATCGTCGTCGTCGTCGTTACTTATTACACTTTATTAGTAGCTTTTGGAAGCAGGAGGAGTGTGGGATGAAGTAGACGAACGTACTTTGTAGAAACATACACGGAAGTTGTTTAGTATGTCAAGTTGTATGCTTTCTCCGTTTTCTGCACTTTCCTCTTACATAGGCGTCTTACACAAATTACACATGTACAGACAGAACTCCAGACTGTGAAAATAGTATGTTCAATGATCTCTGAAGAACCTTTCACTTATATGCCTGTTTAAATGTGTATATGTGCTTAAGTGAATGAATGCATTAGGTTATTGTGGAAAGATTGACTTGAATGTGGTCTGGCGACACTTTCAGTAGTACAATGTATATGTAATATATTACATATACATTATTATTCCAACTTGTACAAAAGGTAAAGTCTGTTGGCAGTGGAATTCTGAGAAATCAATTAACAATAAGTTTGTACTTGACACATTTGCTCTACTAAAGAAGTTTGGGTTTAAGCGGACTTAATATCATAATAATAAACCATTGGAGATTTGTAATTCTTGGGGCCATCTGTAAAATCTCGTGTGAGATTCACGAAGTGGTTTGTTAGTGTTTGAGCTGACTATATCTATATATATGCAGGATGATAATACTATCGACTAGAGTTGATCCGGATTTCGAGGAGGTTGGCTAGATGAATTCATTCATTCTCTCTCTCTCTCTCGCTTCGTTCATTCGAGAAAGAGACTTGAAGTGCTTCAAACATGCTGTTGTATAAGAGAGAGTTCTCACATAATTACTGGGAAAACTTTGCCAGACTGGGCAAAAATTACAGGCGTATAGGAAACTTTTATTGTAATGTATTATGACAAAGTGTACAAGGAAGAACCCATACAAGGTATACAGAAATGACGACGATAGAAATCTACTCATGATATTTAGCGATTAGAAACTAAAAGCAATTGTTGAATAGAATATCTCACGCTTCCTTACTTCATCTTTTTCGGCAGAGTAATTTCGAGTTGGAATCATCGCTCATCTCACAACCTCCGTAATAATTCCACAATAATCTTCTTTATTACATGTCATAATAAATGTTCTAGAGGATCCCCGAGCTTCATGCATGATGTGAAGCAAATCAAGTGTAGCCTGAGTACGTGCGGCATTCAGTTCCCGTATTTCGGTTGCATGAATTTGGAAGTGGAAATATATATATATATATAAAATATAAGCCTACAGAGTTTATAGTTGGGAGAGATGAATTCGGGAGAGAGATGAGACTACAGACGTCCCTACTACAGATAGGCTGGAGCACGGTCACGATATTATTAGCTCCGGAGTTTGATGATAAAATGGATGAAGTGTTTTATTCATTCACTTACCATTGTAATTTCAGGAGAGGTAGAGTGAAGCAAATGACATGAGAGTCTACGTTGGAAAAGATGTAAATTGCTTGGGACAAGGACCGCCCGAGACTGCGAGTGAGTATATTACTTATTTATCCAATTTAAGTAGGTGTTAAATTTCATTATTTATCGAGAGTATTCTGAATTTCTGACGTCTGATCGAGGAACAAGGTTGTATAAACAGTTTTTGAAGTCATTTATGGAATACTGCTGCTGTGATGTCAGTTCCATATATTTTGCATAGCATATAATAATGTGTATAGAATAAGTGCAGAGCAAGATGCAAATTTGGTCGTAATTGGATAAAGAGTTCACTTTATTCGCAAGGAAATATGTGGCACTTGATTTATTGGTAATAGTATAACCTGGTAAATTCATCATCATTGATTGTAAGTACACAATTCGACAGAATTCGACTAAACAATTCACAATACCGTATATATGTAGTGTGTAGAACTAGTAAATTTTAAAATAAATTTCCCACATACAAATTTTTGAAAGTTAATTAATAATCTTTTATAGTGTAGTTAAAATATATAGGCCAGGAGAACAAACTAATCTTTTTCTGTTCATGTAGAGTTCATATAATGTAGTTTAAATTGTTCAGTCGATTCTTATATAGGATAGTTGGTTGGTGGTGTCTGGTGTGTGTATAATACAAGCTAATTAAATGCAAATGGAGGTATCAGCAGTATATTTATATTAAGTTAGAAGTTGTGGCGGAGGATTAACTAAGAAATGAAAGTTATTGTTGATTCCAGGCCGTATTCTCCGGGACATCTAAATGTAAGTTGGAGGGGTTCATCCAGATTAAGTCCGAATAGAACAGCTTTGTACCGATTCGGCTTTGGGATTCTTAGGTAAGTTGCACCATTCACTGCAATCTAATAGAGAAAAAGAAAATGGCACATGAACACACATTTATATATGTAGGTAGTAGTAAGCATCTTATATAGGTATAGATTTGAATGATGTGTGAGGTTAAATATGTGAAGGAATAATAGGAAACGTGTTGCTACTTGGCTTTTAGTTTTGTGTGAGCCAATATTCAGGAAATAAATGACCTGCACATTCAACATTACCAAACTTGTGGGGGCTTTGTTGTAATGCGCTTATAAAAAGAATCTCTTTGATTGCGTAAGTTGGGAAGGATTAAGGAACCTCGAAACCAGAAACCACTGCCGACTGTCATGACTGTTGGGTTTCATTGGTAAATATGTTTTTATTTGTGAATAAACCTGAAAAGTTTTTCAATTTTCGTAAGCAGCTTTGCTGAAAAGGTTAAGAGCAAAGTAAACCATGCATATGTACAGAAGATAAGAGAGAGAAAGAGAGAGAGAGAGAGTGAGAAGACTATAAGAGAGAGAGAGTCCAGTTAAGTTCGTACTTATAAATTGATTGCGTGTTGCGAAAACATTAAAGTTAGCCTCTGGACATGACATACCTCGTATCCGCTGCTGCTAACAGTTTCCTGTCCTTCGAGTCTTTCAGGCATCGTCCAACTCACTAGAAGTGCATCTTCTCCAATCCTTCGGAGGACACGGAAGTCTATTTTGGAGTTCGTGTCCAAAAGATACTCCGACGAGGCAGCAGCAGATGAAGAGTGTTCACTTTCTTCAATGTTTTCTAGTGAAGTAGACTCGAATAGGTCCTATAAAAATACACACACACCCTTTCTCCTTTAGTTACATCATATCACATTGTTCGGAATTTTGCATCTTTTTATTCCCCAAAAGAAATGACGTGTCATATATTTTCCTTTTCCCTCAGGAGCATTTGTCAGCATAAGAAGAAGGAGACGAAGATGATGGCAGACTTACAAAAGCACATAAAACCATATTAATAAAAAAGACTACACACACAGATGCATGCAACTTATTCTCGAAGGCGGATGCAGACGCGTATTGTACGTATAAAATACGGAACTAATTCGCAGCATCTCTATGAATATGAATGCATGCAGATGCTGTGATGTTAGAGAAAGATGCGAAATGTGTTCTTAGAAGTGAGAAAAACAAATTCACCATAATTCGTCTGCGTTCAGACTTGAGGAACAAGCAAAGGGAGTCGCAGGTGAAATCATGAGGTGGGCGCCTGTCACCCTCCGCCTTTCTACTTTTACTGAGAGGCGAGCATTGCGAATGGTGTCTTTTATTTAGATTCGACGGAGAGTGGAGCTCATCTCTAAGTTTGACGATTTCCTTAAGAACACCGTTGATGAAATATCCTTGAGTATCGGTGATACTCATGTGGGCTATTCGCCGGCCTAAAGCTTGAAGCAAAAGGTCTTTTTCGACACATCGACTTTTCCATAGCCTCGACTCTGTCACGTGGGATTCCATTAACGCCCGCTGTCTCGTGTTTAATGTTTCTTCGACTTTTGTTACTTGCAACGTTAGGCGACCCATTGTTTCCTGCAGCCGCATAAGCATCTTGTCCTTAGAATTGTCAAACACACAGAAAGGACATGGATTGATTAGTATTTTAAGGCTTTACTTACAAAATGACACACATTAGGAGATTATTATTATTACAAGGCAAACAAACGCGACAGTCATTTATCATGTGCACGAGAAAGAGTGAGTGGACACATATTCGCCTAAAAAACGCCACAAAACAGACACCTTGATTCTCGACTTCCTGCATTTGACAGGCTCGTGTGTGTAAAAATAAATATTTTTCAAAGGAACATAAAGTCCAGCATATTGTATAAGGTTGTATTGTGTGTGTGTACATTATACGCGCGCAGTCACTAACTGCATTTGCTAAATGTCTTTCAACGTCGTTGCTTTCACTGCCTCTGCTTTCTTTTTGTTGTGTATTTGTGCAAAGAAACAAAAAACACGCTTACTACTTTTTTCCATCTCTCCAACCATAAAAGTGCTTTGGAGAAACAAAAGTGTCATTGATATCAAAAAGTAGCCGAGAAGGAAATAGAGGTGTATTATTGATCTCAAACTTTTGTGCAAGGGGAAAGTGAGAGATTCTTTAATACGTCCTTTCTTTCTTGTTGTGTAACCAACGCTAAACACATCCTTTTCTTACATCCTTTGTTAGATCTTTCCGTAGAAAAGTTTTGTATTATCGTTTTTATCAATTTTCAAAGAGAACTTCTCGTACACACACACACGAAAACAAAAAGCAAAACTGTTTCATCTCCACTCGTAATCAAATCATTCAAAGGCTTTATTATACATGGAAAGATAATTACTCAATAAGATGAAGTTTCACAAGTTCAAAAGACTCATACAATTCCAGAACAAGAACAAGAATAGGGGATTACTAATTGCATACTCACCTCTTCAGAAACTTGGGTAATTTTAGGGCTACTATCACTTCCTTGAGCAGCTGAGGACTCCCCCTCCTCAGTTTTCTCCAGTGACTGAAATTAAAACAGAAATAAAAACAGAGTTCCAACCAGTTTTTATCCGAACTCATAACTAATACTAATAATTGTAATAAGTTTGTAAGATTCATGTATGTATACATTTTGCATTACCATATGGGAAGCTAAAATTTCATCACTTTCACATCGAGAAAGGCGAATTTCCGATTCAGTCTGGAAATTAAGACACTCATTAGATTTGTATCAAGTAATCCTACGCAGTTGCCAACTATATAATAGAATTCGAGCTATTCTTAGAGAGCAAACATTCCAAGAAGATGGATTTCGCTGAAAAATGCAAATAGCTTATTATATTGAGTGAGTGTATATATAGCTTAGCTTGTGCAAACGAACAGAAGTAATGCGAAATGCACATGCACAAATGTGATGAGATTATATATGAAGCATATATAGGCTCAGGAAGAATATTCCTAAGCTGAAAACTTTCAAAGTAACTTTCATTCAAGAAGTGTCATCATTACGACAAACTTTAGACGGATTTCGGATTGAAAAGTGCTTTGAAAGTGGGCGCAAGCACAGTAATAGGATCGCAGAAACTTATTCCCTGACGTCATCCAAAAGCAGAGATGAAATTAAAGCTAAATATTGAAAGCAAGCAAAGAAGTAAAAAAAAGTAGTTAATTAAGGAAAAATGTCAAACCGCAAACTGAAAATCTGTCACGTGAGATGATTTCAATGTTTCAATTAAGGGAATTAATTCATCCATGATTCCTTTCAGCTTCACACCAACGCTTTCGCAGTGACTGCAGCGCTGTTAAAAACCGAGGTGAGAGTTTTAAATTTAATGAGTTCATAGCTGTGAATTGTGAGTGTTTTGCAAACAGGCTGAGGGACAGGTAGTCTGGCTGTCTTACAACATATAATATGTAAGAACATATTTATGGAGACATGGAGAAAGCAAATGTCATGATAATCTCAAGAAAACCATGTAAATGTCATTATTATTACCTGAATCAAACTGACGACTTCCTCCATTGCCCTCACAACTCCATGCAACCCTCCATCGTTTGTATTAAAGTCTGAGAGTTCATGAGGTGCGACGGGAGATAAGGCTGTAGTGTCAGTAAGTTTCAATTGTCGAAGTTGTCTCTGGAGTTCCTCGATTATAGTGTCTTTCTGTTTAAGTTCGTGACTCATAGCGGCTAGGTTACTTTCACTGTGTACAGCTTTCGACACAGCTTCCTCCACCGTTTTCTATGTAGAATGTTCAATTAAACACAAGCAATGTGAGAGTACATTCACCTAGTTTAACTGTCAGCTATATTTGACTCATTATACATAAGTGAGGTTATTATACAACACATACAAGACAGTTCTCTCATAAAGTTTAGGTAATCAATCATACAGGATAGAGAGATGAGAGAGAGAGAGAGAAGAGAGAAAGTATAGATATATATTTGAGTTATTCTCTACAGGAGAAGGAATATTTTATTAGAAAGACAAACTTTACATTTGTCTGTGTACCTCTAGATAAGAAACTTCCTCTTTGAGCATCCCATTCGAGCACTCGACATCAGTGTAACTTTGATGAAGTTCTTGAAGTTGGGATTTCAATTTGACAATCTGTTCATTCAAACATATCATATCATCATCATTGAGCTCGTAGTAAGCCGTACAATAAGAACACACTGAAACTTGTACTCCTCCAAACGAAGGTGATATTACACTATTATTATATTATAACGAGTAGTAGTCTACTCAACCGTATCGGTTTCATAGTGGTTTCAAATGTTTGTTAGTGTGGGGAGGGCATTTTATATATCATTCCGGGTCGGGTATCATCAATATAGTAATACTCGAAGCATAATAATTATCTGGTAGTTTTGTGCTTATTTACCTGAGCTTGTAAAGCAACCTCGTTACTTTCCAGTTGACTTTCTTTTTCTTCCAGCTCCAAATTGCTTTCTCTCAACTTATTAGAGATAACTTGAATGTCATTTTTGTACTTTGTCTCTCGAGCAACACGAGCATCAATGTCGTCTTGAAGTTGGCAGCATTTACTTCGAAGGAACTGGATTTCATCGCGAAGTTGTTGAATTTTTTCTTGACCTTGTTGCTGCTTCCGATCCATTTGGTTAAGTTGGGTCTTCAGTGTTGTTTCTGAGCGTTCAACTTCTTCGAGGCGTTCCCTCAACTCTGATTCATTTTTCTGAGTGTCCTCCAGTCGTCTTCGAAGGGCGAGAGTGTCACTCAATTCAGACTCGAGTTTTTCGTTTTCTTCCTGTAACCGTCTCACATCTGCCCATACTTTGTCATGGTCCTTGAACAACGCTTGAAGTCGTTCGTTTTCTTCCTTCAGGTGGGTTACTATGTTGCTTTCAGTCTCCATATTTTTAGCTGAATTTACCTTAATTTGTTCGAGCAATCGATCAATTTCAGACAGGAGTTGTTGTTCTCTGCTCTCGTACTTGAATAAATGTTCTTTCAAACTTGATTGAAGTAGTTCAATAAGCTCTGACTTTTCTGAGGTTTTAGCATTCTTCTTATCGTGGCCGTCAGCAGTCTTTCGTCTCTTCTGGTCAGTATTAGAATTAGATGATGCGATAGCCATGAGGCCACCACCATCAATGAAAGCACCAGGTGACCTCCTCATGTCCAACATTTCTGGTTCGGTGGTCGGGATTTCTGAAATGAACGAGACGTGACTTAGCTCTCCGGACTCTACACTCATTTGACTCAAGTTCCTCCCAAGGTATGATGCAAAGTGTTCCAATTCCTGAATTAAGCAGTTCCATTTGTCTTGCAGTTCTTGTTTCTCACTTTGGCATTGCCGTGACTCCCTCAGCTCACTTTCCTTCTCACCCAGTTTCCCTTCATACATCTCAATCATTCTACTTCTCTCTTGATCAAATGTCTCCTGACACAAATCAATATCACATTCAAGCACTTCGATCTTCTTCCTTAGAGATCTTTCAGTCAGTTCCCACTCCTCACGCTGCTTTAAAATTATGTCGTCAATAAATATCTCCCAGCCCTCGGCTTGGACCTCCACGTTTGTCAACCTGAGTCTTTCCGCCTCAACAATTTCGACATCACAAGCATCATTAATAATCTTATTACTCTCATTGTCCCAGTTAGAATAACACTGACTTGGCATCATCTTCAAACTTTTCAGTTTCTTCAAAACTGGCTCAACTTCTGCTACTTCCAAAGTAACCAACTTATGTTTACGTGATCCTCCCAAGGCATCAGTGCAGTTGCCTCTGGAAGAGCTACAAGTTGTGATGAGAGAGCTTTCACTACCCGGAGAGTTATAATTGGGGTACCAAGGGATAGCGGCTGGCTGGAACGAGTAACGCGAATCATTACTACTGAAGGTGGTGCAATAAGAGTCTTTTAGCAACCCGAAGAAAGAAGAAGGCTTCGCTCCCTTAAGACTCCTCATTTGATACCAAAAATAACAAAGAGAAAAAAAGGGCACGGAATGAAGTACAAATTGAATAGAGCATTTCATGTCGATGCAGGTTTCTTCCAGCTCGAAATTCCTCTGCTCATAATTTTGAAGTAGTCCTTCAAGTTTGGTTATCTTAGAACACAAGTCCCCTTCACGCTCCTCCATTTCTGCCAATTTGTAGCGAAGCTCTTCTATTTTCCTCTTCTCTAGGCCGAGTTTATTTTGGAGCACAAGTTTCTTTTTTTGCAGTAACGTCATTCTCTCCTCGAGTCTGAAATTCATCAGAGATCTCCATTAAGCATAAAAGTCAAGCAGAGTCTTATGTACTCTCTAGGTTAACATTTTACAAGGACAAAGAGGAGCAGTTTAGGGACTATCTGAAACGCTCTTATCGTCCTATCTAATGTTTTAAGTGATAAAAATTACCACTTGAATTATAATACTTGTCGACTAACCTTTGGCATAAATGTCTGTTGTCATTCTCGGCTTCCTCGATTTCAGCACGCTCCTCTTCAAGTCTCTTGTTCTCCTTTAAGAGGTAATTTACTTTCTCTTCTAAACTTCGGATGTAATTTACATCACTGAGAAGGCTCAGCCTGCGTTCAAACTCGGAGATCTTTTGACGACACATTTGAATTTCGGTTGTAAGATGGTTAGGACTTGATCTGTGCTTTGGGGATGCTAAGTTCTCAAGAGAAGGACTGTGATCTCTCTTATTGACTTCTGATCCTGAGTCATCGTAACGATGAAGTAATTCTTCAATTTGAAATGTAAGACAAGCCAGTTCCCTATTGATGCTTGGTTTGCATCCTCCGTTGGGCGTACCATCATCAGATCCGTGGCTTTCGAATATTCCACTTTCTTGGAGAGACACACTTTCAGAGCAATCGCTACTGCAAGAACTTCGGGACTCCAATGCGTTCCCATTGCTATTCGTGCTTTCGTAGTCTTTCTCGGTCTGTGTTACATAATTCGCAAATTCTAACAAAAGGATTGTGTAAAAAAGAAGAGGGAGTTAAGTGCCGACTTACAACTTCTGTTAATGGAAGACACTGAATTTCATGGGATTGCTTCACCTCACCATCATGGGATGAAGATGAAGAAGAGGAGGCCTACGAAACATAAAACAAATCAAGCATGTCTCAATCTCTTAATTCAAGAAAGAAACCTTAATACACATCAAATAGATTGTCTATTAAGTAATGAAATGAAATAAGATTTGAGTATACTTGTCGAATACTCGTCGATGGGTTGACTTCTTGAATTTCCAAAAGGCGAAATTCCAGGAGTTCATTTTGATCTTTACATTCACGTAACTCATCTTTCAGTTGTTTGATGATTGATTGCAGCAAAGAAACTTTATGAGTTTCCTGCTCGCATTCTTTGATCATAAATTCTTCAAGACTTTTCCCTTCCTGAATTTTGCATTGATTCAGCAATGGAAAATCAACCGATGAAATTTGACTGGATGGAGATTCCGTCGGAAGGCTTCCTGCTGAAGCGAATTCATCCTCTTTTGTTCCTGATAGGCTTTCTTCTTCACTGTCTGCTTCGGGAAGAGTTTCCAATCCAGATCCTCCACAGTACTGCATATACATGCGTGCATATAGTAATTTTTTCTTCGAATAGAAACATTGAATTGTAATTCATTTCAAGCTACATTGTGTTCGGGCTATGGGCTGTTTTGTTGTCACATTTCAAGTAAGAGAATCTTTTATGCAAGAATTTCATTGTGGATACCGTGCATGACTACTTCTCGCGAATCGCGATCCCTTCATTCCTTATTTTTGCATGCAGCCGTCGAGTGAATGAATTCTCACAAAACTCTAATACACCAGACAACAATATCTTAAGTCTCAGTCAAATCGTGACGATTTATTTTTTTTGACTTCTCATCCATCATTTTTTGAGTTTTATTCAATATACTAAAATTGGTTTGCGGCTAACCCTTTGCAACTAAATATTTTAAAGCCGGGGTAGTTTCTAACCGAGATGAGACGATGAGAGAGAGAGAGAGAGATGTATCGAGGATTTTAATAAAGCAAGGAAGGAAGTGAAGTAAATTAAGTTGTGATCATATCTTATTTCTATTGGGATTTTGGGAATTGGGATGAATTGCACTCCATTTAGCATCATTATTCTGTCAGCAACATGATTTTGAGTATTTCGACTTCCAACAAAGAACACACACACAAGTCTGCGTGGAAGTTGAAACTAGGAAATGTCTACTTGTTGGTATCAACAGGGAAATAATAAATACGATAAACGCAACATGGAAACAATGTAAATAAGCCGATAAGTTATTTGCAAGAATCCCACATAGGATGTGCATGTAGTAAGTTTGAGAACAAGTATGCCACAGAGCTCGCAACCACAAACAAACAGAAAGTTCTTTCATCTTTGATTTGCGTGAAATTAGGGAAATTTTGTGATTCCTGAAGTTATTCAACAAGTAAGAATACGCAAAACCTCGATGTGTCGTACCATGTTCATTAAAAAGGCAATGACTATGTATGGGTGTTGTATATATACACCATTATTAGATTAACTTCTCGACAGTCTCTTCCAACATGAATATCAAGTCAGTCTTACTTTCGAGACAAACACACCAAAAACCAAATGTCTACTTTTACTTGGGTTTATTTGCCATAGGCTGGCTGCATGCAAAAGTTGCTGTATTGTTTAGGTTCAGTTTCCGCGAATATCACCTTCTTAACCGTCTCGTAGTCTCTCTCTGTCTCTCTCTTTGCAAGGCATTTAAAACTTCAGCTTCACGAGAATTCACTGCTTTGCAATTTTTGTGCAAAGTTGCAGGCGTGCAAAATCTTATTAGTCCAAATATCTGAGTCACATGTTATATACAGTTGTAGTGTGTGTGAGATGTCTGTATAGCTATATCGTCTCACCAACAGCTAAAAAGAACCAATTGCACTACTTATCATAGTTAACATACATGACGCCTCTCAAATTACTCGGCTTTTATAATTATAATCTTTTCCTTGCTGTCCTTTAATGCATGCAAAATGTAAAAGTACTTAAATATCATTTGTACCTACTACACTACAGCTTACAAAATGTGGACTAGTGACATTTTTAAATCCTTAAAATGATTAATTTGTGCAATCACACATTTATGAATATTCCTTGAAAACGACATGTCATAGTTTTTTACGGAATTACACGCTCTAAAAATTACGGGTAGTTCGTTTCTTTCTATAATCACAGCGTAGAATAATTACATCCTAACTGTCTTTTATCATGTAAAGTTAAGCACTAACAGCTAAACAAATGATGAAAGTGTGTTTCAGGAGTAAATTTAAACACAGGAAGAAATTTGTATACTTATGTAGGAATTAGGGATTTGTACGTACCTGTCCGAATTGCTCAAGGTGGTGGTGATAATGAGAGATGGTATTGTAGTTCGTAGGTTGGTATCGGTTCACTTGTGATACAGGAAGGAGATGATGAGGGTCCAACGAGTGAATTAAGTCAAACTCTTTCATTGTTGCTTTATTTTCTGAAGAGGGTTCATTATGTTTCCCTTGATTTTTCGATTGGAAATGATTCACACTGCTGTAAGGTCCTTTTAAATTTCGATCTCCACGAAAATTCTGAAAAGGAAATGAGCAATATCATAAGATAATTGTAAGAAATATGCATAAAACGCATTTCATACATTTGCTGTCATCTCTTAAGTAAGCGTGCATAAATGCGGAGCTCACAAACTATATTAGAAATCATAGTTTGATATATGAAGAGAGGTGGTGGTGGGTTAAAATTTTAGAAATGTGATCGTCTGTGATCACAGTGTGTTCATGTGATCGTCGCGTATGAGAAAAAAAGAGAAAAGTTCATAAATCCAAATTGGACCTTTTTTGCATATAAACGGATTCATTTTTCTTCATCGACCACTTTCGTTGGTTTACATTACTTCTCATTGTTCCCTTGTCCAATCAATCTTGGAGTGAGAAAGTAGAGCTCGTCTAATAAAATGTGTTTCATCCCAACAACGCTTAATACTTCTTACTTTCATCGTCATCATCATCATCATCATCGTATTATGAATGATCATGAGTTAGCCTTCTTCTGACACCCTACTGTTTACCTACTTTTCTTTAACGATCCTTCACATTATCAAGATTGTTGCTTGTGTGCAAATGTGTACACACGTGAAAACATTAAGACACTCTTCCAAACCTCTATACACAAATACTATACATACACGTCTATCCATGCAAATACGCAGAAGACGAACAAATAAGCTTCGCTGTATATTTTGAACCTGATACTTTAGAAAATAGAAAGGTGCATGTCAAGTTTCATTCTTAATTCGTTATGCTTGTCTTGATCCTTAATACTACACGTGTGTGTGCTTTGTATACACATCATATGTGATTTAGTTTATTATCCCTTTAGAATTTCCGGAAAATTATCGTCGAAAATGAAAATTTATGTGCATGGAAATTTCACAATAATAATCTCCTATTAAAAATATTATTTTCTCTTAGGCAATCGCCAATCAAGAATGCATTTCATCCGAGCTCTGCTGCTTCATTATTCTCATTGAGTCCAATACTACAAATGTACTGACTGTGTAAAATGAGCTTTCAAAAATGTTTTTGTGCTGATTAAGAATGGATGTTTAAAGTCCATCAATACAATTTAATTGGGGTTGCCAATGAGGCAGTCACAGTCCTCGTCATAACTCAATTCACAATTATATTATTATTATAGATGAAGAACATCTTCAATCCAATCAATCGGCTAAATCATCTTCTTGAAGAAGGAGAAAGATAATAAAATTTAATATGCAGCAGGTACAGATGATGAGAGAGGCAAGACGAGATGAACACTTATTAAGCTGTTGCAGCAACTATAGCAAACCAAATCCATCTCTTCTCGGCTTATCTTATGCTTATGGTACATAATATTATTCTCTGTTAACCGTCCCTTTTGTTACATTGTTGTTTGTCCCAATTTCCTAGTATTTTAATTCTGTTCGTATCAGAAAAATATTTACATTTTGTTCTGTTGTGCCGCTTCTTCTTTTATGTACTTTTATCCATCACTAATTAAGAGATATTGAATTTGTCGCCTCACAGTATTAAATACGCACAATTTTACAGTTATATATGAATTCCTATTCCCTATGTGAGATTTCCATTCGTATAGTCACAAAGAGACATGTCTTTTAAAAAGTCTTTGTCAAAATAGAAAGGCATATGCATAGGATATAATAGAATATACAGTTTGAGAGGAAAGTTTTGTTGTTGCAATAGACCATAAGTTTTATAAGCGTTTGTTATTTTGTTTAAAGCCTGAAGATATAATTATTTTATTATTAGGCGACAGAACTAACAACTACACGGAAAACTAAATTAACCTCAACTCATATTATACTTAAAGCCAAATGGTATAATAATAAATAACAAATGTATTAAGAATGGCTGCTGGTCATCTTTAAATCTTAAGGTTTCATTGACCTTATAGTAAATGGCTAAAAAGTATCTTGTGCTCTCATACACACGGAGAGTATATAATAATAATTTACACGAGTTTCTATATACGTGTTGATATTGAATGTCAGACGAGACGAAGGAGTTTTGCAGCAGACGATAAAAGGCGAGAACACAACTCAGGTATGGATTGAGAGTTTATAAGTCGCTGAAGTTTACATCTCGAAGAGGTTATGTCCATAAGCTGTTGAGTTATTTTGGCAGCTTCATTCTCAATTTCAGTCTTGAGTTTTCTGAATCATGTGGTTGTTTAAACTTTTAACAACGTGTTTAATTTATCCTGCTCACGATGAGAAATTGATTCATCGTTCGTGGCTACTTGACCTCTAAAAGAAATTGATCCTGATTCAATCTCTGGGTTGCATTTTAGTCGGAGGATTAATAGGAGAACACGACGCTACACAGAATAGAGGATATTATGCAGTGCTTAACAAGAGAGATAGGTAAAACATGATCTTATTGTTATTATATATCGTTATAGACTCGTTGTGTTTTAAACTGAAGGGCTCGATAATTATCTTGTCTGTAGATCTGAGGCTTATATATATGGTATGTATACAGGTAGGCAATTCAAAGTCATGTAACTTCGCAGTTTGTAGTGAGTAAACTTAATAATTCATTTGGACTTTTGCATCTTGCTCTGTTTTCAATGTTGGCCCTACATAATATTTATTGGCGAATGGGGAAGGAAGAAAACTAGCTCACTAGGAGGTTTTATAGTTTGCAGTTTGTGTGAGAATATTTTATAGTATGACACCAATGTGATTCTAACAGGTGCAATGTACCTCTAGATATTTCACAAACACCATGAGCTCAAGTTTGTATGCCTATTTATCTATGTTCAGATGAATTGCAGATTTTCGTAGTATTCCAGCAAGACGAGATACTTACACCCCGCAGTGCAATCATCACCCAGAAACCAGAAAAGTCATTAAACTGTATCGAAATTTTAACTGATTCATTATTATATTGGGACTTGCTACTGAACTAGAACCGCATTGCAACCGGGGACGCGTTGTGTATTACTAGGTCAATATAAAGAGCAAAGGCGTTCAAAGATCACAACATCCTTTAATGTATATTATTATCACTACCACACCTAACCTCACACCGTGCACGCAGCAGTAACTATAATTATCATCTCTCGCAAATAATTATTGTGGAAAAATAATTTGGATTACGCGAATTGACGTTGCCATAAAAATTTTCACTCTCCATTTCGACCTTACGAAATCTCGCAGGTCTGAAATGGGATGATGCACCAATCAACAAAAACCAACAATGACTACTAATCACTTTATATTGCGCTACAAATGCCACAAATGGATTTGTGTGTTATTAGCAAACATATTATTCAGGTGCTATTAAAATTAATAGCGGGCATAAATATACAACACTTGTGTTCTTAAAAGCCCAGCAATTAGAGGTGATCCAATAATCACGAGAGTGAACAAAGTCAAGAGTGTTTGCGAACAATGAAAAGCGCACACGTACGCGATGATGATGATGATGATGGTGGATTGGAAATTACATAGACACGAAGCTAGAAATCAAAGGTAACGAAAACTACTTGTTTCAACAATTATCCATCAAACCTAACCGGTTATAATATTACAGAGTGTGTGTGTATATGTGTGTGTGTGTACTAGTGTGTAGCGAGTAGCAATTAGTCGGAGAGTATTTGGTCATTCATAAGAACACAAAGTGTAAATTCACCGTGCAAGGAAGTCCTTGTTAAAGGGTAAATGGCTTGTCTGTATGAGTATTGACTAATTCATTTACCAAATTAAAGTGCATCCCACACCTTTAAAAGTGTTTCGTCTTGTTATCTCTTCTCGGTATCATATTGTGTTCTTAAATAATATAACCAGTTCAAAACTGTGGCTCACATTTGCTCATTTTTGTGTGGTCTGTCATGTCAAATGTATGAATGTGTGAATCACTATTTATTACTCTGAGCACGTTCACTACTCTCTAGAGTACAAAGTAGGACCTTCTCAATGAACCCACGCTCATCATATTTGTACAACCGTTTATTTCAGAAAGATGAAATGTATCAATTCATGTTAAAATCACACACACACACACACACATACACGCGTGTTGCAAGGCATCTTGCAAAATTTAAGTGCATTAGGGTATATTAAAGGTTGTCCTATGAACTTTACAACAATGGGAGGCTGAAATTCATCGAAGATGTGATTGAATAAACATCTCTACTGAGATGATTCGCTGGGTCTGCTGAACAAAATACACACCTGTCTGTTATGCATGTTTTTCTCCTGGCCTTTGATTATTGTTCCAGATGAATTGGATGTGCTTTCTTGTGTGAAAAAAGTTAAAACTGTTTCTGTTTTTGTGGATATGATCATTTTTCAGGTTGTTATAATGATTAAAAATATTCCCTGGTGTTCGCATATATTTCTAAATTGAGGTACATAGGTACTATCTTCATGAGCTCTTATCAAAAACCCAAAGCTATAGCAAACTGTTTTAACAAGTTGAATGCAGTTTATGGTTTGTTTCTGGCATGAAATGTATTTATGAGAAAAATTATGATCATTTGGAAACCATTAAGATTTCTTTAACAAGCGGAATATGGAGCAACTAATCTGAAAGATATCTGATTAATTATTCTTAGAAATTCAGGTATATCGGAAATTTTATTCAGGCTACTAATAAACATTTAGTTATTGGTGCTCACTGACTTACTCAATTTTAATTGCTCACTTAAGGTGCAGCTCAACAAAACTCGTAGAAAGTTTGAGAATATTTAGAGTAAAAAATCCTAATTTGTTATTGAGCTGTTTCTTTGAGAATTATATTTACAATTTAGTTATTTAGAAAAGAACAAGATAAACGATATTGTGTAAGCTTAAAAAGTCACTTGCTCACAATGTCAGAGATAATAATAAAACTGGTAGCCATTTATGAGGGATTGCGAATTCTAGTTTTGATTCTTATAATTCGCCAGAAGTCGGATTAATATTTAATATTCTTACGTTTAATTGTTAAACTGTTCATTTTAAAACTACTATTGTGCACTTTGAAAGGTTTGTTCGTGAAATTCATATAACTATTAACCATTGCTTCGTATATACTAAAGATTTAATCTCTTAATTGACTTGTTCTTTCTTTCAGCAGCACAAAGTTTTCTCTGTAAAGTGTGCGCGGCTGTCAATAACTGTCGAGTCTGTCGATCTTACACAAAGATAATGATTTTGTGTGCAGTATCTGTCGTACTATTGCAATTTAATCAAACACATCTCTCTCTCTCTCTCTCTCTCTGATTGTACTGGTACTTTAAAGTGAGCGGAGATCAAAATGAGATAGCTTTTGTCATTCTTCTTGTATTAATTTTACTCGAGTCTTTTGACAAGTTTCAACTGTCTCTTATATTCAACTTCAGCGATCGCGAAAACTTATTTTATTAGAGAGTATAATATATTTTAACACCTGCTTACAAATTATTCTAGCCTGAGACATAATTTATTGATGCAAGTTGCAGTGATAAAATATACACGTTGCAAATTGCAGTTCTATATTGCAATAAGAGCGACTTTCTTTTCGACGCCAGCGATAGAAGACTGCTTGACTTACTGTAAGACTGACTATATGAGAGTGATTGAGTAGTGAAGTATCAATTTCCCTATTTGTCATCAGGTAGACTTTTAAGCGAAGATGCATTGAGGTATTTTTTGCAGAGTAAGTGAAGGCTTTATTTGGAATGATAATGATTTTTGAGGAGGGCTTATTCGATATTCAGAGTGGAATGAATGAACTCATAAATAGATATTTTAAATGACAGACAGGTATAGAGAGAATATTATTATTGCAAGGGGGAAGTACACAAGGAGCAACTGAAAAGTAGGGCATAATATAAATTCAAAAGAAAATCTTTTTACTCTGTGTCTATTGATTCATCATCCTCTCCTTCTTCAATCCATGGACATCAGTTTTATGTTCAACTTTATTTAATAACATATATACACATTATCATATATACCGTGTGTGTTTGTTGTGAAGACCTCAATTAAAAATTATTGTGTATGCATTCTGCCGAAAGACTTTTGGATTCACAAGCAACTCTGGCAGTCATTCATTTCCTTCGAAACTTCTCAAATGCAATAAACTATAAACCATCGTAAGAAGAACCACCTCCAATAGCCTTCTTGAAGTTTTCCCTTCTCAGGTTTGCAATTCCTGATTCCTACCTGTAGAGATTTCATGGCTTACAAAACGGGTTAGGACATTCATCATAATATTCTGTCTGTCAGAATTTCGTCTCAGCAAGGGACTAGTGTGTATAATATGAAGTCTGCACATATTATGCCGGTTTTTCTTCTGTTTCATAATTTTCAGGTAAAGTTCAACAAGTTCAAGCACAATTAGCTTACTCTTCTTATTCTTCTTCTATCTCTTACTCAACTATAATCCACTCTAGGCAATCATCTACTTTATAAACCCATTAGTAATGATTGAATTGTGTGTACCATTGATTCCTCACGATGATGACGGCATGACACAATAATGAATAGTTACAAAGCAAAAAGCTTGGTGATAACCCAGAGCTCATCCGTTGTTTTTGTTGTTGTTGTTGATCCGTTTACTCACACGCATGTCCTCATTAATTCATTCACGACACAAGTGCAACTCATTCAGATTTATATGTATTATGTATGTGTATGTATGTGCATATAATAACATAAACAGAAGATTTGCAATCATTATTATTGTGTTACTATCGAAAACCCGTAACACAATCGTATTCATCAGGTTTACGATTGAGAGATTTGAAGTGTTCTTTTTTAATCCGACATTTATTAATCCTACTTCCCCGTCTTTATAATCCTTATATGGGTGCAAATTTACATTTCAAAAGTATCTATTATTGAAACTTCCTCTGATTAATCCATTCAATACTTATGACTTGACTCTCTGCTTTTGTTGGGCCAGTAAAAGAACTTCATGTGAAGTAAAATTGTAAAATGACCACTGCTGACCGGTGTATATACACGACCGAAGAAACTTACATTAGAAGTAGTAGTAGTGGTTGTCGTGATATTACAGCATTTTCGTAGATTATACCATTATTTTTTAATCCGAACCGGTCATATATATAATCTATCTTCTGTTAAAATTACATTTCTTCTTCAATATTAATTTATAGCCTAAATAAAACTGGTATGGGTTAATTGATTACATATTATTACATACATATATAGTAGTACGCAATTTCATTCGGTTCTTTTTAAAGGAAAGCTAGTTCATTTGATCATCTCTTGATTTGGTTTGATGAGTTTACCCGTAATATATTCCTCATATTCATTAACGTGAAAACTACTCTGCGATAGTTCAGCATTGCTGTACTACTGATACACTGTTTGATAATAATATTGACAGCAAGAAAAGCTTGAACTTTAGGGGTTTTAAAACTAGTTTTTAATGAGAAATAAATGTTTGTATACACGCGAGTTTGGACTTCACACAAGACTAAACATCCGTAGTTTTTGCATGGTTTTGTTACAATTCCATACGAGAAGGTAAATAATCGGATGTAGTTGGATTCTCACGGTTAATGGGGTAAAGTGCAAAAGTCGCTCCCTGTCTGTCTATGTATGTATTATATCTTTATATCTGTGGGTTGTTCCAGTAGGAGCAAGCACGGAGTGTAAACCTAATTCTTACCTTGTTCTCACGAAAGTGCTGCTGCTGGTATGTTCAGGATAACTCCACATTCCACAAATGTCATTCATGGGTCTTTTATCCCACTTTTGAAAAGAAATACTTGGGAGCACTAAAACAAAACTTTGCGTTCACTGTGAGAATGTCGAAGTCGAAAGCTTTTAGAAGAGATCCGATTCTAGTGACCCAGTAGAACAATAGTAGCAGCGAGGAGAGAGAATCTTTTGGTTTGTTTCAAAGTTCGAAGATTTGGGCACAAAAGAACAAAGTCGAAGTATGAAGTAGCAGCTAATTCAAAATAGTGTTTATTGTTACTGATAGGTTCTGCAAAGACACAAGAAGAAGAAGTCGACAGTCACTCGTCACTCTCGTGTGGAAGACTCTTCCTTTAGAACTAAATAAAAAGAAGACGACTGCTGTGGAGATGCATTCTTGAGACGGCAAATGCTTCGCTTCGTATGTTTACTGCTATATATCGTCGTCTTGTATTGTTCACGGCAGCTACACCGTCTAACTAACTAACTCTTTGCGAGAAGCTCCTTCCTTCAAGGGATTTGGCCATTCTCTCATGCTACTATATACACACACATTATCATCAATTGTTAAGCTGTGGCTTGCAATCCTTCGTTTCTTCTGTAAGTCTAAGTTTGCGCGAGATGTGTACTCGTTTTTTACACCCTCAACTCAAAACTACTTTCACAATTGATGCTGAATACTTCGAAGAACGATGAACACCCCCACCGCACCAAGCAACTTCAGCGAGCAGCAATCTTATAAACTTCTTCTATTCCCTTCGTCTACAGTTCGTTATGGTTTTTCTAAAACTCTTAATACCCATGTGAATAAACCACTTTGCCACTTGGTTCTAATTACTTAAACACCACAATTCTTACATGCACGTCCGTATTACACTATAATGCTGCTAATTCCCTAATAAATGTAATTGATGTTTTTACTATTGTTTCCATCCTCCACCGTTGGCTTTAATTTAATAGGTCATTTATACAGTCACACAACAGGTCACCGCGTGTAGATACATCCTGTGTGTATATAATCTATTAAACTACTAACTGCAACTCTTCCGTCCTCTCATAATCCCGTTTTATACGTGTTATTGATCACTGCTAAAAAGTCTACTCGTGTTTAATCAACCTGGTCATCTCTCTGAAACGAGGGTAGGAGAAATCCGCGAGCATATTTTTATACCATTCCCACATTGAAGACTTTTCTCGAGCTCACACTTGGTGGTTCTTCGGTATTGTCGCTATATTATAATGTACAAGGCTCAAAAATCTCAGTCATTGAAACTTCCTTTCATTTTGCAATAAAATTTAATGACACTGTGACTATGGGTTCTCCAACTTCCAACGGTGTGGTTGGTGAGCAGGGCAAATCTTCTACTCACTTATTAGTACCGCTTGGGTGAGATAAGAAAAATGTCTGAGCGAATATGAATCTAACTTTACGGCAGGAGGTAGCTACACATATATTATAGCTTTAGCAGATTAGTTCAGTGGTCGTAGGAAATTGGGAATAACACTCAAGAAATCATCATCATCATCATCATTGTCAAGTGCACAGACTGCATGTTGCACATCGTGATAATCAAATGATTCTTTCTCATAACAGATACAATCTTGTGATTACAGGTTGCGAAATCATAAAATCTCTTCTTTTGCTCATCATAAGCTCGCACACACACGCATTCCAAAGATATACTTTCAAACTTACGACGAATGAAGAATGACTGGTGAAGCTCTTGGTGGTGCTTTTAGACACACTGAATTCTCAATGACCGTATAAAAATAATTATTGGGTAACATTCTTATTTACCGTGCCTAAAATAAGTAAGACCATTCAAAAGGCACGATTTGAACATTCCTACTTGTAAAAAAGATTCGTTGCTGCTGCAAAGTCTACTTACTTAATGACTAATGACGACGGACAAGAATTCTACTGCAATCTACACAGAACTTGAGCTTCTATAAAACTTCTAAACAATAATAATTTCTGCCAATAGTCTTAACTTGCAATATAATCTCTTACAACAAGTCCGAGATGCTTTTAATAGCTTTATGATAACCTATCCTCGTGGAAACTAACTGTATATTGTTAGCCTCACATATACATTCCCTACATTTATTTTTTCTGTGTGTGTGTGTGTAGGCAGGTAGACTCATTAAGAATAGTCAGTGAACATGAAAAGCCATGTTAAAGTTATATACAGGCTCATCGTTACTTTCTGTCTTTCTTCTTGTCAGAATTTAAAAAAAGAATTATAATGCTACGCATGCATTCATGCAGCATGCTGTGTGTGCACACACAAAACACTTGAACAATGTACCTTTTCTGTATTTTAACTTTAGCATCGTTTAATTACTACTAATAGCGATGTATATAAATATTTACACAGGAGAATGCGAGACTTGCAAATGTTTAAATGTTTAATTTGAGTTGTGTTTAATCAGAGAAAACTTAAGTGAACAAGGAAAGACACATCAATTTTTGTTTCGTGGTACATTAATATAGGATATGGAATCCCCCGGAGGGATGTGAACTTTTGTTGCGTTTTGTTTTATGATTTTATGCTTAAGTATGAATTAATAGAGAACTGCAGTGAATCAAGTTAAGCTTTTTTCTAAATAATGGTTACAAAATTTGAATAGATTCTCAAATAGTTTCTCGAATGGAAGTGGATTACGCGATATAGATAGCATAGCCTCTAAATTTTATGCATTCTCTAAATTAGAATCACAAGGTAAATCTATTCTCATAATTTGAGATATTTCATAATAAGGAGATTCCATTGTGAGAAGTCAAATCTGAGAGACCAGAGGCCAGAGACGATAAGTTTATTTGGAAAGGTTGGAAAGAATAGGAAAAAGGATGAGATGGATTCAGATGTTAATCTATGATGAAAAGTAAGTGTATGGTGGTGCAATGAGTGCAACGTCTTGTTTCGCGCAGATGAGAGCGTTCCAGATAAAACTCTCTTTTTAGATGATGATGTATTAATAATAGATATAAAAGCTGAGGATTTTTTGAGGCATGCAATGAGATCAGGTAATGGAAGTTTTTGCTTATACGAATCTTTCGTTACTTTTTGCAGCAGACCGACAACCTGACAATCAGTATCTCAGTGTGTAGGATGTTGCCCTCACACTTACTTCTTGTAGCCACGAGGAAACACATCAAATCTTCCGTTCTCTTTGCGTATAATCATTACCGTATCAGGATGAACATCACGTAAAAATTTATAAGCTTATTCAGCCAACAGAACATCTTTAAGATTGAAATGACTTCCGAATCTATCCGTTCGCGTTTCATCATTTAGTAAGCACGTCAACTACATGGAGCTGACACAAAAAACTCTTTTTTCATACCCGCAATTATACACGATGCTGCGAGATTGCATGCTATTTCGATGTTAATTAGAGAAACACAAAGGAAATGTTCCATAATAGAATTCACTCATCTTCCCATTCCTTCATCCTATTCTACGTATATGTAAATGCAAGGAGTATATAGTATATTTGACAGATGAGTTTTAGTGGAGATGAGTTCCCCATCATCGTCTTGAGATATGCACATTGTGCCGCTTTATAATTCAGAAGACAACTTCGGAGGAATTAAGAATTTAGATTGATGATGAGAGCATTCCAAAACGTGATGTCGTGGATTTATGTAACCTTGCATTCGCTTATTCGCTTATAGATTTCGCTTATTCGCTTAAGCCTCAATTGTTGTACAACAGTAAGGTTTAGCACAGCAAAGGGAACAAATGAGAATTTAAAGAGTTTTAAAGTATGTACTTCCGATTGGATTACACGTAAAAAGACAATAAACAAGAGAGCCCATGTGAGAGTTAAATTAGAAGCTGATATCATACACTAAATGATTAGGCAATTAGTCAATGAGCAAGTGGAAAATTTCACCTTCTTCCTTACAGGTCCTCCAGATGATGGCTGAAGAACTTTCTTACAATAAGAAACATTAAGATGAACCTCTGTATTGTTGCTGTTGCATGTCCCACTTGACGCAGGTTGGTGTGTATGCATTGTCGAAATGCATTGTTGAAGTCGGTCAATCGTGGTCTCTCGGTCTTTCAACTCCCTCAGCTGTGTGTATATTAAAGATTACAAATGTGTTAATGCACCACACAATTATTTTATTAACATATAGAATAATGTATGGGCCTATTAGAAGATCAATGAGGCCTTAATCAATCAATAATGATTAATAGTTTGATAGTAATCATTTACAATTCTAATTGACATCATACATGCAGCATTTAAGAGAGAGAGAGAGAGAAGGAAGTATTGAATCTCATATGATTAACAATTCTCTTACCAATAGCTGTGTCTGCCGTCCAAAGTCTTTCCATAACAATTGAACTCTCTTCTTATTCTCATCGTCTGTTTTCTTCCCTACAGCTTTCTGTTTCGACCGATGCTGACCATACGAGGACGACGATGATGATGATGATTTTTGAGCTTTCTGTAATTCCTGCACATAATTTCGAAAGAAAAGATATTACTGCATAATCATTTCATTTTAAATAACTCAACAAGTTCGCAATAAGAATTAACCGTAGGCTTTTCATTTTCATGCATCACTATTAATCAAACATCTTCTTGGCAGGATGTAGGTTGAGTGCCAGGAATTCGGCTTAAGTACTAATATATTTCATTTTGCAACTTTTCAGGTCAACCTCATCGCTTTTTAAGAAACCTTAGCGTCAATTTATTCTTGAGAAATTGAAGAGCCCTCGTGAGCTACAGTGACGAACACATTATTAAAAACGGAATTAAGTAAACTTTCCATACTTTGAAAATCTCCTTATTTATTCAGAGTTCTTAGTAATCAGACGACTAAACGAGTCGTGCTTAAGTGGATGATCATGGTAATTGATTATAATATGCTCTTCAAGGTTATCACGCATATTTTCAAAGTCAAAGTTGAGCATCTTCTTGTAGAGGAAAGTGATAATCATCATCATCTGGAGAATCTCATCTAAAACTAAGATAGACTCTTTTATACAATAAAGAATATTCGTTTCTTCTTCTTCAAAAGGACCGTTTAAACACACGGTCACAATTTAATATCCTGTCATGAACATCCTGGTATATCACACGTATTGTCTTATATTTTGCCTTAACCGGCACAGCTTTTTATAACCCATAATATATCATTAATTACCTGTTGGGTCTGACTAAGCATTGTAGCAAGTTGATTGTTTCTGTTCGTCAATATAAAGAGATCAGATCGGAAGTTCATTTTCAATTGTTCCTTTTGTCGTAACAGAGCTTGATTCATTTCCCATTGTAACCTGCGAGAGTATTAACAAAGAAAGTATTATAGTAATCCCAGTGCCACACAGAGTTTCTAATTTTCATACATTCAATTTCTCATCCTTTTCTTTTCAATATGGTATCTTTTATCGTATACGTATGTTATATAATTGTCATTTATGCAAATATGTGTTATCATGTTAACTAGCCCACCAAGACAGACAGAAACTTCTGGTTCACAAGTGTACATTATTCTTTCTTACAAAGAATACAGAATAAGGCTTGCTTTCGTGCATGCATGCAGGTCTACACGCGTGCAAATGTCACTATATAAAAATGCAAAGAGAAGAACTTAATGCAAAAGTGTGAAGATCAAATGTCAGGCAGCATAAAATTCCCATAGTCCATGTGAACTTTCACTCACCACCCTAAGATTACATTTTAATTTTTTACATTTGAGGTGGGGCGGCGACTGTATATACACCAGCCCAACGCGTATTATTATTATTATTCCAACACATTATACAAACTTCCTACACGGTGTACATTATTATGATCATTATGTTGCATTGTGTAGAAACGATGAAAATATGAGTAGTGCACTAATTATGCTCTGCAATGACTACTTCAAGACCTTCATTTGATCGCCCCCTGCTTCCTCTCATTGTCTTGGTACTTTAGGTACTCGCAGCGAGATCTTCATTAACTTATTTAATTACATGTATTTCTCTGGTTGCAGACTTCAATTTCGTTTGCACTTTTAAAGAAGGCGAATTTTTAGGGGCTTTAACATTATGGGAATAAACTGTACCGCATGAAATTCAAAAGAAAGTGAGTTTTCAAGAATTGCATTTAGTTTCACTTTAATCTGGTTCATTCTTTGAGTTTGTTATAATAGAAGTGCCAATGCGAGAGGAAAGCTTTTCGAACCAAATTCATATAAATAATCCGATTTTATTATGAATGGAAACTTATGCATACCAGATTAGATTTCACAAAAGTTTAATGGGGGACTTTAAAAGAAAAAAAAACATTCATACCTTCCTTTGAGGAATTTAGTTGCTACTTCAAACTTATTGAGATAATACTTCTGCAGATTGACTAGGTCATTTGTACGTTTGTCCACCAAAGACTTCGTTGCCGATTGTTCCATATTGAGAGACTGTTGGATTGATATGAGTCTCCCTTCAAGTCTTCTTTTTGCTAGTTCCAACTTTCGAGTTTCCTTCTCCAAGCATTCACATTTTGACCTGAGTGTATAAATCTCTGGGTCTGTCATTTTCAAAGTGGTTCTGAAGCTTCTCTGGTTGCTCCTGACTTTTGACTAGTAGCCCAGTAGATCAACTGACGACGAGGAGAGATATAAACTAGGTTTGGGAAGAAGTTGACTTTTAAGGACAGGAGGTTAAAATCGTCAAAGATATCGTTTCGTTCGTCAAATTAAGGCCATAATGAGGTTCCAAAAGTTCCTGGGAATATGAGACGATGCCTCCCAGGCCCCTTCTAGCCTTGAAGGCCTCACAGGTATTCCTAAATTATTGACCATGTGCTGTCTGTATGTGCGACACTCACTTGAAAAAATCAAATGCGTTTGTAGTAAATGCTCGGGGACACATGCCAATTTCTAAATTTAACCATATGCTCTTTACTACATGTGCTTCTGTTTCTGTCATGAGCAAACTTAATTCGCTTTAGAGAAGGTTGACAAGTCTCACACACAGACGTCTTAATATACTCAGGCTATAGAATAAACACGCATTCACCAGTGAATCATTCCGGTAACCTCAGTCTCGCCAATAAAGAAAAATGATGTTATCACAAATGACGTAAAAGTAAACACGCCAACAATATATATTTAGTTAATTCAAATAGGCGATGAAAATGACTGCAACTAATCCGATAGACTCAAAAATAGAATTGGGTTTTGAATTCCTAAGCTGTTTATGGCTCTTTTTGTAAGGCTTGCGCTTTGCCTTTTAAGACTTACATGAATTCAGATGAATTCTGATTTAGGAGGAAATCGAATTGTGAGCAGCCGAACAATATGTGTCTGGTTTTCTAAAGCACAAGCGACAGTATTCTGTGTAGAACTATTATTACATTATCAATAATAATAAATAAGAAGTATGACCTGGAAATTGACGCAAAGTTGGATAAATGAATAAACAAGATTTCTATAAACTCTCCCCAGAGATTAATAATCCCTATTTATTTTGTCGATTGTCGAAAACTTATGTTATGAAACAAAAATTTTAAATTGAATCCAAAATAACAAATAATCTGTAATAAGGATTCATGTAATAATCTGTAATTCAAGGCTACAAAGCGTTTTGTGCAAAATTTTCTTTCGGTCTTTCAAATTATCTGAATAAACTTGAAGACGTCGCAGTTTTTTTTCAGATGGGCTGTACAATGAAATTACATAATTTGAAGGTAGTAAAATATCTCACCAAATTATCGTGTTTGTTACGTACTTATTTTAGTTGCCTGCCTGACTTTTAGGATTTCTAACAAAACAGAAACTTACTAGGAGCATTTCAAAATATTATGGGTTAGGGTTTTTAAATATTAACAATCAGAAATCAAAATAGTGTAGATATCTTTTCTTGCTTTGTTGTGACAATTTATAACGATCATTTCAACAAGGGAATATAAATTAGAGCAGACCAATGAATAATTTGTTTACTTGGTGTAAGATTTGCTTTGAAAGAATTATTTACGTGGGATTATATAATAGCATGGCATTTTCAAAAATTATTTATTCATTAATTCTATGTAATAATACGTGTTTGGTTCACTTGTGGCTGCATATGCCTCAAATCAAAGACATGCGACAAGGAATAACTATCAACAAGGCGTAACTATGTGCATTGTTGATTTCTCCTTTGCATATACATTGAAAATTGGGACCGAATGATGGTAGTTCAGGAATTAGAGATAGTTATGCAACAGAAAATAACACAGATTGAAAAGAAACCTTATTTCTTTATACATGCTTATGATACAACAACATCAATTTCTGCAATGAAATTTCAATACATTCAATCAGTAAAATTTATCCCCCTAGAGAAAAAAGATTTTGCCTACATTTGTATAAGTATAAACAGCAGCTCAGAAAGGGTACCTTCAGGGATCGCGTGAAATGGGCTCTTTTGGAGGCTCGATTTTGCACCCAAGCCATCATTAGAAATTGACCAAAATGCGAGTACGGCAAGTCAATCGCTTTCAGATTGATTTTCGGGGGGACCCTTAAATTCTTAATGATGGCCCTTCGACCTGCAGGGCCTCGAAATAGGTCAAATTCAGGGCATTTTTCATTATCGACGACTTTAATTTCCGTATTTCGTACTGAGTCTATGGTTACTTTCTCGGTCTCCGATAAAATTGTATACACAATGTTGCAAAAGTTTGTTTATGAAAATATTCGTTCACGACCAAACCTCGCCACTGCTCATTTCCAACTGTTCGGATTTCGGATTGCTTCTAAAATCAGGTGGGTTTTTATCCAACATTTTACTTAATAAAAATTGTGTGCTAATGAGACCTGTCTGATATTTTCTGCCCAGCTTTTCACCATGAAGGTATACTGCTCGTTTGTCAATTGTGATGTCAGGCTTAGGAAT
>Ga0194135_10000269_pt1 | contig 30154 bp, 26 predicted proteins | sample LitLau_LLRF_2013_FD_134024 | JGI IMG/M metagenome (GOLD analysis project Ga0194135, IMG submission 134024) | Freshwater sediment microbial communities in response to fracking from North America - Little Laurel Run_MetaG_LLRF_2013 (version 2) | ecosystem: Environmental > Aquatic > Freshwater >... | reverse complement strand
GTCAGCTCAATAGAGTTACCTCCGACGAGTTTCAGGATGTTTATAGTTCATGTAGAGAAAAGCTTCTTTGCGGCAAATGAAGTTACGGATTGCTTTTGTTTATATAGATGACTTTTTTGGAGGAAAGTGAGTAGTAGTAGAGCGATACGAAATAACAGACACCCACATATGCATGCACACACGTGCTTGGGAAGTTTACAGAGAGATGAACTAGAAGAAGAGAGTTCAATCACGCCTTAACGATGAGATTGAAGTGAGCATATTAGAAAATTGTATTGGTACTTAAATAACACAGCATCTCAGCTTGCTCGGAGCAATAAGAATACTATAGGAGGCTTATGTGAACGTAGCATAAATCGTAGCCTTTAGCTTGTATCTGTCTTATTATATCCCACTCTAAGCTTTATAGGACTGCTGTGTCTATATATAATGATGAAGATATGAAATGTGTGTGAGATGGGCAAGATATTGGTTCATATCACATCACATCATATTTTACACAACAAACGATGAAGGCTATATTATAAAAAGAGGTGGAATGAAATCGCGGAAGGATGGGTGTGATATTTTCTCTCTAGAAAGATATGAATTATACTTGACTAAAGTAGCCGTTTTCCTGATACAAACTGAAATGCAAAAATATGCCTTTTCCCCTCCTCCTTTTAGAAATTTATTGGTGTCGGTTGTGAATGTAAGGAATCCAATGGTTTATGAGCGGATTCTGCTGATATTTCTCCTCATCTCAGCTTTCCCCGCAGTTCTTATTCCCTTCACGAACTCTTCTCTCACACTCTTACAGCCTTCGATTCTTCTCTGCAGCTCACCCTCTCATCAATAAATTATCCTAAGAGCTTTCAAGATCCTCAAATCTCATTCAAACTTGTCTTTCAATTGAATATGAATATCCTTAAATGCAGAATGACCCTGACACTCCTCCCACAGGAGAGGGCTGAGAGGTATAATGTCGTCTTTCGTATGCATTGGATTTGCACCCATAAAAGAAAAGTAATTGCCTCCTTATTTATGACAACCCAAGTGTTTTCTTTGTAGTTGTAACAGTGTGTGTGGAGCTGGAGAAACTGTTGAACGCGTTTTTATAATTTCATACTTCCGACTCTCCTATTTTTCCGGAAAATGTACTAGCTCTGCTCTATATGTGAATTATTAAGACAGCTTGTGCAATTTCTTGAAAGAATGGGAACAACTTGAAACTTTTGTTTTTAGAGTTATGAGGTGATATTGTAGGCACTTCCTTTTTGTACAATTAGATTTGGGGATAATAATTTTCAAGAGTTTTTAATCTACACGAAATGTCTTGATAATATTTATATAGAAGCCACACAGAAAGCTAGGGAGTACTATAGAGGATTTAAGAAATTGATGGAGGATTAAACGCATAAGGATATGTTTAGGGTTGAGTGATGATCCATAAAAGTTTTACATCAACACTCTACCACTTTTAGGTGCATTTGAAGTTTCATAATAAAATTTAATAAGCCATTAAACCCCTAAGGAATCGAGAAGTGTTGATTGAGGAAATATGACTAGAATTTTCAAAGTGTGTGTGTTTATGTGTTAATAGAAAGTTACATGACCGACTTTATAATGCTAAAGATGCGTGTAGAAAGTTGCAAATTTGACATAAACCAAACACCAAGTTTGTATATATATGCGTGTGGTTTACAAACTAATGATGTGTGGAGAGAGTTATTATTCTACATTTTCTAGTAAAATATTTTACGGCCGAGAGCTAAGCAGAAGGAGATGAAGAATGAAGAATTTTAATCAGCAAACTGAGCAAGTTTTCCTCATGAAGTAGAAAGCCCATGTGTATTTTTATATCATTGTTGTATCTCATTTTATTACACATCCTTGATGCATTAAAAGAATTTGTATTACGTGAGAAACCAATTGACTGTCAATGTTTACGTAAGCATTTCTTAACCAGTTTTGCATTACTCGTTGTGCACAAAATGATAGAAAACTGCAGGAGAGGGTTGGAAAATAATCTACTTTTAAATTGAAATAACTTTCTACTTTCTCTCTTTTGTTTTACCGCACGTGTCACCCTCTTCTAAGCCGTAAGCTCGTTGCTTTCTTGTGATTTCTCTATTTGTCCAGGGAATGTGGAACAAATTTTCTAGTGTCTCTCTAAGGTAAACATAATCAGGGGGAGACAATGGGAAACTATCGTTTCCAGATATCCTCTTCTAATTTAAAATGCTTGACTGCTCATTCATCTTCCTTTTTCTGGGCCTCAACTGGGAGCTTGTGCTATTTCTATTTAGTAAGTAAAGGGTTATACAAAATGAATTGTTTCTACCTTAGTTGCTCTCTTTTAGAGAAAAATCGATTAAGGAAATGTCATATAGATTAAAAATATTAAACTGGGGGAAAATCTGTTGCACGAATGCATGATAGAAAATGAGAGACAACAGATAGTGCATGAAAGTTAGAGTGCACGTGTAGTTAATGGAAGACATAATAAAATCATTAACAGGTCTATTTACAGCTGAGATTTGGTATTAATCACACACCGTAACTTTATATGGTTTTTGTGGCTGGTGTTATGGGAAAGTAAGTATGGATTAACAAGTTTATTTCTCTATCCTGGTCCCAACTTGCGGTGTGGGTGGTTCCTTGAATGAATGAAGCGTACGTGTAATAATACCTTGGACAATGTGCACGACTATATACAGATGTATATTGGGGAGCGGGTTATCATTATTGGGTTGATGGGGTGTGTTATTGTATTCATAAATTGAGCATATATTGGTAGACACAAAGTGTGAAGTGTAAGTCTGTAAGTCACCTCGGGAGCAGGGACAATGGAGAAATCTCAGTGTGTGGGATGAAAAGGCAGGTGTGAATGGAAATCACATGAAGAGCGGAAATGATTGGTGATGGTTGGATGAGATTACAGAAAGAAAGGGTTGTGGTGGCACCACCAGGGACGATGATAAAATGTTGACAGTTTTAATGGGAAAATAAAATTTGATGAGGAACTATTGAGTTGTCTTGTTTGGACATCCATTAATAAAGTTGTGAAAGCCACGTACACTCAAGTGCAGAAGGTTGAGCTCACAGTTCACCTGATCAGCTTTCATGTCAACTTTGTTGTATATCTTTTGTGTGTATACCTTGCAGCCTGTGCATTTGCTATGATGGTAGCCTCACACAATAATGACTTTCTCTTGGAGGAAGAAGAAATTAGTTTCGTGTGTGTATAAGGTTAAATGATGAAGCGTATAATAAAAGCGTAAGCAGGTAAAAGGGACAGGAAAACATTTGGTGTGTATGTGTAAAATCGGAATTGGTAAAAGTTACGCATCACTGCGAGGCATCTCAGCTTCCCCTTGATAGTTGTAGGGATTTTGTGTGACACAGCTTTCTCTCTTCTTAAAGTTAGTGAGACGACTACGATGATGAGCAGGGAGAGAGTCTATCAAGTAGACGTGAGGAACATGTGTTTCCTTGAGTAGGAAACGAATTTGTCCAAATTGACACGATTGTTCGACCTGTTCAAGTTGGAGAAAGCTGGTTTTTTCTTTGTGCTCAGCTGTATTTTTAAAATGACTGTCGAAGTTGTGAAGACAAAGTAGAGTGTTGGTCCTTTACGAAGGTGTAAGTAATAAGTTTGACAGACGGAGATAGCTAGAGAGACGACGGGACAGGAGGACACTTATTCTATGTGTGTTCTCTCTCTCTTTCTGCACTTACTTACTGTCTCTCGTTTTTATCTCTCGTCGAACCTATTTTATTCTTGTCTCCTTTAAATGAAAGCTTAAACCTGGACGAAAAGAATTTCTTTGTCCAGTTGCCAATGAGAAAAACCTTTTAACAAGAAAGCTTTTCTGAGTGACACACACAATACACACTGATCATCCTTTGCATTAACTTAAATTAAAGTTGAGGTTTCTATGTCCAGGGTTAATGGTGGAAAGGTGCGAGGAGATAAATGTTGTCACCCTGCCCGTTCATTTTTCCTCGTAGTATATGTGCTGAATTGTTAAATATAGAAAATGCTTTTACAGTGAAACTGTAAGGAAATGTGTGTAAAATATTATGTTCTTTCTGACTATGCAAATGTGATTTGCTAGAGATTAAAATTCACTAAGCACGCACATTAGCCAAAGTTTCGTAGACATAATGGAGACTTACCTGAGGACTCTTTCGGCTTTATCAGTAAATGTGGTCGGGAAATTCCGATACAGTTATAACTTTGCATGATAAACCATGACTTTTTAAAAGCGTTCTACAGATTGGTAAGGTTGCTTGAAGAAATGCTTGGCAATGGGTCATAATTTCGAAGCAAAAAAAATTGTTATCCTGTACACTAATAACGAAAAATTACTTTTTCCCATCTCTTGTACATTAAAGTTCTACAGATGAACTATATGACACAGAATTTTCAGACACAGAAAGCCAGAATTTGCTGATTTTAGCACCATGTGTTCACGAGAAGTCGAGATGATGGCACTTTCATAATGACGTAAAGAACTGCTGAATTCTATACATTACACTTGTAAGAACTGCTGAGGAATTGGTAATAAACTTTGCACAGGAACATTTCACAATAACTGCCGATACGATGATGATATGACCACGATCACGATGGAGAGTTCCAGGCAATGAATGCACTCGGTTTAAAATTTCCAGGGAGATATAGCAAGCTTCACAGACTTGGGAATGAACCGAATGTACATGAGTAATGCGATGAACTACAGGACATTTTGTTAAAACTCACGATTAGTGAACAAGATGAAATCGGAAGGAGAAGTTTTGTGAATTTGTTTCATGTGGTGTGTATGCATCTTCACGTATTTTTACAATAGATAGAATAGAACTATGTAAAACTTGTGACTTGTGTTGCACAGAAAAGACTTGAGAGAGACGGATATCTTCCTTCCTTGTCTAATACTTGAGACTCCCTATTAAGTGTCGAGTTGTGTTTAAGGTCTATTTTTATCTAACGAAGGTTTGTGATGCTTCCAATTTTTGCATGACAAAAAAGAGGCCCCGAATCTCAGAAAGCATCAGACTATAAGACATCATCGAGATTTTAAAGCAACTGCCTTTCCCTGAGCTCATCTCTTCAAGACATAGATGTATGTAGTCAGTGTAATCGTGATCAGTTGATCACACAGGCAGTATTTGTGTGTATATTTCGGTTTAAGGCGACTGCATACATTCATGTGTGAACAGTAGGGAGATTTAGTGCGAGGAAGATATTGCACTTACTCAGGGGATAGCGTAGTTTTATAATATGTGCATGCATGACCGCCTAACCACTCTAACAACCTTCTATATGTCCTTCTTTTATTGCAATGCAGTTTTGCAGATCTTGTTGAGGTCTAATGGGATTACACAAAACTAAAGACGGAAGTACGGAAGTCAATTATTTCACCGTAAAAGGTGTATACTTAGAAATTCGGCTTTTGGAATTGCCGAGTCAGCCAGACTTAATGAGGAGGATTAAATTATACCTCTCTGATGGAGGACGAGACGACTGATGTACATGTGTCGTGTATGTCTGTCTCTGTTTATAGACCTGGGATTTCATTTCCAAGCAATCTTGGTTTCTGCGTTTTTTGGAAAGGAACATTCAAGAGTAATGAGGTTTACAAAGGCGCTGTCTCATAAAATAATTTAAAAGCAATAATGTTAATTTGTGTGCATTCTAAAGGTACGAAGCCAGTGTGGGTGTGTGTTGTACAAAACCATGATGGCATGTTATCATTTCATACTGATCCCATTAAGATTACTCGGAGGACATTTTACATCCTTCAGAGATCCAAAAGTTTGTGGGCTTGTCTTACAGGGAATACTTAACCGGAACTGAAGAGAGAAAGAGAAGAGGTGTATATATACTTGGGCAAGATTATCAAATGAAGTCAAAGGTTTGAAGATTTAAGACGAGCGAGAGTGAGGAATCCATTGAATTCTATAGGGAAAAGGAATTCATTCACAGGATTTCTCGTCTTTTGTACTGTATATATATATAGTTTTTGGAGAGAATAGCGTGTGTATGTGTAGGTTGACTTAAAGTAATAGTAGTTTAATAGTAGTACACATAAAGATGCTGAACTTCATGACTCACTGTGATTTTTCACAGTATTTTGTTACGCTACACTCGGATCCAAATTTTAAAATGGGTTTGTGTTCTTGCTCGAGCCATCAGTCACTTGGATGGGAAGGAAGGAGAGACATATATTCCTGAAGAAACAAACAGACTGGAGGATTCATTTATCTCTGATTTGAGATGTTTAATGGATTTGGAAAGCCACGTTTATTGGTGGTTCATTTCTTATCAAAGATGTAAATGTAAAGTCAGTTTGAGGTGTAATGGGGGAAATACGGAGTATTTATTGCATGTAGACAAGACTGAAAGTATACAGGGAGCAAGTGTGTAGTTCGTGCCAGGAGAATTAGATAGTAGCATACTTCGGATTCACTTCCTTGCAATGCAGTTCTTTAATGTTGGGTATGTGTAGAAAAAGAAACAGTATAAAAGAAGAAGTAGCAGAGAAAGGAACTGTGGTGTGTGTGTGTGTGTACACATGGAACCTCATCAAACCGTCTTTTAAATCCATAACCATCAACCATTGAATTTTCCAGCTACCGAAGGAAACGGGCAGTTGAGGAAAAATTGGTTTTCTTTCACAGGCTATTGATCAACCATAATCGTAAATGTATGCATGAAGCACCTCATTCGCATGAAATAATGTAGGGGGAAGTTGGATAGTTAGCATGACATAACAGATGCACATTTCTTTGAGAAAGTCACTTTCTTTGGTTGATAGTCTTACTTAAAACTCGTCTACTCATATATTCACAACTCACGCGTCACCGCAATAACAGTACATAGTACATATACATTCAGTTTCAATTCACAGAAGACAAATGGAAAAATTAAGACGGACACAGAAATTCCAAAGGTTTCATGAGAAGCCCTGCAGCGACGGTGAAGAAAGGGAGTCATGCGATGCACAATGAAAGAAATTTGATACAAAATATTTATAGTAAACATCGAAAGAGATTGACGTATGAAATTGAATACTATCTATTCCATGTTTGCGAGCACCCAATTTTATTGTTCTTCCTTTTGTAGCTTAAGTATATACCTGTATATTTCCTTCTATCATCTGGACACAAATGTCAGAATCAACCTTTATCTTAGCTGAGAGATTTGTTTGTCTTTTCTAGGTAATTTGTGTGAGTGAGGATAAGATAGAGTAAATGAATGAATGAATTATGTTGAAGGTACGGATAATCTACTGTTTTGTGATGTGGCTGATTAGGATGAATATGAAGAATTGAAGAAAGCACAAGCAAGTAAAAACAAGGTTTACAGCGGAGACTGCGAGACTACGTATCGTGTAAAAAGTGACAAGCTCGTTATTATTGTTCTATTAGAAGAAACGATGAGGGCCTGTCACTGCCATATTATGCATGGACACTTGACATTCTTCCGAAAGACAGGAATACGCATTATTACTCCCCCTTGGAGTTTTATTATAGATTGGCTGTGCTTGGGAATTCGGAGCTTGGTGAACACACTATAACCTGAAGATTGGGAATGTAAACTTGAAGTAAGGATTGTGTTTGTGTATATCAATGGAAATGTTACTTTCACTTGAGATGAGAAAGAGGAGGGCAAGTCCAACGGATATTTTTAATAGAATATTTGATTTCTTGTCGAGCAAGAGAGATAGTTTTGCAAGAAGTCTGGAGAGAATAATATGCGGTAATATAATATATAGTAGTGCGGTCAGAGTTTTTGGGAGTGACATCCTTTTAGCAAACCTGACATGAAGTGAATTAGAGTTTACTGATTGAGACGAAAATATCTAGAAATTGAGTTTATTGTATAGGTGGTCGTAGGTGGAGTGTCAAAGATCAAGGAGAGGGGCTGTTGTGTATCATATACAGAAGACGGAGACAAATTGAATTTGGATGGCTAGTGGAAACCCCAGAAGACATGGATGAAACGAATATGCCATTCTTTGCTCAGATGGAGACGAAGAAAGGAAGCAGATGGGTTCATCTTTTTGGAAAGGAACAAAAACTGCCTTAGTTGTACTTACTGATGGTCCCAGTAGGTTCGTCTCAGTATTGTTGGAGCGTCTTCGTCGTTGTTCCTTTCCTCTCGGGTCATCTGGGGTGGATGAAGAAGAAGCTACAGAACTTTTATCTATACAACCACCACTACTAACTCCGCAAGTTATTATTGCTTGCATTATCTCAGTGGTTGGTGGCTTCTAGTGATAAGTGAAAAAGGAAAGATCAATTTCTCCACTTCACCAAACACTTTCTTACTACAGGACAAAGACACAAATGGAAATCATTATGATTTACTAGCCTTTCTCCTAATAAGACTCCCACGCCAAATGCTCCCACTACTTCTTCCAACCACCACACGATTATCCTCATCATCCTCCAACTACCCACTGACACATACTAACATTTCCTTCTTCCTCATTACTTCATTTATTGCTTTCATATACTCCTCATCTCTTCCACCAGATGTAAGCTCCTCACATCTCACTAGCTTTTTCATTTATATCACTGATTGAGGAAAGTCTCCGCAAAGTGATCATCAGTCGTATCTTAAGCTAATAGAGCTCCATGTGACTTGAGGTTTAAAATAAAATGGCATACTGTGTGCGTCGTCATATTTCAACTCCGAAAGAGATCTATCTTTTTGCGTGCAAGAGAATATATATATATATGGAGTAGTCGGTAAGACCTCAGAGAATCGAGAACTCAGAAGAGTGTTTCCTTTACTCTTATAGTTAGGAATGTATTAGAATTTAGAATTGATGATGAGTATTAATAAGATTGCTGATGATATTAAACTTGTGCATATGTAAGTGCGCTTGATGGAAGATCGGTGTTGCATTTCCAAACGCGAACATTCGTCTTCTGACGCTTAGGTGCATATAAATAGATAGATTCCCTACAACCGAAATGTATAGAAAAAATTCCCAAATTCTGGAGCCTTACGTCAACTGATTTCTCGAAGAGTTTTTAAAATAAGGTTTTTGCTTCCTTATATAATGTATGGCTTATTATAACGCTTTAACATTTACTTTCCAAGGTGTAAGATTAATAAAGTACTTAACTGCACTGAAGCAATTAATGTAAATTTACTTACCTAGGTAATTGAAATGATGTAGATAAATAGGTTAATGCGATTATTGTGATTTTATAACAGGCGTATGGAAAGAAGCTAGTTTTGAGATAAGAGTTTCAAATGGAGAAAACGCGATTCAGTGCGTAAGAGAAGAGACGAGCTTGCCGTGCCCTCGTTTTCTTTTGTGGTTAAGCAGCATCTCATGAATCTTTCACAGTAAATCTGCTCTTAGTATGCGAAACCCTTGTCACACATATATCACGAAGAGAACAACGCTCGTTTTCTTAAATCATGAGTGTAGTTCAATTCGTATCAGTTGTGAGCTGTAAACTTTAATCGGTAAATTGATAAGTCGTACAGGACACGTGTATTTTAGCTCTTTCTCGGCTCTAAATGTAGGTGAGCCGCAAAAACAATGTAAGGCAGGTATGCAGCAAAAGATGTTGGTTGAGTGTTGTGAGAGAAGATTCATTTGGTAATTAGTGATTAGCAGTGGGAATGGCTGTGGAAGGAGAAAGACGAGATGGAGAGCATGTTTAATGCACGTAGGTGTGTGTATGCGAAAGCCGAAAGGTCCGTAGGGAAAGAAGTATTGGAAAAGTCAGTGTGGACTTGGCTAGTTAGCTCAGTGTGGCTCTCGGTGAGCTAAACATTGGCACTCTTGTTTTACAAGACTTTAGAGAAATGGTTGTGACACCAGTTGCCTATTTAAAGGTTTCCCATGGCACCATTACAAATTGCAAGACTATCATTCTCCCCGTGTAAGATGTTCGTGAAATTGAGAGTATAAGAATTTCTCCCTGAGAAGAGAGTCTCAGTACGCACTTTGAATCCGTAGGGAATATCTCTCAAGATAAGTATGGATGGAGCACTTCGTCTTCTTACCACTCGAGTCTTTTTCCTTGTCTTTATCATCCACCTCTTTGCGTGTTACAGTCGTAGACTGATGATATCCCTTCATCCTTACCTCTCTCCATTATTTCAGAGAAATTTCGTTTAAATATCCTCTCTCAAGTGCAACTACCCGCGATGCACGTTTCGACTGAGTAGATGCATTTTGAATACCTTAGGAGGCTGGAGGATTTCCTCAAATTCTCCCGTATGTGTCTGTATGCAGACGGAATAAAAGTCCTATCCGAAGGGATTAACTATAGATATTTCCAGAGCACATGGAAGACTTTTGCTGAAACATCGTTTCAAGGCCCAAGTACGCAATCAATCCTGCGAGTCGCTGAATTAAGTGGAGTATAGTAGAAAGGTAGTGAGATGTGCGCTGAGGAGGATATGAAAAATGTCAAAGATGAGTGGGAAATATTGCTAATATCCGGTTTGAAATGGCTTCATTTCCACCTCATTACGGGTCTGAACTATTTTAATTGAGTTGGCCTTTCTCACAGAGAGAGAGAGATTGATATTCCGCAAGTGCTTCGCTGTTCCTCAATGAGGGTTGCCTTGTATGCATATATGGGGTTTTTGAGTTTGGAAGGTCAACCACTATACACAGTCATCGGGTCCAGACGATTTATGGATTAGCTGGCTGCACCAGGGAAATGTGTATGGAAGAATGTGAGTTGATTGATTTTGTTTCGTTTTATAAATGTAGATTGCGACTTGTTACTGTAATCTGGGTGGAATATGAAAACTGCGTTGTGTAATGTAACTTGCGTTGGAAGAAGTCCTTCGCAGGGAGTTGTATAAGAGATAACTTGTGTGAAAGTGAGTGTATTAATGTTGCCTGTTTATGTGGAATATAGCGTTAGTTCATATAAGTTCACAAGACACAAACTGTGCATATAACTTGTAAGAAGGAGACTGCTGTAATATAAGAGGGATACATTTGTGTTGTGTTGGCTGTTCTTTTGGCCTTTTAATGCTGAGGTCTGGTAAAGTAGAAGATCGAGAAGGGAATTGAAGGCTCAGAGCCTGGTAATCCTAAGATGATGTCCACAAGTCTTTTAGTGACCGAAGCCACGTCGAATTGGGAGGGATTAGTAGAAAAAGAAGTTGGTAAGGGCAGCTGGGGAAGAAACCCCTTGGGACGCCCCGTTTTGACACAGCAACCAACTTTCATGAAGTCTTCTCTAGACTACTACGGAGATATATTATATGTTTCCTACCTGTGAAAAACTTTCCTTTCACGTTTCCACAAGAAGACTGACCATGAAACCCAAGACTAGTGGGATAAAGACTTAATAATTCTCGTCAAAGAAATGATGACCTCGTGTGGTTGGTGTTTTCCTAGCTGTGGAATTGAGTGTGGAACCTTAAAATATGAATGGAAAGACTTGAAAGAGACGCGGAGAAAGTTCACACTGAAAAGTCTCGTTTAATTTGTAAAAGTTTTGATCATGCATGGAAAGACGACATAACCGACAAGAGTCCCACAACTTGTCTTGTATTTTGAGAAGAAACTTATTTCTTTGCGAAAGAATAGAAAGGACAAGGAAATGAGAGTTTTGTTTGCATTTGAAATGGTTATAATTGCTGGAGGAGGATTGTGTGCTAGGCTCTCACAGAGAAGTTTCAACCTGTTCGGAGCATGTCTTAAGTATTATTGGCCAAGTATAATTTAGTCAAAGAAGAAGAATCGAAAATTAGAAAGGAAGAGTGGGACTTTAGGGACTATTACGCATAGGTAGAGGCGTAGTAGTGATGGAGAGGACTTTCTTCATGTGTATATGTATATACACGTCTTCACGAGAGTGCAATTAAATCATGAATATTTTGTAGGTCTGTCTGTGAAACCCATCTCATCTCTCGTTTTTCCCATGCCTCGATGCACATGCAATCATTTCCAGTTTCAATCATCTCCCTTTCTCTCGTAAAGATGAAGTTCCTAGAACAAAGAGCACCGCAAGCACAAACATTCAATTCCACACAAGAACAACATTTAGCATAGTCGTAAATGAAGACTTCTTCCTTGTCACATTCCTCTCGTCTTTTGCAATCTACGTCTCGTTTATTCTGTGCCCTTCGTACTTTGGAGAATGTGTGTGCGTGTGTCCCATTATTTTGCGTAACTCGGGCTTTCACTCTCAACAATTCTGTGTGTCTTCAATCTTCATACACACGTTTATATTTGTCCTTTCAACTGAAACGCTTATTATTGTGTGAACCAACATTTCTTCTTGTGCTTATACTATATTTACGGTGTAGCTTAATGAAAAATGGTTGGGAATTCGAGCGTAAGCTTTAGGAAATTATGGACAAAAAGGCAGGCGAAATAGAGACGAAAAAGAATATTATTATATTTGTATTTGAGTAATTTGAGCAACTCAACACATAGAAATTAATTGCATGGGTATATGATAAACCAGAAATGAAAATCGCATTGCTCTGGCTTCTTGAGATTTGCCCTTTTGTCTCATCGGGCATGTGAGTGACTTCTTGACTGGTTGAACAAGTTGAAAAATTATTCTCTTTTTAATTATGTCTTTGATGCCTTTGAGTTGAAAGTGGCAACATGCGTTTACGCCAAGTGATAGTGATGATAATGAAAGGGAGCATGAGACATACGGAGAAAGATAGGAAGAAGAATCATACATAGTCATCATGTATAACAAGTGTACATCTGTGTGTGAGGATGCAGACTGTGAATTTAGATTGTATAACAATAATGCATAGCTTACACATGATGGTGAATGGGTTACATACATAGAGAGAGAATAAAAAAGTACAAGAGAAGTGTGCAGTAGCGACTGTGCGAAAGTATTGGAAGAAAGGGCCGAGGGTGGGGAAAGTTATAGAGAAGAACTCTTGTAGAAAGTTACACTTTTGCCATTTAATTACACTCGCCTTTGTAGTTGAAGCTCATTGCGTATGTTTCAATGAATGTCGGATTGAGGACAAGGGAAATTATCGCCTGACGTCGAGAAAGGATTTTTTATGGGTGAAAAAGCCCAAGTTCATGCATGAAATCCAATTGTTCGTATTAAAACTATTATAGTCTCATTCATTCGCACGTACTATTTGCTCAGGAGATTAAGTCCGCTTTGGTGATCGGGGTGCACTTGATTCTCAAAACTGCTCCTTTCTCTCCGTCTCTATCGTACTTTCACATTGTATGTGCATCTATCGATGGGTGGCATAGTGTATATTTAGTATTTACTCATTCACAGTCAATTTGTTTACACTCACACAGTAGAACACTGTGTGTGAGTGTGAGAAATGTATGACGGGTCAAGAGGATTGTTTGTCAGACAGAGAGGAGAGGTGGAAGGACGTGAGGGACAGTAATGAGACGTGTGAGAGAGGTGTCTCTTTGGCGTGTCAAATGATGTGCACGAGAGTGTCTATGGTAGGGGTTACATTCCTTGGTGTATTAAGTAATTGATGGTTTCACGTGTATGTTTGTGTGTATCTGTACTAATTACTCAATCCACCAAGGTAATCAAGGGTAGCTCGTAAAGTTCTAGTGAAAGTATGACAGGAAGAGAGACGTAATTAAATCAAACTCAAATTTTGGAGAAACACGGCTCACACGTAAATTCGATCAAACTCTCGGGACAAAGGGATTTCGCAATGGTGTAGCGTAGGGATTGCAAAATGCATTTCTAAATAATAGGATTGAGTTAATACACAGGAGTGAGCAGTAGAATTATGTACGGGTGTATGGCCATATATAAGAGTTAAGCAAGGAAATAGATACGGAGAAGAACTAAAATGCCAACTAACTATTACATTTCTAGTTTTACATGGGTATAAATGGGAGAGAAGGGTTAGAAGAACAGAAGAGCCCGGATTTTAGGAATATAGAGAATAAAACAAAGGAGAAATTTGGCAGACATTAGTGGATTTGACAGGTGAGTGTCTGTTTGAAATCGAGGAGAGCTAATAGTATGAAAGGTATGAAAGATTTTGATTCAAGATAATGGCTTCAAAGGCACAAGAAGAGCCTTCAGGTAATTTAATGATGAGTCATTAGTGCCGGCTCATTATTTTACTTCTTTTTCTTCCCTACCCCATCACCACATTTCCTACCACCACCTTTCTAAACTCAGAAACTGTGATTACGAAACTTTTTACCATTCTTTCTCACTTGATAGTCACTATGAATTACTAAAAACTCTGAGATTTAATCATTTGTCACTGTTTCTCCTCATAATGCGAGCTAGTCTTTCGAGTTTTTCTCCCCTTCTTCTCCATCACATTGCCAGTCAAAAGTCGACTTGCACCAGTGTTAATATAATAGTTTCCATTAATGCTTTTATCATCGTATCATTAACATTATCCCGTTATTTCGATTTTCTCTTTAGAAGACTGCTATGTATGAATGTTTCACTTTTCCCCGGATTATTTTAAGCGAGAGCCTTTTCCCGTTTCTTTCTTGGATTTTCCATCGAAATATATATAATAATAATGCGTGTTAAACCCTTTATTGGTGGCTGGCTCGCACGCTGGATGTGTATTTGTAAAATATAAAAACGAAAGATGAGAAGTTGACTCGAGAATACTTTTTGTTGGTACACACAGAGTGTGATTATTGAGTTGTGACGGGGAAAATATGGGCTTGGAGGGCAGGCCAGGTGGCAGAGTGTGAAGAAAGACATCTTTATCAAAGTGTAAGAGACTTTATGAAGTTTGGAAATGTGCGAGAACACTTTCAATTTGTTCCGCTTGTCACTTTTAACACGATGAGAACAAGGAGCAGAATGACTTTCCCCAGTTTTCTTGTTCCTCTACACAAAAAGTTATTCTTTCGATGTTCCCGTTCTCTTTACACTTAGGACTGTACGTAGTAATGTTTATATGGTCATCAAAGACAAACATATTGCCGATCATTCTGAAGATTTCCCATAAGCTCCGTATACAGCTAACTATATGAGGGTTCATAGCCAGACTCATTTCAGAATCTCGAGTGTTTAGTGAGGAAATACATACGGAACAACTAGCGGGGTAATCTTATTTGAGTTTGGAAATGAAATCACAGTGTTTCAACATGAAGGAGTGGATGAGAATTTTGTGAGAGAAAGTAATAATGTCTTTAGTTCCATCTCACCCTTATTTCATTCACCGTTCCCCTTTCTTTCCTTTCTCTAACACACACTCAAATACAGAGTCAATCTTGACATGTGCTAGCCATGTAATGATAACATAGAAATCTACCATAACCAATTTGTTCCAATCATAACCCAATAACTTAGTTGTCTACGTGTGTAACGTAAGAAAAGTAGTGTGAGTAATACAATCCATTTCCTCCGAGCCATGAGACAGATGTGTACACAGCACAGGTATGTCCCTTGTGAGATCAAATTCCTGTCTACTGTGTTACTCTCTTATTAGTATCAGGTTAGTGGTTGTTCATACAGGCTCCACAAATAAGAGAGCAACCACGTACGAAAGTCATAAGGAAAATGGCTTTATTGTTTACACGTAGAATAAAAAAAATCAAATTATCCAATAACCCGTGTGTGTATCGGATAAGGCAATCTTTGTTTTGCAACTGGTGTTTTATGTGGAGGTAAAAGAGCAAAAGAGAGAAAGTGGAAGATTGCATGGACACAAAGAATAAACGTAGAGGAGGAAAGAAATGCGAGCAAAGATTGTGTGGTAACTATATAAAGGGATTTGAGACTTAAAGAAAATAGTGAAGGATTCTTTTAAGAGAAAAGTGATATGGGTGTGGGTGAAGAAGTTAAGTTTAGTATCGAGAGTCGTTGTCATAATACGAGGAATTAGAATGGAGGAAGAGATGATGATGAAATTTTGAGATAAGACGGGGTTGAGTTGTTGAAGACTTGAAGTGTTTTAATGTAGAAGATTTTACATCTTGGTGGGTTGTACTTAGGGACATTACAAAGAATTTGAACCACATCTTGGGGAAACAGAGAATAAAGGTAGAAAAGGAAGGAAAAGGCATTACTCGGGAAGTGTGTAGTGTGTGTGTAGGGTGGTGGTGGTGGTGGTGGTTGGGTAATGGAAGTGGGAAATATGGGCGATAGAGAGCTTTCTCCCAAGAAGGCACCTCTCATCAAGGAACGCTGCCCATCTTTCTGGAGAAATGATAGAGACTAAACTAAACGGCCGGTCATAAAAAGGAAAGATCATGTAATAAGATACAAGAGAAAGGGGAAGTTTCATTGCCAAAATTATAATTGAGCATTGCAGAGGTGTAGAGGGAAGAGACAGGTGGAAGGGCGAATGAAGTGGTAGATTCATAATTACACAGTCAATAAAAAGAAACTGCACAATATCGGGACAAAGTTGGAGTTAGAAGGACAGCAGTGGAGAGAGGAGGAAGACTTCCTCCGTATTATTGGCAGAATAGTGTATATACATATATTTCGTAGGCAGCAAGAACCAGGTTGGTTTTCCTGTAAATGCTCTTTCGTCTCGTTCCTCGTTGTTAGAGGTGTAATTAGAACGAAGGAGAATTTATTTGATGCGAGACACGGGATCAGAAGCCATTAATGGTGATAAAAGAAGGTGCAAAAGGTGCGATCCAAGCTAATTATGTGAAAGGAAGAAAGATAGCTGACAGAAGGAGAGGGAGAAGGCCAATTCGGGTCAAATTACTTGTTGTATGGGTCCGTGATGATATTTCCGCTGTTATTAATTACGACGTTTCCTACTGCTACTATTCATTCACGAGTATTTTTCGAAGTCACTGAAAGTAGTAACTTGAGATAATGGTAAAATGTAGGAACCAAAAAAGCTTATTCCTATTGAGGAATATGTGAGTAAGTGGATAATTCATTAGCTTTTAGATGAGCTGCTGCTTTTTACTTTTACCAGTCAGTAGTCGTAAGACTCATTTATGGTCGGAGGTTTTTGATGGACCAATTAGGGGAAAGGTGGATAGAAATGTGAGTGTGTGTGGTGATGTATGTGAGGGTGAATGCAGCAGCTTCTTTGTATCAACGTGACTCAGTCAGAAGTATTCTCTTGGTGGATTGTTAAGTTTCTAGAGTATCAGTAAGTTGCAGAAAGACGAGAGACACCGAAACAATTGAAGTCTGAAAGTAATCTGGAAGCTGAAAGAAAGATTAAAGATTGGTTGGTGTGTAATTGGTGTGAGGGAGCGAGGTTGATGTGAAGAGAGTGTTCATCGAATTTCCTTGGGAAGAATGAAAGGCTATAATAATTTTTCCTTGTTCTTTTGATGGGAGATCAAAGGACAGGAGCAGCAAGGCTTACGGGGGGATATCATTGGAGAAGGGAGACATACATGACTTTCTTTGGCTCGCATTTTCCTTCTTAATGAAATAGGTTAAGACTGATTATGTATTTTGTAAGCTGCCGAGGAGTTGGCCTAGTCCCACAAGGAGAGAGTGGCGGCGGACTAGTGGTTACTGGTTGGCGTGGTGTGGACTAAGGACTATATATACACTACGAGAGAGAAAGCTATGAAAGAAGGTTAGGAAATCTCACTCCCTCGGATGTGTGTGTACGTAGTTAGCTGACAGAGTTGAGTTGCCGTCCAGACATTAAGAGATTCAAGATGAAGAAGCAAAGTGTAATGAAATCAGCAAAAGGCAAGGCAGAGATGGAAATGAATTTCTAATGCTTTCCTTTCTACCACTACGTACAAAGGAATCCTATGAAACTACTAATAAAATTACTATTCCCATAAGAATCCGATTTGGATTCTTAACACGGCATAATGCAGATATACGAAAAGCAAATCTCTTCACGGAGAAAGTGATACAGAATTTCCTCACACAAAACTCTCCTTCGTATCATTTGTAGTTCTTATTATGTAGCTATATATTGTTACAAACCGAACTGGTTCTTCAAACAAATGATATACCATTCTGCCTTCTTCTTGTATGTGTACAGTGTACACACACATGACGCGTAATATTTTGTGACCAGTCTTCTTACATGTGTGTGTGTGTGTGTGTGTGTGTGTGTGTGTGTGTGATTTTACGTAGTATAGGTTTTCACATAAGCAAGAACTTGGACAACTTTCAATAAACTACGGGGACTTGCTTGTTGGTGTCAAGAAGAAATAATTCTTAATTCAGTGGAGAATATTCTTACTTTGTGTTTCTTGCTGTCACATTGTAAAGTTAGTCTTAGTTAAAGATCGGTTTTCACCACTCTGAGATGACGTGAGACTATATTGAATCCCCAAAAGAACTTGGTAGTTGAAAGTAAGAACGAGAATTTCAATGAAATCTCTCAAGTTTTCAAAGTTTTCGTACAAGTAGTTGGCTTAATGCCTTAGGGAATTGTGGTGAGAGTGATCTGATGAAGACAAGGGGGCTGAAGACTTTTGTATCTCAAAAAAGCATCTGGAATGAACAATATTTGGGAATAATGAGGAGAGAAAATGTGCGCCGTTGTTGATAGTCACCTCGTTAACCGAGAAATGATACTTACTACTGCTGAACGAGCTTGAAAATAAACGTGTACAGACACTGTAAAATCATAACTAAAGAACAGTCAGTCAGTATGCAGAATGTTTTTGCAAGAACCAAGAAAAAACAATGCGTGTGAAATGAAAATGTGAAAATTTTGTACGTAAATGAAAGAAAGCCAGTTGGTGTGATTGGAAACAAGTGAAAGAAAGACGGTGTTCATTGATATGTAGAGGAGAGCAAAGAACAGAATTTGGGGATCCCAAAGCAGTAAAAGTTTCCAACCACGAATACTAATGATCGAATCAAGAGTGTTTTCTTTGAAATCGTGACAGAAAACGGTTTGAAAAAACTGAAGAACGGGTAAAGAAAACAACGGTATTTGTGTGTTATCCAGATATAGATGAGTCAACAAGTTATCGGGTAAGGAAATCAAAGACATCAAAAAGCAATCCACCCTGGAGCTCATCTCTTTTACCGTATAGATGAGTTTTGGTTTGTATGTGTATGTGTATGTTTAGTTGGGTATCCATCGAATTAAAATGCTACTCGTTCCTTGTTTGACTCATCTAAGCTGTCTGTCAGAATCAATTTGTCTGTTTGTAATTCAAATCTGTGGTGGATTCACTGTCATAAAACGGTTAGTACAAAGCCTTCCTTGCTCACTTTCCCATGAAGAAAAATCCCTCTCTCTAGTGAGATGCCATTCATTCTATGCAAATTCAATCACATCCATTTTATTTATCTAGGAGGAGGAATGTGGAAGAATCAAAAAGTCAACAGTTTTCCGTCTAATAACGCTTCTCTTCTCCTCTAAACTATTTTACATCGAGTCACTAGTTGTACATGAGAGGATGTGGAAAATGCAGAGGTTTTGCATTGAGATTTGGTTGAAGAGCGGGACTACTGACAACTGATCATCTACAAGTCTTCTCATTCTAGACTGGCTAGACTCATTAGTTAAACTGGTATTGACTTGCAACATGATTAATCTTTGAATCTTTCAGCGAAGACGCATGCAACACTTTCACTCGAATTATATACTTGATGTAAACGAGAGTTATAGTAAAACCCTGTGTGGTTCATTGCGAGTGTATGCATTTCGATGAAATGTCAAAATAACCTGGTGTACTGCATTTTAAACACACACATTACGTAAATATATGTATACATGGCGTATAATGATAGACACGCATGAAGTTAAAGTTGAGAAGGAAATGAATGGAAAGTTGTTGGTGTGTGATGAAGACCACACATTTTGAATGCCAAACACACATTTATTGGAGTTTGAGAGGGCTGTGATCTGTGATGTGATCATAATGGAGAGAATGTGACCGAGACTATATATAATATGACTTCACATTAGCATTGTTATTGTTCCCTGGGTCAGAATTATTTTCCCTGTTGTTTCTTCTCATTTGTATACCCAATAACACGAGGAAGAATATCATGTGTATTCTGCTTTATGCGTTTCAATCACTTATTTCCTCCTGTCATGTATCTGATATGTTCGGAATTATGAAGGATTGTGTACAAATTAAAATTCTTGTACTTACCCGCTTAACTTGTTATTCTGAAGAAATATTCGAGTTGATCAGTGTAGATTGTTTCTGCTCTTCTCAGAAGTTCAAGTGTCGATACACATTATGACTGACAGCTTCTTTTTCTTGAATAATTTGGGTGAAAGTCACTTATTATTAACTTTAACAAGGAATGTGTAAACGTAATTTCTGCGTTTAGTGCAAGCTCTTATGGAAATTCAACTTTAATTTATGAAGATACAGTAGGTTCAAGGAGATGAGTGCAAGAAGTGCAAGTAGATCATCGTCAGTCATATCTGCTTCTGCTGTCGGAGGGTGGAACAAACGGAAGCTGCACAACTTGGGTTCTTCTGGACTTCTGGAGCAGTGGAAAGGGATGAGGTGGGTTTGCCAATCTCAATGCACCCCAAACTTCTCTCTCTCTCCTTCGTCTCTGCTTTCTCTTTTCTGAATTTCTGAAAACCTTTTTTAACTTTTAGTTTTTAGAATGAGTTCAAGACGAGATTGCCAATCTTTTGTCTTTTTTACTTGTCCTTGTAACTCCTTTAGTGTATTTACACTGCCACTAATCATAATATTGTCTCACTTGCACTTTAACGAGCTTTATTCAGTTTTTACGTTTTACACTTAACAACCTTTTTTATTTAAATTGTGTTGGTTTATCTACTGTTAATGAAATTAGTTCCGCTGACACGAAAAATGTACTGTTCACAAGAAATGCTTAACTGATGAGTGATTGAGTAGTTAGATAAAAGGATGTATGGGACTGTAGCAATTTAGTTATAGAGGTACAATTTATTTGTTAAAATTCCAAATAATAATTCACGGGTAAAGTGAAGTCAAAACGGTAAAAGTTTTCTTTGGGGAGAAATTTAGATGCAATATAAATGAAGATTCGTAAGATTTTTTCCGCGACTTTGTTGGTAGTTGTTTATATAAAGGAAAGCTCATGTGAACTACTGAAAGAAGCGAACCCACCTCGTGTTTCTTTTGTAGTTGCCATGAACTAGTAAAGAGAGTTAGTTTGGAGGAATGAATGTGGTGTATTCACACTTGTAGTAGTGGTAGAGGAGTTGTTAAGTTTAACTGGTACAGGAGGAAATTTGTCTGAGAATTATGTGAGACCGGTAGGAGTCCAGGGTACTGAACATGGAGTGAGTTAAACACCCCGATTTTATAGTGAGTTGTTCACCAGGGAAAGAAGAAGTTCTTTCTCCCTTCCAGGGTGCTTATGCTTACTCCTCGTATACGTTTTGTGTGTGTGTGTGTGTTACGTGAATGTGTGTGTGAGTAAGCTGGTATAGTCGAGACGAATACGAGAACACGACCGAAGAAGAAGAAGAAGAAAGTCTTCCTCTGCAGCGTGCCACAGAGACAACTATCACTCGACTTGCTCAAACGGAGGAATTAAGGATCCTCATTTATATCCCCTGTTGACATTGTCTGATTTATGAGTGACCTTTGAAGAATTTCCAGCATTAAAAGTTCCATGGAAGGCCTTCATCTCGTGTTTCCTTGAAAAAATCAATGCCAAAGAGAGAAAGTCATACAAATATAAAAGTATTCTTTACTTTATGCTTAAATCTCTCTAGTTAAACATTGTATTACACGGCACAAGATCGCATTTTTATCATCTTTGTGCATCTTTTTGGGTGGTCGTAGAAAACTAAAATGCAGTTTGTGGAGAAGGAGGATTGCTTTAGTGTATGGGATAAATTCCAGTAGAATGACTTTGTGTGCACAAATATAGAGATGCAATTTTTACGTACAAGATAACTGAGTCAGGGGATCGGAGAAGAGAAAGAAGTTAGTTGTTGTGTAGAGAGAATGTATAGAGGACCAAGTAATAGACGGGGAGGGAGGATGTGAAGGGCTGAAGGAATCTCAAGTTCGTGTGTATGATGACTTGTGGACGGAGATCTTAAATCCTCACCTTGCTCTCGAGAAATGTGAATTTTGGATGAAGAAAAGGAAGGAGAGATGGAGGTGGGTATAAAGTCATATTAGATGGAATGAATCCAGGATTAAACGGTAAATTATAAATTACAAACCGAGAGAGTATAAACCCGTTTTGCCGTGTCGCGTATAAGATGCTGTGTATGCGTATATTATACTCTTTGACTTGTATAAAGGCATGTTCTAAAATTATAGAATTGTATGTCTTTATAGATTGTGTATGTCAAGTTCATCCTAAGAATGGTAATAATCATCTTGTGTAGTATTTGGTCGTGAGAAGTAGTTTTGTGTCAATGTAAAGATGCACATTTACTATGTCGTCGTAGTTGTAATAATAAATGATTGCTGAATCTTGAGTCTCGTAGTTTGTGTCCTTTTAGTCTCCATAATTAATTAGACTCTTCTTCAACTACTTCCTTATGCAAGCGTAATAAATTAATAATGTAGAATGGGTGTAGTGTACAAGTTTTTGGGAGGTGAGGATTGGAGAGTTGATTAAGTTTGGTGTTGCTTGTAATACGCGTTACCAGTTTTTAATTCAAATTCATAGAAGAAGCTCTAAAGAAGAGGAAGAAGGGAACGTATAGATTTAGAAGGGGGAACAAAAGCGGAATGGTTAGGATTAGAAATGCTAAGATGGTGGGAGTTGCAACAAATGAGGTTTAATGAGGATAAGGTCAATAAATAAGTTATTGGTGTAATTTGTAGTGCATGTGTAGATTGTGTGAAGTGGGTGAGGTAAATCAAGAAGGGAATTCATGTGCATGGACAATAACTCATTGACTCGTGTAGAAATTTTATGAGGGTCCAATCAAATGGCATGCATTTAGTGTTTAGTCGCCGTGGAGGTTACTTTTCGTGTAAGAAGAGCATCCGGAGCGGAGAGTTCTCAGCCAAAACCTCGAGAACATTTCCTTCAGGTGAAAGAAAGCGAGACTTTTTGTGTATGGAGCAATAATAGAAATAGCAAAAGAAACCTCAGAAGGCTGAGAGTTCCCACTTTGCGGAAACTGTTTCGGCACTCTGGCATGTTTTATTGCTGGTCATTTGTATTGGACAAGTCATGCAATCTTGACAATTTGATGCAATCTCTGTTTATATGACTTTTCTATAAGACAAGGGTTTTTAATTCACGTGCATAAAATATGTATGCCAACAACGGTTCATGTACTACAAGGAGCGAACACCATACCGCCGCACCAGCACAGCAAGTCACATTTGTAGTCTCAACTTGCCTCTCCTATGTGAAAGTTAAAGAGTAGTGAGTTATCTTGTGTATTATTTAAAAATTTACTCGGAGCATCAGCAATCTGTCCATCATCATGAGAAGAAAAAAGGAACATCTGACCAAGCAAAGCCGACAGTGTGGAGAGCCTTAAGTGTTGTAATACGCATTCAAATCGGATGTAAAGCACCCTCTCCAACTGTCAAATTCAATTTACATTTTCATTTTCCTTAAGAACTTTGCTCAGTCAGCAAGCTCACTTACTTTTGCTTTCTCCGAACTCTCCCACACCACCTTCATCGTTTGTTCTTTATTTCACCCTTCTCCTGTCTCCACACTTGAGTACAGCTTAAGTATCATGCTGAAGGAGTAAGCATGTGTTCTTCAAACACTAATCTTTCCATCCTAATGTTTACTCACTTACTATGACAGCTACGCAATCACAAATACTCTTCCTCTCTCTTTTCCTAAGTTTCCGCAGGTTCTGCATCTCATTTTCTACTCTACTTAATACGCGAGGCCCAGTATATCGCATATTTATTTACTAAATAGTTGCAAAAGTCACCAAAGGAGACTACTCAAACCACAATGGACAAATATAGGAAACTCTTAAGGACTTATGTAAGAGACTTGATAAGCACTAGACATAGCGGTGGGCAAGCTTTTACTCTTTTACCAATGTGGTTTCAATCGGAGTAAAACTGGTGGAAGTTTTGGAGACGGTAATTAGGAATGTGGCTCTTGTGTTTGTAAGTAAGAAACGTCGCAAGACAAAAGGAAATGAAGTGTAAGCAGTAGATGAGAGATGCAGTCACATAATAACTTGTAACTCCCTTGGGAAATGAATTGTTAGGACTTTTTGTTTGATGCATGAGGGAGAAGGCATGTGCATGTACTACTATAAGAGTTTGCTGTGCAGACTGTAGTGGCTCTCTTAATTCTTTCCTCGAAGGAAGATGATCTGAGTACTTGAAGACCCTGTGAATGAGTAGGATGATGACTCTCGGGTGAAGAAAGTGAGGAAGAGAAGAATTATCCGCTTTGAGTGACTTTTCGTTTGCCAGGGACTAAGTGGAGCGTCACATTAGCAATAATTCTGGGATGTAATTAACTCTTTTATGAAACTCCTAAAGTTGGGGTTAGCAGGTCTTTTTCAACTGTACAAGACCATGGGCAATTATTACTTCCACTAGCCGACTACAAAGTTTCTGGAGAGGCTGTGTATACGTAATACACAGAGTAAGTTTGTGCAAGACTATATGTGCACGTTATACAAGTATTCCTTTGTACTTTTGTAAACTGCGAAATTAAATAATTCGTTTGTGAGAAAGTCTGAAGGTCTGAAAGAAGGAAGAACTGGTGGTTTTTGTGGTGAAAGTTAAATCATCTACATGAACAATCGGAAGTTTAAAGAAGCAGGTATCCTCAATCACGGGTATCTACTACACACGTCATCTTCACACCCGAGACTTATATACCACGTAGGTATGCTTGTAATGATAAGCTAATCTCTGGGGGGAATTGCATGGACGGAAAGAAATCCCTCTATCTCCCATTTTCGCACGAACAGGAAGAGTGACAAAGTGTAATCTCTGGTCATCATGAAGGTGTCATGTAGCTAAGCTCAACATGAGGTATTGTTCGCAAAGCACACACGAAAGACATGGAGGACGTGGAGGACATTTGTCATCACCCTTTTGGAATGACATGTGGAATTTTTCACATCGAAACAACCTGTCATAAGGTTATATAAGTTTTAAGAAGGGTTAATAAATGCTTTAAGGCCTTTTTAAAAGTCTTAGCCTTTAAGCAGTAGTAGGCTAGTTTGTACATGAGCTCCTACATTTATAATATTTTCCGAGAATGCCGGCTCTTAAGTGGTCCAGTGGACAAAATGTGATGCGTTGACAAGGAAAGGAGTTGGAGAAGAAAAATGCCCTTAATTAACACGTCTGGCGAGTAATTGGAGCTCGGGATGAGAGGTCATAGTGCGAACACGGGACTGAGGAGAGATTTGATGTGTGATTATTATATTAATGGGAATAGGTTGATAGTTTTCGTGTTGTGGGAGACAGGCTGGGCGATATTTCAAGAAGCCGAAGAATGAGTTTTATTCTTGAGGAATAAAGGGAAATGAATAGGAGGAGGATCGTGTGTGTGGAGGTAAATGAGTAATACGAGAATTGCGTGCCCTTTGACTGTTTGAAGACCAACTACATTTCCTCCTCCATTGGATCCTTTCTCCAGTCTCCTTTCTTCCCGGAAGGAATTGATGAATTTTTTGGATTTGAAACAACGGGTGAATGGTAGTGGAACCTATATGCTTCTACGGTGGTGGTGGTGGTGGGTTGTGGCGATTGTACACCAACGAAAGAGAGAGTATTTATTGTGGTTTTTGTGTGAAAGTCGGTGTGAGTAATAATAATGCATTAGAGATGGACGAGGACAGAGAGAAAGAAGGGATTGTAGGTTTGTCGTGTGTGTAGGTGCTCCTGTGTGCTGGAGATAAGGGAGACTCAAAAGACTTTTGTGACCCGTTGGCATTTGCGATTTAGAAGAAATAATGAGTGAAGGGGACGATACACTTTGACAGATTAAAAATTATGATGGCATTTTTAGCCATAAACTGAGTGGAGATGCAGGGGGTATGTAATTACGGCCAAGAAAAGGATCGTAATTATCCGCAAAGGTGAGTTGTGATATGATCAGCAAATCATTCAATCTTAACACGAGAGACGAGTAAGTCTGCTGCTGTGTGTACAAATAGTTGAGGTGAATATATATATGTGAAGTATGAGCTAAATTTATACCCGTTTGGACAGATACGGATCTTTATGAAAAAGAACTAGAAAAAGGAAAACTTTAAGAGGTTTGGAGGTTTGAAAGTGTTTAAAAATGAGAAAGTACCTTTAGGCAAGCTTTATATATTATATTTAGTGGAGGCGAAATAATGGTTAAAATGAACATGGGTGTGTATTTACATGTATATGTACAAAATGTGTGTAGCTGGAGAAGGATCTATTGTTACACACACACACATGTCAACCATTGACTCATTGATTTACCTCATTGCGATGGTTAATGAAGAGAGGCATGCAAATTTTCTCTCGTACGGATTCATTATGAGTTGGAAAGCTAATGGTACATTTAGTCGTATAAATATACACCTTTCCTCACATTCGTGGCCGACTCGCGTATTTCAGCTAAAGACCACAAAGGAAGTTGGGGTGTGAAAATGGCCCTCGATTAGACTTTCCTTACACAACAACAGGCTTCCATATATTATGAAAGTATTTTCGGTCGAATATATTCGCTATATTTATAAATCGCATGGGGATGTCGCAAAGGGAGAAAGTCTTGTGAAAGAAGAAATGTGAACAATGTGATCGCACACATCATCCGTGTAGAAAGAAAGATCGAAGAATAATTTGTCAACAGTTTGAAAATATAATATGAGTAGGTGTGATTTATCGCCTTCTTCAGTCGGAAGTCTACCACCGCTACATGCTTTCTTCTCATCTGATAAATCTCAATTCGCTACCAGGCGTGTGCTTCGATTCCACTCTCTTGCATGTGGCTTTCACACTTGAAATTTAATGTGAAATCTTTCGTCCTTCTAATTATAAATTCTCTCCGGCGATCAGCAGCCTTTTGAACGCAGGAAGAATGATAGTTTGATTTATTGGGAAAGAACAAGCTTGAATATTTGCGTTGTTAGAGATTAATGTGTATATTCAAAAGGGATCGAGTTGAAGTTGAAAGGCCAGTTGGGCAATATCATTACAACAAAATGAGTTAATTGTTTCGCGTAAGAGTAGATTAGGGAGAATTTATTGATGGAATTAGTAAATTGGACTTGATATTGATTGTTGGAATTCGGAAACACGTAGGAATGAATTTTGATTTAGAAGAGATAAATTCATAGTGATGAAAGTTGGTGGAGAAACGATTTTTGGCCCTGGGTTGGGGAGACAGACGGGCTTTCACATTCTGCGATTTGGTTGTGCAACTGGAATTACTTTCTCCAATCTCAGTAGCAACTCTCACCAAGTAAGCCCCTCTCAACAGTCTCAACTGGTGAAATTGTTTCCCCGTTGTGTGCAGGCAGAAGACTTAAGTCCTTGTGCCTTGTTCTTGCTGGTTGCGTAATGTGAAGCAATGAGCCATGCATGCAGAAGAGTGTATATAGGTGGATTCTGTGTGGACAAGTGGTTTGGGTTGAATTGAGCCTACATTTAACTCTGACGGATATTTTACAACGAGACACACCTCTAGTAATTAATCCTTAGGGTCTTTAAGCTGCTGGACAGCCACAGCCAGTAATTACCATTTGAAATCTCACTTTGCATAATTTTCATCTGTCCTTGTTTGCTGACAGGAAAAGTGTAGGGAGGCTTAGATTTGGAATGTCAATTTTCGGACAAACTCATGCATTTATAGGCTCGCGTTAGCATACTACTTTTATCCACATTCCATTGTAATTTAAGATTCTAAATGTTAGAGCTATTAGACTCTGTTAAGAATGTTGGCAATATTTTGGAACTTTACCATAGGTGTTTGCCCCATACACATAGATTCAATCATATCACGTGGTAATATTATTGGTGTAGTTTCTTTGAAGTACTCACGGTTTTTTCTGACACTGACACTTTTACGAAAGAATACTGATAATATTTACCAAAATCATATGAAAAGAATAAGAAGATTTTTCGGCATTATTGTAATAGAAATCCACATTCGCTGTGAAATTTTTTATTGTAAGAATTCTTCAATATAACATCGTGGATGAATAAATAGGAATGCAAATTTATGTATCTTGCAGTCTTAAAGCATCAGATTTGCTTTTTGTAAATTATTTTCCAAGCACCTATTTTGTACCGCAGCCAAATGAGGATCAAATCACGGCCCATTTGAAGCCAACTCCAGAAAGGGGTCACTTTAGATCCTATATCAAATCAGGCGTAACGTCAAAATCTATTGATTACAATATTTATACATGGACTTTTTCACTTGGTTAAAAACAAACCTTCTATTTCGGTCCAATTTACGGGGACTTCTCGAATAGGAATTCCTAATGTTTGCGCTATGTAAAGAAGTTCAACATCGAATGCCCTAATATACAAAGAATTCAAAATTTGAAAATTCCATCCAGACCCCAAGTTGTTACACTTAAATTATTTAGTTGCTATTTACCATCGTTCAATATGCAAGCTAGGAAAGGTCATTCTCGCAGCAGATCTGCTAAATAACTTGAAACCACATTGAGTATCCCGAATTCCACGGACAGTAAAAAACCATACTAGAAAATGGAAACCGTACATTAGAACTGTCCTAAAGAACGACCTAGTTGCCACTGCATCTTCTTCCATGTGTGCTCTGGAACCGCAAATAATGCATGGAAACTCCCACGACTTTCCTTTTAGCTGGGCTGCAATAATAGTAGATACAAATGAAATATTATGCACAATGAAGTATTTTACCACAACATAAAAAAGTTACTTACTCGTAGATAAAGCGGTATCAAATGATGCTAAAAGCCTGTCCAAATCCGAAAATCGTGTGGCTCCGTCCGCATCTGCGAATAAGATAAGCTCACCGCGCGCATTTTCGACTCCCTGTGATTAAAATGACCGGTTTAAACTCATTTAATTTAAATTATAACTCTGAGGTGTAATACCATTCTCACGGCACCACCCTTTCCTCTGTTTGTTTCCAGGTCTAGAAGTCTTATCTTATTAGATCCATACTTGGCAGACATATCTAATGAGATTTGGGCTGTTTTATCAGAACTTCCATCATTAACTACAATAACTTCATAGGAAAACCCCGCTACTGTTTTGGTGCGCTTTTCTAAGTATTCTAAACTCTCCTTTAGCATAGGTGGCACTAAAAACAAACAAGACGCATTACCGAATGAGTATTTTTAAGACAGAATTTTAACAAAATACTACTATACATCTTGATTCTTCAAAATAGGCAGGGATTATCACAGACAAAGAAACGGAAGGATCGTCATTAAGCGATGGAAACTTGACGCGTTTGTTTGTTTCAGAACTGAAATAGGTTTCTTCTCCCTTAGAACGCATATTCTCTGGGTAAGTTTTTCCAGACAACAAAAAAAGGCAAAGCTGGAACAAAAAACGTTTGGGAACATTAAATTAATATTTTCTTGTTAATCCTGCCTCTTCTAAATATTAACACAACAACTATTTAAAATAAAAACAGATCTTACTGCAATAAATAGCCCCACTATCACTAGTGCAGCAGCTAAAATGAACATTGTGATTTGAAGTTGGACTTCGCCAACGGGATCGTCAGCGGATGGCCCCTTTAATTATTAGAAGACTTGGATCTATGGGAAACCAAATCATATGTTACTATCACAAAACAAACAAACTTTTGAACATACAGGTGTTCATTCAAAACATCAACAAACCTTTGTAAGCTTCAAGTGTATTCAACTATTATTAGTGGGCTAGTATCTGAAAATTCCCAGAAATGAGGAAGTACCTTTGCTTCTGAAGAATCTAAAAAGTAACAACAACAATCGATCATTATTATTGAACTATCATTACAGTTAGCCAGTCTAAATTCCAAATTACCATTCCCTCATCATCTTTATCAACAAATCGACGACATAATCGCTATTATTTCACTCAAAATTCTACTACTCATGAAGATTTAAGATCTCTACAACAATAAAGTCAACACGATGAATTTAGCCAGCATCAACAAACTACTTACCACAGCTCTCGGCGAAAACTTCAACTTCCTTGCGAAGCTGCGAAGACTTGGGCGACGGTTTTCTTCTACTACTTCGGTAAGGTTTCCTTATGGTGCACCTAAAATACTCTTAAATGGAAATACATTACATTAATCTACAAATCCACGAGTAGGAATAATATAAATAAAGTGGGATGTGGAAGTTCCATCCACACAACCGGCAATGTCAAATATAACAACACAAAAACCACACACACACACACACACACTC
>Ga0194135_10000268_pt1 | contig 30168 bp, 34 predicted proteins | sample LitLau_LLRF_2013_FD_134024 | JGI IMG/M metagenome (GOLD analysis project Ga0194135, IMG submission 134024) | Freshwater sediment microbial communities in response to fracking from North America - Little Laurel Run_MetaG_LLRF_2013 (version 2) | ecosystem: Environmental > Aquatic > Freshwater >... | reverse complement strand
TCAGTCCTTCTTGTTCATATAACTCGCGTGTGACTCGTCTTAAGAATTTATGTTTCTGATCCAGAACCAAAATGTGTTTTTGTGGGTCGGCCTTATTTAACTTTGGCTCAAGTGTTGTGTATGTAGTCGTTCAATATGGACTAGGTCCATTAATGCTTAATCTGGAGAAAGCTTTCTCCACCACCAACGAGAGAATTGAGTTCCGTATTTTGTATTGGAAATGTTTTGTTTTGTGTAGGACAAAAAAGGCTGCTAAAATGCTTCGTCCCTTCTTCTCCGTTTGCTTGGTTTGTGTGTGTGTAAAGAATAAAAAATAAGATTGGAGGTTTCTTCTCGTTCTCTGGTTGTGATGTCTAATTTGTCAGCTGGTGTGTGTGCGATAAAAATAATGCTCAGAGCTGCCAACAAGAGACAAAGTGGAGTTGTGTAGATGTGTATAAATGTAATTTATCAATTTGATCACTTTTGTAGCTCTTATCATGAGAGAAGGCGGCGGTGGTGGTGGGAGCTTATCTTATTTGTGGAGTGAGTTTATGGAAGATGGAAAGGTATTTTTTGGTCTCACCTCCTTGTGATTGGGTGTATGATCAGTCTATGGAAAAATGTACAGGAAGCTTATATATAAATATATAATATATATATATATATATGTATGGTTATTAGTAGAGAAGCATGTTGTGTGAGTCCCTTGAGAGCATAGAGACAAGTTTGAGAGTTGGAGATCGATTACTAAGGATCAGATTAGAAGTTTGAGAATTTCCAAACACTTCCTCATCATCGCTTAATGCCATGAGGAGAAAGTTAGAGAAAGTGTGCAATGACAATCAACTGTTTGTATGGAAGGAGAGAGAGAGAGACACAGTTTATTATAAATTTATCAGCGTGGAAGATGTAAAAGGGATGAATCAAAGTCTTGGGCAACGTCTTGGGCAACGTCTTGGGCAAAGTCTTGGGCGAGGAGTGTTTGACACAGTAAAAATCTGGATTACGGGTGTTTTGCGACCAAAACAGTTTGAGATGACAAAGCCCCAAGGAGAGAGAGAGAAAGCTGGCACGGTGGTTGTTGTTCTGTCTTTCTCCAGAGTTGTTAAAGGAGATACAAAAAGTGGAGATAAAACAATCGTAACTCTCTCGTAGCTGTTCTTGTCTCTTCAGGCTGAGTCAGAAGAAGAAGACATGGATTTTTTGTGAGTCTCTTTAGTTGATACGACCTCAAGCTTTTAGTGAGGAAATGTTTGTCGTGTGCGATGATGATGACCTGCTTTTATTTAGTAGAGAGAGAATCGTGTGGGCAAATAAAAATATTTCTGGGATTGACAGCAGTTTGCTCGAGAGAAGTCAGGGCTTTTATGAGGAGAGAAAAGAGGTGATTATTAGTAGTAGTAGGGCTCGTATAGGACGAGTTTTGAGGCGTTGACAGATGGAAGTTCGAGAAGAATATGTTCCAAGTTTAGGTGGAAGAATGGTAGTTAACATTAAGTCGGCTGGCACAAGAGGTGGAGAAAGTGTTTAAGTGTTTAGTGAATTGCGTACTACTATGCATACAGCCTATCTATATGAAGTTTAAGTACAAAGAAATCACGAGTTTTTTAGAGAGTTTACTACAGAGTGCCTCCGTGCATAGTTAGTGTGGTAGTTTGTCTACATATGGTTCGTAATTTGCGTAGTAAATTTTAATGGGGAAAGCGCACATATTGTAAAAGTGGGAGGGAATGCATGATAAGGAAAGAGATTGGCATATGGAGCTATACGTATATATAAAGGAGGATATGAGTTTTTTACTTGTCATGTATCTGTGAGGGATTTGAATACACCTCTCTCTCTCTCTCTCTCTCTTTAGAGGTTTGCAGGTTTATAGAGTATAATAATAATCGCTTGTTAAATCACACAGAGAGACTAATAACGTGTAATGTGTGGAAATGAGAGAGAGAGAGTGAAAGTTGGGCTTATGTGTATTTGTAGATTTGTGCAAGTGAGTGAGAGTAGTTGAAGTGTATCCGGTGCATTTCCTGTATTAGACGAGAGATTTAGTTTACAGAAACTGTACAAGGCAGCAAGGTACGTGTATGTGTATGATGGTTAAGTAGTTTCTTTAGAAGGGAAAGTAAACACAGAGAAAGAGGAAGTGTACAGGAACATACACTACAACAGTATGGAGAGAATTGTAGACTGGTGGGAAGGTGTGTGTGTGTGTGTAGTTTGGGATGAATTATAAAAGGGGAATCGGGATTTGGTTTGCTGGTGAGAATGAGAGTTGTTTGTTAGCAATTTGTAGGTTAAAAATTGGAAGAGATTGTGCCATAAAGAATGAAAGAAGATGATGAATGTTCCCAGACGGCCACTAACCAGCAACAAAACGGACGACGACGACGACACGATTCAGACGACGACGACGGTGCTTGTGCTTGTAGTTCATACAAAAAAGGATGACTGCAGATTTAGTCGGTGCAGTTTGGAGGTTTAAAAAGACGGTATAGTACACGGTGGTGTGACATTTGGTATGTGATATTTTGTGTGTTTTATTTGAGATTCTCTCTCAGTGGGAATCACGGAGAAAGGAGGGCATGCAAATAACACCAGAGCAGCACCAGAGTTGTTGGGACAGAATGATGCGTGTGTGCATACGGTTCTGGAGAAAGCGTACGTACGTAGGACTAAACACTCGTAAATAATAGAGAGGGAAAAAGTGGCAGGAGAGGAAGCGGATTGTGGTTTATAGAAGAATGGTGGAAGGAAGGACAGAGGGGTAATAAATTTGGGTGGTTAAAATTGGGTCTGCCTTGAGGGGGACGAGAGAGAGTGATGATGAGGAATGTTCACGACTGTGAAATTCACTGTGAAATTCAAAATCATCCTCATATATATATATACATATATATATATATATGTGCATATATATGTATATATACAACAGGAGAGTGGTCGTGGGAGTGTGTGTAAAAAGCGATAAGAGAATTGACCATGTGTGTGTATGTGTGTGTGGAGGGTGTGCATGTGATTTCGTGTAAGGAGGTCATCCCATTACAAACTGGTGCATTCATATCTTTGGCCATTCAATTTCCACAGAGAGAGAGTGAAAGGGGCTTGAGTAATAATCGTAAGTTTGCCGTATATATATATATAGAGAGAGAGAGTATATATATATATATATATATATATATAGACAGAGAGAGTAGAGGTGGAAACAAATCCGAATGCGCGATATATTTGATCACGATTGCACGCCATTACTCCGACTATTACGTTTGACATAGTTGGTCAAGGTATTTGAGGAGAAAGTTGATGATGACAAGGATGGGAGAAAGCAGATTCACGTCGCTAGTACGTGCTTTCTCCTTCTTCATATGTAGCCCCATGCTACACTATTCCCTCAGCAGCTAATGCAATCTGGGTTTAAACGAAACTTTTCGACTCCTACGCTTCGCATCCTCGTGAGTTCTTCTTGTAGGAGTAAAGGTCAGGTTGGGTACTACAGAAGTGGGACTTGACCATATATAACGTGTCCTTACCGTAAGGAAGGAAGCGTGCAGCAGGGTCCATGTGAATAAGTCACACTTGAGGTGGAGAGGACTCCTTGTACTACTTACTTGTATGTACGTGTTTATGTAAGTCAGGGTTTTTATTATGTCCTAGCCTGGGTAGGGAAGGATAAGAGGGAAAGCAACCAATAATAATAATCTTAATCTGTGTCGTTTGAGAGGATATGATAAGGAGGATTGTGGCGCAATAACGAGTGAATCAGAAGAGTGTATCAAAATGTTGTTATTGCTATTGAATGGGAATTCACATTATCGACAATCAATATGAATTGCAAAGTGGAATAAGGTTTGAGAAAGAGCAGAGCACGCTGTGTCGTTATATGTTGCATGGGCGGATGAAATATATGATTGAAGCTTTTAAGAATATTGGAGAGTTGACGTAATCGAGGCCTGCACTTTGTTAATCTATTGGGGAGTGAGGGTCAGGGTCTCCTACACAAAAGAACTTTGGAGAAAGTTGGAAGGTTTGTATGCAACTGGCAATGTGTGTGTGTGTGTGTGTCTGGGCCTTCTGGTCTGATGATGATGATGCAGGAGGAGTTGATGGATGGATTTTTGTAGATTTGAAGTCTGTATAGTCTGTACGTATAGTTTAGTTTCCCCTCAGTCATGGCTTAAAAATTGGGTGGATGTGAAGAAAGACTGGTCGGTGGAGTGTGTGGAACAGCTGGAGACACACATTCACATGGGGAGAGGAAGCGGAGTTAATGTATAGTTTGGAGAAAGGTTTGTTGTAGTTGTTGTTGTAATGAAGTTGTAAGAAAAGGTTGTGCTAGGAAGTTGAAATGGATTATTTGGAGAGTGAAAGACGAGGCTGATCAATTATGAGGAGTGTATGGGAAACTGAAGCTCATACGGAGGAGTAGTGGCCAAGTGAATAATAGCTCCAGTACTGATACTGATGAATAGATTGTGTGTGCATTGAGTTTTGGCTTTCCTCGCTCAATCGCATCTCTCGAAGGATAGGAGATCTCTGACTTATGGTTTTACACTAGGATGGATTCTTTAGTGTCGTAAAGGAGGATAAATTAGAGGTGGTAGGCATTAATAAATGGTTGTGAGTGGTAGTTATGCAAAAGGGAGAGTAAAAGTTTGACAAATGTGAGATTAATCAGATAGACAAACAGGGTGCTTTAAAGGAAGGGGATGAGGGGCCATTGTGTGTGTGTGTGAGTTGTTGAATCCACTTAAATCAGCGTCTGCAAAGACACTAGATTCAATATTGACCTAATCGGATTCTATCTCCGTGCCTGTTCGTTCTTGTGAGTGTCGACGAATAATAATTCATTCATCAGCGGAACTATCTCTATCTTTGTGTTGTGTTTGCAGGGGGTGGTTCTGGTGGAATCGATCGCTTCCTCTCCTTCTGCCTTGCCGTCTCTATACGCTCAGCTAATAACCAAATTAAACCTAAACTTACTCAACCGTCCTCATCAAAGACCCTCTACATACGTCTACATTTCTTGGCTCATTCATTATCCTCATTTTTCCCAAATGTTATGACTGACCTTTGAGTCGACTCTCTCTATACATAAATGTATGCGTACATAAGTATATTTATGCATAGCTTGTAGAAGGAAGTAATTAATTAAGGTAGTGAATACGAAATGAGTAAAAAAAGAGTTGCCTGATGGCTCCTTAGGCCCATTATTTGTTTATGTGCAAGTCTACGCCAAGTTAAACTCGCATTTCACCTTAATTTACTCATTTAAAGAAAGTTAGTCTTTATATATGTATACACTGAATATGTATACACGACCCAATTCCCCGACTATGTAGCAAAGAGGTAATTATCGTACATAATATTTGGAGAGGAAGCTTTAACATAATTCTTTTCGCTGCACCAGAGGATTCTCGACGGGAGTCGCAAGAGCTCCTTAATGGAACATACACACTGCATGCACTCCGCCTAACCTAATGGCTCCGTCCACTCCACGTCCACGTCCACGGCTTAATTAGGCGGTGGTGAAAAAAGACGATAGTGTGAACAATATTACATTGAATATATAGAATATATTCGCAGGCGTTGTAAGGGAAGGATGAAGAAAGGATAGGAAGCCTGAGAGGGAGCAGTTCTTAATACGAGCCATATTACATTGTGTGTGTGGTGTCATAATGGAATTATAGATTTGGAAGTTGTACAAGGACGGAGACATGAGAAGAAGAGCCTCCTCGTTCGGCTTGTGTGTCTGTGTCTGTGGTGCTTTGACGGAGAGACTTCCGTTTGAATTGAAATCCTCCTCTCTATATGCAAAGAAGAAGAGGAGACGAAACCTTATATATATACGCATGGCATTGTATATATATATATATATTTATAGATGTATATAAGGCTGTATATATTTGTCGGGAGAGTGAAAGCTGTTGAGATTTGTGCTATGAATGCGACCGGCTGTATGCACGAGTTGTTCCGCTAGATTATTATTACACGAGACTCTCTGATGCTCACTCATTCAGGGGAGTTTGAGAGGGATTTCAGTTGATTGAGTTCATGACGGGGAATGTTAATAAATGATTGAGGAATCAGAGAAGAAGGAAGGAAGAAAGTTACCTGAAAGTGAGTACCGTGAGGGGACGATAACTCTTGTGAGACGTTGTGCTAGCCATGGGAGTTCCCCAGTAGTCGTTGAGCCAGTAGCCCCACGACCACGCTCCTTGAGACGACGACGATGACGACGGTCGGACATCTGGATTCCTCACGATACTCACGACGTCATCATGGACAAAGTCTCCTTCGAGAGAGTTCCAGTAGACGCCAATGGAAAGTGCGCAGAGTAGCGCGATAGAGGAAAGAAGTCTCCAGGCCTTTTTGGTTCTCCAGAAATGGAGAGATGAAATCATGCTGGTCCTGGTAGTTCTTCGTGATGATGATGATGAGGTGGACTGGTCTGGAGGAGGAGGGGAACCTGATCCTTTGCTATTAGCACAATTAGCACACCGACCTGGAGATCCTTCGTGGTGGGTGTGGTGGTGGTGGTGGGTGTGGTCTGACTGGTGACGTCTCCTTGATGATTGACTCCCACCACCATTGTTGTTATTATTGTGGAAACAGAATCGGTTATTATTCGATCGGTTAGATTTACGATGGTGGTGAGTATTGTTACTGTTCTTTGATGGAATCATATTGATGATGTTTGGCTTGATGGTGAGTAGAAAGTCAAGTTGATCATTTGATAGAACTATTGGAACATATTGGAGGAGATGAGGGGAAGTAATAAGAACACGACTGGGTCATAGCTGGAGTGTCGTCACTATTGTCACAATGGAGGTAGTCGCCGGAGAAAGTTATGTCTGTATGATCGGTGTCAATAATACCCGGTCGGTAGTGCGGTGTGTATTGTTGAAGGAAGTTGTCTCCTCTGAAAGGAACAACAACAACAACAACAAATGAGAGATCAATCACAGCAGCAGCAGCACAAGCAGCAGCAGTTTTGGTGACTGAGAAAGTTCTCTCTGGCTCTGCCTCAAGTGTTTGAAAGTTAGAGTGTGTTAAATCGGTGGTGGTGGTGGTAAAGGATGCATAAGTTGTGAAGAAAGTTGGAAAGCTGTCTGTGTGTGTGTGTGTGTGTTCCACTTTTGGGAAAGTTCTCTCACCTCCCAGCATGATGAAGTGGATATGGAAGGAATGTTGTGTCTGAGAAAGAGTAGGGAGGGTGTGTAAATGAAAGGTATCCATCCATATGAGATGAGTGGACTGAATATTTCAGAGAGAGAGAGAGATTCTTGAATTCTGTGTCTGTGTGTAGAACACACACGTGGAATGAGATTTAGGTTAGTCTGAATAATGGAGAGAGTTTCGTCTTTGAAGATGGACCAGAAGAAGAAGAAGAAGAAGAAGAAGTAAAGAGAGAGAGAGAGTTCAAAAGGTTGGGGAAAGTCGGAATGTTAAAGAAGAAGAATGGTTTGTGTGTGTGTAATATTTCTAGTAATTTGAGGAATGAAAAAATAATACGTTATTATAATGCACCGTTGATTTTGAAAGTTTGTTGTACGGAGAGAGAGAGAGAATTTCTGGAGGCATTTTGTCTCTTTGTTGTGAAGAATTTCTTTGAAGACACACTTTCCCTCCCTCCTTATTGTTTTACTATTACAATTCAAAGGAGTCCTGAGGAAATGCATCCAACTTTCACTCGAAATCAAGTTTCCTTTCTACGAGAGAGAGAGAGAGAAAGAACGAGAGAGAGTTGTTTGGAGATAAGATGCTGTGTTCTATATAAAATGTGTACGCAGTACAGCCTAGAGGAACTCTTGTATTTATATAGAGAGAGGTATAGAGAGAGATATAGAGAGGTATATAGAGAGAGATATAGAGAGAGATATAGAGAGGTATATAGAGATATATGTGTATATGGCTCCTCCCCCTCCTTCTCATACTTTCCCCCACTCGAGAATCAAAAAGGAGAAAAACTTTGTTTATAAATTGCCCTTAGAACAATGACAAAGTTGAATAAGCCTCTATCAATTTATTCTTCAGAAGAGAATGGAGTCAAAAAAGAACTTTTTTAGACTTGGAGAGTTTTCTCTTCTTTCCCTGTTTTGTGTGTGTGTGTGTGTGTGTTTTGTGGTGTCCAAGTTTTTATATATACTTTCTTTGTGTCAATCATATTATTATTATTATTATTCATGCCTAGGGTTTGTCGTAGATGAATTAATTACTAGGTTGGAATTGTCGAGACGAGAAAGAGTGGATTAAAAATGGAAGGTTGTTGTATGAATGAGTGTATTTTGAATGGGGAGTTAAATAGAAGGAGGGACTGTGTTGTTTAAGAAGACGACTCGTTGTTAAGTAATAGAAGAGGAGCTGGAGGAAAGAAGAAGCTGGTGGTGGTGGTGGTGGTGTGTGTGTGGTGGTGGTGAAAGTAGTGGTTAATTGACCTAAATGTAGGAAGCTATGTGGATTGAGACATTGAGAAAGTCATTAGGGAATGATTACATGATGGTAGTGTCGTTTTTGTGAGAGACAAGAACAAGTTTGAGCGTGTAATTGACTGAGGACAGGGCTCAAGATTGTCTAGAGAAAGCAACCATACATATAACGATATATAGATATATATACAGGGTAGGTTATTATTGTGTTGATGATTGTGTACTTTGCACAGTTTGGTCTAAAGCGGATCTCTAGCTAGACAGTTTAGAGAGATGCAAATCAAGAAGACGAGAGAGAGAGAGTCACTTGTGACTTGTAACAATAATAGTTATGTTGGGTTGTTAGTGTTAGGGAGAAAGTAGGAAAAAGTGTGTGTGATCTACTTAATGTTTTGTGTTGCGTATAGAGCTAGTTAGCCATTAGAGAGACAGTACTGCTTACAGACTATTAAACACGATCAATTAGTTCTGGTTCTGGTTGAGTGGAAATTAATAAAATGAATTTACTTACACTCGAGACAGAGAGAGAGAGAGTTTAAACGAGTTTTAATTCGGTCGCAGTGAAGCGAGAGAAAGGAAGTTGTGTTTAGGACAAAAAATATACGTATGACTTGGTCTTCACTAAACACTCTCGCTCTGTTGTAATAATAATTATTATCGGAATGGAAATAATTAATGGGATTTACTGTGGTTGAATATTAATCACTCGCCTCAGGAACTTCTTCTTCTCTCCGACTTCTTCTGTTCCTCAGTGTTCTTGCTCTAATTTCACTTGCAGTCACATCTGCTTCTAAGACACACACACACGCGGGTGTTGGTTTCTTGGCTTAGAGCACCACCACCACCAGAGAAAACAAATAGGGAATTATCCTTACTCCTTATTTATTTATTTAGTTAGTTAGTTGTAGTCATTCTTGCCTAAACAATTTAAATTGGAGTTATAGTGAGGTAACTCTAAGGATTAGTGTTTAGTATTTAGTTTGACTTGGTTTGAATTCACTGGGGTAATGTGAGGCTGTATAAAAATGAGGTTTCGGGTGAAACTGGACAAAGAGTCCCTTCTATTTGTGGTCAGAGATCAGAGAGAGAGTTTGTTTCCACTTATTTGAACGGACTAATGAACATTAACGGAGGACTTTCCCAGAATATATAGAAAACACCGAGTTATTTATTACTATTATAATAGAAAAGTCTAGGGCGACGCAGTTGTGCCAAGTTAATTAACAGTTTGATTGCACACTAACACACACTTTTATATTCTTTGAATTGTTGTCGCGTTGTTGTTGTTGTTGTTGTTGTTGTTGTTGTGTCAAAGATGATTTCCATTAGCTGATTTTAGAGTTGTTTTCGGGTATTTCCTTCCTGGAAAGATTGGTGGTGGTATTTGGGTTATCTTTTGAGTTGCTCTCACTTGTCAGTACTTCACATTCACACAACAAAAGTTGAGGAAGTTTTCTTGTGGATGAAAGAAAGAGGGCAAGACGAGTATTTGCAAAGACTGTGAATACAGCAAATAATAATTGGCTGTGTAAAAGTCTGCTCTCTCTCTCTCTATGGATGAATAGATGGATGGAATTCCCACAGAGTCGCTGAAGAACAAGAACTACTGGAACTGGAGGAGGAATTGGTTCAAAGAATAGCCCAAGATCTTTTTGTTGGCACTTGCAAACCAAAATCTTCCTTGGAAGTTTTTGGCGAGCAGAATTTAAGTTTTTGTTCGGAATTAAATGTATTTGTAGTAGTCCAAGTGGAGTTTTTTACACTTGAGTAATGGTTTGATGAATTTGAGATAAAATTTCTGCATAGAAATTGGAGAGAAACGTGAAGTGAAGAGAGAGATAGTTTTGGTGTGACTGGACCGGGTCCTGGTTCTCGACTGGCTTTCCTTCGTCCTCGGTCCCGTCCTTTTATTCCCCCGATTTTAAGTAAGTTATGCCTCCCGATTCGGGGTTTCTTTCGGGAGTTCATCCCGCACTTACTCTTCATATGTATCGGTAGACGGATTACGTGATTTCTATTGGAAATGCTTGTGATGAGGGATTTAATGACAAAGGATTATTATTAATATTAATACGGGGTTGAATTGAAGTTAGTGTTAGTTAAATTAATAGTTTTAGAACCAATTAAAGGAAGGTGTGGGTGGGGTTGTGTTGTATATAGACGTGTACAGGGTGAAGGAATAATGTGACTACAAAGAGAAGGTTAGGTAGATTGATAGCATTGATACTTGTTATATAGGTAAGAAGGTTGTTAGTGTGTGGATTCCACTTGGTCGATTACTTTTTGGTTGGTTGGATGCAGCTCGGCTCAATTTATTGTCTTGAAAAACTTTGATTTCCCCCTCGTTTGTTGATTTTAGAGAGGAGAAAGTCCAGTCGAGTGGAGTTGAGGAAGCTGAATCACCAAAAGAGAGTTCTTCTTGGAATTCCGGTCTCTGACTTGCATATCTCCATCTTATACGCCTTATCTTTTACTATTGCGGACTCCCGATGCAGTGCAATGTGTGTACATTGTGCAAACTATAGGTGAACTCTAACTCCAGTCTAACTAGACAGGAACGAGTAATGCCCCGTGGGAGACCAATCTGAATAAAATCACGGAATGTGGATGGACATGCTTATTTCCGCGGAAATTATTAGCAGTAGGAGTCTTTCTCAGGTCAACTCCGTCTCCTGCTCCAGTGGTCATTGTAAAGGAAGGAAAGCAAATAGAGAGAGAGAGAGTGTGTGTGTTTGTGTGGTATTCGAGGTATTTGATTATGAAAGAATGGAAGATGCAATCAGGTTTTATATACACACACGCGCGTATATATATATATACCTTTGTGGAGAAGAATTCAAAGTTGTCTTTTGGTCATCGTAGCGGATTAAACGGTCTTCTCCTACACGGAATAAGTCTCTCTCACTTTGGCTGGACTTCCGTTCTTCTTCTTTAAATAAGTCTGCAATAACGACGGACGACTCACTTTTGGATCGTTTAATACGGCGGTGGTGAAGCTCAACAACGGCACTTCTTCTTCTTCTTTGGCTCCGTTCTTTCTCTCTAACTCTCCTTTCTCTCTATCTTTTCTTTCTTGGCCCGCAGTTTTACTTTTAGTTGATCAGAGCTCAAGTTCATCTCTCTATTTGGCTCTCTCTGTTATTCGAACAGAGACAACCGAATACGAATATATATACACTGAACAATGAGAGAGAATTGGCACTGGTGACCCTATCGTGTGTGTATTCGTAGTCTCTTGAGATTCCTTCGACCGTGTGTATGTGTGTATGTATGTGTAGGTATATGGAGCATTTTGAGCAATATGTGACTTCCCTTTTGTATAAAAATTATATCCTTCCTTTTCGTGGAGTTGGCTAGACGAAATGAAAAAAGAGAAACTGCTGGGGAAGTGTTGAATGAATGGAGAGCTCTATATTGGAAATATTATTCGTTCTTTGAAATGGTTTGGTGGTGTAACGGATTTGGAGATTAGAAGGAAGGACTCATTCTCCTGTGAGATTTTCTTAAGAGTAAGAAAGTAAGATATGTATTGAAACCCTGTATATAGATATATACACAGGGTAGGAGTTATGAAAGTAAATGGTAGTGAATGGAAAAAGAAGGTAAATGACGACGGGTTTGTTTCGTGAAATGAAAAAACCCGTGTACAAATCATTGAAGAGTTTTTTTTTGAAAAAGCCTTCGTCTTCTTCTTTTGAAATGTGTGTGTGTATGTGTGTGGACTTCCTGTTCTTCCTCCACGTTGGTCAGTGTGGATCTATTTCTTATGAGAGAGTTCGTGTTGGGTTCATTCTAAAGTCAGTGGGGGCTTTTTTGGAAGTTGTAAAAAAGGAAGGAAGAAAAGGGGAGAAGGACGACGGGCAGTGACAAAAGGTGAGTTTCGATTGAAATCCTCTCTCTACAACGTCGTCGTCTCCTTCTACTTCGGGAAATCAACTTGGGAGATGACGGAGTTATCAGTTTAAGTGTATCTCTAAACATATATAAATATATCTAGATATATATCTAGACCTATATCTAGACATGTGTGTGTGTGTTTACTTAAGCCTTTGGAATTTGAGAAGATTCCCTGACAATGTGTAATGAATCCTTGTGATATATATATATATATATATATATCAGATATCAGATGTCAGAGAGAAGTGTACGTGTATGAATGAAAAGGGAGTATACAATTCTCTGTAGTCCAATTATCACTAATAATGGAAAGAAAGGAGGTTGTAATGATAAGTAGTGACTCTCTCTCTGTAACTAAACACGAGTCCTCCTCTATCTCCTTGTGCACAGTGTACGTACAGTGTGTGTCCTCACACCAAGTGTGGCATGTATAATAAAGTCTCACGGAGGCCAGGGAAATAACAAGACATTGTGGGGTTGTTTTGTGTAGATCTTAAGTATTTACTTGTTTCATTTAGACATGATTAAGGGAAAGAATATATATTGGGAGGATTATAGAGAGAGAGAGAGAAAGAAGGATGATTAGTTGGCTCCTACCTTATATATATATAGAGACAATACACATATATATATAGATATAGATATATATAGAGTTGGTCTATAGTGAGTGTGGATAGGACGAGGACATGAATGGAATTCAAGATTACTGTAGGTCAGCACGCACCAGCCGGTGAAAGAAAGTCTCTCTCTCTCTTATTATTACGTATTACGTACGTATTGTGTGTGTGTGTGTGTGTGTGTGTGTGTGTGTGTGTGTGGTAAGGGAGAAGTGTAATAATTCCACACACACACTTTATACATACCTGATGCTGCTGATGCTGCTGATGCTGCTGTTGTATGGTGAGCGATGAATTATTCGTCCAGACTGTGTCATTGCATCTCTCTGCAGAGAGAGAGAGAGTTGCAGTTGGTAGCAGTTTCTAGAGATGATATTAATGTGTGTGTGTGTATAGTTGAGAGTTTGGAAGGTTTCTTGGAAGCTATTTAGTATTCTGGAGGCCGGTCTGGTGGTGGTGGGGAAAGAAGAAGAAGCTCTGGAATGATGGCGATGGAGAGAGTTGACTCGTGTGAGTGTGTGTGTACCTTTTGGTAGGAGATAGGAGAGATGGTGACAAGGCGGAGGAATTAAATGGAAGTTTGCGTCTGGTGTTGTTTTACTGGAAGAATTTGAATACTGCTTCATGATAAGTATAAGGAAAGAGAGAGAGAGAGAGAGAGAGAGATTGGAACTTTGGAAAGCGAGAGAGAGGCTGGAAAATCGATATTCCAGTTCTCGTGTAAACTTGTTGTATAAAATTGAGTAATTCATCCGTAAATTCGATTTCCTTGCAAAACCTTACTCGAAGTAGTTGATGGAGGGAGAACTATTATTATTGCAAAGAGAGAGAGAACCTATTGCTTGCTTCCCGTAGAGAGTGTCATCTTTTTTGCGAGATGGATGGCTACACATGAATAATAATTATGGGGGGGCTTTTTACTACGTTTTTAGGGGGTTTAAGGGAGACTTGAATAGAGAGAGATAGCAGCTTGGATACTATGTAAGGTCTGTTGTAATTATATAAGAGAATGTGTGAGTGGATCTCGTGTGGGAGAAAATAGAATATAGTGTGTAGAGTATGTATTGTCAGGTTGGAATTGACTTGGAATTGTCCAATGCAATATAGAGAAGAAGAAGAAGGTTAGCCTGGGGAAGAGACTCGTCTACCTTTCCCCACGTAGTAAAGTAATCATTGGAAAGTTGTTCTCTGTGGTCATTATTACGGAGAGAGAGGGAGAGATCAGAGAGAGCCTTGTATGTTGACCGTAATGGATGTAACGTATTCTTAAGTGTTATGCCCCAATCTCGAATGAGTTTCCTTCTCCGGATAATAAAAATAATGTTTTCCCGTTTAGTTTGATTTTTCAGACTTTCTATAAATCGCCTTTACCGTCGTTTCCTTCTAGAGCTCCTTTTTATGAAAACATCGTTTCTGCACACGCAACCATTACATGACAATGTGTTCTTTCTTCGTAACCTTTGTAGTATGTGCAACCGTCTTCGTTGCATCTCTCTCTCTCGGTAGTAGTTACCTTTCATCACAGAGCTCGTTACTACGAGAGTAAATTGATGCACACACATTTCTACCGCACAGTGTCATGTCATGTCACGATAAAACGGAATAAACCATATATCTCATACGATCAAAACGGACCAATTTTAATCAACCGTTCTATGCTGCAGACGAACAGTATAAAAGAAGAAGGTGGTGGTGGTGGTGGTGGTGGTGGTGGTGGTTGTGCAAGGATAGAAAGCACGTTCAAAGGATATCTTTCTCCGATCGTCCGACGAAGAACTACTAATACTACTGGTCAGACTGGAAGTTTATACGCTTTCATGACTACTTTTTTTCTGCATTGCTGGCATTGCACCCTCCGCCGTACTTTTCGCGTAGTTCCTCTCTCTCTGTGATTCATTCAATCATCACTGACATCAAAATTCATTCTACTTCAGAGATGAGTATGATGCTGCTAGTAGACATGTCGTGGGAAGTGTATTTTTATACCAGGTAGAGAGGCAGATTTTTCCCATGAGCACCTTTGTGTGTGTGCGAGAGTCAATTCAATTTGCAATTTGGGATGAATGTTCACAAATAGAGGAGGAAGATGAAGGGAATAACTTTCTTCTCAGAATTTAACATATGAGACTGGGAGTGTAGTAGACAAGATTCGGAATTTGCAATTTGAAGTGTTAAAGAAGAGAAAGATATATGTATGGAATATGGAATGGAGGGGGAATTAAAGACAGTGGGGAATAGCAGCAGCAGTGTAGGTTTAGGTTTGAAGTGAGACACTTAAGGAAATGGCTAATGGTAAAAGAGTGGTAATAAGTTTCTTAGTAGAAGGAGATGAAATGTGATACACAAATGGATGGATAAAATGTATGGATAAATAGGAGGACGGGTGTGTGTGGGTGTCATATGAAGAAGAATAAGTGGAAATGCATATATATTGAATGTTCACTTGATACTAATAATATCCTGTTGAAGAAGTGTAATTGAAGGCTCACACACATGAGCATCATGCAAAGAGAGAGAGAAGGACGTAAGGAGAAAGTGGAGAGAGATGAGGGAAAGAAGTGTGTTCAGCATTTGATTGTCATATAAATGGAAAGTTTTGTGAATAGGAACTTTTGCATACGTCGGCATCTTGTTGAGGCAAAATGATAGGATACGGATCATTTCATATCTAATAACATGATTCCCAGAGGAGCCTCATCTTAACTCTCTTCTTCTTCCTCTCTCCATACACTCTATCCCTATGTATAGATTTCTTTACACGTGCACACACACACTCACATTCTGCATTGTTGGGAGATACGATTGTCATGTACTAAAGGCTATTACCGATGATTCTGCTCCTGTAGTTCTTAATAATAATAGTAATAATACTTTAGTGTATTTAACTCCATAGGCTCGGGTTGGTCTTAAGAAGCAGAAAGAGTTTGAATTATTGGGCAGAGGTTACTCTCACTCTCCCGTAGCTTTGTTTAAGGGAGGAGGTTTTGTGTAATTCAAATTTAGTGAACGTTGTTGTGTTGTGTGGGAAGAAGTTTATTCATTCGCATGGTTTTGTGTACCGATTTGCGATTTAATCTGTTCTTTTAGTGAAAGTAGAGAAGAAGAGAAAGTTTCTCCATTTGGTTTTATAGTGACTTTTGTAGTTTTTATCATTGGAATGGCAGCAATACGTGGAGGAAAGTTCAACGGCAAAGATTTACTTTCTACTATTGAACCTTGTTTGAATTGAGTTCGCTTTGTGTACCCACGGATCCTTCATGTATATCTATACAGTGAATTCTGTGTAGTATTCTGTATTGTTGTGTGATATTAAATCATTGGGTGGTATTTATACGGGACCTTATATGGGGGTGACCTGGGGATGAGACAGACTGTGTCGTTGTTTCTGGAGAAAGTTTAGCCAGGAATGCGCCTATAGGCCTCCTATATATACATATATATATATACATATAGGAAGGAGTGTGGAGGTTGTGTGGATATTTAGGAGAATTCATGTGAAAGAGGATGAGATGATGTAGAGATGTAATCACATAAGAAGTGTGGAGTTTCAATATTTCAATTGAATTGAATCTGGGGAGGATTTTGAGTATATAGACTAGGAAGTAGTGAAAGCTCCACCACCTTGGTCGGGAGTCTTCTTCTTCTTCTTATTGAGAAGTGGATTGAGTAAAATGAAGTGATGTCAACCGAAGTGAGAGAAAGTCGGTTGGATTTAGGCAAGTTTTATTGTGATTTTTGAGTCTATCCTTTCTTTATAGTCGCAGTCGTGGTGTAATGTGATGCAGCAGGAATTCTTCTTGTGAGGTGCCAGAAATCGACGCAATAAAGTTTGAATCCTCCTTTTGTAGCCGAGCTTTACGTGTGTAACCACAATAGAGAGACACGGAGGACTCTATCAACTCAATGCAGAGTCTCACACGTTCTTCATCCTTCATTCTCAAAGGGTAATTATATATCGCAAGGCTTATTGATAAATCGGGTATATGTGTGTACAGGGTGATAGAGTGGGTGGTGGTGCATTGATGTGAAATCACATCTGTTGAGGGTTTAATTTTTATGCGAATGTGAAAAATGGAGGGTGTGCTTGTACGGGCTGGTTAATAATGAAGAAGAAGAGTGTTCAAAGAAGAAGAAGAAGTCTCTCGTGAGGAGGGCGAAGACAACCGCTGCCAAAACTTCTGGAGAGATCAGCTTTCGCTTCATTTCTCTGCTCCACTTCTTCTTCTTCGGAGAAAGTCTCACTTTCATCTCGTCTTGACATGTCGTCGTGTAGTTCAATAAGCATCATTATCCATTCCTCACACCTCCTCCTCGTGAGATTCTTGATTTCGCAAATGAACGCATCTCTCTCTCCGCTCCTTCAAATGAAGCTCATCCTACTCCTTTCCTTCTCCTTAACGATGATGAGAATGTCAAACAAATTAAGTGACACTGGAGCTCCTTTAGCCCCCGACCAGCTTTGTTCCTTAGGAAAAAGAGACGGGAGTCTTGTGTGTGTGTGTGTGTGTTTTGAAGGACACCATACTCTCCTCCTCGTTGGTTCCTCGTGTGTAATATTTAGTCTCTCTCGTATATCCGGTGTAATTTGAATAGGGAGAAAGTGTGGATGCAAAAAGGGTCGGTGCAATTTGGCCCAGCTTATTGCATGCATGAATGAGATTCTTATGCGAACTATGTACTCATTCCTTCCGGTGGTGGTGGTGAAAGAGACGAAGAGGCGTTGTAGGGATTAGAGAAGGAAAACGACGAACACGACGACGAAGAAGACGCAAGGAAGGTTACGAGTACGAGGCTTATCCGGAGATTCAAAATGATATCATGCATACATATTGTATGTATACAGCCTTTGTAGCATTATTAGCTTAGAGAAGCCAAAGAAGAAATTGTGTGTGTGTGTGTGTGTGCGTTTTGGCTGAGGCTGGCTCTCCTCCTGGCTCTGGCTCTCTGACCAAAATAATAATATATTTGTTGGGAAGACACGGACGAAATTGTAATGTGATTTGAGATCGAAAACAGAATGTTGTCGACTTGATATGTATTCGTCGGTGTTGGAGGAGCAGTTGATACCACGAAGGATTTATGAACCGTGCTTCCTCCTGTTTACCAAATGAAAGGGCTAGTCAACAGGTCCACCACCACCGAATGACTGAAATCGCAGTGCAATAGTTCGCGTCTCCTTCTTCCTCCGTTTGCGGAGGCTTATCGAAAGGACTAAAGTTTCGAAGCTTATTATTTCCATACGGACGGAGATTTGGAAGAAAGAATAAGAAGGGATAAGATGAGCATAGGACGACGAGGGAGGAATTGATGTGTTGTATTTTAAATGGTGGTGGTGGATGTGAGGAAGCATGCAAGGATGGAATTTGAAGTCTTTGAAGATGATTTTGGGAAGTTGTGTCTCCTGTGTTGGTAGTTGAGACACTGATTAAGGAGGATAATGATGATGAGAGTCTTTTGTAACGGACAAAGGAAGAGTAAAGGTAATCTTGGATCCGTCCCTTGTCTTCTTCTTCTTCGTGTCTTACCGAGAGAAAGTCAAGTCAAAGATTTGATCTTGTGTGTGTGTACCATCTGGGAGACAGTATAGTATAAGATATAGAGAGTATAGCACGGTGTTATAGGGTAGGGATATAGGAAGGGGCCTTTTGACATGGCAAATCATCTCCGGTTTCATGCTCATTTTTGCCATTTTTCTCAAAGATTAGGAGAGCGGAGAGTCTTTGAAGCGGCAGAGAGATGGAATGAAAGAAAGTGAGATGAGTCTCGTCGGCATCTGATAAACTGTGGGCGGATTAATATTGATTGAGCTTTAGATTCGGAGGAGTTCAAAGGCGGAATGGTTCTGCATATAGATTGACTATATATATACATAGATATATAGGTATATGCATATAGATGTATAGTTATATGTGTGCGGGGGGTTTTAAAAGTTTCTCTTGAGAGAAAGGCGATGATGAGGGTCATCATGTGAGGATAGTGTAAATAGGAATAAGGAGAGAGATTCAATGTTTCTCTCGTCATTGTATGTCAAGTGTGTGGCATAGTCGATGAGGCAGAAAGACTTCCGCTGGAGAAGGAAGGAACGCGCTTAAGGATCGACTGGAGAAAGCGCGAGAGTCTCTTTTATCGCAAGCAATTTGGACAAATCGTTATTCTATTTCTTCTTTCTCGAAACAACTCTCTCTCTCCGAGTTAGTTGGAATGGGATGCATTAGAAATAAGTAAGAAAGTCAGGTTTCTTTGCTTGTGGACGGAACAAAGGAAAAAATGCAAAAGGTTCTGGACATTTTAAGAGAGAAGGGAAAGCACGTCGTCGTCTTCTTCTTCTTGATCTTCTTTCTTCTCTCGATTAAAAATTAAAGATAAAGATCGGATTGATGCAAGAAGAATGCTAAAGAGAGAGAGAGAGATCTCTGAAAGGGAAACCACCACTACCGCATGGATAGGAATCTCCAATATTTTGAATAAATAATAAACTGCCTTAGTCGATATTTATGCGGGGAAAGTTCCTTCGTCCATGAATAGCTTGGTGGATATATCCATATATACCTATATATATATATATAGACAAGTCCATATATTTGTATAAATAATAGAGAACGGCCTTTATTAAAGGCGAAGAGATGAGATAGGCTAAATTCAATCGAGAGACGGGAATGGGTTCCTCTCTGTCGTTCTTTAGGTGAAAGTTTGTTGCGTGAGATTGATTTTAACGTTGAGAGAGAGAGAGAGTGAAATTGGAAATTGAATGGTGGACATGAAGAGACAAAGGAGAGAGAGTGAGTGACGTTATATTCGTTATATTGTAAAGAGAGAGAGAGTAAATCGCCTCTGTTCTTTGGGGAATGACGAGAGGTCTATTCTAATTGGATTCGTACTCACACAAACAGTTGACATGTTATCTAAGCATTATTCCCGTCTTCAAAAAAGAGTTATTTATGTTTCACGACTTCCTCCGACCTCAAGGGAATGCAGAACAATCAAGTGTATGCATGCATCTCTCTCGCTGTATCTACCTTTCTCTTCTACACAGAATGACATGACTAAAAACTTGGTTGGGGAATTCTTCTATTGTTGCTGTCGGAGTTGACGTAGTAGTTGTAGTAGAGGAGGAAGGAAGGAAGGAAAGCAAAGAGAGAGAGTCCTTGGAGAAATAAGTCGATGGAAGGAATCTGGCGTAATTGCTAGAGAAATTAACAAGGTGAATTGAATTATGTTTGTGAGTCTTTATCACACTCTCTCACAGGCTACGTCGTCGTAGTCTACGTCGTTTTCCATGTGCACTCAGGTGAGAGCAAGTTATACGTGTGTCAGTTTAGAAAAATATGGTTGGAAGTGCCTCGTGTGTGCCTCCAAGTATGTGGAGAGCCTTCTTGTACATCTCAAGGAGATTTAAAGGAGTTATATACATATTGCTTGGGAGTTGGACTCGCTTTGCTTTCATGTCTAGAAGTAATAATAATAATATGAGGCTTGCATATGAGAGAGAGAGAGAGGGTGTCTTGTAAGAAGAAGACGTTTCTCTGGACGGAGACGACTGAGACGGAGACGGGTTGTGATATTCTATGCAGGGACTTCGTACATATTTTAAAGGAGGAGGAGGAGTGAATATACGTATATAGATATATATATATATACATATACAAGAAGAGGAGGCTGAGAAGAAAGTGTATAGCGTGTGTGTGTTGAAAAATTGTAAGTATTCCGTTGGAATCTCGACCGGCGATTTGAGACTAGTGAAAGAGAGTATGAATATCTGTCATTGGGAAAGGCTGGAGGACTTTAAAGGCTGGAAAGAAGGAAAGAAAGGAACATTAGGAGAGAGAGAGCTAAGCTTGAGGCGATCTCCGTCTCAATCATCTTCCTCTCTTGATCTATCCGCGAAGAAGAACAAGTGCGTAATCCAAGTTTACGAATCTCTTCAGAAATTCAGTTAGGATTTGAAAAAGGAACTCTTGACTTGGCTCTCGTCTTTGGCCGAGGGTAAAATAAGTTGCCCTTGCATTGTAATAGACTTTGGGTAGAAACAAAGTCTCTCTCTCTCTCTGCCTGTGTATTTATTTGTACGGAAACGGGATGCATTTTTTATCTAGAGTGAAATATTTGGAGTACAGAGGTTCGTACATACGAGGAGGAGGGAGACTCTCATTCATGTGCAGGATTTAAGAGATGAAGAAGAGAGAGAGAGTGTAAGGACGAAATCCCAATCCCTTTCACCTTTTTTCCAAGAAAGTCTTCTTGCTGGGTTGGTATTGCAGTTATGAAGGAAAGGAAGAGAGGGAGAAAGTCAGTAAAAATAGTAAAGACCACAAAGAGCCATTACCATTAGTTATATCCCATTTTGCAAATAACGCACCGGGAGTCTTTCTCTCTTCCTTATTACTCTCTCTAGTATTAAATGTATTGTTGGTAGGCTATTGCAATACGTAACCTCATCTTATGTGGTGGTATGGTGTCTCTGTCTTAATGTTCAAAGTCCTCCTTTCCTTTTGGAATCCTCCTCCCGCACATTTGTCACAGGCTCCTTCGTCCGAATCAATGTTGCGAATTTTTAGACTTTATGACCTTCTCGTTAATTACTTGGAGATTTTTATGGGTTTAATTAAAAGAGAGAGAGAGAGAGGGAGTTTTAGGGAATAGTTGTAGAAGGAAGTAAATAAAGAGAGTAAAGAGTTTGGATTCATCTGCAGTCTTTGTTTGTGCGTGTCTGCAGATGAGACTGCAGGGAATGTGGACGAAGGAGAGAAAGTATAGAAATAGATATGTTTTAGACCTTGTTTGGATGTTTAAGTGGAATATGATTGGAGTAGTTTGGGAAGGAGAGGGATTACTGTACATTAAGTGTAATGATAAACTAGAAGTGGAGGGGACACTCCTGTGGCCGTATGGTATATAGGCAAAGGTATATATATATAGATATAGGAAGGTGAGATACCTTCACTAATTGGAGCGAGTGTCGTAAAGCTGGTAGTAAATGGAGGAGGAAGGGATTGGAGAAAGTTTACTTTGTAATAATTTGGTTCTCCGTTGGGAAGGAAAGGGAAGAGGAGTTGCAGGAGTGGACTTGTAATCCAGGTTCACTTATGGGAATAGACTATTGCAATAACTTTGTGTTATGAGTGTTGTGTACTACATTTCCACCAGCTCCTTCAGCTTCTTCTTCTTCCGTGTCTGGAGAAAGTGTATAGGAATAACGTGGCCGTGGTGGTGGTTGAGGAAGAAGAATCCTCTCATTTGTACAATTTGCATATATTTTAATTCCACTTTATCTCCTCCTCCTCGTTTGAATTGTGTTGGAAAATAAAGAAAGAAAAGTGGAATTTTATTTAATCCTCTGGTGGACTCATCTCAATCCATTTACTAGTGAGATAAACCCTGATTTGCATACCGTTTAAATCCCATCTCACACGAGGCTAATTATATTCCACCCTGGGACTTATCTAGACTTTCCCTTGTACTACATTAGTAACACAACTCTCTCTCACTAACAAGTACCTAGTAATAATTATATCCCCCTTGATATTAACTACAGACAATGCTACAATCTCACTCCATGCGCTGCCCTTTTAATAGATTGCTACTGGTGGAAGTAAAGTAGCGTAACGTACACGGTTCTAGAAGTTTTGTGGCTGGAAATGCTGGAATGTTGTTGACCAGAGGAAAGTCAAAGTTGGCAGTGATTTACACGTAGAAAGAAGAATTTGGAATTAACGAGGAAGAATAATGATTGTGGAATTGAGACTCCTATGTGGCCCTGAGCAGTAATTTCTAATGTGGATTAATGAGGAAAGCTCTACACTCTATACACTCTATATATACGCTGGATATAAATGAGAGTGGACACTACTCGTGTGTCTGTATGTGTAGGCGGAAACCACATCATCATGGACGTGTGTGTCCTTTAGTCCTTTGTATATATCGTAGTCGTAGTCTCGTCGTCGTTGTTCGTGAGTTGTGTGAGAGTGGAAATGACAAAATATACAGAACAACGGAAGACTCTCAACTCGTCAATGGGTCTTTGTGTAAAGAGAGAGAGATAGGCAGGGAATGTAATTTACTAGCATTACTAGCAGTCCCAAATGCACTTTCTCTCTTTGTTTCCATCTTCCATAGAGAAAGGTACAGAGTGTGTGTGTGTGTGTGTGTGAACTGTTGTCGGTTGATTTCCTGTTGAATCAATTTCACGTAATGCTGTGAAAGGAGATTATAAGCAGATTCTGTGTGTTTTTTGAATGTATAAATCGGATGACGACGGTGAGGGAGAGAGAGAGAGAGAGATGACGAGAGAGAGGTGGTGGGTGTGTTCAGGAAACATTTGTCTTGCGAGAGGAAATGTGTGGATGAGGATATTGAGAAGGCTCATTAGAGAGACAAGGCCAGTACTTAAGTAGAAGAGAGGGAGGTTATTTGTGTGTCCAGTGAGTAGTAGTGGATCGAGTGTAATAATGATTATTCGTAAATAATGCAAAGGGAAAGAGAGAGAGAGAGAGGGACACAGAATGGCCATTCGGGGTGGAAAAACAAGGAAGAAATCACCATTATGAAGCTCATCAAGGGAAATCCCATCCAACTGCCTCCTCTATATACATCTATATATTATGTATATATGATGATGATCACTGGGGAAAAATATGTTGGACTCTGTCATAACTCATTCCCCATGACTTTCCCGATCTATTCACAATTACATTGTCAGATGAGAGGGAGCGTTGTTGATTACGAACCATATTGAACTAGATTCCTTCCGTCTGTCTTTCATACGGAGAGAGAGAGAGCGAGATGTGCAACAGGAACAGGAATATTATTATTGGAAGGGGACATTAATATAAATGCATAAAACAGGGAGGAATTTGGATTGTCAGGTATCATCACTCACTCTCTCTCTCTCTCACTACTTTCCCATTCATGAGAAAAATTAAAATCCAGCCGGGGTTTTTTCTCCTTTCGCGAAGGAAGGAAGTTATTTCTCTGGGGTGGAGATCCATTCTTTGACATTTTTGCTTTCATCATGGAAAGACGGAGGAGAAGGAGAGACGGAAGAAAGAAAGAGAGATGGAAAGGGAGAAGGATATTATTGAATGAAGAAGGTTTGTGTGTGGGGAATGATGAGATTCAGTTGTGCATAAAGGGAACCTCGTTATACCTCATTACTGAAGAGTATTCATTAGCATTCACTTCTTCTTCTTCTTTGGATTGATCATTCAGGAAGTTAATGGAGCGGAGTGTAATCAAACCAACACACACACACACACACAAGGGCTGGTTTAAAACTGCCGTTTTGTTTTAAGGATGATGATGATGATGAGAGAGGGATATATGTATATATCTAGATATATTGATATAGGTTATAGGGAGAACTGTCGTCATATGTCTCAAGGAGATGCTGATGATAATGATAAGACAAGTTCAGTCTGGTGCTTCTTCGCTCTCTCTGGTGACTTTTGGGTTTTAGTGGAGAGATAATGTGAGAGAACGTCTGAATGATGAGATGATCGTTGATAACGGGAACTGCTTTAAATGCTCACGGTGCTCCATAGGCTGGGAAACTAGTACGACTTGTAGGTAACAAGAGATTTTGAGAGTGTTTTTTAAATTCATTCACGGATGTGTGTGTGTGTGTGAGTGGCTACATGTGTGTGTGTGTATGTGAGGGATCTAACTAGGGATTTGAAAGGGTGTTACTCATTACGTCCAGACCATTTTGGTAATCTCTTGGGAAGACATGTAGCTGGAGAGGTACAGAAGAGAGAGGTAGCATGGGAGAGGCTCATAAAAAGCGTGTTGCATTGCGTAAAGCTATTGGAGAGAGGCTTAAATGAATGTTGAATCCGTTATAATGCTGCATGGGGGCAGTGGAGTGGAAAGGGTGATTGGAAGTTGTTGGAACTGTTAAACGGATGGAGAAAAGGCTCTTTAAATTAAATAGGGAGAAGATAATCGATATCGCTGCTCGTCATAGGTTCACTGTAGCAAGGACCGTTAAGTGAAATGCAATTGTATAATGTTGAAACGATATTATATATTGGCCGTATTAGATTAGATACAGTTCGAGTGTTCTATGGCGATGATGTAATAACTTATGTACACGTTTAGTACTTTCCCAAGGGATTCGAGGGTTTTGATTATTTTGAAGGGACTTATTTTTCATCCTGAAGGGTTGGGGTGTCTCCATTGTATTCTTGGTTGGTAGAGAGTGTAGCATGTGTGTGTGTGTGTGTGTGTGTGTCACTGTGTGTGTGGGGTTTATTGGAGTCTTTGCGGAACTAATTTGGCTGTAAATGGGATTAAAGTAGGACGCGTATTTTTGTGTACCGTAGTAAATCAAAAGTGACAGTAGTATATGATTCATATGGAGAGAGAGAGGGTCACTTGAATGGATCCTTATTAGCGTAAATGCTCGGGTGCTGCTGCATATGTATATGGTAGTGTGAAATAATTAATAACAGGGAGCGATAAATCTCCGGGTGACACATGCGGTGGAAACTTAATAATAATTGGAAGGATTTGTTTGGAGAAGGTAGAGAAGATGATAATGTTGGTTTGGGTGACAGAGAGAGGGATGTCTGTTTAAATGTATCATTTTGTCGAAAAGTTTAGGAGGCGCAGGAAGGAAGGAAGAGAGAGAGTATTATGTAAGTTATTAGGTTTTGTAATGGCAGAAGGCTTTCTGCTCCTGACATGACTTATTCACCTGGAATGAGATACTCTGAACCCTTTCCTTCTCATAAATTACACGTCTTTTGAATCCTGGGACTTTTTTCAACAACATTATTTGTAGATTAGACTCCGCAAGAAAGGTAGTAGTATACGCATACATACAGGGTGTACCTATATGTGGTATATATATATAAGGAGAGGACTCTTTGGAATATGTTTGGGATGCAGGGAGTGTAACAATTTCTGCATTTTATGATCCCTCCTCCTTTTCTTCGGACGACGAATGCGGATATATATATATATATATATATATAAGTGTATAATATATCGGTGTGTGTGTATGGTGTGTGTGTGTGTATGCATTTCCCAGAGATCATTTCACCCTGAATTCGTGATGAATGTGTCTAATCTTCTCAATAAGAAATGTATGGGAGAAGAATGAAAGAAATTCACAACACGACTTCGAGGAAAGTAAATGGAAATGGTGGTGGTGGATGAAATGAATCTGCTCCTGCTTTTTTGTACCTTCTTCTTCTTTGCCGTATAAGAAGAAGATATGACGAAGAAGCTTTATTGAAGACGGTGGTGGGGCAACCACACAAGTCATTCACATTATTCGCAGATACGTTTTTCACGTATCATTTTTCTCACAAATGGCTTTTAGTGTTTTTGGGATTCACTCGTGCTCATTGCGCTTTCACCGTGTGAATGAATAAATCTACGGAGGTCTATGTCGAAGGACCCCCTTGCCTGTGTGGTTGTGTGTGTATATTTATTATTAAGATATGGTTTTATCATCTAATAAACTTTCTCTCCAAGTTATTGTGTCACAAAGGCATTGTTAAATTAGAAAAGATGGGTGGCTGGAGTTCGAGGAAGAAGGAGCTTAAGACTTATTTTTATCAAACATTAAGTAGGGAGGTCCTATATATTATACAAGAAGAGAGAATAATAGCAAAGTGTGTCTGTGTGGTTTGGCGTGAGAATGGATTGTGTGGAGACACTCATAATAATATTTCACTTGTGAATATAATTTACGACAAATTTGGAATCTTTACGGGGCAAATGAAATATTGGCCGATGTATATCTTTAAGTACAAAAGAGATGTATTATATTTATATATATATTTATTTATATATATGTATATACTTATAAAGATATAGGGAGAGAGACCATCGTTCATTCATATACGGAGTGAGTGTGGGTGTTCTTAAGAGAGAAGAGGCTTCTTTAGCTTTTGAATGAAAGTAGAGAGAGTTGCTGAGAAGAGAAAGCGGTTTAATTTCGTAAAACTCTTTTGAGAAAACTCTCAGAGAAAAGAAATTTATAGGAAAAACGATACAAACGTTGAGCTTTGTACGTGGAAAGAGAAGGAGGAATAATAATAATAATAAGTTTGAAAAAAGAACATAATCTGACACATGGAGAAAGCTCTCTCTCTCTCTCTGTGATCATTGAAAAAGTCACGACCACTTATCAATTTACATTTCTGTATATATATTATATAGATAGGGAAGATGGTCTATATAACGATACACATTATATGTATAAAGTGGAATGTGTAGGGATGATGATGAAGAGTGTTCTGTGTATTTTAGATTTGTCCTCAACAAGTGCTTCCCCATAAATCATTCGTCTTTGTGTAGGAATATACGTATAAGGGAGAGGACCATCGCTTCAATCATATATTGCGTAATAGATTGTGATAAAATTCATGTGCAGATATGAAGTGACATGTACACACGTGTATAGAAGAATTCATACATGGACAGAGAGAGAGAGAGAGAGAGGCTTTTGGTGTGTGTGTGTGTGTGTTTGACGTTCGTTTTTTATCCAGGGCTATGGATGATAAAGTGCGTGTTGACACTTGGAGGTGATGTTATGTAATATGGTGGATTTGGAGAGATGGTTCTTCTTTTTTGTCTGACCAAAAGCTAAAGATTTGGGGATAAGAAGTTCTTGGGTCTGACGTGTGAAAGGACACACAAAGTCCATTTGTCATTGGGAATCTCAGGAGTTTATTTGGCTGTGTGTGCATGTTTAAGGAAAAATGGAAATTGATTATCAGAAAGGGAAGATGTGTGCATACGTGTGAGGCATAAGAGAATAATTGATTGTGACTGGAGAGAGTATAAGGTAAAGAGAGAGAGAGAGTGTTTTGATTGTGTGTTTGATGCGGATGGGAAATGTTAATGTTGTTTTAGGCTACTCTCCATTCGAGCCACGTAAACCCATTTTGAAAGGCGGATTTGAGAGGATTATATGCATGCGATACTGAAGAGAGAGAGCTCAATCAAACTTTCTCCTATGTCGTAGTCTTATATGTATTTAGATATATCGTCCTTCTTTCTAAGCTTTAAAAGTAAACTCAGTGATTATCTTGTGACACGATGCGTTATATATATAGATATATGTATGTACGTATAGATATAGGTAGATACTTATGTAAAGAGAGATATGGATGTGCCATGGATTGATCAATCTCTTGCTCTTGGGGAGAAAGCAATCTGTTTATATATAAAAGGAGCTTAAGTGCTTCGTAAAAATGAGCTCATTAAACTTTTGTTATGGAAGTTGAAGTGAGAGAGAGATGGCTGAAGGAAAGTTTAGGTATATATGGAATATCGGAAAATGATTGATTGGAGAAGAATGACATTTTAATTGCGTGTGGGCTAGTGGGGAAAGTTTAGGAAAAAAGTTTTGTTCTTGGGAATGCCGCCGCCGTGCGTTATGGATAAAGCAATAAAGTTAATAGATGATTTTTATTTTGAGAGATTCTGTGGGGGTTATGCAATGGGGAAATGTCAAAGTTCTATTGTGATATTGGGTAAATATATACACACAAGCATAGGCAGAGAGATAGAAAGAATAGGTTTTTGCATGTTCAGGTAAGGTCGTGTGTGTTTAGTGAAGGATGGTTTTGTACGGGTAAATTACAATAGAGGAGATTTCGATTTAAAGCTACTTTTGCACCTCAAGAGAGCGATTTATCTCGAGAGCAGGAGTGTCTCTTGGGAGGCTGTGAATTAAAGGAAACTATGACCCTTGGCCTCCTCGCTTTTATACTTTTATTACTACACTCGGACAAAGTTGGTGGAAAGAGTGTACAATTGTACAAATAGGATTACAAGGGACCTTTACTTACTCTTCTGCTTCTGTTTGTACAGAAGAGATAGTCGCTCACGTAGCGAGACTATTGGAGTTTTTCAGACAGGAAACAAAAAAGGGGACAACAATTCTCTTCAATTTAAAATCCCACTGGGATTTCCTTTTAAGTCTCTTAGTCAACACTTGCACTGCTCCAAAAGTGTTCTGTGTCTGTGTACGACGAGATTACGACTAATGGTCTATATACTCCTTTGTATGTCCTCCCCGTGTATTTCGGATAAAAACTCGATTAGGTTTGCATAGTGAAATCAATCACATCTCTCTCTTTCTCTTTGCACGTCAGAGTTGCAGTATTGCGTAGGCTTATCTCCCTGCTTGCCGTGTAGGTACTTGGAATTTGGTAAGAGAATGAAGATTTGAATGAAGATTCACCTTCCTTGACTTATTACGAGTTTAATCCGGAAATAACAAGGAGAGCATGGATGCTTTCGCTTCTTCCCTGGAACTGGAAAAGAGTTAATTCTACTTCTTGTGGGATGTATTATTATTATTTGAGAGAGTGCAAATGGAACTTTATTGGGTTTGCTTATATTTAGTTTGTGTGTGGGTGACTCAAGGAAGATGAATCGAGAGAGGTTAAGTAATCATAATCAAGAGAGAGAAGAGATGAAAGAAGGGCCAGTTTTAGCGTAGACTTATTGGACTTGTGTGTAATCTGAAAGAGAAGGAGTCTGTTCAGGAGAAAGTAAAAAGGAAATTTCGTGTGAATTTTTTATGAAAATAAGGTCGTTAAATTATTTTTCTTAGAAGGAGCAGCGATTGCTGGCGCCCGGCCGTCAACTTCTAAAGATTACTTATTGCAAATTGCTCTCGATAAATTGTACAGAGTCAATTATAATACTTCTTGAATTTGACAACTCAATTTGTTTTAAATTTGAATGTGTTTCACTATAAATTATAATTGGATGAGAAAAGGTGAAAGGTTTCTTTTTTAAATAAACGAGCATAGCGTAGATGTATTGCTTGTTGTGCAGACTGGTAATTTATTATACACGACATTTACATTTCACAGGCACACGAGAGAGGCTTAAATAAATAATAATAAATAATGATAAATATGAGTGAGTGTGTGTGTGTGTAGTTTACCAGTCATTGTGTTGATAGAAAGGATCGTCGTGTTCATGATGGTCGTGTTGATTGGAATACCAGACATCGCATGGAATCTGTTCCCACCTGAGACAGATTGACTTGAGCCCATCCGGTGTCTTGTCATTTGTAACGACACGAATCAGATAAGGCTCAACGTCCGCTGCAAATCAGGGGGAGTGTGACACATTAAATAGCTGATTAAATAGATGCAGATATTATTAGTAATTAATTAAGAAACGTACAAACAACTTTGTGTGAATTCCACCCCCATCCTTCTTTATGATCATCATCGTCATCATGTCCACCTCCTCCCCCTCCCCCTCCTCCACCACCC